>OJZS01000111.1_pt1 | contig 37967 bp, 53 predicted proteins | sample 1614671 | NCBI WGS metagenome assembly OJZS01 (sample SAMN04436960, study PRJEB24849) | human gut metagenome | biome: human gut; feature: NICU; material: stool | host: Homo sapiens | place: USA: Saint Louis, MO | collected 2012-10-15 | reverse complement strand
AAATCGTCCTGACCTCATCAGTCATCCCTGTCAGCAATACTGATTTAGTCGTGCCTGTATTTCCACACACAACAGTGGTCCACTGTGTCACTCCGCCAACGTCGTAGCCGTACTGAAAGGTGCCATTCAGGTCCTGATAATAAATACGGCAATCAGTACAGCGGACATTAGTCACGTTGAAATAGGCCGTGTTCGTGGTGGTGTTGATGGACTGGCCGTCAATGCCGCAACCATAAAGCGGGGCGCCGCTCGTTGGCGAGGCGTCATATAAATCCCAGCCGGCAGAGCGAAAGATATTTGAACCATCGCGCGATGCGCCATAGTTCACAGTTCGCCAGCCTAAACCAGCGTCACCATATTCAGCGCTCAGGACACTTGCAATAGCGGTCGCAAGTTCATTGTTCTGCGTCCAACTGTCACCTGTGAGAAGGAAATTAGGCTGCGTAGCCATCCCTGCCTTGAGTTGCGCTTTTTTCGCACGCCAGCGCCACAATGTGCGGCCGTCGGTATGCAAAGGCATGTTGTAATATGCGGTATACATCCTGCGCTGGTAAGCACTGGCGAGTGAGGCGCTAATGTTTGGCCCCACTTCATACGTATCAAATTTCCCATCCTGAAACCAGAACAGTACATTATCAGCACCATCTGTCATGCCCGGAACGAATCCCGTCGATACAAGCGGGACCGCTTTATTAAGAGCTGGTGAAATAATGGAGTTAATATAGTTCCATATTTTCGCTTTCAAGCTTTCAGAAATTATGGAAACATCAAAACCATTATCCCACCAAACCGGAACGTTATTGCTGGCATCAATAAACAGCGGGAAGAAAGAATTTGATACGTCATTAACAACCGAGTTCAGCGCATCCCCTAGTCGGGAGTGAACATCATCATAAATCATCTGATAGAGCTCAGATGAAATTCGTGATACCGCAAACCCATCATCCCACCACAAGGGAACGTTGTCAGCGCCATCAGTGAAGAACGGGAAATAGTTGTTTCCAACGTCAGCGCTGACAATAAATTTGCTGATGAAATCAAAAACTGCGTTTATAGCTTCCTGTGAGGGCATTTTCCGCCCGGTAGGCTGCAGCGTCCCGCCGTTATTGATGACTTCAATAGCCAGCGCACTATCATCGGGGCTACGGTAATACGCAGTTGATCCTACCGGTATGTTGCCAGCATCTGCGTCTGCCTGCGCCGCAGCCAGCGTCGGAAACTCGCGGATTGTCCCTGTTATGGCCGCTGTACCCGGCTGCTTCGCCTGCAATACGGCCACGCCTGCTTTGTTTTGATACTGCCATGCAGCGGAAAGCGCATCTGGGCCCTGGGCTACCCAGAACGACTGGCCATCAGTAGTTGCTGCCAGCCCTGCAATGGTGCCGTCCGGATCAGTTGGTGTTTTGTAAAAAGTGAACTTGTTTTTAGCGTAGTCGGAGGCGTTAGCTGCAGCGGCGGCAGCCTCTATTTTTGCTGCTTCAGCCTCTTCTGCAGATTGAGCGGCATTGGTTTCTGATGTAGCCGCGCTCTGCTTGGATAAAAGAGCTGATCCAGCTGCATCCTGGGCTTGCTGGGCGGCAGCACTAGTATCCTGATATCCTTTCTCAGCCTCCAGCATGTATTGTTTGGCTTCTGCGGCACTAACGGCGGCATCTGCTGCTAATTGAGCAGTTTTTTGCGTTTCGGTGATTGTCATTTTTTATTCTCATGAATATTCATAAATTATCACGATGCCTTCTTTCCCCCGGGCGCCATTCACTGCCGGAGAGGATGGTCCTTGTGAAGAACCAGATGCGCCTGAACCATATGCCTGTCCATCAATAGCCGGGTCTCCAAATGATGGCACCCATCCCCCGCCTCCAAAAACGCTACTTGCCCCAGGTGAGCCGAGAAATGACTGGGTCGCGTTAGCGTATGCAGGTGTAGATGGGGCTCCTGGAGAACCTATGATATTGGCTCCGGACGGGGCACTTGATGCGACATTACCCTGAGGAAGAAAAGGTGGATTTGCTGGTCCGGCAGATGGCCCTCTTGTTCCACCAGGCGCAACCATCAGCGATCCAAATGAGCTTGAGCCACCAACAGAGCCAACCGGAGATGCTGCGGTCCCTCCCTGTCCGCCAGCGCCAACAACGATGCTAATGCTGGTGAAATTTATTGAAAATCTACCCTTAGCATATGACCCGGCCCCACCACCTGAAACTATTGACACCTGCCCCGCTCCAGTGGCTGGGGCAGCGTCGCTCCCTCCACCACCGCCAACCATTTCAACAACAACTGACTTGGTACCAGGGGTCGGCGTATAGGTGCCGGATGATAAAAATGTCTGCACGTTCAGGAGTCGTCCGGATGAATAATTAATCCATCCAATCCCGCCAGCATCAGGATTTGTCGTGTTATTTTCGATAGTGCTTTGCCAGAACCCATCCCTGGCTGAATTGATAAGAATCGCGCCTTTTGGGTATCCACCGATAGCTGCAGAAAATGCAGAGTCGAATGTATAGAAACCTCCTGCTTGCTCCCATTGAAGGCGAGTATAGGCATCATTAAAAATCCCATTAAAATCCTGCCCTTTTGGCGGCTTACCGCCAGCAGATAGAGCGATGCGGGTCAGCGGAGGAAATCCTGAGTCCATCGCCGCAAGGCCATTGGCCAACGTTTCAGAGGTGGAATTGACCGGGATCGTGTTTTTGTCGCCACTCGCAGAAAAAACAACCGTCAGACGCGACGGCATGGCTGAATTGTTCAATTCAGACCTCCTGAACGATGTTTACTTTTACCCCAGGCGGGGAAGGAAGCGCGCCCGAGCTTTGCACTATGGCCAGCTCAGATTCGGAAAGTTGAAATTCGAATACGTAGCTCATGACATGGTTGCCATCATCACGCACGTAAGCTCGCCCGCTGGAGCCGAACATGTACATCAGCATGCGATTCATGATCGGCACGGTGCAGTCGCTGATGTTAGCCATCGCTTTGCACATGATCAGCTTGCGGTATGCATCATTGGTCAGGACCACTGTGTTCGTGTCCTGTACGCCGGTATAGAAAGGCGCCTGGTTAAAGGGTTGCGGGTCGGTGAGTTCTGCCGGGGTGCTGGTCGCTTCGCCAAACCCCAGAAACTGCTGGGATGGCGTCACAGTCAGCAAACGCTCTACATCAACGATTTTACCCCAGCACATCAGCCCGTAATCGCCGCAGGTCTCGATGTTGAATACGAGGTCATAGAACGTGTCTATCCAGTCCTCTGGCGCTACAGAAGCGTTAAAGGTGTCAATCAGTGACCGCAGGCTGGTTGAGTTCACGTACTGCGCGTAGATCGTCCAGTCAACATTATTCACTTACCGCCTCCGTTATGATGTTTGTCGTATCGAGGGTCGGTTCCTGATCAATGCCCATGGTCAGCGCACTAGACCATGTTGTTCCGTTCAGAGATATCTGGACCGAAAGAACGTTCATGTTCTGTGCATCAAGCGCCTGAATGGGTCCGATATAGCGGCTGCCATAAATTCGCGCGCCGGCACGCGCCCGGGTACCGCCATCTGCGCCGGTGAAGGCATTCAGGACGACCGCTCTGATCTGCACGTTGATATCTGACGGAAGGCCATCATTCGCTTCGTATTCCACCTTGATATGAACGCTCACCGCATCCAGCGTTTTCCACCTGTAGGTGTACTCCGGATAAGGGGCGTCATAATTTTCGGTATCCTGCACGGTTCCGGTGGTGTCACCGTTCATAACGGTGCCCGGGGGGAGTTTTTTATTGATGGCCGCTGCAATCTCAGCCACTGCCCCGCCATAAACCCCGATATAAATCGAGCTGGCAAGCAGCGTGTAATTCGTGGAACCTTTTTCGACAGAAGTCGGCTCTTTGTTGTCGATCACATAAACATCAAGCACCCCATCGACTTCCAGGACAGCAGCCCGCACAGCCGCTGCCGTGTTGAAGGCGTTACGTGCCACTGACTGGCGACGGCGATACTCAAATGCAGATCGCCCTTCAACATTCGAGCCCGGTACACCCGCGGTCTCGTTGGTGATACTCGACCAGCCACTTACCGCGACATAGATGTTTGTCAGCGTACCAATGGGGCAAGCTATCGGCCCGGTAGTCAGGTTCTGGAACTCGATCTTTACCGTCCCGTCTGCGCCTATCGTTCCGGCCGCCAGGGACACGTACATATAACCGTTGTCGTCGGTTGCATAGGACTGTGCCGGGATCACCGTTCCCGGTACGCCGGAGCATGTGGCCGTTACAACCGTACCCGCAGCAGCAATGCGATCGAGGAAGTAAATCCTGCCGATGCCATCCTGAAACCTGCCGGAGGAAAAGTCCGGGTTCATGTTGTTTACGATGGCCAGAAGCTGATCGTTCTTGTCTGCAATGATTGCAGTATCAGTGACAGCCAGTTGCCCCTGCGGCGTCTTGAGGTTCGTGCTCATCGCCGTCCCGAATGCAGAACCAATATCTGCTATACGCCCGGCAAGAATGTCTCCCTCATCTGGAACATCAAGGCCAGTGGTGGAAAATGTCACGGCCGGTACTGCCGTAGAGATTGTCGTCATTTTTTCCTCACAGGGTGACGCTGGAATCCAGGCCGTTGGTATCCACGATCGCAATAACGCCGGTAGTGCGGCGCGTATCTCGGTTGTTAATCAGCGTCGGCTCAGCGCGTGCGATATAGCTCATCCGCAACGCTTCAACCTGAAGCGCGGCCGCCATGGCGCCAGTGCTGGCCTTAACGTTCAGCAGCTCTTTGTAATTAACGCCGGTATCTTTTTCGTAAATGCATTCACCGCGTATAGCCAGGCATGCCGTCGCTACGTCCTGAGCGCAGGCGTAGGGGTTTTCTACCGTGGCGATATTACCCAGCTCATCAAGGACAAGGTCCCAGGTTTCGGGATCGAGTTTGAGAGAGATTGTTTTCATGGATTTCGCCCATAAAAAAACCCCGCCGAAGCGAGGTTTGGTTTTCGAAGCACTAATTAGTGCTTAGATTTATTATCAGATAGTTAGGCTACATCTGCGCCATGGATCAGGTGGCGCAATGCCTTTACACCTTCTGCATTGTAGCGGAACGCCTCAACCTGCTTATCTGAGTGTCTCGACTTATCCAGAAAGAACTTGCCGTACTGCTCTGTTTTCAGATTGTGTTTATTAGCCACACGACCGATCTTGTTCGCAGTGCAACCGAGCTGCGCCGCCACTTCACCCGCCGTATAGTAATGCTCTTCAATCGCCGGCAGTGGCACAACTTCATGACCGAGAAGTGGGTTAACGAGAGTGGCGACGATCACCTGGTTAGCCGATTCACCAAGCCGAGGGAACATTGACATCAGCTCGCGGGCCGATGCGATGTTTTTCTCCAGCGCCTGAGCTTTGAGTTGTTCAGCTTTGGCAAGCCGATATTCAGTAAGCCCTGAGGTGCTTTTGGTCGGCACCTGGATAGCCTGCATGTCTTCCAGCTTATCAACCAAAGAGCGGCGAACGGCTTTAGACTCACGGGCCGCCACGCGAAGGGCCTGCTTGATCGTCATGTCAATTACCTCAACAGGACGGCCGCCATTAGTGCCGGAGGGTTTTACACTTTTTGTGTAAAACTCCCCATCAAGTTCGTCGACTACTTTTTCAATGAACTTATTGTTGCGTACCTCTGGCTCCCCGCACTGCTTGCGAGCCTGATTGACCATCATCAGCAAAGACTGGCTGTCAATGGTTTTATCGGTGACAACACTGCTTTTTGGTGCTAAATTTAATGAAGTCATTGGTTGGACCCTTATGACAGATTTATGGATGGCCGGTAGCTCGTAACTACCGGCTTTTCTATTTATGCATCACTGCAACATCTCCTGACGCAGGTGTGGTAATACCCTGCTCCAGTTATCATCCTTCCATGGGTGAAATTCGATATGCGCCGTCTCGCGCTTAATCACTTCTCTTGCCTTGTTAATCGATCGTGGCAATTCCTGCCCGATTGAATGAAAATGCCCAGCTTGGCGATGCCCAGCCACTTTCAACAACGGAGTGACGCTATCGCAGGCCTTGAGCATGATGTCGCTGGCACGCCATAACCATGCCAAAGAGCAAAGCTCATCATCACTGAACTGCTTCGCAATCGGCGAATGCGCCACTTCCCGATCCAGAATATCCAGAACCCAGCGGCGAAACTCTTTGGCTACCGGAGTGCGGGCAAACATTGCGATAAGATGGGCACCGCGCATAGAGAAGACGCGAACTTTCATCCTGCGGGTAGAGCCATTTATTCCATTGGTCACTGATTCAATGACCATTGTCATACCCTGAGAGAACTCATCTTCGTACTGAGCGAAGAGGTTAGAAATTGACTTGGTGCTTTTGTAACCGAGAGCCTTCGCAATATCTGCAGATGTCAGCCAGACACCTGTGACATTTTCTACCGGATTAAGCGTTACACCATGGAAGTTGAAATCTGATTTAGCTACAATGTTCATGTCGATATTTCCTTCGCGGTTATTTTCGATAGAGGCCCGGATAGTGTTAGCGCACTTCCGGGCTTCGCTGTTTTTAGCGACCATTCGCCACCTCTTCCCTCACGCCTTTTGCCAGCAAACGAACAATCGCCGAATTAAGAGAAATACAGTCCATTTCAGCTAGGCGGCGAACTTCCTCGTTTAGTCGTGATGGAAGACGTAGGTTGATTTTGATGTTTTTGCGCTCAGTGAAAAGTGTATCTTGCATTATCTAATCTCCTTTATTTGGTGCCAGAGTGACGCCATGTAGGCCACTATGCCACCATTGAAATCGTATGGCAATATGGCACCATGATTTTTTTTGAGGGATTTGCAATGGCCGAAAAACAAGTAAAAGACTACGACAAGTTCAACCTTCGCTTTCCTGATGGTATGCGCGACGCCATAGCTGCGCGGGCCAAGCGCAACGGAAGGTCTATGAACTCTGAGATTGTCCAGATCCTTCAAGATGCGCTGGAGACAGAAAAGCTGATAGCTGAAAGCGACATTGTCGATTTTGATTCAACTCAGGCGGCCTTGGATTCAAAATCCACGCCAGAGGAAAAAGCCGCGTTTCTCGCTGAGCTTGAAAAAAGAGACCCCTTTACCGCTGCAATTCTTCGTGAGGGAGAGGAACATAACAGAAGGCTTGCTGCAATCCTTGGGAAGCGCATGGGTTATCTTGACAACGATAAATAGCAAAACCTCTGGAGAACATGATGGAATGGATTATTGGCGTAATCGTAATAGTGTTTCTCGTTAACCTTTTCAAACCAAGGCGTTGCGATGTATGCGGCACAGGTTTTAAACGTAACTACTACACCTGGAAGATCGACGGCAAAAAGCAACACCTTTGCCCGAACTGCAATAGCAAAATGAAAAAAAGAAAAAGTGACATCAGCTTTAAAGACAGATTCGGCTGAGGAGGTGCCCACACACGTGGGCATCATCAATCGTGCATAGCTCCGAAAAGCAAAGCAACAGCCACAATACCTCCTATGAGAATCAGCACCCGATCCCAAGCAATTTGAGTGCCGTTGTATTTTGGCTCTGGTAATACCATCGGGGTAATCTCACTCCCGCAATGCTTGCACTTCGTAGCCTGATACTTCACTGGCTCTGCACAGTAGGGGCAGTCCCTCATTGGGCCCTTAGAATCAGCTACGGCAGCGCCAGAAGAATTAAGCGAGGGGACGAAAAGAACGTGAATAATTGCAACGATGAAAAGCAAGAATCCATAGAGCCACCAACCGCCGAAAGATCGCCCCTTACTTTGCGCAATGAACGCAGGTATTAATCCCAACAATGCTGCAATAACTAAAAACGACATTTTTATTCCCTCTATGCCGCCCCCAGAGGATCGGTTCGGCTTCCTCCTGATACTACCCCACCATGAGTATGCCCATCAACGATAGAGCCATCGACAAGCTCAAGTTTCCCGTCTGGGTGTACTTTCATGCCGTTGATGTTAACTACGCCAGGGCTCTTGATGTTTATGCCGCTACCGGTGAACTCTGCAAGCTCCGTCGGCTCATCATTCAGGCTAGCGATCGCCGTGATGTAAACAGCATCTGAGTATGAGTGGCGCCGCTGAGTTGGTGGAGGGCCTCCGCCTTTAGTTTTTTTCACATTTGTGATGTCTTTATCACAGGCAATCACCAAGCCAATATCACCTACTCTGGGCGTCATTTTTACCGAACTATTTCCAGCCTGGTACTGAATGAATGGAACATTGTAAACATCCTGGTTTTCAATTGATCCGCCAGAAGCGTTTGTTCCAGTAACCAGAGGAAAAACGGTAAGGGTCTTCCCATTCACTTTTTTGACTAAAACGATATCGGCAAATACGCAGCCCTTTATGGCTCCGGCTATAAGCGAAAGAACAGCATTCCCCTGACACGACATGTCACTAGGCTTTTGCTTGGTAAGCATCTCACACTCCAAATACAAATCCGGGATAAGCTACAACGAATGTTTCCCATAGACCACCGGGGACCCTGCATGACAAGTAATGAGTGGTTCCATACTGGACTATCCAATCCCCGCTTGCGTGAGGGAGAGAGGTTTCCAGTTTTATTTTTCGAGCCAGCTTTATTGATGGTGAATAAATGCAGCGAAAATTTATACCAATATCATAAAAAATAGGATAGCCAATTAGTCCATGTTCTGGAGATATAAATGGAACCACAGAATCAATAGGGCTTTCCCCCGTGTAGATTGTAACCGTCCCAAAGTCTATATCTGCAATAATATTGTGATCGGCCGCAATTTTCTGAATTTGCTCAATAGCATTTCCCTCATAATAAGGGTTGCTATGCACCGATTTAACATCAACATTTACGAACTTCAAATCCACCTTAGAGGCCAGTGCTTTTATCATATCAGCGACAGACGCTTCACCTTCAATTGAAGTTGGCTCGCATACGACAAGCTTTTCCTTTCCAATAGCGGAGGCCGTTATTTCAATCGGAGCATCAGGCATTTGATTCAGATTAACCCTGGCAGATATTATCGTGCCCATAAACACGCAAACATCTCCAGTAAAAACCCGTATGGCGTTTTGCTGCTCACCGAAGAATTTTTCGGAGTTGGTGGTCAATTTAGCCATGTTATCAAGGGATAAGCCCCACAGGCTAAGCTCCATCATCGTCCCGGTAGCTCCCCCATAAGCCGAAACAGAAAGCTCGCACTTGAACCCTTCGGCTATGAGCGTGTTACCTTTTTTACCGTCAAAGGTCCCATTGGCCAGAGTAAACTCAACCGTTATCTCTCTTTCCTTGTAACTCATCGGCCCACCTCATCGCTCGATGCATAATAAAGCTTAAAGCGCGTCCCTATTTCGTCATAAACCGGATCGGAATCCCCTTTTGTGTCTACAAAAATGAGATCACCATTAAATCCAAGATACTTATATCTGACAAGATATATACAGTTAAGGCAGAGAACACCTTGCATAATTGCCGTGTCATCAACATACAGGTCTATGTAGAATCCAGTTGAGCGCTGATGAAGCTTGATCGCGCAGTTCTGTCCACCAAGCGTAACATACACCTTTTGAGAAAGTGACGGTGATAAGCTAATTTCCTGCATGTCACATCACCTTATTTTTAAGAAAATCAGCCACCGTGCTTTTGATCTGTTTTGAGACCGCTGTAGATGAGTTATCCCATACTTGCGATACCGATTTGGCCGCCGAATTGACACCTGAAACTATGGCACTGCCGGTAAGATCAATAGCGCTTGATAGCGATGAATTTCCGCTTGTCCATGCGTTTTTTGCGTCAGTAAGTGTTACTTCTTTAGTTGAAGCAGTGATCACCTCTGTTTTTGCAGCGCCCTTGTTGTTTGTTTTGTCGTTATTTGTCGGTGCCTTACCGGAAACCCCATTAGCGATAATTACTTCACCGCTATCCATGATCTCCTCGAAAGTGCAGTTCGCCATCAACAACGTCTGCCCACGATACGACCCCACAAAGTAATCAAAGTGGGTCAGATCGTAGCTGTAATACACCGTATCAGGTGTCTCGATGTTGTAGGTGCTAGCCGTGTTTTTCATCTCATCAAGCTTTTTGATGAAATTACTTCGGCTAAGAAGAGAGAAGTTTGTCAGATTTGGAAGCGCTCCTGTATATGCGGTCCATCCTTCAAGCGCCAGGATCACCCTTAACTCCGATGGCTGCCGGACCTTGTTGTACGAAGTATACTGCCCATTTTCAACCGGCCCCTTCGTCACGTTAGCATCACCGTAGCGATCAACACTAACCCAGCCGGACGGAGAGAAAACCTCCTGCCCGGCTATTGCGGTTGAAATTGACTTATCCACCGTGTTGTAGGTGATCCGGTAAGTTGGCGACAGGGCGCTGTTAAGGACGGATAACAGGCTTCCTCCCTGAATGGCGGATAGCACTGTCGAGACATTCAGAGAAAACGACATGAGTTATTGTCCTGAGTAGCCAGCCATTAGCATGACGCGGTTGTCACCGTGCTTTTTGATGTCGCTGGTAAGCTGTTGCACGTTCTGGGCCTGGGTAGTGATTTTGGTGCCATAAAAGTTATAAACACCGCCAGCCTGCCCGGGCATCGCTCGGTCTACAGCCATACCGGCGCCGGGACGCATCCCGGCCATGACTTTAGGTACGTAATTGCGAGTTTCCGACGGCAGGTTATCCATGCCTTTCTTCTGGACGTTTCCGAGCCCCCAGTTATAGGAGGCAAGAGTTTTTTCAAGATCGCCGCCGGTAGCATCCAGCAGAAAGCGCAGATATCTTCCAGCGGCATCTGCAGATTTGTGGGGGTCGAAAACATCACGACCTTTCAGCCCCATATCCTTTGCGGTGCCTGGCATGAACTGGAACAAGCCTTTGGCTCCAGCTTTCGACTCCGCAAACGGGTCACCACCTGATTCAGTAGCAGCTACCGAAGACAGCAGACCGGCTGGAAGGCCATATTTACCTTCCAGCGATCCGAACTCCCCAGCCATTGCCTGAAGAAATGCCTTTCCTTTAGCGCCAAGACGAGCGGCCTGAGCGTTAAGCGGGACGTTGGGCTGATACCCCCCGATACTTGGCTCTAAAGAGGAGGCGCCAGCAGGGGTGACAATGGCATCGGCTATTTTAGAAAGCAGAGTCTTTGTCGTATCCCAGTAAGACTTCTCATCTTGGTCCTTCTTTCTGTCCGAAGGTGTTCCCCCCAGCCACTCGGGTAGATACTTGTTCAGGAGGTCATTATATTTTTTATACGTGCTGTTTTCGTAAATGCTTTGGGAGTTACTTGTCACCCCGGGCAGCGCATCATTACCGGTAGGCTTTCCGTCTTCAGTGCCGTACCACGCCTTTTTAAACTCATCGGCAGCCTTGGAGAAGTTGCCGTTGTTGAGCTCGTTTAAAGCGTTACCCAAATGGTTGAGCACTTTTCCGAGCATGGAAAAGTTATCTTTGAGGTTGCGCAGATCGCTTGATAGCGTCCAGCCACCAAGGTCAATGCCTGTGATATCGTTAATGTCCCGCTTCAGCTCTTTAAAGAATGAAGAGGATTTAACATTCCCTGATGACCATTCTTTTAGCAAGCCATTTAGGTCTCGAATGGTTGGTATCAGACCTTCATAAATTTGGTTTTTTACCGTGTCGAGATTTTGCCCCAGCTCCGCCCATGCGGCTGTAAATTCCTTTGCGCCTTTGGTTGAGGCGTCTGTAATGCCGGAGCTTTTTGTTAAGCGGTCAACATCCGGAAGAAATCTACCCTCCTGGTTTCGCTGAATGGTGGCATCATCGAAGCCACCCATAGCACCAATCTGGCGCCGAATGTTTGGGTCTTTAACTTTCCTGAGTGACTCCAGATAAGACCTTGCAAGTGACTTGGCATCCTTTGAATAGACGTCAAAAGTATCACCAGTTAACGCCGTAAGCATTCGCATTCCGCTAAAGATCGGGCTGCTGGTATCCCCAAATAGAGAACCTTGCTTTGCAGCCTGGAACCCCTGCAAGGCGGCCGTAATCCTCTCAAAAGAGCTTCCGGCTGATTCTGCAGCCTTCCCGAAGCCATCAAGTTCTCTGGCTGTCATGCCAAGAGCCTTTGACTGAATGGAAAGGTCCATCAGGCTAGACGTGGTATTTTTAACAAGGCTCATCAGGCCGCCGGCAGTGACGGTAACGCCAGTCAGTGCCAGCAATTCCGTCTTTATGCTGCTGAAGAACGAAGCGGCTTTCTTGCCCTGCTCTGCCATTTCTTTGGCGGTGTTTTTGGCATCTTCGCGCTGCTTTTTCAGGTCGTCACTGACTTCCTGCTGGCCTTTGCGGAACTGAGAAGTATCAAGGCCCAGCGTTACCAGGAGGGCGTCAATTACCGTTGCTGCCATGATCACTCTCCGCCGCTATGGCTCTGTTGGTGTTATCCACGGTCATTATTTCAATCAGCCACCACATATCCTGGACGCTGTATACCGTGTCCAGTTCGTGGAGTGTCGCCATTTTCCCGGAGATCACCGCGGCGATACTGCGCGGCACGTTCTCGTACTGAATGAAGCCACGATCTGAGTCTTCCGGGACGGATAAGGGGATTTCTAACTTGCGGTGGCTGCTACAAAAGCGATATGGAGTTTGAAGGCTTCGATTTTCAGGCGCGACCAGGTGCTGATTTCTTCGATCTGCCCTTCGTCAACAAGCGCTGTTTCGATACCGTTACCGCCGAGGAATTTCACACAGCCAAGCAGCTCATCAAGCAGAGGCTTTGACTGTGCGAACGGAACTTTGGCCAGTGAAGTGATACCCCACTGAGCAAGACCTGCCATGCCGCTGGCCATCACGCTTTCGTACAGCTCGCGAGCTTCTGCGTTATCCTCAGATGGGGCAGGCGCCACCGCAGCACCGATGGCCATCATCATATTGTCGGGAACGGTAACGCCGGCGCCAATCACGGCACACGCCAGGCGGATCGCCCATTCTTCTGCTTTGCGCGCCGGCATTTCGGTTATTTTGAACTGCTTACCCTTGTCACGGTTATCTGCCTCAACCGTAAATACGATGCTTTTACGAGCCATTTTTGTTTCCTGAATGAGTTATCTGGCAATAAAAAAGCCCGGGCTTAGCCGGGCTGATTGTTTACGCTGAGTACCCTGCCGGGGTGACGGTTTCCCACTGGATGAGACCCGTTACCGGCTGAAGCACGCGACCAGCGGATGGCATGCGTCGCGCGCGCTGCAGGATACCGTTGGTCATGATGTACTTTTTACCCAGCGACGGCAGGATCACCGTGCCATTGACACGCAGTACAGACCGTGTGGTTATCTGCGTGGTTTGCCAGTTGTCGATGTACTTAATCGACGGAGAGGATGCAGCCAGATGGAATGTCCACGGCAGATCACCATAAACAAAACCGCCCAGCAGTTTACCGTCAGCAGTACGCTGATACTCTGCCATGTCGGTATCGCCCATTTCGAAGATGTTCTGCGCTTCGAACTGTTCCAGGTTAAACCCAGACGGGTATAGCTCAGCGATTACCAGCTCAATGATGGCGTCAGCCGACGTAATGTTTTGACCGGACATTACTGCACCTCCGTGCTATTAACGGTAATACCCTGGATGATCCCGCCGTCGGTGTACCAGAAGTAAACCGTTGGCTTGGTACGCGAGGCGCGCATTGCCGGGGTGAACGGGCCGATGTAGATGTAATACCCTTCAGCCAGAAGAGAATCCGTAACGTCGACGCCAGTGATGGCGTTAATCTGGTCGATCTGCGACTGGTCAAGGTCAGTGCCCGCCGTCATACCGCCCCACGCCCTGAATTGCTCAATGGTCGGCTTCATGCACGACTCAATGCGAGCCTTCCCGGCTGCAGCATAGGGCAGATTGCTCGCCTGCTGGAACAGCGCAACGAGAGCTGCCTGAAGCTGAGCATTTACCCATACCTGACCCGCCCAGGCGTCAAGCCATGCGTAATCACCGGTAATAGAGCCGGGCGCCCACTGATTGGTTTCGACGGCATTCGAGGCATAGTTGCCATAGAAGTTATAGCCGTTGGCCTTGGCAGCCTCGTAATCAGTATCGTTACTGATCATCGGCAACAGGCCGGACACCTGACGGCCATTCAGCGAGCAGCGCCCATTGGCTTGAGTGAAGTTCAGCGCGGCCACAAAACCCATCGCGTTTGCTGCGTGGTTCGGGTAACCATACACGGGGCAGGTATCGTTGTAGGCGTAGGTGTTGATGATGTCATACACCAGTGCGTTCGAGCTGCCCGCCACGATCGCCGCTCCTGATGCGTCCCAGGGGACATAGGCAAAGCGGTGGTTCTTGCTGTTTACCCAGAGCGCAAACGCATTGGCCTGTTCTTTGGTTACAGCGAACGTCGTGGAGAATGTTACCCAGTCCTGCTCTTTGGCAAGAATGGCAGTAAAAATATCGTCAACCACTGCCGGCGCAGCGCCCTGGGAAATTACCGCGCCAGTCGCCTCGGTCAGCTTGAGGCCAGCGGCCAGCGTACCGTCATCGGCGAAGGTGATCGAACTCTCTGAGCCGGTGGTGGCAGAGGTGATGATGAATTTCTTCAGCACGCTATCCCAGGTCACCACAACCGAGGAGCCAATCCCGGTTTCAATCAGCTCTGCCGCGTTATCAAAACTGGTCGCGCCGCTGAGGTTAATAGCCGCTGAAGTCTCCTCCGTACCGTCGACGGTCAGAGTCAGCGTGCCGCTCAGTAACTTGAGCTGTGCCAGAGTGGTCGCGGCGTGCGATCCGGAACGAAGGAATGCAGCCACTGCCGCAGTATTGAATCGGCTAAAATACAGCTTGCCGGGCATCTGCGTTTTGCCGTTGAAAGCAGCGAAATACAGCACCGCGGCGGTGTACTCAATCGACGCGCTGCCGAAGTACGCCTTTACCTCATCCGCACTGGCAAATGAGGGTACTGCACCAACCGGCGCGTATGCGCTGTCGGTCAGGAACAGGCCATTGAGATCAATAGCCGTCCCTGTCGCCTTCAGTACGCCGGGAAGCATCTGGGCGATTTTTGATAGCGAAATTGCCATTTATTATTTCTCCGGAGGAAATCTCACGTCGACCGGCTGCGATATCACATCTGCGCCTGTCATAAACTGCTGAGGAACGCTGACGACAATCAGCGGGTTTGCGTGGAATTCAAGCGTCCAGCGGGATTCCCACTGTTTCTCGCCGTTGATCATCGAGGTTTGCCGCGGGGGGCCGGAATAAAGCGGCACTAGGACATTCGCATTTTCCCTGAACCAGGTGCATGCGAATTCAGAGCGTGCGATGCGCGAAAAGATGGTGGCATTGTTTTGCGCCTGATCCCCGTAGAAATCGAGCTGACACTGCCATTCATCAACGCGGCGAAGTTCTGCCCGCCCGTAATCACTGACGCCGTCATACTCGTAATCAACAGCACTGGTTGAGAGGTCAGTCAAAAAAAGCGGCGTCATGGTAATGAAACCGCCTTTCGGCATTGGGGTTTGGTTTTGCTGTGTCTGCGTGACTTCTGCGTCCGGGAAAAGAGCTGAAAGGAAATCGCCGGTCGCCTTAAACAGATCGCTTTCAGTGACCTGCAGGCCTACGTCAATTGTTGACATGCGATAACCCTCGTCCAGTCCGGCCAGACTTCAGGAACAGCCACAACCAGCCATGTTTCATTGCCGATAACGAACTTATCCCCACCCTGCTGCCGATCCCTGTTAATCCCGCACCAGTTGCCATCCGTCCAGATGCTGACCAGTACACCCTGGATATTCATGTTATCCATGTGCCTGATATCAGCCTGACTCAGCGCCTGCTTTTGCACCATCATCGTTACCGGCGGCGCGAAGCCAGGAGAAGTCGAGTAATCCGGGTTTTTGATTGGTCCGATCGAGCGGTAAATCTGCGCCTCGACGCGAGGATTAACCGCGCTAATGGCGCTTCGCACTATGGAATGAAGATTCACTCTTTCACCTCGTAGTCGACCGAGTTCAGCATGTGTGCCGAGTCGATTAACGGGTCATTAAACCCTTTTTTGTCGACCGTGCTTTTTGCGTTCGGCGGCTCAGAAAAAGCGATGATTGACGACTGAATCTGCCCCTTGATCCGCTCCCCCATCAGCGCCAGGCTTTTGCGGGCGTCAAAATCGTTTGCCTTCATGAGCTTCCCGAGCTCTCCGCCCCACTCCGGACCATGTTCAGAAATGGTCTTCCTGAAGTACGGTCGGGATGGGATCGTAACGATATGCTCGGGTATCATTACTGACTGCGCGAAATTGGCCTTTGATGGCTTAGCGAAGCGAGAAACGCCGTCACGGCGAACGTAAAAGTTCAAATCCCTGGTATGCGCCGGGATATTTACAGTGCCGCCAAATTCGTTGGTGGCTGCCACAAGTGCTACCGGCGTCCCGTCGGGGTATTTGGACCCTTCAAGGAAACCAACCTTCAAATCATCGCCAGAGGACAGCCCCTTTGCGATCGACTGCAGGTGCTCCATCAGCTTATCTCCGCCTGACATTCCATCCATAGCTACCTCCGGATGAAAGAGCGGCGGTTATAATGGCCAGGGTACATCGAAGGAGAGGACCCAGGGACATATCGCACAGTGCGATAAGGGGCCGTAGCTTGCCAGTAAGCTGCACCGTATGGCGTCTGTAGATACCACCACGATGACGCGCTGGAAGGCCCCGCATCAGTCGAAACCGATACAGACCCCTCCGATGCGCTTGCCACCCGACCTACCAGACCAGAAGCCTTCTCGCCGTTTACGCCTGAATTCAAAGCCGCGATGTGAGCAACCAGCATATTCAAGAAGACGGCGCGGACAGCAACATCCGCAACCAGGCTGCGGTCCGTGTTATCAAGGTAAATCGTTGCCTCCGTGAAGTACGCATTAAGCAGCGTTTCACTTACGGCATCGAACTCCGGATAACGCTCACGAAATGCGGCAACATCAAAGACAACGATCGCCATTATTTTTTGTCCGCCTTCTCAATGCCCGGAGCCGGGTTGTTCTGATCCAGACCTTCCAGACCAGTTTTCTCCGAAGCGTTTTCATTCGCTTTCGCCTGGGCGCTGCTGGTTTTCGCCTGGGCAAACACCAGCTCTTTGCGAACGTAGGGCTGATCAGCATGTACTGCCAGCCACGCCTCAAAGGCTTCCTTGTCCACGTTTTCGGTCAGGCCATAGCCGCCGAAAACGAGAGAGGAGTTGGAGCCGTTAAGCTCCACTTTGTAGCCGCCCTGCTCCAGGATCAGGCCGTTCGGCAGTTTGCATCCTACAGTTACTGTTTCGGCCATGTTACACCCCGATCATGCTGGCGATGCCCAGCGGTTGACGAATGATTGCACCCCAGGTGCCACCGGATTTTTTCTGCCGCCAGGAAGACTCTTCCACCACGACAGCGTGCGCGCGCATCTTCTCGGTGAATGCTGCGTAAGCGGTGTCCTGCTCGCCCAGACGCTCAACAATCAGCTGTACAAGCTCGCCCGCGTCGGTGCTGTATTCAACAGCGGTTTCGATACGCATGTTCGGGAAGTTTTTCTTCAGCTGATCGGTGACGTTCACGTTGTACTGGTTCGTCTTGGTCAGGTTGACTTCCATTTCCGGAGACATACCGAGCACCATGCGATCGGTACGCTCTACGAGGCCTTTGGTCTGAGAGACCAACTGCTTATAGAGACGACCGGAGATGTCGTCATATACGGCTTGCCCGTCTTTAGTTGCCCAGGCAACGCTACCGCCGGAACCAGTCGCCGCCGGCGTCACCGGAGCGCTCAGAGACGGATCGTTGAGCAGACCATAGTTTTCCAGTCCGGCGATGCCGTAGAAGTAGGACTTGTTCTGGAACTTGTTCAGCACAAGCGCAGAGGCCACGTTGAGCTCTGCGGCATAGCCGATACGCCCGGCGCCGTACATGTCCAGCTCGCGCTCACCCCAGCGGGTGTGAGTCTGATAATGGAACGACTGGCGCGGCACCCAGTTGACGTTGGCGGACGTCATGCCGTTGTTGTTGAAGTCGCCGTAAGCGCTGGTTTCGCCAGTCGACTCGACGATCGGGAACTGCGAGGTCAGCGTCGTCCAGTCGCCTTTTTTCACTTCACCGATAATCTCTGCAGCCTTCATCGGAGTTACGAGAACGCGGATAAGTTCCGGATCGACGTAGTTCGTGAAGTAGGCCGGGATACCGGCGTTATTCGCAGTAACCATTTGCGGCTGAGCATCCATCGCCAGCGCGAAATTCTCCGCAAACTCCGGCTTCAGGTAGTCCTTCGCGCCGGGCAGCACAATGCCATATTTCCCGCTGGCTGCGGCGTAGTGTCGCTGAAATTCGTTCATTACTTGCTCCAGGTGCTGATTTTGACCAGCTCGCCAGCGTCACAATCGCTTGCGGCATAGAATTCGGTCTCGATAAAACCGGCCACGGTTGCGCCGGCTGCGGCGACTTGCACCTCACCGGTAGTCAGGGATGCAAAAATCTTCTGCCCGCGGGTGGCAGCGGTTGACGTTTTGGCCCAGAAGTCACCGGCAACCATCAGGGTGATTTCGCGTCCGGGCTGGATAAGCATGGATGCCTGACCCAGCCAGATGGTGATCGACGCCTGACCGTCACGATGGACAAAGCCAGACGGAACACCGCTACCGGCATTGGAAGCCACACCGTCAACAGCCCAGGCAAAGCGGCCGACAGTCAGGCCATCCTCGCCAGCAACCAGAGCGCCCTCGCCAGCCTGATAGGTCGCGTGAGGGTTGGTGCCAGCAAAGGCCCCTTCGACGCCGGGGGCCGGATACTGGTTAATTCGTGTCTGAAAACCTGCCATGTTAACCTCGTTTCAGTTTGCCAGCGGTCGGGAATGCTTTTTCGAACTCACTGACGGAAGCGGAATCCTGCGCAATGACAGGGCGTGAATTTTCTTTCTGGCTGATCGCCATTTTGACCATCGCCGGATAAGCGGACGGGTGAACGCCGGAGATATCCACGCCGCTCTGTTCAAGCGCGGTGCGATAGACATCTTCGGCTGAGTCCATGGCAACAACGTCGCCGATCAGCGGGCGGACAACCTGCTCTGCCTCACGGATTTTCCGGAAGTTTTCCGCAGCCTTTTTAGTTGCGCTGTCGGCCGCCAGACGAATCGCAGAGTCCATCGCCGTTCTGGAGACTTTGTCGTCTTCTTCATCGTCTTCATCTTCGGCGGTTTTCTTCTTGTCCTTGTCTTCCTCGTCGTCCTCATCATCCGCCGTTTTTTTCTTGTCCTTCTCGTCGTCGTCTTCGTCGTCGGCGGTTTTGTTTTCTTTTTCGTCTTCCTTTTCGGCCTCATCAAGAGCCAGAAGAGCTTTGCGGACTTCTGCCTCCAGATCTGCATCCTGCGCCAGAAGTGGCTTAAGGGTGGCGCGGATCGCCGCTACCTTATGTTTACGCATGTGATTAAGCTCCGGTGGTAATGAATCTGCGACCAGTACATCTGGCCCTGCGCGGCCGTCAGGGACCAGCGCTTCGTGGTTTCCGAAAATGTCACGCATAACGCCGTCATAAGGCTCGCCGTCAGGGGTGACACCCGGGGTCATGTCTGCGACGTACTTGTACGATGCAGATAGCTCTCGCTGCTCTCCGCTCTCAATTCCAGCAATCGCGCTGTTATCCCATATCGACATACCAACCGTGAGATACGTGCCGTCAAACTCCGCATTGGAGTGCGTCACGCCAACACGAAATTCATTGGGCGGGTCGGTGGGAAAATCGGGGATGTGCTTGCTGAGCACGGGGATGTTATTGAAGGTTTTGGCTGCTTTCCGGAGCTCGTCCGGGTGGCGCCAAAGCCGGTAAAGTTTGTTGGGATCGAGCCCAAGCTCTTCGCTTCTTGGTATCTCTCGTCCGTAGTAGGCGTTGACGTTTGCCTTGCTGATATTCGTTCGTGAAATCTGAAGGCGCCCATTTGCGTCGATGGTGCGCATAGAGGCGCGATCGAAAGCTAAGCACTCTGTGGAGTTCATTGCTCAATCCTGTTTTGAAAGCCCTGGAATGACAGCCTCCCAGGTGCAACGACAATTTGGTAATTCGCCTGGCATGATGTGCTCGCCATCGATGAGCATCCCTTCTGAGAGATCGAACAGCTTGCCATTAGCTTTTACATGGGACTGGCGAGGCTTTTTGCCTGCATGGGAGTGCTTCCATATTCCCTGGGTAATGCCGAGCGCCTGCTGTCGCGCAGACTGAACGAATGAGGTAGCCTTGTTGTTCTGATCTCGGGCAATGAACGCCGCACGGCGCCGGGTAATCCCGTATCGCTTCTGGAGTTCATCGGTGAGATAGGACAAGTCGCGCCCACGCGCTACCGTCCGCATAACCAGCCCTTCCACCTCGGTGAAATACTTCTCGGGGATGGATCGGATTAGGCCGACATTCTCGGCGATGGTCGCCTGAAGAGCGTTATTCATCTGCGAGGTCATCTTGAACTTGACAGTAAACCCCGCATCTTTGAAGGCTGTGGCCAGTGAAGCATCCGCGTTTTTCATGGCGTCGTTAGCGAACCTGTCGGCCAGCTTTTGCGCCATGTCATCAAACCGCCGCGTCCAGCGCTTAGCCAGTTTCTGCATGGCATTCCGCATCATCACTGCAGGTGATGCATCCATGGCGACAGCCGCGCCGCTGGCCCGATAGTTTGCCGACAGCCAGTAGACAACAGATGCCTGCATTTCCTGCACCTGCTTATCAAGCTGTCGGCGGTACCATGCTTCGACGCCAGCGTTAGGATGAACCGCCCTTATCGTCAGGGTCTGCTTCTTCCTCTTCGTCGTAGTCGTCTTCGATTTCGAGGTCATCATTCAGGTCCAGAGAGTGATAAGGAGAGTCCAGGTCACCGGCGATTTTTTCGCGGACTTCGTTGCCAGAGAGCACGCTGGCGCCTACATAGACAGCGTCTGTGTCCGCGTCTACTTTTCGAATTTCCGCCCGCTCTTTAGCACTCATTTCATACAGCGGCTCAAAGTCGAAGGTTATGCCATCGTCAATGTCGCCGAACTCAGAGAGCTGAATGATGTCCATCACACGCTTCAGGTTGTCTTTAAAAACAGACTGCTGCAGGGCGTGAATGTAGTCGTAGAAAACGCGGATTTCGCCGTCAGACGTTGCGTTAAGGCCATTTGGAGTAATGCCCAGCAGTTTGACGAGCGGGATGCTCGAAACCGCAGACATGTGCTCCTGCGACTGTGCCTGCAGGGCATCCAGACCGTTAAGCGGGGCGTTAACGAACTCAACCGTTTCTGGCTGGGTAGGGTTGTTGTCTTTAGCGAATGCGCCACGGTTATCGCGGCATCGGTTGAAGACATCAAGCCTTGCCAGAAGACTATCTGCCCCACCGCCCTGCAGAATCGTGCTCATATTTGTTCCGATTACCGGAACTGAGAACGAGTGAATCATGTCGCTGACGCTGTCGCGGGTACGAAGCCAGTTATTGACGTATGGCTCGGCAATCTGCGAGAGAGACAGGCCGCGGAAGTTATACGATGCTTTCAGCAGATCAGGGACCTGCCGCGAGACGAAATCAATCATCCGGCTTGCATGTACGGTCCGGCCCATGACAAACCACTGCGTCGGCTTGTAGAAATCCGGGCTCAGCGGGTTGTCGGAGTTATAAATACCCGGATAGGTCCAGATAGGCTCGATGACCCTGAACCCCTGCAGGCTGCCTTTCGTGATTTTCTTGTCGCTCATGAAGAGCTTCGATTGCAGCTCGTTGTCGTCCATCCATGCGGAGATTCCCCGCGGCGAACGAACGTCGATGTAAATCTGGCCGCCGCCGAAGTAACCGTCATGCTCTGCGGCTTCTTTAAAGCGCTCGCGCACCTTAAACCGCTTCATGGCCTCTTCGAGCTGCTTCACCCGATCTGCCTTGTCTTCATCGCCGACAGTTTTGAGCTTTATCCATTTGCGGGTCATTTCTTCCGCGATGGTGCCGACCATCTTGCGATATTCAGGCTTCTGCGCCAGCGTGGCCAGATACGGGTAGCCGGGAAAGCTATCAAAGTCGCCGTAGCCGTAACCGCCATACGCAGCATTGAGATCATCGTAAGGCGTGGAGTCCATTGCCAGAATGGCGCTTTTGATAGCCTCGGGGATCACCCCTTTCGGCGGCTCGTAGCGCTGAAACTCTCTTTTCGGTAATGCACGGACTTCGGCCACGGCCTCTGGTCTGATCCCGACCTTCGGTGCTTCCGGTTCTTTTGCCGGCTCAGGCGCGGCGACTTCTTTCTTTTTAAACCACCACACTTAAATTCTCCTGAGTTGATTCGGGTCGATAACCATCGGCTGCGGGCCGGAAATCAGGTTGTCGTCGATTGCGTCCATCCAGGTATCAAGGATGTCGTCGTTGTCGTGACTGTCATCAGCGGAGAAAGCAGCGCATTCCGTCATCGCCGTCAGCACCCACTCCGTTGAGCCTGCGATCGTGCCGTCCTCGTAGAAGATTCTGGAAAGCTTCTGTCCGTCGTCGGTGTGCGTCGCGGGGACAAACACTTTCCCGGTTTTGATTTGAGGGATGACGTTAAGGCAGCGAACGAGCTTGTTCTGCCCGGTGCCGCGCGGGATTTCCCTCACCGGGATGGCGAGTTGCCCGGGCGTCTGGCTACGTTTTTTCAGCGTGGTGATGAGGCCCTGTCCGGCTTGCTTCTCTTCAATGGCCATATGGCGGAGCGGCATAACCCGCATGGAGCCAGACAGGCGCCATTTTTCCCAAACCTCTTCCGCTTTCTTCAGGAGGTCTTCCGGGTCCCACCGTCCGCGAACGACGTCGATGATGTACAGGTTCCCGTCCACGCCCATGCCAGCCAGCGTAAACACGGTGTAATCCAGCCAGTCCTCTACCTTCCCGCTGTTCGTATCGACGTACACGGCGCGGTGCGTAAGCTTCGGCAGCGTGGTGTACGTTCTGAACCAGCTGGTGTCGATAATCCCGCCAGTCAGCGCCATCGGGTTTTGCTGGTATTGCGACAGGAAGGTATAGCGATCCTTTTCCCACAGTTGCAGGAGGTCGTTAACGTCTTCCATCTGCGGCCAGTAGGACCAGTAGCGAACACCACCAACGACCACAGAATCGGTATCTTTGACCGTTTCCCAGCAAAGCGAACGCCATGGCTCATCGAGCGACTGGATGTACTTCTCGTCGATCATGGCCGGTATGGCGACATGGTGAAACGGCACCCCCATTCCGCCGGCAAGCATGAATCCCGTTGCATCGTCGGTGTGCAGGCGCTGCTGAATGCTCACAAACGGAGTCGGGTGCTCTTTCGACTTATCGCCGCGGCGTGATCGAATGGTGTTTACCAGCAGCGTATTCGCGCTTTTGCGTCGGGACTCGCTGAGCATGTCCACCGGCTTGTTGTAGTCGTCCAGCATCACCATGCCGGAGAACTCTGGTCCGTAGTAGCCACCACGACCCCCGGTGATCTGCCCGTTGCTTGAGCGCGATACTGTCTGGCCTATAGAGCGCCCTCGCTCGTCCTTTATCTCCCACTCTTCTGCCTGGTTGACACCAAACGAGCAGGGCCAGAACTCCTGATACTCACGGCTGGCGATAATGTCGCGGGTGCGCCGGCTGTTACGCTTTACCAGCGTGTCAGCAAAAGAGATATTCAGGTTGCGAAAGCGTTTAAGCCGCTTCTCCTGCACCAGGGCGTTGACATACGCCGGGAAGTGGATGGAGAAGAACTCAGTTTTCGTACCGCCTGGCGGGATGTTGATAATCAGGTTTCGCGGGACAAGGCGCCCGGCAAGCAGATCATCAATTTTCGAAGCCATCAGGCGGTGATGCCAGTTAACCAGCAGCCGATCACCCTGAATCAGCTCGAACCATATCCGGGTGAAGTTCAGGAATGACTTCGTAGACTTTGAACGGATGATCACGCGCTCCGGGAATGACAGGTCATCCCATTCGATAATTCCGCTCATATCAGTCCAGCCCTTCTAACCTTCCCTCCAGCTTCTGCTGGGCCTTCGCATAGTCTTCAGCGGTGTACGTCACCTGATTCAGCGGGCCGCCGTCTTTACCGGTCAGCTCGACCTTTTGCTTGTTGCTGTAGGCATCGCCAACCTCTTTTGCCGCCTGCTCCAGTAGCTGAGCTGTCATGCCGAGGTTTTTCATACCTTCGGCAGTCGTAGACATTCGCTGAAGGACGCGTAGGCGATAGGCTTTGTTGGCGATCGGGATGTCGGAGATTTCGTTGAGGAATCGGTCTCGGGTGCAGTTGAAAAGGTCTACCCATTTTTGAGCCAAACCTTTCCCAGCCACCTTTGTCGGGTCATGCGATGCCACCTGCTGGCGCGTCACCTGAACCTTAAATTCTTTTTGTACGGACTCGACGATTTGGGATGGCGTATCAAAGCAAGCGAGCTCTTGAACGATAAAGGCTCTCACTTCTGGTTTTAGTGCAGCCATAACCCACCGTCCGTATAAAGCAGTATAAAATCACGCCAGTTTCAGCATGCACGTCCCGCAAGCTCTGGCAACATCGATATGAGCAACCTCCGCCGGCCTGTTCGCCGCATCCACCATTTCCTGCACATCTTTGCTGGCGCCGTAACGCCGGACCACTCCGACGAATTCCTCGACATCATGGCCGCGAAGTTTGAGCACCGGCATCCCGGTCTCTTTGTTGAACTTCGGCGCGCCATAGTCATCGGTAGCCTGGGCGATGTGGTAAAGCTCATGCTCTACCAGTGCGCAGAACTCCAGATCGTTACATTGCTCGCAGTAGTCAGCAGCCAGGGTGATGATGAACTTCGGTATGCGACCGAACCATTCATGCATCTGTTGCTCCATTCGGGCTTTCTGCCAGCCGCCGGCGCGCATCATTACCTGCTCACACTGGCCAAGCACAATGCGGCCGCTTTTGGCGAATGAGCCAGAAGCCCACAAGAACGCCACATCAGCGTCGAGCAAGTGCGCATGGTCAGGGTTATGGATTCGGCCGTCTTCGGAGAGGATGTTCTGATTTACCCATTCCCCGATTTCGGCAGCAGGGATCAGCCGGGTATACGGCAGCCAGTTTTCGCCAGTGAAGTTGACGGGAGGGTATGGTCTGCGATTGTCATTTTCAGTCATGCAGAACAATCCTCTGGAAACCAAACATACTTGCTCGGTAATTTCGACATCAAGGCATCAACAAACTTATATAAAACTCTGTCAATGGCGCTTTTAATGCACCATTTGCAGATCTTTATAATTACGCCTGCTTGCCAATTACAGGGCCAATCCGGATGCACTTCTTAGTGAGCCAACCCCAGCGCAAAAGCACTGAAAGAATCAGCAGCGGCTTCATGTATGGGCGAAGCGTAATTTCCGCCATTAGGATTCCAGTGGTGCGCATATGGCTTACCTCGTTGTGACATTATCGAGCCACCTCTTGAAGTGGCTCTGTAATGCCTATAGCAACGGACTGCACAAAGCGCCGGTGTTGCGAGGACGGCGGCCGAAAATATTAACTTGCTCGCGCACGCTTTCACTGCACATTCGCTCTACGATTCGCCAGTCAGCCTTTTCAGGCGAGGCTTTCACGGAGACTGCGGAAATGACCCGCTCCACCACCCGGCGCAACTTACTAACCGCTCGGCTCACCGAGATGTCTTCAAACGAAATGGTAGTGATAATTGCCCAGCAAGCCGAGATGAAGCGCGAACACATATGACGCAAACTGACCATGGATTTACTCCTGTTTGTTGATTTTCAGTGCCAGGTTATTTAAGGCACTGCGTGGTGATGTATTCCTGCAGCGCCCTCAGGGCTGTTTGGTCGCTGAGGATTCCGGACCGGATACCGAGAACGTTTCGTCCAGCAACTGCAGAGAGTTCGACGGTGGCATCATCGCCCACGCTGGCGGCGCCGGCGGTTTGGGTTGCGGCTGACACTGGACACTTGCCTTTGACGAGCACCCGACCACCATTATCAAGCTTGCGCTGCAGAGCATCATTTTCAGCTTTTGCATCGGCTAATTCCTTCGTGTATTTAGCATCAAGCGCTGCGACGTCACGCTGTCGAGTCTGCATGTCCGCGATCGTGTCATTTGCCAGGCTGAGTTGCTCAGTCACTTTGTCCCGCTGCCTTTTGAACTCGGTGGCATTGCTGTGGTAGTGACTGGCCAGCCAGCCGAGGCTGACTATCAGGCAGATCACAATGGCGCTGATAATGGCGGTTAACCGGCTCATTTCTGCCCCCACAAACAAACTTCACGCTCAATCTCGCGGCGAGTTACCAGGCCTTTCCACTGTTTGCCCTTGGCATAGGTCCAGCGGCGCAGCTGATCGCAGGCACCTTTCTGGTCGCCCTGGTTGATTTTGCGCAGCAGCGTGGAGGCCTGGAAGTTACCAGCACCGACGTTATAGGCGAATGAGTAGAGGGCCCCGCGCATTGTTACGGGGATCGGCTTCTGGATGTACGGATCAATCTGGCGGGCGACGGTGTTCAGGTCTTTATTGAGCAGCGCACGGCATTCAGCCTCGGTGTACTTCTTGCCGAGCATGATGTCTTTGCCAGTGTGGCCATAGCAGACAGTCCAGACGCCTACCACATCCTGATAAGGGTTGTATCGCACACCTTCAAGACCATCGTTACCGGTTGGGCCGGTGATGAGCGCAGAGGCAATGGCTATGGCGCCACCACCGCCGGCGATCACGCCAATCAGTTTTTTCCTCATTGATGGCGTCATGCTCACCCCTGTGTATCATTTGCGATCCGCTTCAAGGCCTCGGTTACCACTTCGGCTGAAGCCGGGCGGTCACTTCCTGGCTTGTCGGAGACATCAGCCAGATAACTGGCCAACAGCTGCGTGCGTTTTTTCTCTTCATCCAGTCGCTCTCGCTCTTCTTTACGCTTTGCGTAATACGTCTTGATTGTGAAGAAGGCAGAGATCAGGGCGCCAATGATGAAGACATAATCCTGCAGACTCAGGACGGAAAAGATACCAAGCAAGGCTGACCACCAGTAAGGCAGATTGTGACCATCGGTTGGGTTCATACGTTGCATCTCTCACCTCCGATAATGTTCGGGGTGCTATCTGTAGTCAGTAAAAGGTTCAGGGCCGTCGGGCTGATTTACCAACAAAGCGTCGAGGGTGATTCCCGCGACCCTGAAAATAAAAAACCCGCTCAAGGCGGGAAGAAATACCAAGGGTAAAAGCGACGGCGGTAGCCGTAATGGTCCCAAGGTAGAGGGATATGGTGGCCTGTTGCGTTGCGCCAACAACGCCCTGATGGATTGGATTATGAGCCCGTCATCAGGTCAGGCCATTATCTGGTGCACCATTCAGGACTCGAACCTGAAACCGATAGCTTAGAAGGCTATTGCTCTCTCCGGTTGAGCTAATGGCGCTGAATTGGTGCTCGCATCAGGGTTCGAACCTGAAATCATCCGATTATGAGTCGGGTGCTTTAACCTTGTTAAGCTATGCGAACAATCTGGTTCAGGGCTCTTGCGCGGCGGGTTTCAACGTGTCGTGCAGCACGTCTCTACCCAAGAGCCCTGACCGGATCGCACAACCACACTCTCGCAGTGGTTCGCGCTCATGCCCTTGAGTACCTGCCGCATCATCGCCGCTTATAACCGGTGCGCGTCTGGCATTCGCGCTGCTTTACCGGGGCTTGTGTTGTTTATGAACCCTTACCCATCACCACACAGGCTCGCAATTACGCGACTCGGGGCAGCATCACTACTGCAGCATGGCCATTAGGCCGCGGTCGACCCGTTCCTATTCACATTTCCTGCCTCCAGAAACGCAAAAGCCCCGACGTTTCCGCCAGGGCCTTTTTATTCATCATGCCGCCACTTAAAGTTAAGGCAGCATATCAAAGTAGACTCAAATATGACGCATTTAATCCAGTTTTGCAAGACTTGAGTCAAAATTTGTCGCCTTTTGTTGTGAACGTGATCGCGTTACCTGCAACAGGGCATCGCTATCAAGGCGCCGCAAGGTTGTTTTCATCTCCTCCCACCGCTCCGTAAACGTTTCTGACCAGTTCTTCGGGGTCACTCCGACCAGAGCGGCAAGTTTTTGGTATTCATACGTCTCCCGCCCTGCCAGCTCGGCTTTGACATCCTGCGCGGCCAGCCAGATGAGTTGACGCAGGCGATCGACTGTTTTCTTTGCAATGCGCACGCCGGCCAGCTTTTCGTAGAATTGCTCCCATGCCCACCGGGTGATCGTCTCCTGGTGCTCCCAGCGGATATTGTCGCTGTAGTTCCACAGCAGCCACGATTTCTGATGCTCTTCCAGCGACAGCAGAGCCCGGCGCCAACTGGCCGTCGAATACTCAACGGGCAGAACGAGAGCGATTGATGAACCCTTAGCGCGGGACTGCTGCCCGGGAATTGGTGGGCTGGATGGGTTTACCATGCGGCCGGTTACCGGATCGGCTATTTTCTTCCTTCCCCGGCTGCGCGCCGTAGCGGTGAATTGCGCGTTTTCTGCAAAAGCAACCAACTGTCCTTTCGTCGCGCCGCTCAGATCGGCGGTGGCCACTATCAGCTGCTGGCGAACATACTCAAGATACTGGGTATTCATGCTTTCTCTCCTGAAGCCTGATAGATGCGGACGAAATTCTTCAAAATTCGGTAGTCAACCAGTACGGTGCCGCGGTGCCGGCAGAGACGGAGCTTTTGCCAGCGGTCGTGGATGCGTTCGATAACTTCACGGTTCATGCGGCCTCCATTTCGGTAATGGTTAGCTCAAGCCGCCCACCTTTGACGACAGGCATTCTCTTCACGCTGTAGTAGTCAACCTGCTGGTCATCGAGCCAGAAACCCGATTTCGTCAGGGCGTCGAATGCAGCTTTTTGCAGGTTGTCCAGGTCACGGCGCCGGCGATCCGGCATGTGGCACTCAATACGGATTCTCAGTGGCGTGGAAAGGCCGATATCAAGCATCAAGTCTTTGATGATTCTGGCGACACTGTCGCGGTATGCCTGCCCTTCCGCGCTGATGTGTGTGCGCCCCCGGTTATGCCGGTAGTAGCGGTTGTTGCTTGGTGGCCAGGGTAATGAAATTCGATATTGGTTCATGCTTTTATCAGCCCCTCTTTCATCCAGATAACCTGCGTTCTGGCCATTCCCTCCAGCGCGCACTCCTTCGCATACTCCGCATCTACCAGGCGCGTGCGGCGGTCTATTTCATCGTGACAGGATGAACAGGCGATAGCGGCGATCAGATCAGGCGGCTTAATCCCGGTCCCGCACAATCCAGCAATGCGGATATGGGCCAATACCGTGGTTTCTGAGTTGCCGTTGCAGACGCCCGGGATGCGAACCTGGCATTCACGACCGCGAGCTGCTTTACGAAGATTGGCCATGCTCACCCCCATATACGTTGACGAAGTGATCGCGGAGTATGCTCCGGGCGAACACAAACCGGCAGCCGGGCGCTGACCGTCCAACTCAGATAATCCGCGTTAAGGCTTTTCTCTGTGACAATGCCTCGCGCCTGATATCTGGACACTAACTGTTCGGCCTGCTCGGTTGTGCAGTCGGGATGCTGGAACCATGAGTATTTCATCGCCATCACCCCGCAAAGCTCAGCAGCTGACTGGCGGCGTTTTCAGCCTCAGCCGGCGAGTGGAACTTGCGACGCAGAATGTAGTTCCAGAGCACATTCAGCACTGATTTGTAGACGCCGTTGAACTGGCTGTCGTCCATGCTGGCGAAGGAGATCGACTTTGCGACACGACGACGGCTACCGTCAGGCATCTGGTATTCGTCGTAAAAGCCAGCCTGAATGGTTGCCCACTCGCGGAATGATTCGAAGTGTTTCAGCAGCGCCATATCGCGGGAACGAGAAATACCGACAGAGGAGAGATACATCTCCGCGGCGTTCTGGAGCGCAGCGCGCTGATCGTAGTCGGATGAAAGGAAGTCGATAAACCCGGATATGAGGTTGCGCTCAGCGGGCTCAATGAGACCACCGGAAGGCGTCCAGTAGTGATACCCGAGAGTCAGAAGCTTGAAGAACTTCTTGTGGAATGCGTAATTCCGGGGCTTGCGGAACTCACCGCAAAGCAGTTGCCCCACGGGGATAAGTTGCAGGTATTCGCTGGTTCCCGGCTCTGCGGGAATCAGTACGTTTTGATAACTCTTCTCAAATTGCAGTGTTTGCGCCATGTGTCCCCACTTGGCGCCGGATAATCGTGTCAGTTGCTCAGGCTGACGAGGTAATTATCGCCCTTCCCGGGGAGAAAAGCAAAATGAGCATATACGATAAAAACCCCTCCGGAGAGGGGTTGATATTAGAAGGTGGCTTTGCGTTCTGCGGGGGATTTAGGCATCAAACCAACCCTCGTATTCTGACTCGATAACTCGGTGGGATAAAATCTCCATGCGTCTATCTCTTCTGTCTGATGTCGGGTCTGCGTCAATTTCGGCAGCCTTCTCCGCGAGAAACGCTACTGCCTTGAGGTATTCCTCTTCCCTGAAATTGCCGTAGCAGATACCGTCAGAGCAGACTCGCCATACCGTGCGACGTGTCTCACTCTCCTTTCTGGCTATGAGGTCGCCCACGAACTCACGAAGAGAGCGTAACTGGTCAAGGTCGAGGACTCGGATTTCATCGCGTACATTAGTCACCTTTCACCTCCTGCGGGGCGGCTGCGAGCATGGCGGCGTTCCATGCTTCAAACTGCCAGTCAATACCATCATCACAATAGCCGTCAGTTGTCCGTAACGAATCCCAGCCATCGAGGGGCGCTCCATTCTGTGATTCCCACCATTTTTCGAATATGGAGCGGTCCGGTATTACCGGCGCTGGCTGCGTTTTGATATGCAACCGCGGTTCACCGTCTTTTGGCGCAGGCCACTCGCGTTGTTTGTTCACCGCCAGTTTTTCGATCATCGCCTGGGTAATCTGCTCGTCTGTAATACCAGCCCGTCGCTGGGCGTCCCACAGTAGGAATTGCATATCAGCCCATTCCGACAGGTCGCTAGGATCGGCAGCGGCTTCCAGTGCTTCTTTGCTGAGATGCTTCAGCGGACCAATCGGGCCAACATTACCGAATGTTGATTGTGACCACTCGGCATGATCGTTGCGTATCTGCTCGCGGTCAGGCGCTGGCTGTGCGTGGCGATACACTGGAATATATCCGGGGCCTGCATCTTCGCTACCAGCCTCACCGTCAACGACGCCGCGAGCTAAATATGCGTCATTGAGCCACGCGATGGGCTCACGCTCTACTACCGGCGCTGGCTGCGCTGGCGGCATATCTGGACCTTTGCGAATAGCTTTTGCCAGTTCGATAGGGTCATCGTACAGCCAGTCTCCGGTCTCAGGGTGATTGGCTTCTGCCAGTTGGGCTGCCCATTCCAGACCGTCTTTGTGCCCCTGCAGGTAGTCGAGAGGCAAACACCCTGACTCGCTGTCCATTGCGGCCAGCGCAATGCGGGCCAATGCTGAAGCCTCACCGCATTGAACGTGGTCAGTTTCAATGATGTTGAGCAGTTCTTCTCTGGTAAATTTGCTGGTCATTGGTTGGCTCCCTCATGCGTCCCAGTTGCTCACGTCTTCAGCTACGGCTTCGTCTGCGGCGTCCTGACTGTCAATTGGCCAAGACCAATCCTCAGCCGCTGAGGCGGTTGTTGAAGCCCAGTTTCTAGCGCAATCTTTACGGTGCTTGCGGCTCCCCATGCACCACACAGGATTTTTCAGTTCTTTATCCCAGGCGCGTACCAGAAATTTCATCGCTGATTTAGCCATCACTCAGCCTCCACCTTGATGCCAGCGGCGCGGCACGCATCTGAAAAAACCGCAACACATGACTTAACCGTATCCTTGTGAAATTGGTAAAAAGCTTTGGCTACCCATGGAGCAAAGGCGCTTGGCTCAGGTGTAAATGGCAACTTAAAGGTGACAGTGCGAGATTCCAGATCAGCGATGCGCTGACGGTAATCAGCCACCATTCGACGCACTCCTTCAAGCGGCGTGACATCGCCGCCGTCTGGAGGGTCCATGTACTCAGCGCCTGGAGGTAGGAGCCTGCAAAGTTCTTCGTCTACCTGCTGCGCCTTCTCCAGCGCCTCTGCCTGCGAGGTAATATATTTACGTAAAACCAGTGCATATTGAGTAGAGGGCGTGGGGTATTCGCTGATCTGCTTCAGCTGGGCCAGCGCATCATTAATTTCAGATTGCGCCAGTTGGGTGATATCAGGTGTCATGCTGAGACTCCTTGCGCAAGAGAATCGCGTATTTTCACGGTCTCCGCGTTGTATGCGTTGGCATAAGCCATGCGGCGCTTATCTATCAGGACGACAAGCCGATACGCTCGAAATGCGTATTTGCGGTCGCCTTCACGGCCTTGCTCGCGGAGGTGGTCAAGCAGCATCGTGAAGAAATACGAATGCCCTTCGCCGTCGATATCGTCAGGCCAATCAGTTTCGTTAAGCAGCCAGTCACGCGCTTCTGCGCATTTCTGGCACGTCTTGAAGTTGCTGGCATCGCCATCCTGGACAATAAACGCTTTCTCGTATGTATCGCCTGGATTGATAGCGCCGTGACACTCACAGCAGCGATGTAACTTGCGAGCCTTAACTTGCGATGAAGTATCAAAGTTGCTCATTTGGCCCCCTCGCGCAGCTGCTTGGCGAATGCGTCAGCAGCAAGAGCAACCCCTTTTGCTAAAGCGTCAAAAAACTGGTCATCACCAGGAATTCGAAGTTTTGCCGCGAACTCCTCCACCCCATCAGCCTTAATCCCGGCTACGATGCGATCGGTGGCCGAAACGTCCAGCTCATCGGCGCATGGGATAACTTCGCCGTATATCCGCTCCATAGCTTCATCCCAGCCATAGCGGCAGGCATCGTACCGGTCAGTAATACCTCGGTCTTCCAGTCCGCACCCCATGCCTTCGTCGTGGTACTGAGGTTCGTTATCCAGGTTGGTTACGGAGTCAATGATCTGCTTCATCGCCACATTCTCCGACGCCAGCTGCTTAAACTCTTTAGCCAGCTTCAGGAACTTCTGCTCTCTGATCGACAGCTCGCCTGCGCTCTCCAGGGAGGCGATGAGCTCGTTTACTGCCTGTAGTGTGATTGTCATGCTGATGTTCTCCCGTAAACAGCCAGTACCCGCTTCATCGCCGGACTGTTGCGGCACTCCTGAAATATTCCGTTGGTGCAGTTGCGCGCGGTTCCGGCCTGCTCTTCCGGTGTCGCCAGGCGATAAGTCACCGTTCGCCAGACCTTACTCACGCGCACAATCTTCCTGGCCCGCTCCAGGTCGATAGCGTTCTTCGTGATGCAGTTGATGGTAATACCACACTCTGCGGACACATCCTTCGCAGTGAAGGTCCGGTGCGTTTCGAGATAACGCAGAATTGCCTGTTTGCCTTTCATGCTGCCCCCTTGGAGCGGTAAGAATCCCAGGTGAATGAGAGCGTGCATCCGCCGCCGTCGCTCATGCGATCAAGAACGCGTTCGCCGATGAATGCAGACAACTCCTCCCTGGTCTGGTTGCTGATCAGGATGGTTGGCTTCATCCGCTCATATCGGGTGTTGATGATTTCGAACATGATCAACTTCTCGGCGTCGCTTCCGAACTGCACGCCGACCTCGTCGATAATCAGCAGATCAGGTTTCGTGAAGTAACGGATCACCTCATCCTCAGTGCGGCTTGAACCTTTCGACCAGGTTGACTTGTACTCACGTGCAATTTTCAGCGCCGTGGTAAACACTGCAGAACTCTGGTGTTCTGTGATCGCATGCCGTGCGATAGCCAGTGCCAGGTGATTCTTTCCGGTACCTGGTTTGCCGCACATCACAAGACCGCCACCCTTCTGCAAACGCTCTGGCCAACGGCTTGCATATGCCTGGCACACCTTAAGTGCGCGTTTTGCGTCGTCGTTCACTGGCTCATAGTTCTGCAGCGTGCAGTTTTCGAAGCGCGCCGGGATGTTCAGTCCGTCCAGCAGGCGCTCGATGTTTCTTTTGCGGGCTGCTTCGTTGATGCTAATTCTTTCCGCCTGCAAGCGGCCTAACTCCTCTTTGAGGCATTCAGGGCAGCAGCTTGGGCGCGGGGGAATTTTCACGACAGAGTTTAAGAAATGCCTGGTCCTGCATTCAAAGGGGCCATGCGTTTCGCAGTTCTCGGTGCTGATAGTTAGCTCGATATCTTCATGCTGAACTGGCGGCTGGCTCAGCTCAGCAATGCGTTTCTCAAGTTGATTGATTTTTTCATCCAGCGTCATGATTAGTCCCTCGCCCATGCAGGAATTTCAGTCTGGCCGTAGTCTTTGCCAGCAAAGTTCTCAGATACGCGAGACGGAGCGCGGGAAGGCTGCTTAGCGCCTTTCGGCTCAAAGAGTCCCTGCCAGCCATTCGCGATGCTCTGGTTAATAATTTCTTCAGGGGAGTAACCGTTCAGCCGGCAGCGGTCCAGCAGGTTGATAGCCTGGGTGACCGTCTGCTGAGACTTGATCGGCTTTTTCAGGTCACGACGGTATGCCACCCATGACGACCAGATTTCTGCAGAAAGCCAGTCAGGCAACTGAACAGCTGACGCATCGAACGAAACCGCCCGGGGGGATTTAGGGGGGTTATTAATATTGTCTTTATTGTCTTTTGTATGTTTGTCTTTTGTGTTTACCTGATTCGGGTAATAGGCGTTACCTGATTCGGGTAAACTTTTCTTACCTGATTCGGGTAATGTTACCTTTTTCAGGTAAGGTTTCTTTTCTGTACCTTTTACGGGTAAAGATGACCATTCGCTGACCGTTTTATTAATCCCGATAACACGACCGGTTTGAGTTAATATCCCCCGCTTAACCAGGACGCTTTTTGCAGCTGAGCACTTATGCGGGAGAATGCCGGTCAGCTCCGAGAGCTGCTCGTTACTGACCCAGTCAGATTTCTTGTTGAAGCCGTATGTTTTGCGCATGACAGCCATGAACACCAAAAGCTGATGCTGCGACAGACCCGCACGCATGACAGCTTCAAGGAGCTCATTGGCGATGCGCGTAAACCCATCGTCGAGATCTGCCACGCGCAGCTCCTGTAGTGCCACGACAGGCACAGGGAAATTGATTACTTCGGCAGTATTTGCCATAATTACTCCTGTGAATTGATCCAGTTAATTCGCATCAGGCCTCAAAGTGTTGCGAGCACTTTGGGGCCATCTCTTTTCTAAGCAGGCTTGCTACTTCTTTCGCCAGTCGAGACATATCGTCATCGACCACTCCCCACTCCAAGACCGCCAGTAACATCGCTATTTTCGGAATCCAGGTTTCCTTCCATTTACTGATGCTCGACTTTGTAAGACCCATGGCATTGGCCACATTGGTCGTCCCCTTCATTGCGATTTGGTTATGCAGCCATGACTCAATATTCCTGGCCTGGTGTTTGTTTCGTGCTGTTGAATTCTCCATCTGCAATACTTCCTCTGGTGTTGTTTGGAATGGCTGAATTACTCAGTCAGAACCCGCTGACTGCTCAATTCAGCTTTGTTTAATCAGGATTTCTGTTATGTGGGAAAGGCTTGATCTCTTCAGCCTTAATTTTTCCATCAGGCAGGGTGTTAACGAAAATCTTCCGTCCTACCCGGATAGCTTTACTAATTGCGGTCTGGTGAACGCCGATGGCATCAGCAGCTCTTGCCTGTCCAACTTCGTCAACGTATTCAGCTAAAGAAATTTTCATGTGGTTAGCTCCTATCAACTCATGAGCAAACAATACCACAAGTATTAAACATTGCAATACCGCAAGTATTTTTAAAATAAGAGCATTGGTATTACTATTTGAAAATGGAAAAGAAAAAGACACTGACATCGGCTCAGATCGCTGACGCAGAAAGGCTGAAAGCCCTCTATGAAGCCAAGAAAAAAGAGCTTGGGATAACACAGCAATCAATAGCTGACATGCTAGACATATCTCAGGGTGGCGTTGGGCATTACTTGAATGGCAGGAATGCCCTTAATGCTGCCGTGGCTGCTGTTTTTGCCAGAGCCCTCCAGGTGGATGTCTCTGATTTTAGCCCCAGCCTTGCGAAAGAAATATCTGCAATGAGTGCTGCCGCTACATCGAATGCCAAGTATGTAGGCCAGTACACCCCAGGCATTAAATACCCTGTATTAAGCAAGATTCAGGCTGGGCATTGGTCGGAAGCGTGCGAGCCGTATGCACTTAAAGATATCGATCTATGGCTCGAATCAGACGCTCACATCCAGGGGGATGCGTTCTGGTTGTTGGTCGAGGGGGAATCCATGACTGCCCCGGTCGGGCTCAGCATACCAGAGGGTACATATGTTCTTTTTGATACCGGAAGGGAGCCGGTCAACGGAAGTCTCGTTATTGCAAAACTCTCGGAATCAAACGAGGCGACATTCAAAAAACTGATCATTGATGGTGACCAGAAGTACCTGAAGGGCTTAAACCCTCAATGGCCATTGGTTCCCATCAATGGGAATTGCCGGATCATTGGTGTGGCTGTAGAAACTAAGTTGAGACTTGTGTGATCAGCAGCATGCCGCAAACATACAGAAAGCATGGTTAGCCAACCAGTGGCCTGATGAGGTGTTTGGGTGATGAGAGAATATCTGATAGTAGGCGTGGTTACTTTGCTCTCGGTTGTTGCTATCGTGCTTATGGTGGCCTGATGAGGTGTTTGGGTGATTTTTTACACAGCAAAAGGATGAAAAAATGTCTGAATTAGATGTGCCATCTTTACCTGAATCCCCATTTGCAAAGCATAAAGGAGATTTGCAACTTGGGGGTGACTCTGGGCTTGAGTGCTACGTTCTAGACGATGGTAAGCGAGTAATTAGTCTTAGAACAGTAGTTAAGGCAATAGCCTCCACCGAGAGTGGTAACCTGGGCAGTTACATAGGAGCTACGGGACTAAAACCTTTTCTAAACAGTGATTTAATCCTGGGCGAAACTATTGATTTCGCATTACCTGGAACGCAATTTCGATCCAGGGGTATTACAGCAGAAGCATTTCTAGATATTTGCAACGCTTACGTATCTGCCTTGAGAGCTGGCACGCTTGAAACCCAAAGGCAGAGAGAGATAGCCATTCAGGCAAGCATTCTGTTAAGTGCCTGTGCTAAGGTCGGCTTGATAGCGCTTATTGATGAAGCAACAGGTTATCAATCTGAGCGAGAAGGTGACGCGCTTCAATTGAAGTTAAGGGCTTTCATTGCCGACGAATTACGCGGATGGGAAAAAACTTTCCCTGATGAATTATGGGAAGAGTTTGGCAGGCTAACCAACTGGAGTGGAAGCTTTAACTCCCGACCTAAATGGTGGGGAAAGTTGGTCCTAGAGTTAATCTATGATGCGCTTGACCCTGATATAGCTCAACACCTGAAGAAAAATATGCCCCCGCCGAAGACAGGGCAAAATTACCATCAATGGCTAACTCAGGATGTGGGGCTAAAAGCTCTTGTAAGCCATATTCATCAGGTTATTGGTATTGCCAAGACATGCCAAACCATGCGCGAACTCAGAGATAAAATAGCTGCTTACTACGGCAAGCAGCCGGAACAATTGACCATGTTCAATGACATTCCAGACTCTGTTAAATAAAGAATACCGGTCACCGCGCCGGGTTTTTATTGCCCTACTCTTCCCTCTGCATCAGCACGTCCAGTGCCAGCTCTACTGCCAAATCTACCTGCCCCCCCCTGCCACAACACCTGAATCATCTCTATCAGCGCCTCTCTTGAGGGCTCGCGCTTCTCAACCAGCAGCTGCATAACCGCTATCCCGATAACCTGCGCAATCTGCGGGTGCATTTCTGCGAAAAACTCATTCTCATTTGACATGCCGCCACCCTTACTGATGTTTTTTTGAGCATAACAGCACTCTTTACAAAAATAAATTAACTTTAAAATCATACCTTTAGTATTTTTATTAAATATTATAATACTAGCGGTATTGATATAAAATAATACCCGGAGTATTATCACCTCATCCAAACAACACCGGCAACGCCGGGTAATCGTAACAACGCTCCGTTAGCCGCGATAAGGCAAAGGTGAAGAGATGATCCGCGAAGAAGACAAGCCT
>OJZS01000088.1_pt1 | contig 48907 bp, 51 predicted proteins | sample 1614671 | NCBI WGS metagenome assembly OJZS01 (sample SAMN04436960, study PRJEB24849) | human gut metagenome | biome: human gut; feature: NICU; material: stool | host: Homo sapiens | place: USA: Saint Louis, MO | collected 2012-10-15 | reverse complement strand
TCATGGGGTGTCGGGGGTCGGAGGTTCAAATCCTCTCGTGCCGACCAAAAACCTTCGAAAAACCAGCCTCTTATGGCTGGTTTTTTTGTGGCTGTTTTTTGTGCGGGGAATAAATGGGGAATTACTGGGGAAAAAACCCGTCAAAAACTAGATGACAGGGCAACCTTCCGTTCCCTCTGAATTTACGTCTGTAATCAGGAAAGTAACGACGCCAATCACTTCAGTTTCATCAAGCGCCTCACCTTCTATCGACTCCCCATCTGCTGTGATAAAAGCCCGGCCCAAGATTTTTGCAAACTCGATCCTTCCTTCGCTCCTGATTAGAACCGTATTACCCTGCTTAGCCTTTCTCGATAAATCAATAACCGCATAACCACAATCCGTAACAATTGCTCGCGTATTGGCATCCAGTCTGCATATCGTGTTGATGCCTAATCTTCGTTCTACATAATCATTAGCCGGCGAGGGAAACCCCATAATTTTCACTCCTATCACTTGCAGCCTGTACAAATAAACAGTATATATACTGTATATCCAACCAGTACAAAAGGAAATGAAAATGTTCGTTGAACTCGTCTATGACAAAAGAAACTTTGAAGGTCTGCAAGATGCTAAAGGGATCATCCATGGCGAACTAACCAAACGCATACATCGTATCTTTCCTGATGCTGATATCAGAGTAAAACCAATGATGTCCTTACCCGCTATCAATACGGATGCAAGCAAACACGAAAAAGAAAGAATTAGTGCAGCTATCCAAGAAATGTTTGAAGAAGCAGATATGTGGCTGGGGGAACAATGAAAGACGAAAACGACCCTGAGCAACTCGACGAAATGACAAAAAAATTAACTGAATATCTGCGAAAAAAAGTATGGTTTTACCGAATAATGAATGCGAACTGATCGTGAAACTTGAAAAAGGTGAAATTACTTGGGTCGCATTTCAGCAAGGAACGCCACATACCTTGCACTAAAATTCCTATGCTTAACTGAAATACTCCAGTACACAGCGGCCCAAACGCCAAAGACCAGCTGGAGTATATTCAGATTATTCTGGAATTTTATTCAATCTTTCCTCCAGTTCGTCTACTCGCTTAATCAGTACTTTTACCGCCGCCAGTGTGTCCATCATGATCACGTTATTATCCAATTGCAGGCGATCGTCGTTTACCTGCTCACCGTTCCTCATGTATGACGTGTTCACCTGCTTAACGTACTGCGGGTCCACTTTCTGTGCCTGCTGAGCGATAATCCCCCGCCGTGTCCTGTTCTGCTCGTCATCGTTATAGACGAACGTGACCAACTCCAGCGCCTTTATGCGGTCTACTGACTGCTGCCCATCAGTAGGCGTGATATCGTGCTTCAGCCGAGCGTCAGACGTCCCCAGAAACTGCACACCACCCCTTGTACTGCTGTTGATATTCCCGCCGGCATCGAATTGCCAGTATTGTACGTTGGCACCAAATCCAGCGCACATAAGCACAAGTCTATGCGTCGTACCCACATGCTCTTCAAACCACATTGAAGCCTGAGCGCCGTTCACGTTTGAGTCTGAACCGCGGGTGTTGAAACGAGCGATGAAACGCGGAGAAGGAAGAATGCTTCCGACAGGCACATTGGGTGGGTCGTTTTCTAACTTTGCAATCATCCCATCCGAATAGGGTCCTCCGTAACTTGTGCTAGTACCATATATGCCCAGCCCACCTCTGACACGCAGACCGGGCATAACTGCAAGGGCACCATCCTCAGTAATAATCCTGTGTGTATAATCATCCGTCGAGTTATTGTGGTGAAAATCGATGTAAGGCGTGGAAGATGAAAGCTCGATACTTTGCGCTTTAACCTGATAATCACTTTGTAGAACACCTTTAGCATAAAGTGAATTCGCGACTTTGACGTCACCGTTAGCTTCAACGCCAAAAATTTCAGTCTGCTCATCAGTTGCCGATATCCGGTCTTTATCGCTTCGAACGACTGAGAATCGAGACGACTTTCCCACCATAACCTTCCCATAGGTTCCGCTTTTCTTGATAAGACCTATGTCGCCATTTTTTCCGAGAATAAAACCGGAGTCGTCACTATCCAGGCTTTGCGTGCCGCTGAAATTATTACCGCCGGCGATTTTTGCCATCCCCTTAATAGCAGGAACAGTAACTGACGTTCCGGTAATAGGGTCAGTCATTGTAATGTTGCCTGTCGACGTCAGCGCGGTCGACCATCCTTCAACAACGCTCCGCCACAGAGAAAAGGCGCTGGCGAGTTGGTTTGCAAATGCGGAGGTGCTGGCTGTCTCTGACGTGATAATGCCATAGGACGCCCCAGAGAACGCTGTCGTAATGTTTCGGGTAAGCGTTATCTGTGTGTCGCTGTCCACGGATTTGATCGCATACAGGTCAGCACTACCGCTGCGGTAGACCACTAGAATCGACCCGGGCAGTATCCCCAGCGCCTCCTGTGACCATTTTGTTGTCGCACCTGTCACCCGTGCTTGCGACGCGGCACCCATGACGGTACCGACTTCATACATCGCCATAATAAAGTTGCTCCTGGATGATTATCCCTGGAAAAGAAAAGGCCCCTTACGGGACCCGAATAGAAATTGTTGCTGGTTCCCGGTATCCACTTCGTAACGCGCAAACGCAGTATGGATATCCGCAGCTAATTGATCTGAAATATTTGCCATATTAAATAGGCCCCGAAGGGCCTCTCCTTATTGTCCAAAGGAACCGTTATTGCTTCTGAATGCTGTCACAACAATATTACCTACTGTAACTTCACTCTGCTGCGGTCCGTAGCTTGCACCAGTTAACGAGATGCCGATGCGGTTGTTACTTGCTGGGATGTTAACAGTGAATGATTGTGGAATATCCACAAGGCCACCAGCTTTATCCCGCATATCAACAACGACACGTCTTTTACTCTGCACCCCATTAATATTGAATGTCAGAACTACGTAAAAGTCGCTGCGCTGGTCTGTTACACCGCCACTATAGGAGTTGCATCGTACGGTACAGTTCAGCGTGATTGTCATCGGGTATCCACTGTTCTGATACCATGCGTTCATAGTTCCAGAACCTTCACCGCCCTTAACCGTAAATCCGTTGAACGATGCAGAAGTTGCAATATCGCCTATAAAAGATTCAGCTTGCACCGTTCCCTTGAAAACACCGCTATTCGCCTCAACCCTGCCACGGACGATCACGTTATTGAACTGCGAAGAGCCATCCTTGGCGATACGCCAGCCTTGCGAGCCATCAACAAAGTTATTCGAGCGGATCTCGTTACCGATCTTCGCGTTCGTAATGGAACCGTCCGCGATTTTGGCAGAGGTCAGGGAACTGTTTTTGATACGTGCCGTATCGATATACAGCTCATTGCCTTCGGCAACCATCACCGGAACAGCCGTCGCATTATTACGGTTAAACAGCGAGAAGCGGTCAGCGTAGAGGATCATATCGCTTGTTTCACCATTGCTGCCCAGCGTAATCCCCGCGCCAACATTCTTCCCGTTAACCGTCTCAACCTTCATCGACCACAGCGAACTCACCGTACCATTCACATCCGCCACGGTTTTGGCGGTGTTCTGAACGGAAGCGCTGAGATCCCCGACACTGGATGTCAGGGTCGTCTGCTGCGTTGCCAGCGCCTCCAGTGCCGTTGCATGCGTCTGCTGGGTACTGGTGATACTGGCCACCGATTTAATCGTGTTGTCCAGCGTCGTCTGGTTTTTGATGTTGGCGGCCGCCTGCGCGTCAATCTGCGACTGAAGCGAGGTATTCAGGCTGGCCTGTGTGCTCTGGCTGTCGCTTAGCGTCTTCGCCATGTTATCGACGCGGGAGTTGGCATTATCCACTTTCGTGGCCAGTGCCGTCTGCTGCTGCGCCTGGGCGGTGATTTTCCCTTCGGCATCCGTTACGCGAGCCGTCAGACCGCTCACGGCACTCGCCGTCGCGTCAGAGGCATCCTGTGCCGCTTTCGCATCGGTAACATCCGTGATGACCAGATCGTCGATATACAGTGAATAGCCAGGGGTACCGTTGCCGGTGGCGCCACGGGTGGAGATCCAGACCACCGCGCGTGTTCTGCCCGCCCCGTTGTTACTGGCGATACCCGTAAATTTCACCCATTTATCGCGCGCGCCCAGAGAGGCTTCGCTGATAGTGACCGCCGCCTGCCAGGCATTTTGCCCGGCAGCATTCTGCGACTGGATACCGACCAGCGTCGTCCACCCGGAGGAGGGCGCCTGATCCGCCGGCATCATGGCCCAGAACTCAAACCGGAACTTCGCGTCCTCACGGACTGACTGCCAGGTGCCAAGCTGTTTATCGCTGTTGCCGCCGTTGTTCTCATCCCGTCTCAACTTCAGGCTCTTATCGCCGGTGAATTTCTGAGACGCCACCACAACGGCTGTGCCGCCCCCGCCCAGCACATGACCATCGCTGTAGCTTTCAAACGTACCGTCAACCCACGGATTAGCTCCCTGAGTACTGATGGTATTGATGCTGCTGGTCAGCGACGTGATGCTCTGCGACTGGCTGGTGATGGTGTTTTCCACCTGGCTGACGCGACCGGTCAGTGAACTCACCGCGGACGTGTCAGCCTTTTTCCCCAGCTCCGTATTCATCGTGGTCAGGCTGTTCTGCAGACTGGTGAGCTGCTGCGACTGCGAATCCAGTTTACCCTCAGCAGACGTCATCCGGGTGGTCAACCCGGTGACAGCGCTTTGCTCAGCCTTCTTACTGACCGCCGCATTCGTGACGGCCAGATCGCCGCTGAGTTTCGTCAGCTGCTGCGCCTGGGTGGTGATAGCCCCTTCCGCAGCGGTGACGCGGGTATTCATCTGAGAGATGGCCCCGGCGTTAGCCGCGATATCCTTTTCATCCGTAACATCGAGAACATGGAAATCATCAAAATACATTGCCCCCGCGCTGAGGAAGGTCGTCAGCTGGAAACTGGCCATTGTGGTCTTCGTGGCTTTCCAGTCAAACGTTACCAGTTGCCAGCCAGAACTAAACGGTCCGTAGTTTGAGCCGGCCAGCAGGCCAGTGCTGTCGGCCACACGAAACTTCGTGTTATCCGCATCTTTAATCGTGGTCCCCGGATCCTGCTTCGCCCATACCCCCATGCGGTAGGTACGGCCTTGGGTAATACTGATTTCCTGTCCGACCAGGTTAGACTGGCCGGCAGACATTTTCAGTGCCTTGTTACCCGAGTGCGGAACCTGTAAATCGGCCACCGTTGCGGTACTGCTCCAGCCGGTAAAGCCCGCCGCGCCGCGCTCAAAACTGCCGTTGACAATGAGGTTGCCCGGCATTTTCCCGCTGGCGTCAATATCTGCTGCCGTCTGGCTCAGGCTGTTACTCAGTTGCGTCAAAGAATCCCCTTGCGCACTGAGTGTTTTGCCCTGCTCCGTGACCTGGTTTTGCAGGGTGTTCATCGCGCTTGCGTCCGCTTTTTTGTTCACGTTCGCATTCGTCGTGGCCAGATCGCTGCTGAGTTTTGTCAGCGCGCTGTTGGCTGCCGCGATGTCATTCCCCTGCTGCGTCACCGTGCCCTGCAGCTGCGTCACCGCTGTCGTGTCAGCCTTTTTACTCACCGTATCGTTTGTCGATCGGAGGCTGTTCTCCAGCGAGGTGGTACGCGTGCCGATGCTGCTGAGCGTATCGCCCTGCTGGCTAACCGTGGTGGTCAGTGAATCCACCGCTTTTGCGGTCGCATCTGCGGTTTTCTGCGCGCTGTTCGCCGCCGTCACGTTACGCATATGCCAGTCGGCAGCGTACCAGACAGTGCCAAACGGGCTGCTCTGATTAACCTGCAGGAACGGTCGCAGGAAGTTCGTGTCTGCCGGCACAGTAAAGCGCCAGGTGGCTCGTTTCCACGCGGTGGTGGTCCTGGTGTTTCCCCCGGACGCTCTCGCCCCGATGCCACCAGTAGCAGTGGTGGCCCGACCGATGTAGAAATTAAAGTCAGCGCTGCCGGTACCACACGCTACCAGAGCAGACATTTCGTAAACGTCGCCCGGCGTCACGGCGATATTGTTGATTTTTGGCACATGGTCTCGCCCGGCCAGCCGGACGGCATACCTGAACGGGCAGTCAGCCGGCACACCATCGGCGGTGGTCTCCACCACGTCATAACCCATGCGGTCATACGCCGGATCAAATGACGGGTTTGGAATGTAATCATCCCCGGCAGCATTCCCGGCATTCACCGCCGCCGTCAGGCTGACGATGTTGCTGTTGGCTGCCGTGAGGCCTGCCTCGGTTTTCTCAACCCGGCCAGTCAGCGCGTTAAGCGCCGTCTGATCCGCTTTGGTGTTGACCTTATCGGTGGTGCTGCTCAAATCGCCCTGCAGCTTCGTGATAGCCTGCCCCTGGGAGGTGATTTTGCCTTCCGCACTGGTGACCCGGCTGGTGAGATCACTCACCGACTGCGCGCTGGCCTTTTGTGCCACATTGCTGTTGGTCGTGTTCAGGCTGTTCTGCAGGCTGGTCAGCGCCCCACTTTGCGTGGTCAGATCCTTGCCGTGCTGCTCAACGGTGTTCTGCAGGCTCTGCAGCGCCGTTGCATCAGCTTTCTTGTCGATGTTGCTGTTCGCTGCTACCAGTCCATTCTGGAGACTCGTGATTGCGCTACTGGACGAGGTAATATCTTTACCTTGCTGCGTGACGGTGTTCTGAAGTGTCTGAAGCGCGGTGGAATCAGCCTTCTTAGACACGTTGTCATTCGTCGTCTTCAGACTGTTTTCCAGAGATGTTGTACGACTTCCGATCGAGCTAAGCGTGTCACCTTGCGTTTTGACGGTGCTGTTCAACGTATCAATCGCAGAGCTGTTGGCTTTGGTTCCAGCATCACGGCGGGTAGCAATGATGTTATATACGGTACGTGCGGAAGTCGCCCTATCGCTTGCCTGGAACATCGCCTTTGTTGCGCCAGCAGGTACGGTAATAGCCGCAGATACACTCTTCTTCTCGCCAGCCGCGAAGGTCAACGCAGGGGCGTAGAGACAGAAATTGCTCAGTCCAGGGCCGTCGAAGCGGAGTCCCCATGAGATGGATGCTGCGCCCGCGCTCTGACTCATCAGGCTCAAATCGATAATGTCGCCTGGCGTCACTTGGAAGTAGGACGACGATGGTCCCCAGCCTGAGCTGCTGACGACCGCCGCGTAACCATCAACAGTTGTCGCAGAACCACCCCAACCCTGAGCGCCGTTAAGCATCGCTGGGTTAGGAATGAGGTTTGCTCCGGCCGTCAGGTTATTTTCCAGAGACGTTACGCGAGAACCTTGGCCAGAAATGTCATTGCCTTGCTGTGTTACCGAGTTCTGTAGCGTCTGAAGCGCGGTGGAATCAGCCTTCGTGGAAACCAGATTGTTGGTGCTCGACAAATCGCCCTGCAGCTTCGTGATAGCCTGCCCCTGGGAGGTGATTTTGCCTTCCGCACTGGTGACCCGGCTGGTGAGATCACTCACCGACTGCGCGCTGGCCTTTTGTGCCACGTTGTTGTTGGTGGTGTTCAGGCTGTTCTGCAGATTCGTGATGCTCTGAGACTGCGCGGTCAGCTGCCCCTCGGCATTCGTCACCCGACTGGTGAGGCTGTTAATGGCCGAGGTGTTCGCGGTAATACCGCTGGCTGCATCATCCGGACTCGGTGACCAGTCGGTCATCACGGTCCCGGTTTCCAGCTGAGGGCGGCAGAGCCAGACTTCTTTGTCGGCAGACGTCGCGCTTTCCAGACGCGCGGCAATCAGCCGTTTGGTGCCACTGGTGGCAGGAATAACCCATTTCACCCAGTAACGCGCCCATGCGGTGGTCAGTTTCGTGACCGCCTTGCCGTCACCGGCCCCGCCTTTAACGCCCTGGCTGGTTTCCGTGGTGGTGGTGTTCGACGGGTTATAGAAATAACTCGCCATCTCCTGCCCGTCATAAGCCCCTTTCGCATAGAAGCTGAATACAAATTCCGTACGCCCGGTAACATCCAGCATCTGTTCATCCAGCTGGATATAACCGGATGCACCTTTCGCCAGCCGGGTGTAGGCCACGCGGTCGCCCAGATACGTCTCTGTGGCGTGGCGGCTGCTCCATCCCTCCAGTGTGTCCGCATTGCGGATAAGGTTGGTCCCGCCAACGGCCAGGGAGGAAAAGTTGTTTTCCAGGTTCGTCAGCGCGCTGCTTTGCGCGGTCAGATCCCTGCCATGCTGTTCAACGGTGTTCTGCAGGCTCTGCAGCGCCGTTGCATCAGCCTTCTTCGCCACATTGCTGTTAGTCGTGTTCAGGCTGTTCTGCAGGCTGGTCAGGCTGTCTCCCTGCGATTTCAGGCTGCCTTCGGTAGCCGTCACGCGGGTCGTCAGATTCGTCAGCGCGCTGGCATCGGCCTTGCCGCTGATATCCTTACCAAGTTGCGTCACATCCGACTGCAGCTTCGTGATCGCGCTGCCCTGAGACGTAATATTCTTCCCGTTCTGCGTGACTGACGCGGACAGACTGGAAAGCGCCTGCGCATTCGCATCGGCGGCATCGAGCGCCGCTTTCGCATCGGTCACGTCAGTGATGATCAGATCATCAATCAGGAAGGCGTCACCCAGGCGAACTTTTGGTGTATTCGGGATGGAGATCCTCACCATTGCCTGTTTCAGTGCGGTTCGGTTGTTGGTCAGATAGCCACTGACTTTTGTCCAGTTGTCCACCGACAACTCGGAGACTTTCACGTTCAGGCCAGGCCACGACCAGCCATTGGCTGAATCCTGGAAGGAAAATCCGAGTACCATATAAACGGTCGGATCGGCGGTCGAGCCAGCCGGCAACTTAACCCACGCCTCCACGTAATAGACCGCGTTATCGCGAACCTGCATGCCTGAAAAGATATGGGTATCGTTATTATCCGTCGCGTTCGGGTTGTACTCCGTACTGCGCGTAACACGCAGGCTTTTGGTCCCGCTGTGAGCAGCTTCACTGGTGATAACGGCGCGGGCATTACTGAGAACATCGCCGACGGCATAGGATTCAAAACTGCCGTCCGGCAGTACGTTGGCTCCCCGTGTCGCCTGCTGCTTCAGCGATGTATTCAGGCTGGTCAGGCTGTCGGCCTGGCTACGGATATCCTTTTCAGTCTGGGTAACCCGGTTGGTCAGTGAACTGACCGCCGACGCATCAGCCTTCTTCGCCACATCGCCTTTGACCCCTTCCAGCGCGTTATTCAGCGCCGTGATGGATTGCCCCTGTGATGTCAGGGTGTTCCCCTGGTTCGTCACCGTCCCGGTCAGAGACGAAACAGCATCGCTGGTCGCCTTGATGTTGGTTTCATCGGTGATATCAAAAACCCGGACGGAATCGAGCCAGATTTCACCGTTTGTCGGATGAGAATAAAGTTTGAAGTTCTGCCCGTCCGCGCCGGCAGCCGTCAATCCGGTTTCCCAGGTGATGGTTTGCCAGTCAGTGGTCAGCGTGACCGTTTTATCCTCATACGTGCTATCCGTCTGGCCAATTTTGTTCTGGCGACGGATCAGCAGACTCATCGCTCCGGAAACACCTTTGGCCTTCACCACCACCCGGTACTTGCGCTGGCCATTCAGCGGCACCGGCTTGTTGTTGTTGGAGAAAATTCCTGGGCTGATAGTGGTCGTCCGGTTCAGCCGGACCCCCGCTTTCCCGTCCCCGAAATCGCCAAAGGTCACACCGGCTGGATACTGAATATCCCAGGCAGTGCTGCCCTGCAGAAAATCAAAGTTCGGGATCAGGTTGTCGCCGGCGTTGCGGGTGGCCGTCAGCACATTCGCCAGATTTGTCAGCTGCTGGCTCTGTGTGGTCAGTTTCCCTTCCGCCTCTGTCACCCGGTTATCGACCGAAGTCAGTGCCGTGGCATCGGCCTTCTTCGCCACATTGCTGTTAGTCGTGTTCAGGCTGTTCTGCAGGTTCGTCAGCTGCTGGCTTTGTGAGGTGATGGCCCCTTCCGCTGTGCTGACCCGGCTCGTCAGTCCGGTAACGGCGCCGGCGGTGGCATCGATGTCCACCCGGTCGGTAACGTCAGTGACGTAAAAATCATCGAAGTAGCGGCTGCCGCTAATCAGATAGTTACTCAGCGTCACCGGCAGGCTGGCTGTCTCCGTCGCTTTCCAGCGACCGGAAATCAAGGTCCAGTTTGTCCCCACCGTACCGCTGTTGTATGGACGCTCAAAAACCGGCTGGCCGGCAGAGTTGCCGATCCGCAGCTTGTTGTTCCCCGCGCCATTATCCGTCGTCGCTCCGGGTTCCTTGACCCACACCCCGATTTCATAGGTTCGCCCCTGAACAAACGGGATGTATTGCCCCGGAGTCACATTCCCCGGATCAACCTTCAGCGCCCGCGTCCCGCAGTGAGGAACGGAAACCTCCACCACACTGGTCGCGGTTGACCGCCCGGTGTAGCCATCCAGCCCACGTTCAAACGAGGGATTCACGACCAGGTTACCCGGTATCTGACCGCTGGCATCGATATCTGCCGCAACTTGCGAGAGACTGTTCGACAGATTCGTCAGCGAATTGCTCTGGCTCTCCAGCGTTTTACCCTGCTGCGTCACTTTCGTGTCGAGCGTGGCCAGCGCAGTCGCATCGGCTTTCTGCGCCAGCGCTTTATCGGTATTCGCCAGATTTCCGGTCAGTTTCGTGATGGCGCTGTTCGCAGCAGTCAGATCGTTGCCCAGCTGTGTGACGGTATTGGTCAAATCCTGCACCGCTGTCGCATCAGCCTTTTTGGCCACTGCGGCATTGGTGGTGGCCAGCCCGTTTTCCAGCTGGGTTGTCCGGTTGCCGGTCGAGGTCAGCAGATTACCCTGTTGCGTCACGGTGGTGGTCAGCGAGTCAACCGCCGCCGCCGTGGCATCCGCAGTATCCTGAACCTTTTGCGCCGCTGTCACATTTCGCATATGCCAGTCCGTAACGAACCATACGGTGCCATACGGGCTGTTCTGCGAGATCTGCAGGAACGGGCGGATATAACCCCTGTCTACCATCGCCTGCGTGACCTTGAAGCGCCAGGTGGTTCTCTGCCAGGTCGCAGAAGGTGATTTTCCGCCCCCCGCCATGAGTGGCGCACCGGTGCTCGTATCTGGCCGAACGGCGGTGCCAACATACAGATTAAAATTCGCCGTGCCAGCGCCGCAGGCAACCAGTGCGCTGATCTCAATCACATCGTTAAGCGTGGCCGGGAACGCGGCAAAGTTAGGATGGTGATCCCGACTGGCAATTCTGGCCGCATAACCATACGGGCAGCCAGGAGGGACCTCCTCAGCCGTCGTGGATACGACGCTAAACCCCATCTGGTCGTAAGCCGGGTCAAATGTCGGGTTGGGAATTAAATCTCCGCCTGATGCGTTTCCGGCCCGTACAGCGGATTTCAGCGAGGTAATGTTGGCGTTAGCAGCCGTCAGCCCGGATTCCGTCTTCTCCACTCGTCCGGTTAGCGAGTTCATCGCCGTCTGATCCGCTTTGCTGGCCACGTTCGCGTCTGTCTGCGTCAGCGCATTCCGGAGTTGGGTGATGCTCTGCGAATTGCTGACCACCTCGTTGCCAATCTGGCTGACATTCGAGCTGAGCACGCCGGCTGCGTTTGCCAGCGCGGAAACCCCGAGACCGGAGTACATCTCAGCAACCTTGTCTGACAGCTTCAGGCCCAGGTTGATATACGCCTGGCCGGTCCACTGATTCACCAGAAACTCAACGGTGTTCCAGCCGACTTTCAGTTCAAAACTGACGGTATTCCTGCTGGCGTTACCCCAGGCGACCTGAACCCCATTCACAAATATGGCGCCGGTATCATCAAAAACCCTGGCGCCGGGCGCCAGTGTGATGGTGGTATCTGCGGCCACTTTCACCTGGCAGGAATACAGCGCGATCAGATAGCTGCCGGCGGACGTAAAGTCCAGTTTGGCCGCGTCGGCCACCTCATCCACTACCGTTGGTGCCACAGCGCGAACATCGCTGAATGACGGGACTGTCCCGGCGTTAGCCAGCTGCACCGGATAGATCCGACGGGACCAGCGATTCGGCTGGCCATTGACCAGTTGATTCGACAGGCTGGTGATGCTGTCAGTATTGCTGCGAATATCCCGCCCGTTTTGCTCTACCTGCTGCGTTAAGGCAGTGACCGCAGCCGCTTCAGCTTTCTTCGCCAGCGCGGAATTTGTCGTGCCCAAATCGCTCGTCAGTTTCGTGATGGACTGACCCTGGCTGGTTATCCTGTCGCCCTGCTGGGTAACAACAGACTGCAGCCCGCTCAGTGCCTCATTCGTACCAGCCAGGCCCGTTTCCGTCTGGCCAACCCGGTTAGTGAGCGATGTTAACGCGGCGCCCTGCGATGTCAGCGTGGCGCCCTGTTGCTCAACTTTCTGCGTCAGGGACGTCAGCGCGGCTGCATCGGCTTTTTTCCCGAGGCTGGTTTCCAGGCCACCGATACGGCTCGCCTGCGCGCTCTGCTCTGTCGTCAGAGAACTCAGTTCACCAGAAACAGCAGCTTTGTTGTCGTTAAACTGCGTCTGCAGGGACTCTCTGGCCTTAACTTCCGCCGAGATGGCGGTAACGCGCGCGGTTTTTTCCTGGTACAGCAGCCCGGAGGTGACTTTCTCCAGATCGTTCCCATCATAGGAGCCACGCATCTGCGCCGCCAGCGTGCTGCGTGCCTGCGCTTCGGCGGTCAGCGCGTTACTCAGCGTGCTGCGCACATCCTGCAGAGCCGCCGTACTGGCGCCGGGTGCTGGCCGGCCAACGGCGATCCAGTCGAATTCGATAAAGTTGCTGGCATCCTGCTGGTTCGTCAGGTCCAGGCGAATACGATCAATGTTCCCTGTCCACGGAATATCACGCACCGTCAGGGTTGCCACCCCATCGGCATACTCCGGCTCAGCAACAATGTATCGCTTCGTGTTAGTGAAGTTTTCGCCGGCAGACACCCAGCGGATCTCACCCGCCCAGACTGGTTTGCCGGTTTTACGAAAGCGCAGCATGATGAAACGGTACGCCGCACCATCGACAGCCAGCCCGCCAGGAGAGGTAATGTACGGATCGGTGGCGCTGTCCGCCGGGCGTAACCAGCCATCCTGTGACACACCCGGTACGCCGGCGCTGCCGGTCCAGCCCTCGGTCGTCTGATTGTTGAAATGCCAGATAACCTGCGAATCGAACTGGATATTAGCGCCGGCAGCGAGGCTGGACATTTCCCGCGCCAGATTTTCATCGGCGGTCTTCATCACCTGAGTCAGGCTCTCGATACTCGCCTCAATCCCCTGCGTTGCCGCCAGCAGTTCATCAGCGGCCTGTGACGCCTTCGCGTTAACATCGGCAATACGATCCGCGGTCTCCTGCTTCACCGCATTGGTCAGCGTGGTGTTGACCTGAGACAGCGACTGCTTCAGGCCATTTTCAGCAGTCTTTATCTGCGCATTCAATGCGGCATCGCCGTCGGCCAGCGTTTTGCTGACCCTGGCAATCTCCAGGTCGATGGTGGCGTTGATTTCCGCAGCCGTATCGGTGACTGACTGTCTTACCTGGGTGATGCTGTCGGTCAGCGACTTGTTCACAGTTGCGATCTGCTTGTTCGCATCTGCGACGGCGGATTTTGCCTCCTGAACGCCTTTGTTTGCCTGAGCCAGACCAGAATCGAGAGCCTCATTGACCGAGGTTATCTCATCCGTGATGGTTTTATTCACGGCGGAGATCTTCCCGTCAACATCAGCAGTGATGCTTTTCGCCGATGCGTCAATATCCTGGCTGACCTGCTTCGCCTGGTCTTCGGCTTCCTTACGCAGAGCTTCAGCGGTCTGCTCCAGTTCCTGCTGCGTATTGCGGATACCTTCCTGCGTTTCACTAATGGTACGCTGCGTTTCCTCCCAGGCAGCCGTATCCTTGATCGCGTCGGTCAGGTTTTCGTAGTAGTCATCAAAGTTATCGCTGGCCATCCCCTGGACCCAGCCGGTCCACGGGCTTTCATTGCCAAGACGATCCACAAGGCGCGCCCGATACCAGAATTCTGCGCCCATACTGAGGCCCATCTGCTGATAGTTTTTCCCCGGATAGGCCACGTCTGATAACGGCATCGGCGCACTGCCGTCCTGATTTTTGCTGTACTGCAGTTCCGTGCGCAGCGTATCCCCGGAGCCGGTCGGGAACTCCCAGCTAACCTGGACCCCATGAACCAGAGAACGGGTTGCCAGCGCCAGCGGTGCCAGCGGCTCGCCGACCTTGCCGGTCAGGGTTTTCTCTTCGGAATACGCCCACCCGCTCGAAATCTCCGCCGCATTGATCGCGCGGACGCGAACCAGATAACGACCGGCATAGATGCCGCTGACCTCAAACGAGGTGGTCGAGCTGCGCGGCACATTGATCCAGTTCCCGTCGTTACGGCGCCACTGTGCCTCGTAGGAAATCGCACCGCTGACCGCTGACCAGTTGACCTGCATCGTTTCGACGCTGATCCCCTGATTCACGACCGAGCGGGATGTGATGACAATATCGTCAGGAGGTGACTGGTTGCCCGCCGGCAATACGCTAACCGGACGCTGGTCGATAATAGCGCCGGTATCGATGCGGGCGAATTTATCCGGGTCATGTGCCACGCCGGTGATGGTGAGCGTGCCGTTATTGTTGTCCTTTACACCAATGACGCGGTACTGTTGCGGCACCAGGTCAGTATATTCGACGATCCAGACGCACTCCGCCTCTGGTGTCTCACTGTATGCCGTTGTAACCGTCACCTGCCGACGACCGTTTACCGACTGAATGGTCCGTGCCTGCGAAATACCCGATGGCAGGTTCAGATGCAGGCGGTCGCCCTCTTTTGCATCGATATCACGATCAAGCGTGATTACGCGTCCATTCACCGCGCTGATACGACCACCATTAACTCGCCCGGCCAACCGTTCGTCGCCCAGCCCAATGATGTAACCCGGCTGCGGGATCCTGCCGTCCAGCCCGACATCAATTTCGACCATGCGGTCCTTATTGTTGGTCAAGATCCCCCACAACCCTTTACGATGGGCTTCACTCTGCCGCGTACAACCAATGGCCGTGACTTCCAGCTGGTTAAAACTGTATCGGGAAACCAGTTCCGGGATAAATGCGGGCTCCATCGCATCGGCATAGGCGTTATCCGGATCAGACCAGGAAACCAGCGCGTTGGTGTAGCGGGCCTTACTGGTGCTGCTGGAATATCGCGGGCTACCAAGAATATTCGCGCGCGTATAGTTGAAATCGACATCACGCGGCATATCGGCCTGAACGATAATCTGCTCACCACTCCAGCAGGTCATCCCCCGGAAAATAGCAGCGAAATCGCGCAGTACGGTGTAGGCGTCGTTACGCTCCTGAACATAGACATTGCAGATATAACGAGGCTCCATGCCATCGCCGCCCCTGCCATCGGGAACCAACTGATCACAATACTGCGCAATCTGGTAGAGCGCCCATTTGGAGATATTCGCGCTGGTCAGACGATCGCCAAGACCGAAACGATCAGAGACAACAATGTCGTAATAAATCCATGCCGGGTTATCAGTCCATGCCCATTTGAAGCCCCCTGACCATGTGCCGTTGTATTCACGCGTTTCCGGGTTGTAGTTATCCGGGACACGAATAACACGCCCACGCGGCTCGCAGGAGATTTGCGGAATGGAACCATTGAACTGGCTGGAGTCGAATTCGATGTACAGCAGCGCTGTATGTGGGTAACGCAGCTTCGCATCAATAACCTCGGTGTAGCTCTGTAGCGTCATGACGTCGCCGATTTTGACGCTGTTCGCGTCCGGCGATACCTTGCGAAGACGCAGCGTCCAGGTGCTGCCTGCCTGCGGTAAATCGATGCGGTGGCTACGTTCATACCCGGAAGTAGTTTTGCCGGAGACGGCGGTCTCGAGTACGGTCTGCCAGGCTCCGCCATCCGTCTGTAAATCGATGGCGTATTTAACGGTATTCCCCACCACATCGCCGTCATCTTCCTGCTTCATCAGGGAGGGCCATTTCAGGCGGACGCGAACGGCAGAAAGTTGGGTATTCGTAAACGTGTGGGTCCAGGCGGTCTGGCTGGAAACTTCCGTCCCTACCGAAATTTCATTTTCAGTACCTGGAATACCCTGAATATAACTTTGTGCCTGCGTCCCAGGTCGGAATTCCCAGGCCACACCACTGAAGTTTTGAGAACCATCGGCATTCTCAAGAGGGGTACCGTCGAGATAAATATCTTTCCCGGTTAAACCACCAGCAAACTCCCCCTCACCCAATGCGATAAGAATTTTGGCTTTTGCTACAGACTGTAAATCGTCCGGCTGTTCCGTGGGCGTACGCTGTTTAGAGCTGCCACCCTTACGCCCTTTAATGATGTTATTTGCCATATTACGTCCATAAAAAAAGCCACCGCGAGGTGGCCTGAATTGGATGGTATTACTTACTAAATATATTTATTGCTTGTCTTCAACATAGATACCGGCGGAAATAATCGCGCCGCCGATTCGCCGCTTACCATAAAGCAAACCAACGGGATAACCCTGTGAGGCGGTATTGGTTACGCCGCCAAAGGCATAGCTGGCTTTATTGTCGGGGGATTCTTTACGGGCAAGGCCTCCGGGCTGAGGGGAAAGCATCTGAATTACACCACCAGCCATCATAGACGCACCGCTGATACCAACCCCCCAAGCGGTACTTGAAGCAATAACCCCGGCTCCAGCAGGTCCCATAATGACAGCGGCAGCAATAATCACAGCCCCAAGGATAGTTTGAAGAACGCCTGCCTTTTTGCTACCTATGACCACAGGTACAATGCGAACTACTTCTCCAGTTATTGGAAAACCTAAGTCATCTACCCCTATGTTTTTTTCCCCTTTAAATACCGCATAGGTTAGTCCCCGCTCTTCGCTGGTAATCATGAATTTTTCAAAGCCTGGTATCGTTTTCGCCAAGGCTATGCCTGCTTCATGACATGAACTGATTAAACGCTGGTGTGCTTTACCGAACCTTTTACCAAGCACTCCTGAAAGCTCTATTGTTGTCATGACTTCTTTCATAAGCCCACCAAGATAATATTTAAAATTAAATGCAAGACTGGATTACATCCTGCATTTCCTTATTTCGTCCTTTGCTTTGCGTGTAGTATTTAACCTCACTACGGCCTTCATTCACTCCTGGGAACACATCTGCCACCCATATATATTCATCCACATAAACGGTTTTCCCATTTTTATGCGGTTGAATATAAGCATGCATTGGGCCAGTCAAAAACCTTTTTTCTTGCCAGCCATAGAGAATGCACTCAGAAACATCTTGTACATTTTTATTGGAAGAGAACGTGCTTTTAGCCCCCTCCGTTCTCATATCTGACAATGATTTGCATGCACTCAATAACAATATTGAACTGATAACAAATGAGGTTAAAGCTATCTTTTTCATTATTTGTCCCCTTTTATGAAGACAAAAGGTTAACACAGAGAATGATATCGGACGATTTTCATCGTTCTGTCTGACCAGTATCCCCCATACGGCACGCGCTGGCTGAGATGGCCATAAAGGTGGTGAAGCAACATGTTACCTTCCAGCAGGATCCCGGCATGATTCCACTTGTCCGACTGCACCTGCATGATCACCATATCACCCGGTTGCGGTGGACCATCAAATTCACGAAACCCGCATTCATACCAGCAATCGTGGTAGAAGTTTTCGGGATAGTCGTTTTCCCACCAGGGGTAATCAACGCGGTAATCGTGCAGCTCGATGCCGTGAGTCTGCCGGAAATAGCTCATTACCAGCCCCCAGCAATCATAATGGCCAAGTACGAACGGGCGCTCAAGGAGAGGCAGTTCACCGCGGGGATGGATAGTCCGAAAATCCCCCTCCGGCCAGCTGATAATATGCCACGGGAGCAGCGTTGCATCGCACTGTGCCTTATCCAGTTCGCTGGGTTGCGTGGTCGCATCAGGATGGCTGTGAACAATGCCGATGATCGTTCCCCAGTCCTCTACCGCGGCGTAATCCTCCGGTGCCAGTACGAAATTATCATTCGACTCGCTGGCCATATTTCTGCAGGGGAAATAGCGCTCCACTCGCCCCTTTTGAGCAATCAAGCCGCAAGCCTCACGCGGGTATTCAGCTGCAGCATGAACCTGTATCGCCTCAATCGTTTTCTGGCGCATATCAGCTCCTTATCAGCGACGTGCCAGGGAACCCGCCAAACGGCAGCTCGTTATGCTCGCCAAAACGCAGTTTGCAGGCAGTGAGCGTTCCGTTGCAGACGTCCTTCGATGGATCATCAACCGGCTTGTTATTCTTGTCGAAATACTTTGTCCCGACATAATCGCAACCATCGCCACTACGGTATTTATTGCGAATACACCAGGTACAAACCGAATGATACTGACGAGTAGGGATCAGTTTCCCCTGCAACCCCATCGGGCTATCAAGCGCGAACTCCACCGTTTCATCGGTTTCAAGACTTTTGGTGTCGATAAAATAGAGGTGCCGTTTCTCCTGCGTTGGATCCGCGGTGGCATTACCCGCAGGGAAATTTCGCGCATCCAGATACTGCTTTTGAGTCTCATGGATGATGACCCGGGCCATCGCCAAATCGTCATAATGCAAACACAACGCGGAAATCGAACCATCAATGTTGCCCACCCTCAGTGTCGGCTGCGCGTCGCTTCCTGAAGTCGAGGATTCGATCCCCTCTAATTCACACGGCCACGCTTTATATTCGGTGCCCTGCCACCAGATACTTTTAGCGGACAATTTTGATTCATCGCCACCAGCGGCTAAAATTTCCGCTTCAGTATGGGGAATGTTATATCCGTGGAAATATAAAATATCCCCCATATTAAAAGCACTTCCTTCAATTTCGAAAAGCCGGATTTCATCTCCCGGCTCCAGTTTTTGATAATCAGCGTGAAGACTCATGGTACGAATGCCTGTTCAAATGTTGCGGTGACTGTCATGACTTTGCTATTCAGAATGGCTTTTTGCAGGCTGTCAGCCTGAACCCGCCATAGCGCTAACTCGTCATACGGTGGTTTAAAGGCAAAGGATTTAGTTTTATGCCGTCGCAGGAATTTATAAATATCCAGGCCGGTTTGCAGATCTCCGGTAAATGAAAATGCATAATTTAAGGTTTCCGGGTTTATTCCCTCCCCTGAAACCTGCGCATATCCATCGCCAAATTGCGCCTTGCGAATATTATCCTTACTCGTTGTCGCTGGCTGACTGGCGGCCTGAATTCGCCAGGAAAATGTTTCAATAGTCATAAATAGCCTTTATCTCCGCCAGTAAAAAAGCCGCAAAGCGGCTTCTGGTATTAACGCCCTTCTTTTATTGCCTTCCAGAGTGGCGTGCCGGGCCGTTGGGCCTGTTCACTGACGACACTAATGATGGCGGGTTTCAGCTGCTTGAGGATCCCGTTACTGTCAATTGCTGACCGCTGCGTAGACTGCTGTTCGTTGCTGCTACTGATATAGACGCCGCCCATGTTGACCATCACACCGCCAGGAGACACACTCGCCGGACTGGCAGCGTTGCCGACATACCCGCCGGAGGCATAACCGCGCATCATCCGGTAAAGGTTGCTCACGCCGATGCGGCTGGTTGCCTCTTTGGTGAATACGAACTCGCCGCGGTGGACAACGCCTGCGGGCTCATACTTACCACCATGCCCGGTAAAACCGCCGACATCATAATTGGGTGGGCGATACGACGGAACCGCAAACGACTGACCAGACTTTGAGGCGCTGGAATCGCCGCTGATCCACCCCATGGCCGCCTGAAGGGTATAGGCCACGATCAGCTGATTGATGACCTGAACAATCATCTTCAGTATGGATGACGTGAACTCCTTAAAGCTCGCTTTGCCGGTGGTGGTCAGTTGGGTGAGCTGATCGGCCAGCCCGCTGAATGTTGACTGTGAAACCTGTTTCATGGCGTCATAAACGTTCGTCGCCGAGTCCTGATATTCAGCCCACCCCTTTTCCACGCCACTCAGCCAGTTACCACGAAGCTGATCCTCCGCTTCGTAATAATTATTCGCAGCCTGAAGTTGCTGCCGGTATCCGGCATCATCAAGAGAGCCGCCGCCATTTTTCCAGCCGGCAGCGAGCTGGGCTTTTGCCAGTTGCCTCTGGGCCATACGGTCACTGAGGGTGGCTCCACCCACCAGAGCCTGCTGCTTTTCTGCCATCTGAGTGACGTATTTTTGCGCCGTATCCATGCGCTTATTCAGCTGTTCCTGTGCAACAATCTGATCGCCCAGCAGCGCCTTTTGCCGTGCCAGTTGCAGAACCTGCGCCTTACCCGACAGCAGGGATTTTTCCTGCTTCGTCAGGGACCGGGTCCGGGCGGCTTCTTCCAGAACCTGAAATTTTGCTTCCGTGGTCCAGAGGTCTTTTCGCTGCTGACTGATGGTGTCGTTCAGTCCTTTATGAAGCTGTAGTGTGCGTAACTGCGCCTGCAACACCAGCAGTTCTTCCCGTGCTGAGTCAACAGCACTGACGCCTGCAGACGTACGCGTCTGGCCTTTCTTTCGACGGTTTTTCTCAATCTCATCGGCCGCTTTCGACACCGCATCCTGCTGGCCCGGCCCGGCGGCCACCCTGGCATCCCGTGCACGGGTTACGTATCCCATTTCCCCCTGACGGATCCGGGCGTCACGTTCAGCAATGGATTTCAGTAATTCCGCATTCTGTTTCTTGTTGGCTTCAATATATTCCTGGTTCTGCTTAATCGCATCCTTACCAACATCCCCCATCCCCGGTATTTTTTGTGCGGCCTTTTGTGCACTGAGCACAAATTCGCGAATGGCTGTATCGCCACTGTTAAGTAGATACCTGACCTGCTCAACCGTACCGGCAACCACGTCAGTAATCAGGTTCAGTGCACCAATGGTATGGTCACCCACCCACCGCCACGCATCCGCCGTCCATTTTTTGATGTTGTCCCACATCTGCTCCAGAGGTGTGCTGGCATTATCAATCTGCTGCATGCGTTCACCCATGGTGTCCGCAAACAGTTTCATCCCCTCAGTAACGGCGGCCTGTTTACCCTTTGTACGCTCTAATTCGTCAATATGGCGTAACTGGGCAACACTGAGGAAATTGTACTCTTTGTTCAGTTCAGCCAGCGCTTTGACCGGACTTTTGGCGATTGAGCCAAACGCAGCTTCAATTCTGGCGGCATCATCCTCCATGACCTGCGACCATTGCTGCGAGGTTTTAGCCACGATGCGCAACTGCTCTGTGCTGTATTTCCCCGTCCCGGCGATCCGGGCAAGGACCTCCGCCACTGATGCTGTGCTGGCGTTGGTGCTGTCCCCTATTTCATCCGCCATTTTCCACAGCTGAGCCGTGGTGGTTGCCGACGTTCCACCGGTTATCGTGATGGCGCGGTACAGCGATCGGTTTGCCTGCTCTGCCTGCCAGGCGGCAACCGATACCGCGGTCAGTGCCGTGGCAAAACCGCCAACGATGATCCGGCCAGGCGTAAGAAAGCGCAGTAACCCTTTGGCATGCTCCGCATTCTCAGAAAGGGCATTGGCATTTTCCGACAGCGACGCTTCGGACTCATCAGCAGAAGTTTTGACGCCCAGTAGTTCCTCTTTGAGGATCTCGAAGATATTGCCGATCCCCCCAAACGAATCGCTGATTTGGCCTCCCTGCTGCATGAGGACCATCCACAGCGGCATTCCGCCGGCAATTGAGGTGGCGATATCCGTAAACTGGGCAGGTAACATCCGGAGTGCCTGGCGATACTGTCCGGCGCTGAGCGTCCCTTTTTTCCATTCGCTATCCTGTTCTTTTAACCGGGCAATCAGTGGCGCGGCTTGTTCAGTCACACCGAGTTGTGCCGCTTTCAGGTTCAGTAATTCGGTGCGGGATAGTCCCTGCTCTTCAACCTGCGATTTAAGCTGTTCCAGGAAGCGGGCCCGCGACTGACTGGCTTTTTCTTCAGCCCGCTGTAATTCCTTCTGCCGGGCCGTGGTCTGGGATATCAGCGCCAGATAATCCTGCTGCGTGATGTTCCCCTGCACGCGCGCCTTCCTGAACTGCTCCTGAACCGCCGTTAAGGAATCCGTGGCCCCACTCAGTGAACGAACGCCGTCAATCTGACGAAAGAACGACTCCGCCAGTGCATCCTGCTGCCGGGCCAGTACGGCAGCCCGGGCAGCATTATCCCGAAGTTGCTGGCTGAACCCCGCCACGCGCTGCTGCGTTTCTTCTACGGATTCACTGACCCGCTGCATTTCCGAACTAAGCCCTGCCGCTGCCGCTGACTGGCGGGACTGCATATCAGACATCGCGGCAGCGCGATTCGCCGCCGCCGTGGCCAGCGCAGCCTCTGCTCGTTGCTGGCGAGTCTGAACTTTTTCCGCTTCATCGCCCAGCCCTGACAGCTGATTCTTAATCCGCGCGACCTGCTCCGTAAACGTGGCGCTGTCAACATCGAGGTTAATAACAAGGTCGCTAATCTGCTGGGCCATAGCGGGTGCCTCCTGTTATTCCTTCTGCGGCCAGCATCATGGCGTCATCATCCTGTACATTCTCTGCCGCAGACTCCGTTGAGGGGGACAACAGGCTGAAGTGTGCAGGGGAGATATCCGGATCCGGGCAGAAGAAGGTGGAAATGGTATAAAGCAGACTGGAAAAATGCGCATCGAGTTGCGCGTCCTGAAAATAACGCTCCCGGTAAAAGTGATGCCAGTCGCCCAGCTCAGAGGACGTCATGCCAGCAAGCATGGCGCGCCAGTCGGGTCGCCCGAACTCACGCGCCAGTTTCAGGACAAAATCAAGCTCACTGGCTAGGGCTTTTCCGCCGTAACCGGTTCATCACCCAGCGCGGTGGCATCAACATCTTCATCCGTGGATGGCGCTTCTTCGGCAACCGGTGCCAGCATTCCCGACAGCGTTTTAACGGCGATTTCTGCCTTCCCGATAGCCTCAGCAGGCCACGTACTCAAAACCTGATGGAACAGTTCATCCTCGGAGGGCCCCTCCGGATCATTGTGCCAGAGCGAATACGAAATCAGTCGGGCGCTGTTGCGAATACTCATGCCAATCAGGCGGGTCGTCATGGCCTGTTCACTCAGCTCTTCGTCGGAAGATGCCAGCGCTTTTTCTTCCCCGGCCAGATAGTCCAGGTAATGAATGCGCTGCAGTGCCGACAGTTCGGTGAGTGTGGTGGACTGACCATTAAACTCAAAGGGCTCTTTTTTCAAAAACATACTGTTATCCTCAGGAAGCCGTCACGGTGATTTTACAGGTCGCCACAAAATTACCGTCATTGCTCATGACAATAGCGTCGGCGGTACCAGCCGCCACGCCGGTGACAATCAGAGATTTGCCACTCACGGCCACGGTCGCTTTCGCGCTGTCCGAGGTCGCCGCCCGGAAAGACTGTTCCGATGCGCTGGCAGGCAGGAAGGTGACATTTAGCGTAGTGGTTGCGCCAACGACCACGCTGGCCGTTGCCTTGTCGAGTTTGATGCCGGTCACTGCAATCGGCTGGTTGCCGCTTTCTTCCGCCAGTTCCGGTTTCCCGGTATTGGTGATTTTGGCGGTACGGGTGATCACTTCCTTTGCGGGGATGGCTTTACCCAGGCTACTGCACCAGCCTTTGAACACATCCACGGTGCCATTCGGGTACTTAATTTTGTACGCCCGTACAGAGCCATCAACGAACCAGGCCACCAGCGACTTTTGCCCTTCTTCACCGGGTTTCCAGGCCAGCGTTAATGATGTATCACCTGCCGATTTTGCCCCCTGCGCGGTAGCAGTCCAGTCTGCATCTTCATCATCAAGGTAGGTATCATCGTAGGACTCTGCTGTCATTTCGCCCGGCGTCAGTTCCTTAATTTTTGCCAGGCGCTGCCAGTCAGCATCGGTAAGTGGATTAGCATAGGGATTACCTGTGCCGGTATACAGCCAGAGTGTGGTACCCGCCCCTTTTACCGGAGCAAGTGGATTAGGTGTTGGCATAAATCCTCACATGTCATAAGTAATTGAATATTTCATATCTGCGGAACTCCAGAGCCCGAGGCTGTCATCCCTCTGGTATTCATACCCCTGTTGCACCATCACGGTAATCAGCCCATTCAGCGCGGAGATGCCTGAGATTGCCGGGTAAACACGGTTTTCCATCCACTCATCAAGTTGGGAATCAGGTACCTGAGCAGGAAGGAAAACTTCGATATGTAAAGTGGCCTGCCAGGTATCCGCATCCAGATCCTCCCCGGTGTATTCGGCATCCGTCAGATAAACCGCCACAGCAGGGAAATCTTCTTCCTCAATGACAGCCGGACGACCATCAAAAAAAATGGCGCTGTTCCCTATCACGCTTTCCAGACCCTCGATCACGGCCTGGCGTATTTCGGTATGTTTCATCGTTTCAGGTGTAACCTCAGTTGTTGCCTGAGCGCAGCGGCCAGTTGCTTTGGCATCTCCACATCAAGCATGCGTTTCTTCTCCGCTTCGAAAGCAGTGGTAAGCGGTGCAGACAGTGGGATTTTCACAACATCAATGGGGTAGCGATTTTTCCCGGCAATACGCCTCATGACATGCCAGCGACCGTTGGCTAATTGCTGAATGAAAGCGTCCCTGAAAAGATATTTCCCGATTTTCAGGACACTGCCTCTCCGCAGAAGCGCCCCTTTCTTTCTGGTTAAGCGGACTTGCGCGGCGCCAAGCTTGATTGCCGGTAAGTTCCCCCGGTTGACCTTTATCCTGGCGTTCATCCGGCCAGTAGAGGATGCTTTACTGACTCTGACCCGCTGTTTAACCAGCCTGACCGGGAGACCTTTCACGTGGTTATCACCCGCTACCGTTTCGTTAGCCACTTTTCGGGTCGCGGCGGTAACGGCCGTTCTGGCGACGCGGTTGATTGCCCAGGCGCTGGCCTTAGGCACCATGTTGCGATCAAGGCTGTTCAGGTTTGCAATAACTTGCTCCAGCCCCTTAATACCCATAAAACCTCCTATCGGCGGCGGTTTCCGGCGGGGGGATGTCCGGTGCCCAGCCAGAGATAACAGGATCCGCAATCGTCCGGGCCGACTCTGTCAACCCAGTAGTCCGTTCCGTTAATGGAAAGCGTATCCGGACGCCGCAACAGGCTGACCAGTGAGGTCTGGACAAATACCGACGGGCTGGTGCCTTCCACCCGGATACCGGCACCGGGATAACCAACTTCGGAAGGATCATCAAAGACACCAGTGAATTCCGCACCTGAAAGCGCCCCGGAAGTGACTTTCACGGTGACTCCCATCACGGTTCGGATGGTTTTGTCAGCCCGGGAAATGGCCGCATCGAAGAGATTGTCGAAACCGGACATCGCGCGCTCCTCAGTATTCATCCACCAACCCGGCCGCGATCAGTCGTGCCAGGACTGCCTCAGGCACACGGACCACTTCATCCGGGAGAATAAGTTCCTTACGGCGATCGCTGTCGGCTTCCCGGGCGTGGGTGTGAAATGTCTGCCGCGCCTTAACCCGTCGCCATCCGGAAGCCACCGGTTTCTCTTCTGTACGGGTGATAAGTTCGCCATCGATGGTGTTGTCATCACTGCCGTCGCCTTCATCTCCGGAGAGTGCCAGCGCTTCCTCCTCCCATTCCGCCACGCGCTGTCGGATATCGGCGGCGCTACCAGACAGGTCAGGTGTACGTCCGAGCGCAGTTGCCAGCTCCTGAAGACGCTTCAGATCGGTTTCTTTTGACATGGTTTTACCCTCAGAAATGCAGAAAGAAGGGCCTCGCGGCCCCTGTCTGGTTACTTGATCGTGACCACCACGAATTCATCCGGGGAAGGAAGCACCATCAGCGGGGCGGACTGGATCATCGTGAACTCTCGCGCAGGATCTCCCACAGTCATCCAGTGCTTCGGGTAACGCGATGCGGACACAATACCTTCAGCAAGCGCCTGTGCATCCTGAATCGCACCATAACAACGGATCCCCTCAGAAGCGGTGTTCCCCAGCACCAGCGTGCCCTCCGGAAGATAGCGTTTTTCGGTACCGTCTTTGTCCACATACGCCGTTTTCGCCACCACGATGGCCAGATCGCCGTAGTAGCCTTTGAAAGACACCAGAGACCCCAAATCCTTGAGCGCGGTTTCCAGCTGGGAGGTGGAGCCGCGGCGGGTATCCAGTTTTTCGCGGAACATCTTGAAGCCGTTCAGGAGACGCCACACCGAGCCGTCCATGACAGCAATATTGATAAGACCGGAAGACTGATCGCAGTACATATCAATATCGTGGGTAGGGTCGAAGGTCTCACGATCCTGCTCTGACCAGGTCGCCCCGGGGGCCTGGATAATGTTGTTGGAAGCCGAGCGACCAAAGTCCACTTCGATTTTCTCGAACTGCTCCCCTTCCATCACATATTTGCCATAGAGAACCGCATTCACCGCCTGCATTTCCTCCACCTGCACAATGGCGTGCTCTTCCTGTTTGAGGTTGTCAGTCAGGATACGCAGGCGGCGATACAGCGGGTCATTCAGTTGAGCGGGATCTTCACCCGGGAGACGTTCAATCGCCTGCTGGTAATTAAACTCATGTTTCGGCTTGACGTAGCCGGGACGCAGTACACGTGTTTCACCGCCACGCTGGCGTAGCACTTTCCCTTCAACAACCGGGGACACATAGGCGGCAATAGGTGTTTTACCCGTGATTTTGTCCAGCATGACCTCTTCAGTGTGGAAGTTCACGGTACGGCGGAAAAACAGGGTCAGAAAAAGCGGGTTAAACTTAACTTTCTGCTCGGTGTAACCCAGCAGCTGGCGGGTGGTAAACAATCCCATAAAAATATCCTTTATTCATCAGGTACAAAAAAGCCGCGTCTGAGCGCGGCCTGTCGTGTTCGTGTTGGTGCCAGAATTACGCGTGGCTAATCGCACTACCCGCGAAAGCATTCACCTTTTTAATGGGATCCACTGTTTCCGGCCACTCAAGGGCTTCCGTGGCAAAGGTGCCACTCTTCCAGTACGTCAGGGTGGTTTCGCCGCCTTCAAGTGGCAACGCCAGCACGCCGACCGCAGTGCCGGCGTTTTCTCCGTCCCAGGCAACCAGGCTCCCGGTGGTGCCATCCAGCATCAGCGGGGTCAGCACTGGCGTTGCTGTTGTGATAGCGCAAGCCCCAGTCGCGGTATGCGCCGGGTCGTTTCCGGCAAAAATCCGTGGATCGATTCGCTGCTCTGTGGTGGTTTTGAATGACATCAGACAATCCTCGCTTAGTTACCGGGCATCATGTTGAGCATCTGGCTTTCTGTGGTGGTACTGCTGTCTGCACCCGCCTGAACCGGCGCAGGAGAATGTTGCTGCATAAACTGCTCAAAGGAACCTGCCGCAACGCCGCTATTTCCGGCGGCAGGAAGAGGCGCAGCCGACAGTAAACTTTTGGCCTGCTCGAGCGTCATACCGGGCACCGATGACAACTGTTGTGCCAGTTCCTCACGTCCGGAGGCCTCTTCCAGCGCCATGACACTGTCGGACAATGACGCAGCTTTTGGGGAGAGCGCCAGCAAGGATTTCGCCTGCTCCAGTGTCATGCCCGGCGTCGCCGCCAGAGCCTGTGCCAGCGGTTCCCGACCGACAGCTTCATCAAGGGACATAATGCGCTCTGGCACACTTACCGCCGCTTCAGTAGTTTGCTGTGGCGCTGAGGATAAAATAGCCTGCGCCTGAACGAGACTCATCCCCGGCTGGCTGGCCAGCATCTGTGCCATCGCCTCGCGCCCTTTTGCCTCAGGGCAGGTCAGGATCCCCATAACACGCTGGTTTTCCTGGGTAACAGCTTCCGCTGCAGATAATTGAGACATATTTCCTCCGGTTTTTTCGGGATTTCTGATAGCGGATGCCATCACATTCACGGCATCTGCCGCATTAACCATTTCATCGGCCAGTCCGACACTGATAGCCGAAGCGCCGTCATACACCGCCGCCTCGGTTGCCAGCACGTCATCTAAAGACAGTTGCGTGTATTGCGCGACCTTTTCAGCAAACATCGTTCTGGCGTCATCCATTCGTTTCTGGCAGTCAGCCCGCACGTCTTCTGGTAGTGACTGATAGGGGTTTAAATCCACCTTATGGCCGCCGGAAAAAATCAACGTGATTTCCACGCCGTCCTGCTCCAGTTGCCCGGCGTAGCTGGTATGGGCCATGACCACACCAATCGACCCCAGTCGTGATGTCTGCGTCACCAGACGTCGATCGCAGGCCGCCGCTAACAACATCGCCGCCGAACAGGCCATATCATTGGCCAGCGCCCAGATGGGCTTTTCCCCCCTCAGTCGGTGGATCATGTCAGCGCAATCAAATGCGCCGGCCGCCTGTCCACCCGGGCTGTCGATGTCCAGCAAAATTCCGGTCACGTCAGGGTCGGCGATGGCCTGCTGAAGCCGACCCAGCACACCGTCATAACCCGTCATGCCGGAGAACGGGCGCATACCACCGAGTTTATGAACCAGACTGCCGGTGACGGGCAGTACCGCTATACCGTCAACCACCTGATAGAAACGCGCCTGCCGCTTGCCGTCAGACATAAAGGCCGTGGTGACCTGCGTCATATCCGTGGTATCAAGACTTTCCTCACTCTGGGGGATCCGCAGGTTATTAACGCCCCCTTCCCTACCCAGAGCGCAAAAGAAAACCCGCGCGTAGGCGGGTTCAAGTAACAGTGGGGCGTTCGTGGCCTGGCTGTATATGTGCGGGAGATTACGTTGCACGTTTATCCTCCTCTGTCTTGCGACTGTCCTGAATTTGTTGTTGATACGTGGACGCTATCCAGACCGGACTCGACAACCCGGCCAGCCTGCGCTCTTCGGACTCTCTGACCTGCTGGCGGAAAATCTCCTGGTAATCTTCCCCCATGATGGCCAGTTCTTTTTCATACGTGCTCAGGCCTGCTTCAATACGCATGACCGACTCCTGCACCTCTTTCAGTCCGTCAATGGCCATACGCCCGGCACCAATCCATTCCGCACGGCACCAGCTTGAGCGCGCCTCCCAGAAAGAAAAACGTGTACGCGGTGCGCGAATGATGCCCCGCGCCAGCGCCTCTTCCAGCCAGCAGGCAAACATCTGTGTGGCCATCCGCCCGGCAATGAATTTACGGCGCCCAAGAAAATACCGCCACGACTCGTTGGCAGATGCGCGGGCGCTGGAATAGCTGACCTGCGAATAATCTCGCGACAGCTGTTCGTAGGACACGCCCAGCCCTGCGGCGATATAGCGAAGCAGCGCCTGCTCCAGCGCGGAAAATCCGTTATCAGAATCCTGCGCGGTCTGCAGGTTAAGCTCATCGCCCGGGTACAGATGAGGAATTTTCACACCACCCAGTTTGATATTATTTGCCTGATAGTAACGGGAATACTGAGACAGCATCTTCATCAGCGGGCCGTTGTCCCCATCCGCCGCGGCGATGTATTCAAACGCCTTTTCCGAATCCAGTTCACTCTCAATGGTGGCCGCGTACATCGCTTTAACGATGGCAGACTGCAGCTGTGTCGCCTGCAGAGTGTCCAGCATTTTTAGCCTTTCCATCACGCTGAAGAACTGGTTGGCCCCACGGGTCTGTCCGTCCTCCACCGGTTCAAACACGTGGATCATGGCCGGCCTGCCCGAGGGAAGAGTTTTAGGTACCCGCGTCCAGCGCCCGGTGCCGGAAAAAGGCCATGTATCTTCACTGACGTGATAGGCCAGCGCTTTCCCGTTTTTATCGATTTCCACGCCGGCCCTGAGCTGGCGGTTACCCTGAGCGTGACCTGGTGTGTCAATGCGTTTCGGGCTGATGGCTTTAAAACGGGTACGGAACAATTGCGTGGTTTCAGCATCCCAGACAGGCTGGACGAACACTTCACCGTTGAAAGCATGAACACCCACCCCTTCCCGGATAAACTCAGTAAAAGTGCGCTTTCCTTCAATGTCTATTTCACCAAAAACCGAATCACAGTATTCGGTCCAGGCACATTCCACTTCATCCACAAAGCTTTTTGCCGCGGCTTCCCGCATCCCGAGATACCGCCAGTTCGGGCGGTAACTGATGAGGAAAAGGTGACCGACGATATGATCCTTGTGCAGGGCAACGGCATTCGCCGCAATACCATTGTTACGAACCAGATCGTCGGCACGCGCGTTACCCAGTCTCAGTGACGGAAGTAACGCCGCATCCACGCTTTCAGCGGGGGGGACCCAGTCCGCCATTTGCCCGCCAAACCCGACACCCCCTCCGCTGTAACTCAGGCTTTCCCGTAGAGGAGCGCCGTGCACATCAACCAGCACAGGTGATCGCTTCACAATCTCACCCCCGCCGGCGGTCGACGTTTTGAGCTCACCAGTAACGACGATTCCAGCTCCGCAATGTACCGCTTCAGGTCACCCACCGACGTGGCAGTGAACTCCACACGGCGCCCATCTTTTTGCACCGTGGCAACTCGCTTGCCCGTCATCAGGTCATGCAGCGCCGAGCGGGCTTCCAGTAATTCAGTGGTCGTTGCCATTAATACCTCCGGACAGCGTTGCCGCCAGTTGTTCAAGAGAAAGAGTGCTCTGCCCTTCGTTTTTCCTCGATGCTGCCAGAACATCCAGATCCAGTTGCCAGCGCTGAACGGAAACCCGGAATGCCGCATAGGCATACACCAGGCAATCCAGCGCTTCGTTCCTGCGCCCTTTTGCATCCCACAGCAGTCTGATTTTTCCGTTCACCAGCTTTTCCACCAGCTCTTCGGCCACCAGCTGTTTCGCCTCCACTTCAGAAAAAATTTCCGGATCGTCAGGGAAGTGAAAAGCGTAGGGGGTTGCGGTATCTGGCGGAGCGGTGTCTGCCCCCATTCTGGAGTAAAGCATCTCTTTGGTCGTATCCGTACCGATCTCACACAGATAGGCCCCACTCTGATTGCGCTTTTTAGGCATGGTAATAATCGGTTTGCCGTATACCGATGCCCCTTTAATGGGCAGAACGCGGAAGATGCCGTGTTTTTTTGAACGCCGGTATACGATTTCCTGATCAATGCCGCCGGTATCCCAGCAGATGCGGGATATGGTCATCTCCGTGCCGTCAACGTGGCGGTATTTTCGGTTTATCGCATCATCCACGCGCAGAAGGGTAGCCTCGTCATCATGACGCCCCATGATAATTTGCTTATCCACAAGAAACGCTTCTTCGCCCGGCGCCCACCCCCAGACGTACATCTCGTAACGGTTACGCTGTGAGTCAATACCTGCGGTCAGGTACACCACCCGCTCAGGGACAGACGCGGCATAATGCATGACCTTGTCCATCAGCAGTTCGTGGTTCAGTTTTTCCGCCACTGCCTCTTCGAACGTCTCACCAAGCGTCGTATTAACAAAGGTTTTCACACCGTTTGGATCTTTCAGCGCATCCAGCCAGTCATAGACAATCTGCACCCAGGTGGTAAACGGGCTGTAGGCTGTCCAGATGTGAAAGGTGATCGTACGGGGCGAGGCGACTTCATTGCCGTCCGGACTAAAAAAAGTCAGACCGTCGCGGGTCCACAATCCCGTGTTATCACAAATCCAGCGCCCGGCAGTCTGGTCAAGTTCAGACTGCCGGATCACACATCCGTTATGCTCACACAGGTAATACGCCGTTTCCGGCTGGTCTTTTTCCCATTTGAGACCAAACGACGTCGAGTTGTCGCCAAATTTAAGATACTGCTCTTCACCACAGTGCGGGCAAGGAACATAGAACCGCATGAAGTGCGCCGACTCATTCGCTGCCTTTTCTATCTGGCAGGAACCTTTAATTTTGGGTGTTGAGCCGCGAATGGATTTGGGCCAGACAGAGCCTTCAATACGCTTGTCGCCCAGCAGCGTGGGTGAGCCTTCCTTTTCCACATCCGGTTCAAACGAGGAGAGTTCGTCATAACAGACCACATCGACAGATTTTTCACGATAGTTTTTGGCAGCTGCGCCACCAAGACACCAGAAGCCCACGCCTGAAGAGAATCGCTTCAGGGTGAGCGTGTTATCCCTGTGTTTACGCCCCAGCCAGGGGGAAAGCGCTTTCAGACAGGCAACATCCCGGAGAGTGGGCTCCACGTGAGATTTCATAAAATCTTCGGCAGCGGAATCCGTTGGCTGAAACAGCAGGCTGTTTCGGGATTTGTGCTCAATAAAATACCCTTCCACCCCTAGCAACATTTTGGTGTAGCCAACGCGGGCGGACTTTATCAGGTTGATAGTGCGGATCAAATCGCTTCCCATCGCATTCATGATACCGACCTGGAATGGCAGGGTGACCCAGTCTCCGGCGCCGTAAGATGACTCTTTCGGCAAAAAATAGTACTTGTCAGCCCACTCCACCGCCGTCATCGGCAGCGGTCGGATAAGCGGTCTCAGCCCCTCCCGGACTGCCCGCATCATATTATTCATCTGTACTTCGGATAAAATCATCCATCCACCCCGGTAATTTCTCATCAACGCGGGCGCAGGCGTTTGCCCCCTTCGCCACCAGTGTTTTCAGGTGATCGATCTGACGTGGGGACAGCTCCGGAAATTGCCGCTGCATGGCCAGTGGTATGCCATCAAGCGTACTGGATAGCTCCATCGCTACCCGGCTTAGCGCAAAGGTACAAAATGCCGCATCGATCAACTTACCCTCAGTAACCCGGTTCTTTAGCCGCTGTGCGATGGCCTGTTCTTCCGTCAGGTCAACCCGGGCCTGAAGTAACTTTTCCTCAAGATCGTCTTCACCCTCTGAAGATTTCTGGTTTTGTTGTCGTCTCTCGCGATCTATCTCCAGAACGGTTTTAACGTCATAAAAAACCTCTCTCCCCCGGCGCTCAACAGGAGGGACACCCCATTTATCAAATGCCTGAACTGAGATACCTATGGAGGAGGCCATATCACTTTTATTCAACAAAAAGGCCATCACCCCTCCATAAGCCACCGGCGAAAAAGCAATACAACAACCGCCTGTTTTTGCTAAACCCGATGATTTTACTAACCTTTCTCACAGGGAAAGCATCAAAAAACATCATCAGGTTGTTGTATTTATTTCTCTTTTTTCTTACTTATCAATGATGTAGGGCAAACTATAAAACAACAACCACCCCCTTAAAAAAACTCATAAGTAGCGAAATCCTGCGAGGTCGCCGCCCCGTAATCACTCGAACTCCCGGAAAGGACCCGAAACGATAACAGTTATCACTACCGTTTGGGTGGTCATTCATCGAGGCCGCTCATTGAACAGCCCCTGTGAATACTCAGCCAGCAGCTGTCGCCACCTGTCCATCAGCCTGCAGAACACTCTCCGGCAGCCGTTCAGTCAACGGCACGCCTTCCAGGACCTTCATGCCGTACTGGCCAATCCAGGTACTGACCGAGTTGATATTGCCTGCAATGAAGTCTGTCACTTCATCAATCAACCCTTTCACCACAGTGTCAGTGCTCTGACGCCAGTGGCTCTCGATCGCCACCAGCAGCGGGTCAGAACCATTACTGACAGACTGCTCGCCAACGGCGTACGTCTTCTTCTTCGCAGCATCAGTGATGCAGACCAACTGGCTGGTCTGAACAGCGCCAGCTTCTGCCGCGACGACCTGCATCGTCAACGTAGCCACTTTGTTCCCGTCGGCATCAACGCTGGATGCATAGAACATGGAGAGCGTCAGATCCGTGCGTTGATACATCATTGCTTACCTCCACGACGATGGCGGGAACGGCGACCGCCGGGAGGCGGAGATTGTTGATCCTGTACCAGCTCACCCTCTAAAGGTTCCTGAGCCGACTCAGCAGCCGGAGCAGGAGTCGAGGCCGGTGCAATATCATGTGCAATCGTCAGTTTCAGCAGGGGGCGGCCGCCCTGGACATGCTCAAAATGGATGCCATGTACGGCTTCCTGCATCCGTGACTGACCATCCGTCTCCAGAACGGTCAAAGCGCCATCAACGTATTCAATTTTGAAACTCTTCATCGGGTTACCTTTTGCGAATAAAAAAGCCCCACAGATGTGAGGCTACTGGTTAAATATCAGGGTATTACTGTGAAACCACAACGTGTAAGGTTACAACTCAGCCCGTTCGTGGTGGAACACGAACGAACAACGAATTAGCGGAGTTATGGCTGATTAACTTTGCTTAAGGGAATAAAATGTCATCAGACGAAAAAATCGCCATTCTTGAAGATCGAATTAAAAAGATTGAGGGTGTAACCACGCATTTACTCATTCGCTCTGAACTAACCATGTGCATCGTGTCAGCAATGATTGGTGCAGACGTCATAAGCCGCGACGGTGTGAAGGAGATGATCAATAAAATCGACTTATCTGAATTCCAGGCACCTGCCATCACCGAAGCTGAAAGAAAGATTATCCTTCAACTTGTTGACAGGGTTGAGGTAGTTTAATTTCACCTTTTTTAATAGCGGCAGTCGTTAATAATGGTTTGTCGCTATCCACATCCATAGGCATTTTATTCCGGGCTATCTCACTTCCTGACAACTCCACGCAACCAAACACTGGCATGCCCGGTGAACGTTCATCTTCCACGGCCACCAGCTGCGATTCGTTATACCAGCGCTCAGTGGCACATTTATCTGCAGCCTGATAATGAACGAAGTACTGATTCTCGCCGTTAAGACTCTGCGAACGCGCTTGTACCTCACCAAATTCTTCACTGATACGCAGACTTACCAACTGACCCAGACAGAATTTAAAATCTTTTGCCAGTGGCAAAATTGCGCAGCCGTTTTGTTCAATTTTCATGATTGCGCAGCCGTTTTGTTCAATTTTCATGTTTGACTCTCTCTATAGCAAATAGCCCCACATATGCGACGCTACTGGGTAAATATCAGGGTGTTACTGTAAAACCTCAACGTGTAAGGTTGCGGCTCAGCCCATCGGTGGTGGGATACTGATGAACACAGCAATGGCGGAGAGATGGCTGATTATTTCCGCTTAGGGATAGAAAATGAACTTTAGATTAACCTGCGTTGATGGTATCCAAAATGCACATCAGAACCAGAAGCTTCGCGTGAATATTGTGGGGGGTGACAATTCCCTTTATACCGCCTAAATCGATATATCTGGAAAGGATCTCAGGAATGCTACTTTAGACCAGATTGAGTCATGGGCAATTGCATATGCAAAAGATCAATTTGCTAACTGCAGGAAGTAATCCTTGACGATAAGTGAGTCAAACTTACTTGTTGTGTGGCCACACTGCGTTCAAGCGAAAGAATGCATTCTTTAACTGCATTGACTGAGCAGTTTGTCGATTTAAGAACATCTTCAAGCTGCTCTTTTAGCACTCCCACTTCTCGCTCTAATGCTTCAATTCGTTGTTCTGAAGTCATTGTTCACTCCCAGAGTATTATCCCCACATAGGGATATCATGAATTTTATCCCTTATCGGGGATAGATGTTCTCACCGATTCGTAAATCCACTCGCAGGTCATTCCTGCTGTGTAGCGTTCGTCAGCGATTGCAGCATATCGTCGAGCTTCTTCTGCAAGGTCTCCAAGCATGTCGGCAAGCATTCCGGCGGTGGCGCCGGTTGTTTTGCTTCTGACGGTAGCGGCAAGACTTGCGGTGTGCTTTGCGGCGTCCAGGCGGGTGGCAAGGTTTTTTGCCTGCTGGCGCAGCTGGTTAACAGTGCCAGAGAGATTAGCGGCAGCAGCACGCGCTGCAGCGGTTTGGGCTTGAGCATCTTGTACGGCCTCATCGCGGGCGATCAAGCGCCCCTGTTCAATCATCCGGGCGGCGGTTTGCGCGTTAACTTCCTGAGCCGATTCGGCGCTATCACGTTCAGCCCACCGCTTTTCCCATGCCCGATCGCTCCAGGCTAAACCAGCAACAAAGGCACCAGCAATAACCATTACGGCGATAGCTGGCTTTAAGTAGGCTGCACTCACTGGTCAATCCCCCAGCAAGTCAGCGCGCTTTCCTGATCACGGCGAGAGACCTGGCCGTAACAATTGTTGGAACGCACGCGGCAATCTTTTCCGCCATCAAAAATCCACCTGCGAATTTCAGCGCAGGCGCCTTTACGGTCACCGGCATTCAGCTTGCGGTAGAAAGTGGAAGGAAAGCATTTACCTGGCCCGATGTTATAGGGGCAGAAACTGGCAATTCCGACCTTTTGAGGAGGCGTAAGGTGAACCCGCACATTCTGATCAACCCATGCCAGCGCTTTATTGCGCTCGACGGCATTCACCTGATCGCATTTGGCCTGGGTTAACTTCATCCCTTGGGTTACAGGCCTTCCATCTACCCGGGTCGCTCCACGACATATCGTCCAGATACCGGCGCCATCGCGATACGCTGTAAGGCTGTTTCCTTCTTTCTCATCCAGGAACTGATCCATCAGGGTTGGGGCGGATGCACCAGCCGCTATTAATCCCAGCATGGCTGCGCTGAGTTTCGTTTTCAGGGATGCCATTTTATTTATCCTGCGGCGGTTGCGTGACATACCCCCGCCTGAGCGCATCCTCATAGGCTTTGGTTTGCCGACGTTTGAAATAAAGGTTCGTGAAATAAGTGGCGACGCCGATCACTACACCACTGACAAGCGCAATGAAGTTCCAGTCAAGACCATGGAACCAGTCATAAACACGCGCCAGGCCAGTACAAATCAGGCCGCCTGACGTGCAGTACGTAGCCGCTGAAAAGATTTTGTCAGGCATGATTTTGTTCATCCGTCACCTCCTGCTGAGGTGTTAACCGTGAGATTAAAAAAGGTGGGTTCTATAACCACCAAACTATTGCATGCCTCGGCAATGGTGGGTATAATACCCACACATTAACAAAACGGAGGATTGATGAGCAGTGCAGAGTTAATCAAAAAACTGATAGCTGATGGTTGGGTTAAGCAAAGACAGACAGGAAGCCATGTAACGCTAACAAAACCGGGAATAGAGAAAATAATCACCATTCCCCACCCCAGAAAGGATTCTTCAAAGGGGATTGTTAGACAGGCTCAACAGATATCAGGACTTAAATTGATGTAAAAGGGAGCGGCGAAAGCCGCCCCTCTCTGCAAGGGTTATCAATACGCAATTAGTGAGGTACCTATGATTTATCCGCTCTTTATTTTCAAAGCCGATGACGGCACTTTTGATGGCTACTTTCCTGACATCGAAGGTTGCATGTTTGCCGGGAACAACCTCGAAAGCGCATTGAGGGACGCGGAGTCAGCTTTCGGTCAGCATATGGAAGTTTTGACTGAACAAGGCGGTCATGTGCCTGCGCCAAGTGATCCAGCCGATTATCTGGGTGATGAACGTCTCACCATGGATAACGGCTTCTTGGCGCTTGTCGAGATTGACCCATCAAAATACGAAACAAAAGCCGTCAAATTTAATCTCACCATGCCTGGTAATCTATTGACTGCAATCGACAGTTACATAGAAAAAAATGGACGGTACAAAAACCGCTCCGCTTTTCTATCTGAGATTGCAAGAAAAGAGATAGCCAGAGGCTAAATTACACAAGGCACCTTCGGGTGCCTTTTCTCATTTCAGCCAGCCATTTTGCGGATCTCGTCAACAGTTTGCTCGAACCGTTCGCCTTCCAGCTCAACCCCTATGGCATGCCGGCCAGACTTAATTGCTTCCTTGATAGTTGACCCGGATCCCATAAAGAAATCAGCAATGAGATCACCAGGTTTACTACTGGCATTGATGATCTGCTGGAGCATATCTGCGGGTTTTTCGCATGGATGCTTACCGGGATAGAACTGAACCGGCTTATGCGTCCAAACGTCCGTATAGGGAACAAGCGCCGTAACGGCGAATTGACGCCGGAGGGATTTGTATTCCTCCAGCAATTCTGAATATTTGCGGTTCAGAGAATGCCAGGTTGCTACTAACTCATGGTGAGGGTGGGCCAGCTCGTTCTTCTGGTGCTTCTCTGCGGCGATCTTTGAAAATAGCGCCTGCAGTTTTAAATAGTCGCTTTCGTTTGGCAGCTGCCATTGGCTAATGCCGAACCAGTGCGACACCATGTTCTTTTTGCCGGTAGCGTCAGCTATCTGCTTAGCACTAACGCCAAGCGAATCTCGAGCATTACGGAAATAAGATATAAGCGGCGCCATCAAATGCTGCTTAAGGTCGTTACTTTTTTCCGCATACCCATCATCTTTTGGTTGATACGGTCCCTGATAATGCTCAGCAAACAATATTCGCTCTGTAGCTGGAAAATAGGACCGTAAACTCTCTTTATTGCAGCCATTCCACCGTCCTGATGGCTTCGCCCAGATGATGTGATTCAGTACGTTAAACCGACTCCGCACTAAAATTTCGATATCTGAGGCAAGCCGATGACCAGAGAACAGGTAAAGGCTACCGTTCGGCTTTAAAACACGCCAGAACTGCGCCAGACACATATCAAGCCAACGTAAATAGTCCTCATCCCCTTTCCATTGGTTGTCCCAACCGTTCGGCTTAACCTTAAAATACGGCGGATCCGTAACTATCAAGTCAATGGAGTTATCAGGGAGGGACGGAAGATATTGCAGGCAATCAGCGTTGATTAATTCAGCACTGGATATTTTTACAGTATTTTTCATAGATCAGTAAGCAGGACTCTGATAGGCTCACTATGCTTTTGCGCTAAAGCAGTGGGCCTTGGTTCGCTTGTGACCTTCTACATGAGCGAATGGCTGGTCGGGTGCTCCAACACCCACCAGCCGCCCATTTTCACAGCAGATAGCCCCCATTAAGGGAGGCGCTTGTAACATCCGAATTGATAGTCAGATAAACCCGCCATTACCAGCTGCGTTAAAATTAACTGACAGCGCTCACGCGTCAGATGCGTGTTTTGCGAAATCTCCCCAACCGTAGCTGGTTCATCACTTAACTCATTGAAAACCGCGCGCGCCACTTCCGTCATATCATATTGATTTAGCATGTCTTTTTCCTGTTCAAACGGTATGACATACAGATAACTCTGGTTGCTAACGTCATCAAGAAGTAATTGCAGAAGGCATAAAAAAACCCCGCCTAAGCGAGGTTATTTATAAATATGGCAGAATATCAAATTACCCTAAAATATCGCTCATTTTGTTGCATTTTGCAAGCCAGTTTGACGAAGATAGCCAACTTTAATCACATTTTTCAGTTCTGGCCTCTTCTATTTGTTCATGATGGCTGTAGATGTGTTGCAATGCGTTGCTATCCATCTCAACGAAAGCCTTTTTAAGCCGATCCCAATGACCGGCATACACTCTTTTCCATGTCGAACGATCAACGGAAACCATACGCGCCAGTGCTGCGCCAGCGTAGGCTTTATAAGTCTCATTATTCCGTGTCGCGGCAACCTCCTGGGCAGCCAACCAGACCAGCCCCACCAGCTTTTTGATAACTCTCGATTGGATCGCCCTGCCTACCTGATAGTTCTGGTATTCAGTCCAGATGTGTTGGCACATTATCGTCTGGTACCGAAAGTTAAGGTCGAAGCCATAACAATAGCGCACCCATGCCTGGTGGTGCTCTTCCAGCAGGTTCACAGCCCGGCGCCACGGTGAATAACCAAACTCGATATCATTGATGGGTGGCATCGGCCGGCGGCGGCTGCGAGTCTCCATCACATGAACAGGAGTGGTCAGAGCTTTAACTACAGACGGGCCGCAGCCAATCCCCCCTTCAAGATCGACCATGTGGCTGGCGCGCCGTGGATTTTTATTCTTATCTGCTGGTGGGTTCTCGCTGAATGCCTCGAGTTGTCCCTTTGTTGCGCCGGATAAATCCAACAACGCTCGACGAACTTCAATACGGGTATATTCCAGATTTTGTAGATTCATACTGCTCAGTGCTCCATACACTTATGCTTTTACAATCACACCGATCGCTATGGCCCTATCAAGGAAACGGAACAACAGTTGCAGCTGTGAGCCGTTTTTCTCTTCAAACGCATTTACGTCGGCATGTAGCTCGTCGTGACACTCTCTGCACAGAGGAAACACGAAGAGATCGTGGGCTTTGGTTGCGGTACCGCCCATGCCATGCCCGTTGACATGATGCGGATCATCTCCGGGGCGACGACAGCACTCGCATGGCTGCCGCTTCACCCAGTCGGTGTAAGTCTGGTTAACCCAACGCCGGCGCTTAGGTTTCAGCATGAAGGATTCTGGTGATTCCGGATCGGCGGCCAGCGCCAGCACCTTCGGCTGTTCCTGCTGCGCCTGCGCTCCTTCGTTGGGCCTGCATGCTTGCGCTGCACCTGATGAGGGGAGTTTTTCCTGCAGAATGCTGGTGGCCGGTACTGAAGGTCGGATATCGCTTTCTTTATATACCGACTGGAACGGCTCCTCGGGAAGACGCAGACCTCGCTGTGCCATCGTCTCGGTGATAGCATCGGCGGCGCCGGAGTACACGGCCCACCAGCACAGCTCCGGCAGTGACAGCTCCCGCTCTCGTCCCAGTTGCAGGCCTGTGATGGCGGTATCAATAACCCAGTCGATAACGTTCCGGCGCGCCAGCGCGGTAAGCGTGCCAGTGGTCTGTTCTCGAAGGCGGGTGTCGCAGTACCAGCAGAGCATCATCGCACCAGGAGGATGACGCATGGTGACCAGTTCGTGGTGATGGTAATCGGAGTGCGGGTACTGGCATTCGCGAATGTTGTGCTGAAGCCAGTATTCAAGCCCTGGCAAGCCCCCGGCGGCTTTGATGACACGCTCACTGGTGAAAAAGTCTTCCAATACCTTATCTTCAGCCAGCGGCTGGCGCGCGTCAGGAACGGCACCAGCCTCCAGCCCCGCCATACTTTTTGGCTCAGACTCGATTAGCACCCTCCCGTTGCGGAAAAGCCTCATCAGTTCTTTACCAGGCTTAAACAGTACCACGCCTAAGCGTGGCACCACTTCCGGAGTTAGCAGGGCTCTCATGCGACCTCCCTTTGGACGTTACACATTTCGGGGAGATTCGCTCTCACTAATGCCTCGGCGAAAGGAGGAGGAACTGCGTTACCGCAGCGTGCCACCTGCTTGTCTTTTGCGTAACGGTTGCCACGATAATCGCGATCGATGATGTAACCAGCCGGGAAACCCTGCGCCCGGTATAGCTCATGCGGCTGCAGCATGCGCATACCGATATCCACAATCTGATAATCATCACCATCAACGGTAACCAGGCCAAATCGATCGTTGGTTGTCACCGTCCCCAGCGGCTCCGACAGTGAAACTCCGCCCTTTTCGTTGCCGTAATATTTCATCAGGAAAGCACGGACTTCTCCGAGATGCAGACCGCCAGCCGTGACCGTCGGTACAGGCTGATCCACTTTGCGGCCGTCTTTGCAGGTACCGCGAAGATGAACAAGATGCGAGGTCACGACAGCATGGTGATCCGTTGTTGTCACCGTATGGGCTGGCGCGCCCATCGCAGCCCCTGGTCCGGTGTAGTTCCCGCCAAAGTGCTTCGCCAGAAACGCGGTGACCAGCTGAGATTTCCCACCACCACCAGCGGTGACGGTGCCGTTTGGTTCGTCGGCGCGGTGCCCGGTGCTGGCGCCAAACTGACGCGCAATGACGGGAGCAACAACGCAGGATCGGGATTCTTTCAGAATGGTGTGTGCTGGCTTACCCATCGGACGGGGTTTAGCCTGATATTCACTCCCCCCATTACCAGACAGAAAAGGAGTAACGACGGCGTAACCGTGGGTTTTGGTGATAGTCTGCAGCGGCACGTCAAGTTCCTGACCCCTAAAACAATCGTACGAGGTCCGGGTGCTGGTGTGGTTGCACTTGACGATAAATGGCGCCGGGTTATTCAGCACAAAACGCTCGATACCGCGCGCAATGCGTTTAAGCGTATTCTCCGCCAATGGTTTAGCACGTTCAAAGATGCTCGGACAGGGCAACGACCAGTCAATGCACTCTGCTGCAGTTCGCCATGGCGCCAGTCTGCCGCTCTGCACTTCCAGTGATTTCGGATCCCCGTGGGTGGGGGCTGGCCAGCGTACGATTTCACCGTCGCAGCGCATGACCATAAAGAAGCGTTTGCGGATTGTTGGCGCCCCGAAGTCGCAAGCGCGCAACTCGCGGTAATCGATGTGGTATCCCAGCCCCTGAATCAAAGACCGGGCTTGCTCGCTATCGGGCTGAATGGAAAGAAACTCGCACACCTCCGCCAACGCCGGATGATTCGCATTAATGCCAGTCGAAAGCATTCCGACAAATGCAGCAAATGTTTCACCTGTACGCGCTGGATCCGGGCGCATCTCATCTTCCAGCAGCGGCCCCCAGGTTTTAAATTCCTCGACGTTCTCAAGCATCATGACGCGCGGACGCTTCGCCAGCGCCCAGCGAACGACTACCCACGCCAGCCCTCGAATCTCTTTTTTTACGGGCTTAGCACCCTTGGCTTTGGAGAAGTGCCGGCAATCAGGGCTAAACCATGCGAGACCAACAGGGTTGCCGCCAGTCGCCGCCACCGGGTCTACATCAAATACGGACTCGCAGTAATGCAGCGTATCCGGGTGGTTCGTCTTGTGCATGGCAATGGCGTTTTCATCGTGATTGATGGCAATATCAACACTGCGACCAATCGCCAGTTCGATCCCGGTAGAGGCACCGCCGCCACCAGCAAAGTTATCAACGATAATTTCACGCATGGACCGCTCCCTGCATACTGCTGACCAGCCCACTGGCAATGGTGATGATCTCGCTGATTGATGTACGCTCCAGCCATAACTGGTTGATGTGGGATTTCAGTTTGTTCTGTTGCGGCTCTTCCAGATCGGCGGCACCGTCTACCTGTCCGAATGCCAGATTGACCTCCAGCGGCCAGATGCGAGATTCAATAACAGGCTCAGCGGCTGGTTTAGCCGCAGGAGTCGGAGCTACATCCCGCGCCGGAGATATCAGCCCAGCTGCAAACTGCGCCAGCGCCATACTTGCCCGCCCTTTCGCTTCCAGCTCTGCGCGATCGATATAGCTAAAACGCTCACCGCGCCAGGCCTTATCGAATATCGCAATGGCCCCCGCAAAGAAAGCGCTGGTGGGTTTCTGCTTTTCGTCGGCCGGAACAAACCATGCCGGGAGATCGAATCCAATACGACCACGAATAAACATGATGTGATCGGCATCTTCCGGCCACCATGTTTCACTTGTTGCTGACTTTACGAGGTAAATGTAGCGACCACCCTTTTCACGCTGCTCGGCGGTATATTTCATGATATGAGTCATACCAGTTATGGCTTGTTTTTTATGGTACTGCGAGCGGCTGTAGGGTGGATTAGCAAAGGCTGCACCTCCGAGTTCAGCCAGTCGCCCAGACCAGTCCTGTGTTAATGCATTATCTTCAGCGGTATACCATGCCGGGCATTTCGCATTGCTGTCGTCAGCAAACAGATCCAGAACAAGAGGACCAAATAACGCATTAATTCCCCAGAACAAAAGATCAGGTGTACGCCACTGATCACCAACTTCTTTTAAGTAATGGGACGGTGCAGCGCGCATTGCTTCCAGCGATTCACAATATGCATTCATCACGCCAGTACCTCCTGCACTACTTTCTCGACATGCGACACTCGGCCTTCCAGATCCGCAACGCTATCAACAAGCTCATCAACTGCCAGCTGTGCACGATGTTTGGCCTGCATCAGTTCACGCAACGCCGGTACCAGCGCTTTTTTAAGCGCGTCCTTTGTGGCCCCCGTCTTTTCCAGCTGTTCGGCACGTTTGAGCATATCTTCAGCCTGGCGGCGCAGTTGTTCAGGGGTTGGTGATATAACCTGCGATTTCATGAGCGGAATCCTTTTGGAACGGTGTACTTAACGTCTGAATAACTGGACCTGAACGCTGGATCTTCAGCCCCTCCTTTAGCCCATTTCCCGTTTTTCTTCTCCGGGCGCCCGGCCTTGTCCCAGTTACCCGCACGCTTGAGATAGCCAGGAAAATTTTTCGGGATGAACAATGTCGTCGGGCGGAGATATTCCTCCTGTTCTGAGTCTTTCCAGTCCTCGTTTTTGTAGTCCACCACCAGCTCCATTTCTGCAACGGTAAATCCTTCACGGAGACGAGCCCTGATATGTTCAAGCGACGTAGCGCAGACCTGAAAGCGCGAGCCAGTGGTTTGGTTTAGATGGGTCAGAACCTGTTTTGCTAAATCAGTGAGCACCACTTGCGGGTCTGGTTCCGCAGGAACCGGACAAGAAGGTTTTGATCCTACTGATGGATCTGTATTTGAATTTACTGACGGATCGTGTCCAGTTTCTGGACCCTGAGAACCCTGATTTTTTGGCTCTTTCGGACGTTCAGATTCTGGACGTCCAGATTCCGAAGGTTCAGATTCTGAACGTCCAGATTTTGGACCCTCATAATGTTCATTTGCAGCCTGGCGAAGCTTGGTAACGTTCAAGGTGTAAAGGTTGCTGGTGCTGCGCTGGCCCAGGCGACGTTCTTTTTTGGTCAGCCAGCCATCTTTAACCAGCTCGCCGATCAAAGTAATAACGGTACTACGCCCGGCGCCGAGCTGACGCGCAATAGTCGCAACGCTTGGGTATGCGATCCCCTCATCACTGGCATAATCAGCCAAGCGAAGCATGATCAGTAATTTATTGCCTTTGATGCCTGCCGCAGCGCAACCATCCCAGACATATGCGGATAATTTAACGCTCACTTATCAATCCTCTTAAATCTGGCGCGGAAAATGATCTTCGGTGCAGCACATTCCCACTCATAGCCTGGGCGACGATAAATCACACGCTGGCGGCCAGCGTCATAGCCAGTTACATGCACAACAATGCCGTGCTGATCACGATAAAGGCGGTCCATTGGTTGAATATTCTCTTCCATATCAACCTCCCATCAGTTCAGAGGCGTAACGCTCTGCTATCCACTGGACGCCGCGGGGAGTTACCCGGGTTTGGGTGTAGGCATGGCCATAATCAGATGTACCCGTTTTGACGGTAAACAGGCCTTCGCGCTGACGCAGGGCATGAGGTAGCAAGTTACCGGACTGACGGAACAGCACCTTGTCACGCAGTAGCGTGTCGATCATGGCCTTTTCCGGCATGTTCAGGATTTTTGCGGTTTCACGCAGACTTTTGGCGCCGCCGGCTTCAACGTAGTGGTTAACGAAAGCCACTTTTGGCGCGTCCTGCTGCACTTTGTCTTCCAGAGCGGCATTCTGTTCTGCCATATCGGCAGCCAGACGCAGGGCTTCAGCCAAGGTTTGAGGTACGAGCGGCCTAGCTGATAATTCTTCCAGCTCTTGCCAGCGATCAATGATCCGTTTTCTTAATGCAATGTTGTAACCAGCGATAATGGTTAACGTTGCTGACTTATCCAAAAGATAAACAGGATAGCGCTGACCATTCTGCCAGTTCGTTTCTTCCGAAAGAGTAACGCCGCCAACAGGGGTGTCTCCAACAACTTGCATACCCCCTTGATCCGACCATTCAAGGCTTCGAGGTTCCATTCCTTCTTCGATTTGAAGAATTGCTCCTATGTATGCTCGAATATCCCTCAAGACATGGCCGTGTTTTTTTCCTGTTAGCTCAGCTATTTCACGGCTACTCATTGTGACAATGCCGTTAATAACCGCAGGAGTTATCGCCTTTTTGAATGGATTATTGATCTGCTGCGTCATTCGGCTTCCCTCCCTTTGCAATAAAGTCCCCCACAGCCCATTCGGTAAAGCTGTGGTTAACCTGGGCCCATCCGCCCGGTATTCTTACGGCATAGCAATACGCAATAACGCCTTTACCACCGCGAACTGGCAATGCGCGAAGTTGCGAACGCTGATTATTTGCGGTTAAATTGCTCATGCGGATTTCTCCATACACATTGATTTATTCGCCACGACGCCCGGAGCTGCACACTCGCGGGCGTCACTCTTTTCCGGCGCACAAAACACACGGAAAAGCAGCGTCAAATGTTCCTGCCACTTAGCCATCACCTGATAGCTGTTCTCTTCGATCTGGGCGCGTTCCTGAGCATCAATAACGCCGTCAGCGGTAGCTTTACGAACGTATTGTGAATGCCTGCCGATCCACTCAACTGACTCCATGAGACGCTGGTTGATATCGCCGTTTTCAATCTCTTCAACATCAGCCAATGGCACAAAAACACCGTTCGAGTGACGTGCAATAGCGTTCGCTATGTGGTTTGAACCACCAGCACGTTGAAGCACCATCGCCCAACCGAGCGGGAAGATCTGATCGCCATCGGTACGCAGCCGGTTAAACAGCGCGTTCTCGGTCACACCCAACCACTCAGCAGCTTCTGAATATCCGCCAGGAAGCTCGGTGATCGTTTTTTTGATTGCGGCCACCAGCCAGGCTGGCTGCTTATCTACTTTCCAAATTGGCTCATTACCCACGGCCAACCCTCCATAACTGTGGTTAACTTAAGCAGCCGACTTGGTAGACTTGTGATAAAGCCTGGCGTCGTACTTGAGCTTCCCATTGGTAATACGATCAATAACAAAAGCCTGCTTTTCTGGAATCACCTTCCCCCAGCGGCAAACTGCTGGATGAGAAATACCCAAGGCAATTGCAGTTTTTGATACGCCTCCGAAATGTTTCAGTACTTTAGATTTGAGCATGTTTTCCTCCGATAACTGCTGAACTAAAGGTAACAAAAGGTACATCAAATAGCAAACAACAGTTACACCAAAAGGATGTAACATTGGTTACATGAAAACAGAGATGAAAGATCGGATTAGAGCACGGCGAGTACAGCTCAGCGTCACACAGCTGGCCCTAGCAAAAAAGCTTGGGGTAAGCCGCGTTTCCGTAACTAAATGGGAGAATGGAACCACCAGACCTGATGGTGAAAACCTTCACCAATTAGCTGTGGCGCTTCAGACAACTCCAGAATGGTTACTGTATGGACATGGTGACGAAGTTGATGACACCAAAGTAATTCCATACCTCAAGCCCCCCACTCCAGTCCCAATTATTTCTGCTGTTCAAGCAGGCGTGTGGACCGACACTTACGCATGCTCAAGGCTGACCGACGTGATTTCATGGACGCAAACTACTGCAAATGTTTCTGACGAGGTTTTTGGTTTAGTAGTTAGAGGTGAGTCAATGACAAATCCTCATGGATTACCCTCTATTCCAGAAGGTTCGATCGTCATTGTTGAACCACATTATGGGCAACTTGATGACCTTTATGGAAAAATAGTTGTAGCTATCCTTGAAGGTTCAGCTGAGGCGACAGTTAAGAAATTAGTATGGGATAGTCCTTTTGCTTATCTCATGCCGTTAAACCCTGCATTTAAGCCAATACAGATTGATGGTAACTGCAGAATTGTGGGTAAAGTTGTACAAATAACTCAAAATATTTAAACCTTCTTTTTCTAAAAAACCGGGTACATGCCCGGTTTTTTTTCACCCCTCTAAGTAACAAAAAGTACATCCACCCCTTGACCATCGAAGTAACTAAAGGTACCTTTAATAACATCAACGGTACCTGTAGTTACCATTGTATCTGAGAACGGCAATATTCTCAGACGTTGTATGGCACATGCAGCGTTAGCGGCCTGAGAGTTCCTTTATCCATCAACTCTCAGAAAAGCCGGAATGTGCAAGCTAAGTGTTTCAGGCACGACGTGCGCTCCGCCAGCGCGGCGAAAAGGTGTGACGCCCGGGAAGAGTCCGGGACACAACAGGAAAAGGGCTGGTTGGAACGCGCATAGAAGCTTTGTTGTCTGCGCCAGTGGCCGGGGACGAATCCGGTACAAACCGAGCAGCGGCCAGATCGGCGCCAGGTTACGCGGCCCCTTTCCGTTGTGGTAATGCGGCTCAGCGCTCGCGGCGTGGCCATTAATTCAACTTTTGAAATGAATGATCGTTTTGTTAAGTGTCGTCGCCGGGCCTGGCCGTTCCGGCAGGTGGAGGCACCACCGCCACAACTCAAATTGCTGTGTGTAGTCTTTGCCCAGTCTCCCCGATGGGCCCTTTTTTTACACAACAGGAAAGAGCACCACCGGCGCCGGGAACTAACCCTACCCGGAACTGGGTTCACAGCGTGGACCCTCTCTCCTTCAGGCTCTGAACTGGTGCTCTTCCCTGTTGTGTATGGAGAAACTGTCGGCGGTGGCAGCCGCCCTAACTAAGAGGTAGTGCTATGAGCAATGATCGCATGACCAATGTCCCGGACTTCCTGGGTGAATTGGATGCTGGCGTGTTCATGAACAAAATCGCCGGGGCGCTCAATACCGCCGCGCTGGGCGTTCTGAACAACGGTAGCAAAGGCAAAGTTGTGATCACTTTCGACATCGATCGCATGGGTAATTCGATCGAAGAAAAGCGAGTAATGATCAAACACAAGCTGCAGTACGTCACCCCCACCCCACGCGGCAAAGTTTCCGAAGAAGACACGACAGAAACGCCGATGTTCGTGAACCGCGGCGGCAAGCTGACCATCCTGCAGGAAGACCAGGGCAACTTGTTTACTCTGGGCGGGGATCCGGATGCAAAGCTGCGAGCGGCTCAGTAGGCCGCGATTAACGTGCTTTTAGTTTAACTGTATTCATCTTTAAGGAAATTATATGTCCCAGCAATTAGACAGCAGCGCAATTAACCAAATTAAAGACCTGGTGCTTTCAGGCTACCACCTGAACGACATTCACGGTCTGGCCTGCCCGACGACTATTCTGCCGGAAGGTACCACCGTCGCGAGCCTTGAGCGTTTCGCACTGGAGCGTTACCGCTTCCGCGGCGCTATGGACACAACCAGCATTGACGATTTCGTTCGCTATTCCGTTGGTTATGCCCAGGAAGACGAAAAAGCCCGTTGCTTCATCGATGCAGATAACATGCTGGCGCGCTCTATCTTCAACATCGGTACGCTGGATAACCCAGGCCACGCTGATAATGTCGCTTCGATCAAACTGAAGAAAACCGCACCTTTCCGCGCGCTGCTGTCGATTAACGGCGATCATCTCAATCAGAAGCAAATCGCCGAATGGCTAGAAGACTGGAGCGATTACCTTATTGCCTTCGATGCCGACGGCAACACGATGAAAA
>OJZS01000072.1_pt1 | contig 62784 bp, 68 predicted proteins | sample 1614671 | NCBI WGS metagenome assembly OJZS01 (sample SAMN04436960, study PRJEB24849) | human gut metagenome | biome: human gut; feature: NICU; material: stool | host: Homo sapiens | place: USA: Saint Louis, MO | collected 2012-10-15 | reverse complement strand
ATATATTAATAAACTTTTTTAGCTTTTCTTTAACATTTATTAATAATTTTATTTATAACTCAATGAGTAAGAAAATTGATGAAAAAATTATAGGAAAATATTTTAACGGTTTACTAAACAAACCTAACATGGCTATAGAATCTTATGAAATAGGAGAATTGCTTACTAATCTTTCTAACGTTATTTTGATCAGGCAAAGATTTCTGACATATCTGCAATTACTTCCAATCAGTGTTTTGACTATTACTGGTAGCTTTTATTTATTATACCTATCTGATGAAAAATTATCTTTTTTTGTTATATTGCTAGTAATTGTTCTTAGTCTAATTATATATTTATCTGATAGTCACTATGAAAAGCTAAGCAAGGAATTAATAGAAACAGGTCAAGATTTTAACGATTCTGTAATTGATACATTTACTAATGTAAGTATTATAAAACAACTGGGACTTGAAAAAGAATTTGGTAATAGAGGTAAAAAAAAGCTTACCAATTATATTATTTCTCGAACAAAAATGTTGAATTTTGACTCGATTCTAAATCAAATAAAGTCTTTTGTACTATCGTCATTCAATATTATTTTATTTTCAACTGGTGTATATTTGATTACTTTAAATCAGTTATCTTCAGGTGTCCTGCTTACATTCAATGCTCTACTAGCATACGTAACTAATCCTATTTTGAATCTTGCTAACTTACAGTCGGTTTTAGTACAAGGAAAAGTAGCACAAGAGAAGCTTTATAATATTCTAGAATCACAAATAGTTTTATATGGAAATAAGTCATTGGTAATAGAAAATGACGATATTTTTATCAACTTTGATTTAGTATCATATGATTATGATTCCAACTCTAAAATTTTAAAAGATATCTCAATTAATATATGCGGAAACAACATTGCATTAAGCGGAACTAATGGAGTTGGTAAGTCTACAATAGGAAAGCTTATTGCTCGTCTCTATATTCCAGATAGTGGAAGTATAGAAATCAATGGGCAAAACTTGATTGACATATCAGAAGAGTCTGTTTCTAAAAATATTATTTATGTAGATGGTAGAGAAAGTCTTTTTTCTTCTTCTGTATCAGATAATATTAAGCTTGGGCGAAATATTAAGGATAAAGATATATACGACACGTTAAGTAAACTAAAAGCTAATTCAATTTTTCAAAATCTTGATTTTGAAAATATTAGTGATAAGCAATTAAGTTTAGGGCAAATGCAAATAATAAAGGTTTTAAGAGCAACTCTTTCTGCAAAAAATATATATATTTTTGATGAAATCACTAATGGGCTTGATGAATGTGTAAAGCAAAATGTTGTAGATTATTTATTTGGGTTAAAAGGGATGAAGATTTTTATAACACATGATAAAGAGGTTATTTCAAAGTGCGAGAAAGAATATACCGTAAAAGACATGAAAATTGTGAGGAGGCGATAACATGAAAAAAATTTTTATTAGTATCTCTATACTTGTAATAACAGGAATTCTAGGAATGCTGATGTATAACAACATTACTAGTGAAAAAACATATTATACAGAAACTAAGTTTGGCAAGATTTCTGAATTAGTTAAAAAAAATGATAGAATAATACTATTTGTCGAACAAGATGGATGTTCATCGTGTAAACTTGTGAAGCCAATTATAAATAACTATGCAAAAGAAAATAAAGGAATAGTTTATTCCGTTACAGCTAATAAAGAAAAAGACTACAACGTGCAATCAGAAAAATATCATATAGAAGGTACTCCAACATTAATATACTTCAAAGAAGGCAAAGAAGTTTATCGTACAAACACCGGTTTTACCGAGGATGAGTTTAAGAATACTATAAAGAAAGTGGAATTTTAATATGAACAAGAAGGAATATCTAGGTATCATACTAATTGCCTTAGCAAGTATAAGTATTATTCTTTTTCTATACAGTAATAACAGAGAACTTAAAAAAGCTAATACAATGCTACAGCTCGAAAAACAAGTCTTAATAGACAACACAGATTCTTTTGAATATCTAAATTCGATTACTGTAGATACTTTTGAAAATAGAATTAAAAATAAGGAAGATATTTTTGTCTATATAGGAAATAGTGAGTGTGCGGACTGCTCAACTTTTTCAAAAAACCTAAAGAGTGAAGTGAATAATTTCCCTCTTAAGAATTCATTGTATTTAGTAGAGATAAGTAGACTTCATAGAAATAAGAAGAAATGGGCAGAATTTAAGTTAAAATATGGATTTGATCAGACTCCTGCATTTATATTGTTTAAAAATGGAAAAGTGAATAGTATGATTCAGTGGGATGAAAAAAAGGGTTTAAGTTCTGATTCATTCCATAGGTGGTTAGAAGAAAATAGAAATGATATAGAAAATCTTAGTTAATAATTCAGAAGAGTTAGATCATATGTATTTAATAAATTCAGAAACAATTTAGTGCATAGTTAAAAAGCATGTAAGCTATTCCTTGGAAGGTCAGAAACTTTTAAGTTTTTGACCTGTTTGTTTTTTCGTGCTATACTTGGAATTATCAAGTGTCAAAAACTTATGTTCAGAAAAGGTGAGGGAAAATTGGCCATTTATGGGTATTCACGAGTCAGTACCAGCAATCAAGATTACAAAACCCAAATTCGAAAATTAGAAGAAGCTGGAGCAGAAAAAATTTTTAGTGAGAAATATACAGGTACAAAAAAAGAAGGAAGAAAAGAATTAGAAGAGCTGCTTTCAATTGTAAAAGCTGGCGATAAAGTTTTGGTGACAAAAATTGATCGATTGGCCAGAAGTATCGTTGATTTAAATTCAATTATTTCTACATTAAATCATGAAGGTGTGACTATTTCTTTTTTAGATGATCACTTAACGTTTGAACCTGATAAGAAGGACTCTATGCAAACGTTAATGATGAATATGCTGGGTAGCTTTGCGCAATTTGAAAGAGATTTAATCGTGACGAGAACGCAAGAAGGGAAACAGTGGCATCGAGCGAACAATAAAAATTATCGAGAAGGACGTCCAAAAAGAGTTCTAAATGATAAATATAAACATGCACTAGAGCTAATGGAAACAAACAGCATGCGAGAAGTGGAACGGAAAACAGGTATTTCTTTGTCTACCCTCAAAAGAATCAAGAAACAAGCAAAGGAAGAACAGTTACTTAATGAAAAATAATTCAGGAGTAGTTATTATGGAAAATAGAGAGAAAATTATTCAGTTGTTGAAGAATCCTTTAGTAACAGGTTATGGGATAGAGATAATGTCAAATGGGCGACTCTATTCAGCAAACTTCCAAAGATATAAGAATCGAGTAAAGAAAGAAAAAAACCCATTGATTATTTTTGAGAGCATGACAGCAAAGGTTGAGCAGGTATTTTTAGAATTAGCTGAAGAAGTCATACGAACGAACCCTAAAACAAAACAAGAATTCAAAGATATGATTAAAGAATATAGTTATAAGGAGGGTAACAAATGGTAGTTCGAAAAACATATGATCATTGGGGGATCGAAATCAACACATGGAACAAAAGTAATATAGTTACTTTTATTGATTGTGACTGCGGGCAATTAGCTAAAAGAGAACTGGGAAAGTATAATCAGTTTAAATGTGATAGCTGCAATAAAGAATACAAATTGTATCAAGGCAACTATATCGCAATTGATGAAAAAACAAATGAAGTAGCTCAAAACGATTGAAAAAATAAAAAAGATTTTTGATTGTGTACTTTCAATAATTTAAAAAAGGTGGAGAGTTTAATGAATTTTGGGTATTTAAATTTTGGAACAAAAGACGCCGTTTTAGTGATCGCAATATTTATTATCTTAATTTTGACGGTACTGTTTCGTTGGTCAGCTTTAGAATTTGTCTTTTCTTCAGGTGCAGTAGGAATTGCTTTTTTTGCTGGAAATATGAAACAAGACAAAAGGATAGCAGATAGGCAAAACAAAAAAAGTGAGAAACAGTAAGGAGAATATTTATGCCAGTTAATAAAAATGGTTTACCTTTTTATCTCGATAGAAAATTAGATGTAATACGCTTTGGAGTTGATCCAGATAATCATGTGAAAGAACAACGACCTTTTAAATCTCTGGTTAAAACGGAGAATCCAAATAAAAAAGAACGTTTCATTGAAAAAGAAAGTGAATCTTTAACTCAATTAGGATATAAAATTGTAGTTGATACAGTTACTGGTGTTAATTATTTAGAGAGCCCTAGAGGAGGAATTACACCATTGCTTGATGAAACTGGGAAAGTTTGCATCGATAAAATTAGTAAGTAAATAAAACCCCACCCCTGAAAATCTTTTTTTGGGGGTTATTCTATATTCAATTATTAATGATAATTATAGTGATGAGAGAGCAATTCTGAGCCATTTTCACAATTATTGATCGGTAGTTATGCAATGAAGAGATTTTAATGCTCGCTCTTACAGGATTAAATATGATATGTAGATGAAAATAAAAAAATCTCTATTTAAATACGAATAATTTTTCATACCAGGCATGTGGCCAACTCTCAAAAGACGAATGATTGGTTTCGCTTTGCTCAACTGGCCTTCAACGTTTTGTATAGTTTCCCTCTCTGCGTTCAGTCCAACTATGCCAAAAGTTTACAGGTATATAAAAAAATACGGAAAACTGAATTTTACTAGTTGCCAAAGAGAACGTTAGTTCGTATAATGAGTTAGTAGAAAGAAGGGATTTTGGATGAATTTGACGTTCGATTATACGAAAGAACCCAGTCGTGATGTGCTTTGTATCGACGTAAAAAGTTTTTATGCCAGCGTGGAATGCGTAGAACGTGGACTTGATCCATTGAAGACAATGCTTGTGGTCATGAGCAATTCTGAAAATTCGGGTGGATTGGTACTCGCTGCTTCCCCTATGGCAAAAAAAGTATTAGGCATTTCCAATGTTACAAGGAAAAATGAAGTTCCGGACCACCCGAACTTAATTATTGTATCTCCACGCATGAAATTATACATGAAGAAAAATCAAGAAATTAACAATTTATATAAACGCTTTGTTTCTGATGAAGATCATTCTGTATTCAGTGTCGATGAATCGTTTCTTGATGTGACTGCTTCGCTGACCTATTTTAAGTGTGACACCGCCTATAAACTGGCCAAGATTATTCAACGTGTGATTTATAACCATATGGGATTGTATGTGACAATCGGAATTGGGGAAAATCCGTTGCTGGCCAAGTTAGCATTGGATAATGAAGCAAAAAATGCACCAGGCTTTGTGGCTGAATGGCGCTATGAAGATGTGCCAAAAAAAGTTTGGCCAATCTCCCCTCTTACAGAATTTTGTGGGATAGGAAATCGCATGGCTGCTCGCTTAAAAAAGCTAGGTATTCGGTCCATTTATGACCTAGCGCACATTGAACCTTACATGTTAAAAGAACGTTTTGGTATCATGGGGCTACAGCTGTACGCGCACTCATGGGGCGTAGATCGTAGTTTTTTAGGGCAAAAAGCGGGACGGCCAATAGAAAAATCATTTGGCAATAGTCAGGTTTTACCCAAAGATTATGCAAATAAAGAACAAATAAAATTGGTTTTGAAGGAATTGTCGGACCAGGTTGCTAGTCGCTTACGCATGGCATCGTGTCAGACCACCTGTGTCTCTTTGTTTGTTGGCTACTCAAAAGGTCAGACAGACAAATACGGCCAAAACGGCTGGCGTAGACAAATGAAAGTAGAACCAAGTAATAATACAAAAGTCTTGACTGAACATGTACTGCGTCTTTTTGAAGAGAATTACGCACCAGGGGTCGACGTACGAAATTTAGGGGTATCCTATGGCCGTCTTGTATGGAACAAAAATTTACAGCTGGATTTATTTTCTGTTCCGGAGGAGCAAATTCATGAAACGGATATGTATTTTCTTATTGATAAAATTCGTCAGAAATTTGGGTTTAAAGCGCTGATACATGCTTCTTCACTGATGGAAGGCGCCACAGCAATTTCACGAGCAAGCCTTGTTGGTGGCCATGCAGGTGGAACTGTTGGCTTAGGTACAACCAAATGAAGCAAAATAGAAAAGAATTTTCTTCTTATTTTTCTCGCTCAATCAAACAAAATAAGCCATTATATTTATTACTTATGTCTTCAGAAACCAATCCTTTTCCTAGACCAGTTATAGGAACTTTTCGAGGATATGCGGAAGAAAACAAAATAATAATTGGTGAAGATTCCTATAGTATAGAAGAAATTGACTTCGTGTGTATGTATCGTCATTCTAGTAGAATAAAACAAGAAGAAAGAGTAAATTCAAACCCTTTTCAAGGTTTGGTCTCCCCTACTTTGTCAAAAAAAGAGCAGAAAAAGTTAGATGAGTATTTTAGCGATTGGGGGTTTCGTAATGAAGGCATATGATTATAATGGTACCATTATTCCTCTAGGAGACAGCGTCCGCCAAGTGGCTTATGTAGAATGCAGCTGTGGCTGTCTAGCAAGCAGAGTTACGAGTGACTCAAACAAGTATAAATGTTCCTGGTGTAAACGAGTTTACACGCTTAGAAAAGATCATAGAACAGCTAGATAAATTGTTGAATGTTTTATTATTGAATTGGCAGAATTTCAATCTATGATATAATTAATACGGCAGCTCGCCTCGATTGGAGGTGTGTTATTTGTGAAAGATTTAATGTCGTTGGTTATCGCACCGATCTTTGTAGGATTGGTTCTGGAAATGATTTCTCGAGTGTTGGACGAGGAAGACGATAACCGAAAGTAAGCTGCTATCAACACACACGCTAGGAGTCGCAACTAGTGTAAAAAAAAGCAATCCTATTCGCCGTAGGATTGCTTTTTGTGTTATTTGTACGATTTAATGTCGTTTCGCACCTTTAGTATAACATATTTTTAAAAGAGGTCAACCAAAAAGAAGCAGATACACCCTTCCCTTATTGCATGTTTTTTAGTACAATATTACTGCGAACGCATTAATAACCTAAGAAAGGAAACTTACCCACCATGCCTAGAAAAACCTTTGTATATCCACACCCTATCAACGCATACATTATCAAGCAACTAGGGATTACTGTAGAAGAATTTTGTGAATTACATGCTTTCTCTCAAGGAACTGTTTCTTCTTGGATTACTCGTAACAAAAAAATTGAAACACTTCCTATCTCATTTATTTATTCTCTTTCTTTGTCGGCCAGCCAGACTATGGATCAGGTATATTCAGACCTTCTAAAACTGCAAGACGATTATTTGCTGCACTTAGAACGCCACAGACGAACTAAAAAAATTATAGACGAAGAATGATATTGTGATATCACACTATTGTAACATCGTATAGTTAAACTATAATAATATTGTATTATTACAATATCACGTTGCTACAATTTCACTATATCGCGAAGTAACAATACTATGCAATTGTAATATCGTAATATTAATAAATCACAATAGTATGACTCCACGATTAAACAATATTGTAATATTAATAAATTATGATATTGCAATATTGCGATATTGTGATATAATAATTACATAACATCACAAGGAGGACATTATTATGGCACGAATAATTTCAGTTGCAAACCAAAAAGGCGGTGTTTCAAAGACAACGACTAGCATTAACCTTGGAGCGGCATTGCATTTTACTTTTAACAAAAGCGTACTTGTAATTGACATGGACCCCCAGGGAAATGCCACTGATAATTTTGGATTCGACATTGATGGCACGAATGTTCCAACAATATATGAAGTATTAAAAGATGAGGCTTCGATTACTGAAGCTATTCTAAATTACAAAGGAATCGATGTAATTCCTGCTGATATTGCTCTTTCTTCAGCAGAACGTGAATTTACACAAGTTGGAAGTGAACATAGACTTAAAAGAGTTCTTCAACCAATTGAAGAAAACTATGATTATATTATTATTGATTGCCCACCAAGTTTAGGTATATTAACAGTAAATGCGTTCACTGTCTCTGATGAAATTATTATTCCTGTAGAAGCCGCATATTTTTCACTAAAAGGATTAGTTAAATTGAACGAAACAATCGAGACTGTTAAAGAATACACAAATGATAGATTAATCATACGAGGTGTTCTTTTCACAAAATATAATGAAAGATTTAACATTTCAAAAGAAATGAATAAAACAGCAAATCAAATTTCTGATGCCCTCAACGTAAACATATTTGATACTTACATTAGACGAACTATCACTGTTGATGAAGCTCAAGCAGCAGGTTCCGACTTGATTAGCTTTAATAAGACTTCGACCGCTGAAGACGATTATATCCAGTTTACAAAAGAATTTTTAGAGAAGGTAGGAGATTTGAATGAGTAATAATAGAGGAAAATCAGCCGCGGAGCGACTTTTGGGTGCAGGAAAAGAAGACACCAATCCAACTAAAGCAACTACTTCTAATGAAAAAGAATTAAAAACTACACATGAACACATTGTTATGAATAAAAAAAACATAGAAAAATTGATTAAACAACAAGGTAACAGCAAAAGAAATGCTGATAGTATTCGGATCAATCCAATCCTTGCAAATGCTTTAAAATACTGGACTTCAATTGGTGAACCAGAAAAAAGTAAACCTGATGTTATCGAAGAAACGCTTTTGAAATCTATTCCTGAAGAGTATTTAATTAAAGGATATGAAATGGCAAAAAAACAAAATAAAATTTGATAATATTGTGGAATCACAATATTACAATATTAGACAACAACAATATCATAATATTGTTGTTGTTTTTTTTCTACAAACGCTGTTGTATCAATAATAATCTTTTAAATATTGTAATATCACAATATTACAATATTACAATTGCATTATATCGAAATATCGTGATATAATAAGAAAGTAGGAAAATACTGTTATATCAGTATTTGCAAGGGAAATAAAAGTAGGTTAAACTATAAACTAACAAAAACAGAGAGGTAAAGCTATGAACGATTTTCAATTTATTTCAGCTAATGAAACCTATAGAAATTTGTATTACCAATTACCTAAAGTACTTTTTACATCAGAATTTTATAAGAATATGTCTAATGATAGTAAAATAGCTTACGCAATGCTCCAAGACCGATGTGAATATTCAATTCAAAATAATTGGATTGATCAAGATGGGCATATATATTTTATCTTTACACGAAATGAACTGATGGATATTTTAGGGTGTAAAGAAAATAAAATTGCAAAAATAAAAAAAGAATTAAAAGACAAAAATTTACTTTATGAAAAACGTATTCCTCCGAAAAAACTCCCTACTGGTGAATTCAAAAACTACCCAAACAGATTGTATTTAGGTAAGTTGGAAGTTTCAGCAACAGATGTTTACGCCATCAGTAATGCTAGCTATACAAATGAGTTTCCCGAAAGTGGGAAAAACCAACCTTCGGATAAACATGATAAAATCGGCGTTTCTTTCGAAAGTGGGAAAAACCAACGTCCAGAAGAATCCAATAATACCAATACTTTGTTCGAAAGTGGGAAAAACCAACCCAATCTATATCTAACTAATTCTTTAGATACAATAGATACAATAGATACTGAAAAAGAACGATTGCAACAACAATTATTGCTCGATCAATTTTCAGAAGTTCAAGAGCATACATTTCTTAGCAAAAATAGCTTAGAATTTGTTGCTGCCTTTTCTGATACTATTCAAGAAGCTCATGAGCAAGTAGGAACAATTATTCGTGCTAAAACTAAAGTAGAAAAAGAATACAATCTCGTTCTAATTGGTGAAGATTATCAAGAAGAAATAGACAAATGCTTGCGACGAGTGATGCATAAAATCAAGACGGATTCTACTGTTAAAAGTCCTAAAGGCTTATTTTACAAGTCTTTTTACAATTTATTTGTTGAATGTGCGTTAGAAAAAGAAAATATAAAAAATAGGGATAATTCTAAAGGTTCTGAAATCACTTTGCATAATTGGCTTGAAAAATAAGTAATTGATTCATTTGTTTGGATAAATTTCATTCTCTATTTTGTATCCCTTTTAAAGTTTATTTGATAAAATTGTAAATATAATAGCTATTAATTGGTTATTTTATTTGTATATCGCTAGAATTAGTTAGCAAATTTAAACTACGGAGGTTGATAAAAATGAAGAAGTACAAGAAGTTTTGTTTTTTAGGTATTGGGTTATTACCTTTGGTATTAGCTAGTTGTGGGACAAATACTGCCACAAAAGATTCACAAGATGCAACAGAAAAAAAAGTAGAACAGGTAGCTACTTTGACTGCAGGGACACCTGTCCAAAGTTTAGACCCAGCAACTGCTGTAGATCAAACGAGTATAACTTTATTAGCCAATGTGATGGAGGGATTGTATCGATTAGATGAAAAAAATCAACCGCAACCAGCCATTGCAGCTGGTCAACCAAAAGTATCGAATAATGGCAAAACTTATACCATTGTGATTAGAGATGGCGCTAAGTGGTCTGATGGTACACAAATAACTGCTAGTGATTTTGTGGCCGCGTGGCAAAGAGTTGTAGATCCTAAAACAGCTTCTCCAAATGTGGAACTGTTTTCTGCTATAAAAAATGCCAAAGAAATTGCTTCAGGAAAACAAGCAAAAGATACTTTAGCAGTGAAAAGTATTGGTGAGAAAACATTAGAAATTGAATTAGTTGAACCAACACCTTATTTTACTGATCTGTTATCCTTAACCGCTTACTATCCAGTACAGCAGAAAGCAATTAAAGAGTATGGGAAAGACTATGGGGTTTCTCAAAAAGCAATTGTAACAAATGGAGCATTTAACTTAACAAACTTAGAGGGAGTAGGAACTTCTGATAAGTGGACGATTTCTAAAAATAAAGAGTACTGGGATCAAAAAGATGTTTCTATGGATAAAATTAATTTTCAAGTCGTCAAAGAAATTAATACAGGAATAAATTTGTATAATGATGGGCAATTAGATGAGGCGCCTTTAGCTGGTGAATATGCAAAACAATACAAGAAAGATAAAGAATATTCAACAACATTAATGGCTAATACAATGTTTTTAGAAATGAACCAAACTGGGGAAAATAAGCTTTTACAAAACAAAAATGTCCGAAAAGCGATTAGCTATGCAATTGATCGGGAAAGTCTAGTTAAAAAATTACTAGATAATGGGTCCGTTGCTTCTGTTGGCGTAGTACCAAAAGAAATGGCCTTTAATCCGGTAAATAAAAAAGATTTTGCTAATGAAAAATTAGTTGAATTTAACAAAAAACAAGCAGAAGAGTATTGGGATAAGGCTAAAAAAGAAATTGATTTATCCAAAAATACTTCTTTAGATTTACTTGTAAGTGATGGAGAGTTTGAACAAAAGGCAGGGGAATTTCTGCAAGGACAGTTGCAAGATAGCTTAGAAGGATTGAAGGTTACTGTGACGCCAATTCCTGCAAATGTCTTTATGGAACGCCTAACAAAAAAGGATTTTACTTTGAGCCTAAGTGGATGGCAAGCTGATTATGCAGACCCTATTAGCTTTTTAGCAAACTTTGAAACAAATAGTCCAATGAATCATGGTGGATATTCAAATAAAAATTATGATGAATTGCTAAAGGATTCTTCTTCTAAACGTTGGCAAGAATTGAAAAAAGCTGAAAAATTGTTGATCAATGATATGGGGGTCGTTCCAATTTTTCAAGTTGGAACAGCAAAATTAGAAAAAAGTAAAATAAAAAATGTTTTAATGCATTCAATAGGAGCAAAATATGACTACAAAAAAATGAGAATAGAGAAGTAATGGAGGGTATATGGAATTAGTTCGTCGCGTTTTTATAAAGGATAAGGAAATTATTTTAGTCGGGACTGCACATATTTCCAGTGAAAGTGCTGAATTAGTTAAAAATATAATCGAAGAAGAAAATCCAGATGTAGTTTGCCTTGAATGGGATCAAAGCCGATATGACAAGTACCTGAACCCTGATGAATGGTCGGATACAGATATTGTTCAAGTAATTAAACAAAAAAGACTAACTGTATTAATTTCTAGCGTTATTTACAAATTAATTCAAAAACATTTGGCTAAGATTAATGATTCTGTAGCTGGTGCTGAATTTTTTGAGGCTGTTAGTAGTGCAGAAAAAGTTGGTGCTAAAATAGCGTTAGTAGACAGAGACTCACAAGTAACTTTTAAACGATTTTGGCGCTTAATACCACTAAGAAAAAAAGCGTTACTTCCTTATGCTTTTGGTAGTGTTTTGGAAGGTGCGGAAGAATCTGAAGAAGAAATGCTAAAATTGTTGAATTCTGAGAATTTTGAGCCTATTTTTGAACAGCTACAAGAAGCATATCCAGAACTGTGGAAAGTTCTGTTAGTAGAACGAGATCAATATTTAGCTCAGAAAATTTCAGATCAGGAAGCTGGTAAAATCGTAGTTGTTATTGGGCAGGCGCATTTACGTGGTGTGGAGAAAAACTTAAAAAGTAATCAACAAATCAATATAAAAGAATTAGAAACTTTACCGCCAAAGCTTTGGTCAACTAAAGTTTTAGAGAGTATCATACCTTTGATTATCATAGGTTTGTTAATTTATTCCTTTTTCTTAGGTGTAGATGTAGGTAAAGACCAAATAATGAGATGGGGCATTTGGAACGGTGGTTTATCAGCACTATTTACTTTATTAGCGTTGGCTCACCCCTTAACAATTGTCACTTCCCTAGTGTTTGCCCCCCTTGCTACATTGCTACCAATGGTGTCTGTAGGAGTGTTTTCTGCTATTGTAGAGGCTACTTTAAGGAAACCAAAAGTACGTGATTTTCAAACGATGGATGAAGATATAAAATCTTTGAAAAAGATATATAAAAACCGTGTTTTGAGAGTGTTTTTAGTGTTCGTGTTAGCTAGTTTGGGAGGAATGATTGGTAATTTTGTTGGTGGCTTGGAAATGTTTAGGCACCTTATATAATAAAAAATAAAAGAGCAGTCATGAAAATATTTTCATGACTGCTCTTTTATTTCAGGAATAGGATTATTTTCTATTGCAACGTAATTTTCATAATACATGGTTACTTCTTTAGGGGGCGTAAATTTTTCTTTTGCAGATATTTTTGTAAGTTCCTCAACTAAAGATCTGTGAATATCTTCTTTTCCAATGATTTTAAAGATGTTGATAATATTTACCGCATTTAAATAAGAATCAATATTTTTGTCAGTTAAAAATTGATATATTTGTTTTAAATAGTTTATTTCTAAATCGTAATATCCATTTATGCTAATATTTTTAATTGTTTTTAAGTGTTCAAATTGATTAATATAATACTGCGCTTCTTTTAGATTTCTATTCATAATTGATATTGTTAAAGCATTTTTTAGAACAGTCTGAATAGTTAAATCGTAATCTTTACCAAAGGAATCCACGATTGGATACATAGGCTTAATGATACTTGAAACTTCTTCATACGGTAAGACATTTAAAAGATTTGAAACAATTTCATAATCAATTCCAAAAAATGTTGTTCTTTTATCATATAAATGTTTTAAATCTGAAGTAATTGTTTTATTAAAAGTAGGAACTTCAATGTTATAATGATGTGCAATAGAAATATATCCAAGATAAATACTAAAGTACTGAAGACTAGTTAAGCGCTTTGGCTCAATCCTTTGAAAATTTTTGTCAAATAAGTCAGGGTTTGTAAATATTTTTGAAATAAGAAGTTTTTCTTTTCCTGTTTCATTTACGCTTTTTGTATTCATGCCAGCTCTATTTAAAATTTCAAAAAAATTTACACCTAAACGTTCTGAGAACTTGCTTAACTCTTCTACAGAAATCGGTCGAGAGTCAGCTTCAACTTTTATGTAAACAGATTTGGACATTATTCCAGAATATAAATCAATCTGATGGTAATTTAACTCTTGCCTTATTTGTTTCAGGACAGAACCTATCTTAAACATTTTCTTCCTCCTAATATGTAAAGTATCAAAAAGTAGACCTAAAATTCGATAAACTACAAAAATTTGTTAATATTTTAATTTTAGGTATTGAATACGACACTCGAAGATGTGTTTTTTAAGCTATATCCCTTTTTTTTAAAAAAAAATACATATTTTAGTTGAAAATATAATACTTAGATGTTAAGATGTTTTTATAGGAGGGGTGTAAATGAAAACCACTCTAAAAAAACTATCAAGATATATAGCTGTTGTAATTGCAATAACCTTAATATTTATCTGATAGAAAAAATCATAGTAACAATTAAACAAATTAAGAACCGACTGCCATAGGACGGCAATCCTAGGGGGCAGTTAAACAATTCATGGTATGACATGAACTCTACTCGGTTCTCGTTTGTTGCAACATTAGTTACAACGTATAGTATAACAATTTTTTATGTAAAATTCTAGACTTTTTTAAACTCCTTTATTTGTCTAGGAAAAGTTTTTACAGTGAATTGTTTTTATTAGTTGTATAAATGTTGGAGCAGCGGGGAATGTATACAGTTCATGTATATGTTCCCCGCTTTTTTTGTTGTCTGTTAACTTGTTGAAAAAATAAAAAAACCAAGTAACAAGCACGCTCATTTTCTAAAAATGACCCGCTTGTGGAATAATTCAATGCTTTCACGCATTGTTTGTACTGGAACTACTCGTAAGAGCCGTGCAAACAACGTGTTGCATGGCTCTTTTTCTACTTGGTTTAGAAAGTAGGTGAATCAATGATTGAACTGAAAGCAACAGATTTGAACCGTATTACGTGTCAACTGACCTTGTTTAATCGACAAAGGTTTAAATTGTACAACGGCACAACAGAACGCATTGTATATGATTTTTCAGGAAGAAATCTGTTGATCAATCCTGTGAGTTTTGAAACGGATCAAGACATGGAACATTTCTTTCGACAAGTAAAACTGATTTATTTTGATGGAAAAGTAGTCGGTTATCGCGGCTGCTCGGAACTTCCGTTAAAACTTGAATGTAGAGCGTTCCAAAAAATGGTTAAACGACAAAAGATGTTACGCAATGCACCATTCAACTATAAGGTTTTTGAAGAAAATGAATTTAGGGAATGGTGTGAGAAAATGAGAAGCTATAAGTAGTGAATTTGTTTTTTTATACTTGGTCTTTTTGTTTGTTAGTTTTAACTAACATGCGCAATTTACCAATAGCTAGGTTAGCTATCGAAAAAGGATGCAGAAAAGCACACGGACACGAAGGTGCAAACTGGCTACACGTCAACTTTTTTGCAGAATTTGGGAGATCCTTAAAAAAAGAATACTACAGGACTTATCTAGTCAATCAGCGTGTCTTTAAAGGTCTAGGTAAGGATAAACTACCTAAAGTACGGTCAGAATAAAGGCGGTACGTGATTATGGGTGTGACACAGTAACTAAAAAGATTTCGTGCGACGATCTTTTGTTTTAAAGGGAGCCAGATACTTTTTTAGAGTTTGGGGTTGCTACCGCTACAAACCCTGCGATCAGTAAAATCTGTAGAAAAATTGCTAAAAAGCTAGCAAACAAAAGGATCAAGTAAAACGAGGATATTTACCATAAAACCAATAGGAGGAAAGTGAACATGAAGACATAGGAGTGTTTTTCTAAGGGGTCCAAGGATAATATTTTTTTAATAATGAAGGCTTTGTTACTATGTTCTTGAGGTGAGAAAATATGACAAAAAAAGTGCAAAATATCTGGCGTAAAGAAATGTTGGCATTGATGAATGAAGACGCAGATTGGTATAGGAATGAAGATACCGAGCGTTTTAAACGAATACAAGAACTTGCAAAAAAGATAGAAACAGCAAGCACCAGACAATTTTCTTCTCATATTAGCAAGGAAAGATTTGAAGCCTATCAAAAAATGGGCTTACAGTTTAAAGAGATAGCGGAAGAATTCAATATAACAACTACGGCATTACAACAATGGCGTAAAGACAATGGGTATCCCATTTACAATAAAAATAATAAGAAATGAGGAAATCAAAATGAAAAAGTTCGCAAGTGCAGGGTTAAGTATTTTAGTCGCAACAGGGGTAGCAGGTATTGGGGGAAATGAAGTACAGGCAGCAGAACAAGCGCAACCAAAAACACCTGAAAACAGTTCTACAGAACAACCAACAGTCAAAGCTACACAAACAACGGAGCAAGCCATTACTGAAAAACAGCAACAAGTAACAGAGAAACAAGCAATTGTCGATCAAAAACAACAAGTCGCTGATACTGCGAAGAAAGAAAAAGACACCATTGATCAATCTGTTAAAGACCAACAAGCAGTGGTCGATCAAAACAAAGACGCATTGGATCAAAGTCAACAAGCAGTGACTGACCAACAAGCAGTTGTAGACGAAGCTAAAAAAGTCGTGGATGAAGCAACACCTTCAGCCATTGAAAAAGCCAAAGACCAAGTGGCTACGGATACACAAGCAGTTGATGACCAACAAAAAGTAGTGGATCAAGCACAAACAGACGTTAACCAACAACAAGCTGTTGTTGATGAAAAAGCAAAAGAAACGAATGCTGCTAAAGTGCAAAATGAAAAAGATCAACAAGCAGTAACAGCTGCGAAACAAGAACAAGCAAAGCTTGAAGAATTAGCGAAAAATGCGGAAGCGGAAAAAGCAAAGGCAGAAAAAGAACAAGCAGCAAAAGAAGCTGAACTGGCTAACAAACAGAAAGAAGAAGCCAAAGCTAAAGATCAAAAAACGAAGGACGATCAAGCGGTCGCAGACCAACAAACTGTTGTGACAACTAGTCAAGAGAAAGTAGCAGACGCAAAAGCAGATACAGCTGCGAAACAGGCAGACTTAACTGCGAAAGAGAATGCTTTGAAAGACAAGCAAGCAGCAACAAAGCAAGCGCAGAATACTTTAGATAGCTCAAAAGAAGAGCTAAAAGGACATAAAGGGATTAACTTGCCTGCCAATTTCACACCTGATTATTACAAAAAATTATCTGAACAAGAAAAGCAAGCAATGGAAAAAGAAGCATTAGCATTAAATAAAGTTTTTCCTGAAAATCAAGCAGATGCGGCAAAAGCAACGGAAATGATCGACATTAAAAATCCTACAGAAAAACAAAAGAAACAAATGAGTGATTATTTTGTTGGTTTATTAAATGATGTTCGCGAAAAACTTGGCTTGCAAAAATTAAAAGTGTCTAGTCAAAATATTAAATTTGCTTGGGATAATGCGAAGTATACTAATCCTAATGAAATTGGACATGATGAAAATGCAATTAATAAAGCAGCAAAAGAGAATGGTTTTAAAGAGTATCCAGGGCAAAACTTTTATGAAAATTTAAGTGGCGGATACTTCCAACCAAAAGACGGGAAAATATCCGTACTAGATTTTGAGCGAGCAGCAAGAGAAGCTTTAGTCGATATGCTGTTTAATGATGGAAGAATGGGTTATGGACATACTGAATCATTGTTACAAGCAGATAAAACAAATACTGCAATTGCTCTTTCAGAAGAAAATCACGGTTTTTCTTCCGGTAAAATTCATATTATTGGGTACAATCAATCAAGATTGGTAGATCAAAATACTTATGAAGAAGGAAGTGTACCAGTCTTTAAGAGTAAAGAAACCCTTCAAAAAGAAGTAGCAACCAATCAAGAAAAATTAGCTACCGCTAAACAAGCAGAATCAGACGCACAACAAGCAAGAAGTGCAAGTCAGCAAGCCTTAAATACAGCCAAAACAACACAAGCAACAGCAGAAAAAGAACTATCTGTTCATAAAGCGACATTGGCTAATCTTCAAGCAGTTGCGACTAAGAGTACGACAAACTATGAAGAAAAAGTACGGCAAACTGCAACGGCAGAAAAAAGCCTTCAACAAACAAAAGATCAATTGGTAACAATCAATGAGTTAATTCAAAATCGAGCTGCTGTTTTAGAAAAAGCGAAAACAAAAGTTGCAGACGCACAAGCGATAGAACAAACGTCTGCTAAAGTGCTGAAAGAAAAACAAGAAGCCCAAAAAGCAGAAGAAAACACATTGAATAGCTTGAAGGAAGTATTGAATTTAGCAAAAGAAAACTTAAATCAAAAACAAATTGCGCTTAAAACAAGTACACGTTCATTGTCTCGTTTAGAAAATGCTCAACCAACATACGAAAAAGCATTAAACGAGTTAAACAAAGCAGAAGCGGCAGTGGTCCAAGCACAAGAAGCCTATGAAAATTCTCTGAAATCGTTGGAAGAACTTAAAGAACAACAAGCCGTTGCTACACTTGCTTACACACAAGCACAAGAAGACCTTGATAATGCGAAGTTAGAGCTACAGCAGTACCAAGGTGTATTAAGAGACTTAGAGGCACAACAAGCCGAACAGCGCCGACAAGAAGCGTTGCAAGAGCAAGTAGCAAAAGAGCAACAACGCCTTGAACGAGAAGCAAAACAAAACCAAACGTTAGTAGTAAGTGCTGCTTCAGCAGAAAAAACAACTGGTCTCCAACAATTATCTTTTTCTAAACAAAAAGAACAGCCAAAAGCACAAGCATTATCACATTCAGAACTTCGTAAGACGAAACAAGTAGCAAAAGCCCAAGAATCCTTACCACATACAGGAGAACAACAAAGTATCTGGTTGACTATTTTTGGATTATTCATGGCAGTAGGTGCGATCAGTTTCAAGAACAAAAGACGGAAAAATAGTTAAAAGTATAATAGGTGAGGAGCGAAATTTTCGCTCCTTTTTATTTTAAATACATGACATGAAGGAAGATAAGAGGTAGGTTCGACTCCTACCACGCCAGTAAGTAGTTTTGCTACGAGAGAAAAAGAATAATAGGAGGAATAACAATGAAAAATTATGATACAAATATCCGATGGGGCTTGCATACAATCAAAGTAAGTTTCCAACGAGGCGTATACAAAGGATTTGTTACCTTTGTAAAAAGTGGAAATTGTAAAGGGTTAGACGTATTAGGCATAGACGAAGAAGATTTATATGACATGAAATTTAAAGAAAATCCAATCAATTTTAGACTACTTGGTGAAGATGATAATGGCGATGAATGGTTCGCAATGACTTTGAAGAATGACAAAAAAGATGAATTGTTAGTTGAAGATGTGTGGGAAGAGTTAAGTGAGTACATTGTGAGGATTGAAATTATTGATTTTGAGGAGGAAAAATAGAGGAGCGAGAAAATACTCGCTCCTCTTTTATATATAGAGAGGCTACCCAGCAATGATAACTAGGTAGCCACAGACATAAAATTACTATTAATCTGGGAATAAATTATTTATACCATGAAAAGGGTTACTTATCAAGAAAAAATACCAATGAATAGGAGAATGTGGAATGAAATAAAGTAATACATCTATAAAAAAGAGAGGAGGAAAAAGTATGACTTGTGTACGTGCGCCATGTCGGAGAAATCGTTGTTTGTAAAGGAAAAAAATAAAAAATCGAGGAGAATGATACATGAAGCAACAAACAGAAGTAAAGAAACGTTTTAAAACATATAAAGCTAAGAAACGCTGGATAACTGCTCCTATTCTTTTTATAGGTGTGTTAGGAGTTGTAGGATTAGCTACTGATGATGTACAAGCTGCGGAATTAGATACGCAACCAGGAACAACGACGGTGCAACCCGATAACCCCGATCCGCAGGTAGGTAGTACAACACCTAAGACAGCAGTAACTGAAGAAGCAACAGTACAAAAAGACACTACTTCTCAACCGACCAAAGTAGAAGAAGTAGCGCCAGAAAATAAAGGTACTGAACAAAGTTCAGCTACCCCAAATGATACCACAAACGTGCTACAACCAACAGCAGAAGCAGAAAATTCAGCACAAGAACAACCAGTAGTCAGCCCTGAAACAAACAATGAGCCTCTAGGTCAGCCAACAGAAGTTGCACCAGCTGAAAATGAAGCCAACAAATCAACGTCCATTCCTAAAGAATTTGAAACACCAGACGTTGACAAAGCAGTTGATGAAGCGAAAAAAGATCCGAACATTACCGTTGTTGAAAAACCAGCAGAAGACTTAGGCAACGTTTCTTCTAAAGATTTAGCCGCAAAAGAAAAAGAAGTAGACCAACTACAAAAAGAACAAGCGAAAAAGATTGCCCAACAAGCAGCTGAATTAAAAGCCAAAAATGAAAAAATTGCCAAAGAAAATGCAGAAATTGCGGCAAAAAATAAAGCGGAAAAAGAGCGTTATGAAAAAGAAGTCGCTGAATACAACAAGCATAAGAACGAAAACAGCTATGTCAATGAAGCGATTAGTAAAAACCTAGTGTTTGATCAATCTGTCGTGACGAAAGACACTAAAATTTCGTCGATTAAAGGCGGAAAATTTATCAAAGCAACTGATTTTAATAAAGTAAATGCAGGGGATTCAAAAGATATCTTTACAAAATTACGGAAAGATATGGGCGGGAAAGCTACTGGCAACTTCCAGAATTCCTTTGTAAAAGAGGCAAATCTTGGGTCTAATGGTGGGTATGCGGTTCTTTTAGAAAAAAATAAACCAGTGACGGTGACCTATACAGGACTAAACGCTAGTTATTTAGGACGTAAAATTACAAAAGCAGAATTTGTTTATGAACTACAATCCTCACCAAGTCAAAGTGGTACGTTAAATGCGGTGTTTTCAAACGATCCGATTATCACGGCTTTTATTGGTACAAACAGAGTCAATGGTAAGGATGTTAAAACACGCTTAACGATTAAGTTCTTTGATGCGTCAGGTAAAGAAGTACTACCAGATAAAGATAGTCCATTTGCGTATGCACTGTCTTCTTTAAATTCAAGTTTAACGAATAAAGGTGGCCATGCAGAATTTGTTTCTGATTTTGGGGCGAACAATGCGTTCAAATACATTAATGGCTCATACGTGAAAAAACAAGCGGATGGAAAATTTTACTCACCGGAAGATATTGACTATGGCACAGGACCTTCTGGATTGAAAAATAGTGATTGGGACGCTGTAGGTCACAAGAATGCGTACTTTGGTTCAGGTGTAGGTCTAGCCAATGGGCGTATTTCCTTTTCTTTTGGTATGACAACAAAAGGAAAAAGTAATGTGCCTGTATCTAGTGCGCAATGGTTTGCTTTTAGTACCAACTTAAATGCAAAATCTGTAACACCGAAGAGACAATTTAATAGTCCTAAAGAACCAGAAAAAGCAACGATTGAATTTAATGGATACAAAGCCAATGTCGTTCCTGTTCTTGTTCCGAACAAAGAAGTCACTGATGGTCAGAAAAATATCAATGATTTAAATGTGAAACGTGGCGACTCTTTACAATACATTGTGACAGGGGATACGACAGAACTTGCCAAAGTAGATCCAAAAACAGTAACAAAACAAGGGATTCGAGATACCTTTGATGCAGAAAAAGTGACGATTGATTTATCCAAAGTGAAAGTTTATCAAGCAGACGCAAGTCTAAACGAAAAAGACTTAAAAGCTGTTGCTGCAGCAATTAATTCAGGAAAAGCCAAAGACGTGACCGCTTCTTATGACCTTAATTTAGACCATAACACCGTTACAGCAATGATGAAAACCAACGCAGACGGCTCCGTTGTCTTAGCAATGGGGTATAAATATTTACTTGTCTTGCCGTTTGTAGTGAAAAATGTAGAGGGCGATTTTGAAAATACAGCTGTTCAGCTGACAAATGATGGCGAAACGGTAACAAATACAGTGATTAACCATGTGCCAGGTAGTAATCCTTCCAAAGATGTAAAAGCAGATAAAAACGGTACAGTTGGCAGTGTTTCTCTACATGATAAAGATATTCCGTTACAAACAAAAATTTATTATGAAGTGAAATCTTCCGAACGTCCAGCCAACTATGGCGGAATCACAGAAGAATGGGGCATGAATGATGTCTTGGACACGACCCATGATCGTTTCACAGGGAAATGGCACGCTATTACGAACTATGACCTTAAAGTAGGGGACAAAACGTTAAAAGCAGGAACAGATATTTCTGCCTACATTCTTTTAGAAAACAAAGACAATAAAGACTTAACGTTTACGATGAATCAAGCATTATTGGCAGCGTTAAATGAAGGAAGCAATAAAGTAGGCAAACAAGCTTGGTCTGTGTATCTGGAAGTCGAACGGATCAAAACAGGTGACGTAGAAAATACGCAAACAGAAAACTACAACAAAGAACTTGTTCGTTCTAATACGGTGGTGACGCATACACCTGATGATCCAAAACCAACCAAAGCCGTTCACAACAAGAAAGGGGAAGATATTAACCATGGAAAAGTTGCTCGTGGTGATGTTCTTTCTTATGAAATGACCTGGGACTTAAAAGGATACGATAAAGATTTTGCCTTTGACACAGTCGATCTTGCGACAGGCGTTTCTTTCTTCGATGATTACGATGAAACGAAAGTGACACCAATCAAAGACTTACTTCGTGTCAAAGATTCTAAAGGGGTAGACATTACTAATCAGTTCACGATCTCATGGGACGATGCCAAAGGCACGGTGACAATCTCTGCAAAAGACCCACAAGCCTTTATTCTAGCGCATGGTGGGCAAGAATTGCGTGTAACGCTCCCTACAAAAGTCAAAGCTGATGTTTCTGGGGATGTTTATAATTCAGCGGAACAAAATACATTTGGCCAACGAATTAAAACCAATACCGTTGTCAACCATATTCCAAAAGTGAACCCTAAAAAAGACGTAGTTATTAAAGTCGGTGACAAACAAAGTCAAAATGGCGCTACAATCAAATTAGGAGAGAAATTCTTCTATGAATTTACAAGTAGTGACATTCCTGCAGAATACGCTGGTGTTGTGGAAGAATGGTCGCTTAGTGACAAACTAGACGTAAAACATGACAAATTTAGTGGCCAATGGTATGTGTTTGCCAATTCTGCGTTTGTCTTAGCAGACGGAACCAAAGTGAATAAAGGGGATGACATTTCGAAACTATTCACGATGACCTTTGAACAAGGGGTAGTGAAAATCACGGCCAGTCAAGCCTTTTTAGATGCGATGAATCTAAAAGAAAACAAAAACGTTGCACACTCATGGAAAGCGTTCATTGGTGTAGAACGAATTGCGGCAGGAGACGTTTACAACACAATCGAAGAATCTTTCAACAATGAGAAGATTAAAACGAATACGGTAGTGACGCATACGCCAGAAAAACCACAAACACCACCAGAAAAAACAGTGATCGTGCCACCAACACCAAAAACACCGCAAGCACCAGTAGAGCCATTAGTGGTAGAAAAGGCAAGTGTGGTGCCAGAATTGCCGCAAACAGGCGAAAAACAAAATGTCTTATTAACGGTAGCTGGTAGTTTAGCCGCAATGCTTGGCTTAGCAGGCTTAGGCTTTAAACGTAGAAAAGAAACAAAATAATTGAAGACGAAAAGAAGGACGAATTGCTTGTCCTTCTTTTTTTAGCTATGGAGGGGAAAAATTGGAAGCAGTAGTAGAAAGAGAGGCAAAGGGGATGAAAGAAATTGCCATCCAAGAAAAAGATTTGACCTTACAGTGGAGAGGAAACACAGGTAAGTTAGTTAAAGTTCGATTGAAAAATACACGTGCAATGGAAATGTGGTACAACAAACAAATTACCGAAGAAAACATTCAAGAGATCACCACGTTGAATATTATTAAAAATGGAAAATCTTTGGCATTAGAAGTATATCCAGAAAAAAGTATCTATGTGAAACCAAATTTAGGCAGAATCAATGTGCCTGTCTTTTTTATCAAAACACCTATTAACAGAGGAGTATTTGAAGAGATTTTCGGCGAAACGTTAAAAGCATAAGTAAAGGAGAAAGAAAAGCCAATGTATGTATCTTTTGTTCTAAGTTGTTTGCTTGGATTTTCTGCCTACAGTCTATTAAATAGGCTAAATTCGTTGGAATTTGTGGATGTTTGGTTAGACAAAGAAACACAAAAAATCACACTAAAACGCTGTTTTTATGATACGTCTTTCAAGAAACAAACACTAAAAGAGTTAGAACGAGTATATTTCCAATTAAAAGAAATAATCAACGTGCAAATAAACAAGCGGTCTTTAAATACGAATGACATACGTAATGTATGAGAACTAGAGGAAAAACAACAAGAAATAAAACGATTCATGTTAGACGTTTTAGAAGATGCTTATTGGAAAGAATTAGCAAATATGCCAGAAGACCAACGACACTTAGACGATTGGGATTTCTTTTAAAATGGGTTATTGAAAGGAAGCAATAATAAAAAAAATGATGCCTAACACAAAAATATAGGAGGGAAAAAATGATTATTTTATCAGGACTTTTTATTTTAGGGATAGGAATAGTTGGAGGTTATCAGCTAGCCACGTTACCTAAATTAATTGAAATGAAACAGCACAAAGCAATACAGAACCATTTCAATGTTAAAGGAAATGAGTACACCTATTATCAAGAAGACAGTGAAAATTACATTTTATCCTTGGAAGATACAGAATATCGAATTAAATTTTCCAAGAACACCCCGTTAAAAGTGGTATTCACTGAAATTTTAGAACCTATGTAAGGGTGAGTTTATGTATATCTCTTTTGATTTAGAAGCAACACAAGCAGAAAAAATAGCTTTACCAGTCCATCAACGATTTTCGCTTGTTCAAGGTCTTTTGTTACTTGAACAAGCCAATCAAGAAGTTTTGGCCACAAAACAAGGAGGCGCGGTAGCCTATTTTTTATATACAGGAAAAGAACAAGAACTACCTATTTTAGAAGCGGAACTTTTATTACCGGTCAAACAAAAGGATATGTTAGACGTATTACTTGAACCAGTCACAAATGATCCAACGCTTGATCCAATAGAAGTAAAAAACTTCTTACAGTTAGTTAATCAATCGTTGCCAAAGAAGCAACGAGCTAAAAGTAACAAAAAAAGTACAGAAAAGAAGGCAACGATTGATACAAAACCAGTGAAGAAAAAAGTTTTTTTGTCCGTTAGTCTTATCACACTTATTGGATTGATTCTACTTATGAGTGGTTTTTTATTAGGGAAAACCAATTCTACACCTTATCAAGAAAAAGAATTAGAGGTGAAAAAAGAACTCAATACCTTAACAGAACAAGTCAATGAGCAAAATAAAGTAGAAACATTTACTCGATTCTTTCTAACTAATTACTATTCAGGAAAAACAGATGCCAAAACCAGACAAGCAGTTTTAAAAAAGTTTGTAAAAAAAGAAACCTTATCTGATTTTTTATCGGAGAAAAGCCGAGCGAGAAGTATGTTTCCCTGGGAAGTAAAGAAGAAAGACAAACAATGGACGATAGCGTTCATTGTTGTATTAATCAATGAAAAAGACGAGCAATCGACAAAGAAAATTACGTTTACAGCTGAAGAAACAAAAGAACAATTGGTCGTAATGGAACGACCGACAGAAGAAGATTTTGAACTTACAAATTAAAATTAAAATGGAGGAAATAATGATGAAAAAAATTCTTTTTGCTAGTTTATTTAGTGCCACACTACTATTTGGGGGAAGTGAAATTTCTGCTTTTGCACAAGAAATTATCCCTGATGATACTACGACACCGCCCATTGAAGTACCAACAGAACCAAGTACACCAGAAAAGCCAACAGATCCAACACCGCCAATTGAGCCACCTGTAGACCCTGTAGAGCCACCTATTACACCAACGGAGCCAACAGAACCGACAGAGCCGACAACACCAACAGAACCTGAAAAACCAGTAGAGCCAACGGAACCGACAACACCAACAGAACCGACAACTCCTACAGAGCCAAGTGAACCAGAACAACCAACGGAGCCAAGTAAACCAGTAGAACCTGAAAAACCAGTTACACCAAGCAAACCAGCAGAACCCGAAAAACCTGTGACACCAACTAAACCAACAGAACCTGAAAAACCAGTACAACCAGCAGAACCAAGCAAGCCAATCGACGTTGTTGTAACGCCAACAGGGGAATTAAATCACGCTGGAAATGGTACACAACAGCCAACAGTCCCTATTGAAACAAGTAATTTGGCAGAAATCACGCACGTGCCTAGTGTAACAACACCTATTACAACTACAGACGGAGAAAACATTGTAGCTGTAGAAAAAGGTGTTCCACTTACACAAACAGCAGAAGGGTTAAAACCTATTCAATCAAGTTACAAAGTATTGCCTAGCGGAAATGTAGAAGTAAAAGGTAAGGACGGTAAAATGAAGGTTTTACCATACACAGGTGAAGAAATGAATATCTTTTTATCTGCCGTAGGCGGTATCTTGTCTGTAGTATCTGGGTTTGTCATCTTTAAAAAACGCAAAGCTAAAGTATAAGCTAGCGTATAGATAGGAGCGTACCATGAATAAGAAAAGAATTGTCTTTGGGCTTCTCTCTTTTTTCTTGCCTATATTTTTAGTCTTTGGAGGTTTACTTTTTTTTCTTTTATTATTAACGAGTACGTCAGATACTTCAAAAAATGATTGTATTCAGCCAAGTATAAATAATCCAACTGATGCGACAGATACACCTAAATCGATCGAGCAGTTTGTAAAAAGCCATAAAGATGCTTACCTTTTATCATGGAAAGCAGGTGGCTTTTTACCGTCTGCTAGTATTTCTCAAACGATGGTAGAAAATGGGTTTAATTTTACTAATCCATCGGGGACGTCATTTTGGCAGGCACACAATATGGGCGGTGTTAAAACGTCAAAAAAAGAAGATTTTCCTGTAACTTTAGCAACATTCGGCCAAGATTCTGTTGATATTTCTGGTACAAAGCTAGGGTCAAACGTCGGTGATGGCACTGGTGGGGCATATACCTGGTTTAAAGACTACAATGCTGGAATTGTTGGAAAAGCAGAATTTATGGCACACCAGACACTGTATACAGGTGCTATCAATAATACTGACGGATTAAGTACTTTATCAGCTATTTATTCAGGAGGATGGGCTACAGACCCTACTTACCTCATGAAGTTACAGGCCACATACAACAGCTTAGGCAAGCAGTTTCAATGGTTGGACCAAGAAGCAATACAGAAATATGGTAACGCACCGTTTAAAAAGAGCGAACTTGTCCCAAATATTCCCGGAAAATCGCCAATCACAAATGAAAAATCTGGTAAAAATTCTGATTGCGTTGTTACTTCAGATACATCCGATCAAGTTACAGGACAAAATACTGCCCCATCATTAGAAGTACCAAGTGCTTATAAAGGAAAGTTAACGCTTCCGCCTATCGATTCGAATGATTACGCTGGCAATAACTATCCTTTTGGAGAATGTACGTGGTACGCCTATAATCGTATGGCGCAAATTGGCAAACCAATTGAATGGTTTTCAGGTGATGGCGGAAATGGCGCAGGTTGGGCTAATTCTGCTCGTGCGAAAGGGTACACAGTAGTAAAAGGAAAACCAAGTGTTGGTTGGGCAGCTAGTATGCAAGGTGGCATAGGAGGTTCTGCACCGCCCTATGGGCATGTGGCAGTTGTAGAGTATGTCAATTCTGACGGCAGTATTCTTGTGAGTGAAGCAAATGTTATTAATCAAGGCTCTGGTACGCGTTCATGGCGAGTATTAGACAGAGCAACGGTTGAACAAATTGATTTTATTCAAGGAAAGGGAGCGTAGCAATGAGGGAGCGTTTAAAGCAAGCACAACCACTAGTGATCGTTCTTTTACTTGTTTTACTGACCACTTTAGGAGGCGGTTATTTCAATGAGAAAAAAGAAAATGCACAAATAAAAAATCAAAAAGAGAAAGAGCAGCAAGTCCTAAAGAAAACTTTAGAAGAAAAAAACGGACAACTGAATGATTTATCGAGAAAAATTGAACAATTATTGGATGAAAAAGAAGATCCTGTTAATGAGCCATTAACAAAAGCAGTGAATGCCTTATTTTCACTTGTGTTTGACTATGATTCTAGCAATAAAGAACAAACAGTCGCTAAAAGAAAAGAAAAAGCAACTGTTTATGCGACAGAGCAAGGGCTATCTGGGGTATTCCCAAGGGATGCAGATAAAGTTGTTCCTAGTGTTGTGACCGTTTCTCAATTAGATAAGGCTCCTGAAATTTATCGAACCACACAAAAAGATACAGGAAAAGAAAAAACAGCATTGGTCCGGCTAGAATATTCAGTTCGAATCGCAGGAAGCCAAGCGCAACGTGGAAATTTTATTTATAAGGTAACTTTCAATGAAGAAAGCAAGAAATTTACAACCATTGAGAATTTAGGTGAGGAAAATCAGTAAAAAAGTACGAATTACAACGCTTATTAGTTTAATGCTTGTTTTAGGGGGGATAAGCCTCTTTTTATTTATGGTAAAACAAAATGAAAAGGCAATGCTCAATCAGGAAAAGGAGCGAGCGGCCGTAGTTTTAGCAGACAATGAAACACGTGTCTTATTTTTTTACAAAGATACGTGTGCTGATTGTCAAAAGGTCTATCCGACGGTTTACGAAGAGGACCAGGGCAAAAACAACATTGTATTTATCAATTTAAATCAACCGAAAAACCGTCACTATATAAAGACCTATACGTTGGAAAAAGTACCAACGTTTGTTACACCGAAAAGAAGATACGTAGGAACAGATACGAAAAAAATTCAGCAATTAATTGCTGAAAATAACGACGAAAGAAGTGAAGATTAATGCACGAAAATCATGTGAATGAAAAGGAGACAGCCGTAGAAAATACGGAACGTATTGCTAAAAATTATGCTTATGAACGCCCAGCGATTCAAACGGCGCTATTTATCTTATGGCGGGTGCATAATAAGCAGTATCAAACCGGCGCTCGGATATTTTACGACGAATTAGAAAAGGCCACCAAGACGTCTAAGACCGCTTATAAAGAAGCATTAGCTTTTTTAGAAGGTGCAGGCATGGTGGTAAACGAGGTTGTCGTAGAAAGTAAAGTCCCCCAATCGTTAATTCAACGTTACGGGATTTTAAAAGATGAGTAACAAAAAGGCTGTATTCAATCCGCAAGCAGGGAAGCAAGCCCAGAAAGAAAAAGTGAGGAAAGAGACACGTGTTTCTTCAGTGGTTCAAATAATCCGAGCAATCTTCAGGAAGAAAGAGAAAGAACCAGAAAATTCTCGAACCATTCGTTTTTCGCCACGTTCGGCGAAAAGTATTTACTCAATGGTGTTTTTCCTTTTATTTTTCTTGATAAGCTTATTTTTATTAATGAGTTTTGGACGATTAAACACGCTTACAAGGCTTGCGATGCAAAAGCAAGTAAATCGTGAGGAAATTATTGAAAGCGTGAATAAAGGCGTAGCTGCAAGTGATCAATTGAAATATGACGGAATGAAGCTTGTGGATCGCTTATTTACAGTGTCTTCAAAATTAGAAGGAAAAGAGTACTGGGAAGCGCAAATAACCCCTTATTTAGCTGCTGGATTGCGTGCAGAAGATTTAGGTCTTGATAAGACAAATGATGACCGCGTTGCACGAAATGTACGCTTTATTCGATTAGAAACAGTTGATTATAAAGAATCACTTTACAGCTTGTATTATGATGTCCGTTTTACTGAAGGGAAAGAATGGCGCCAAGTGCAAGTGATTTTGCCTGTTAGTTATGCAGAAAATGAACTGAAGTTACTTGATAGACCAACGTTAATGAATTTAGCGAAGACAAGTGAGAGTAACAAAGTTGTGTATGACGAGCAACGTTTTATACCTAAAGGAAAAGAAGTCAATGAAGAAGAAACAAAAAAACTAACGGAATTTACCAATCGTTTCTTTGAATTATATGTAAAAAATGATGAAAAGTTAGGACTAATTGCGAATGTAAAAGGACTAGAACATGCGACGTTAGAAAAAGTAGATATTACAAGTCTAAGAGAAACAGGCCAAGGGATCTATGATGTTCGAGGAACCTATCAATTCAGTTATGAAGGAAAAAGTCCGCTAACGTCTAACTTCTCATTGCAAATTGAAGCAACAAAAGATAGTTATTTTATTAAAAAAATGAATGGAGTGTAAGAATATGTTTGATTTATCTGGTTTAGCAAATAATATTTCCTCACAGGTGATTATACTATTGGTGATTTTAGGACTGGTATCCTTAGTTGTAGCGGTTGCAACACAAGGGGCCGCACGAGGAATTGCGACAGTCTGCTTAATCTTAATTTTAATCGCGTTGGTTTTAGTGTTAAAAGATGCTGAAAAAATTGGTACCTGGTTGAAAGACTTAATTTTCAAACCAAATGCCGGCTTTATTTTCCCAATAAAAGGTTGGCGATTTTGATGGAATATAATTACACACGAGAATTTAAACAACCTCACAAGATTTACAGTATCAAAGGGGTAGCATTGCCTTTTGCGCCAAACGGCATTCGATTGGAACAAATTTTTGTAGGTATTGGTATCCTTATTCTCTTATTGATATTCGCGATTATTTCATTTGTCGCTAAAATCAATTTTTTTACCACAATTATTGCTAATTTTTGGTTGATTCTTATAGTAGGAGTGGGCGTCCTTGTGTGGACGCTCTTTTCTTTAAAATGGGATAATAAGAGCTTTCTTGATTATCTAATTGGTCGAGGAAACTTCTTGTATCAAAAGAAAAAAAGATATGAACATGGGCTACTTGTCCAATTCCATAAAGAAAAAGTCCAATACAAAGTTAGAAAATAACAGTAAAGTGTTTACAAAGAGATTGTGAGGGATGAAGGTGGATAAAAGAATTGAAGCTGTGACAAAATTTTTAGAGTCTTTAGGAACTGTAGAAGATTACACCGAGGATGTAGCTGTTAAGTATAGAAACTTGATTCTGAAATCGTATGAATTATACGAGAATAAGTATAACGATACTGTTGACGACAGTTTATGTATAGAAGTTTGGTCAAACGGGACTTATGTTGTTACAAACGAGGATTTATCTTTTGATTGTGAGAGCGAAGAAGATTTACAAAAGCTAAAAGAATTGTTTGTTAACACGTCATTTTATATAACCATTAATGAATTAAATAAAGTAGGTCATAAGGCTACTTTATCCGTCAAAGCTAAAGCAAAAAATTTAAGGGAACTGGGGCAGTTAATTAAAGAATACAGAAGTTGTAATTGCAAATATTTAAAGGATAAAGTAACCGAAATAATTGGTGATGATGGGCGTGTTTATTTAGATAGGATAAGTGAACGGATGGACTAAGAAAAACATGCTATAATGGTTAGAAACCATAAAGAAGCCTTATTTACAAAAGTAGTAACAAAAAACAACTACATGAGTAGGAGGTAAATATCTTGATTAATAACGTTACATTAGTTGGACGATTAACCAAAGACCCAGATTTAAGGTATACGCAAAGTGGAACAGCCGTAGGTCAATTTACGTTGGCCATTAATCGCAACTTTACCAATGCTAATAATGAAAGGGAAGCAGATTTTATCAACTGTGTTATTTGGCGGAAAGCTGCAGAGTCATTAGCAAATTATGCAACAAAAGGGACTCTGATCGGTTTAACTGGTCGCATTCAAACAAGAAACTATGAGAATCAACAAGGCCAGCGTATTTATGTAACTGAGGTTGTCACAGAAAGCTTCCAACTATTAGAATCAAGAGAAGTAAACGAGCAACGAAAAGAACAGGCTACAGGTAAAGCTACGTTTGATAAACAGTCAATGGATAAACCTGATCCTCTGGATCCATTTTCGCCAGAAAATAGCATAGTGGATATTTCTGATAATGACCTGCCGTTTTAATGATTTATAAGTGAATAAACAACAAAGGACGAGTGAACAGATCACTCGTCTTTTTTTTGTACAAGTGTAAAAAAATAGTGATTGCAAAGAAAGGAGTTGATAAGGTGCCATTAAAAAGTAAAGAGCCGCGCTTAGACTTTCCAATTGAAGCCATTACGAATAATTTTCTTTTTACAACCTCTAACGACGTGTGGGTAGGTTATAAACTTGCACACCAAGTATTTCCTTTGAATAATTTAGACTTTTTCAAGGAATACATAGAGGACGGAAAAGGCGTATTCGAGCAAGACACGTTCGACTACCATTTTATGAATATTCCAGAATACTTTGATCTCGACGAACAGATTGAAGCGACAATCGATAACCTTGTAAAGGGAAGCTTTGCGGATTTAGGAGAAACCTATTTCCGACAAGCGGGTGATATTCTAAAAGACGAAGTCCAAATGAATAAATATAGTACGTATTTGTTCATTCGTTTTACCGCACCTATACAAGTTGCTAATCCTATGGAGTATATAGAATTGTTCAAGGAAGTTGGACGTAAGGCAATCAATGCTTTAACAGGGGTTCATGTACCAGTTAGCCAACTTTATCGCGCATATCAAGGATTAGAAAACAAGATTTACAAAGACTTATCAAATTTTAAAAATGTGGAACGCATGGATCCAAGAACCATAGGTCGATTGTTTTATTATTTCTTTCACCGTGCAAATACCCGTTTACCTGAACGAACGTTACTTCCGGAAGAAATGACGGAGGGGATTATTGAAAATAACACGGGATATATGACTATTGAACAATTGGATAAAACACATTACCTTGCTTTTTTACCGTTGATCAGTTTGCCAACGAGTATGTTTGGAAGTGCGATTATACAAAACTTGCAGGATAGTTTGAGTACCACGATTGAAACCCATGTCAAGGTTACCTTTCGCCACCCAGATAAAGATAAACGCGATGTACACAAACGTCGTAAAAGAATCTATGAACAGGACAAAGAGCAAACACAAGTTGACGGTATTTTAGACGAAGACGAAGTGATTTTATTTGGTGAAGAGCGATTGCACGAACTAAGTAAAAAGATACGTAGTAAAGAACGACGATTGTGTCGTATGACGACAACGTTTGTACTTTCAGCCGATAGTAAACAAGCATTAGAAGAGAAAATAAAAGAACTCGAATTTGTTTTGGACGGTACAGACTACAAGTTGTATCGTCCGCTAGTTGACCAATTAACATTGTTTAATCAGTGTTTAATTGGCGCTAAGAGTCAATTTAAAAGCTATGAGCATGTTGTTTCAACAGGTTATGTAGCGGACCTTGGAATGGATTTAGAAAAAGAAATTGGTAACCGCTATGGCATGCCTCTAGGTCGTGTCATAACTGCTAAAAAATTCAAGTCCGTACAACAGGCACTTTCTTTATCAAGCAAAATCGTATGGTTTTTCCCAAACTTGACTAAAAAAGCCATAGAAGGCGCACAATATACAAATGGGAATACGCTAATCATTGGCCCACCTGGGCAAGGAAAGTCAGTACTTGTTAAGTACATTTTCTTGTGGTTAACGTTTTTAGGACAAAAAATACTTTATATTGATCCTAAAAATGAAACCGTCCTTTTTTTCAAACGAGCATTAGATAAGTTCGGACATATTCCAGAATTTAAAGCTTTGTATCAACGCATTAACTTTGTTTCGCTATCAAGTGAAGAAAGGTATCGAGGAATGTTAGATCCATTGCTATTTCTGCCAAGAGAAGAAGCTATTCAAACCGCACGAAACGTGTTAGAAAATTTTGGTGAAGTTACGACAGACAGTCACACTGCAAGTGACAAGAAGACGCTAATTTTAGATTCTGTCAATGCGGTGATGAAAGGTAAAGGGAAAAAACACCTAACGAAAGTAATCGAGGTTATTCGCGAAAAAGACCCTAAATTAGCCAATTTAATCTCTGGCCACAATGTTGGGTTAGGTAAAATTCTTTTAGGGAACGATTACAGCGAACCTATTCGCTTTGAAAATCAAATCAATGTCTTAGGTACCCAGGGGCTTAAAATCCCTACACAAGCGGAAATAGACAGCGGACGATTAAACAATGAACAAATCGCAGGCATGTCAATTATGGAAGTTATTATGAAAATGACAACGATCTTCTCTACAGATAAAACTGAAGATGCTGCGATTATTTTCGATGAAGCGAAAGGATTTGAAGACACGGCCCAAGGACGTTTTCTAATTGAAGGAAGTTTACGCCAAGGACGTGCGAACATGACCGATATATACCTTGTCACACAAGCGTTTATGGATTATGATAAAGAAGATAAAAAAGAACTACTGTCTTACAAATTTGCGTTCCGGCCAAACCAAAAAGAAGCACAGAAAAAAGTTTTAGAATTTTTTGGTATGGATACGAACCCAGCAAATATTCAGTTAATTAATGAACTAAAATCAGGGACTTGTTTATTCCAAGACCATCGAGGGCGTAGCCAGCCTATTGCAATTGATGTTTTATTCGATAGTTGGTTAATGGCCGTTTCGTCTACTAATAAAGAGGATGAAGCTACTCAAATGGCGTTGGCAATGGAACAAGGATCATAAAAAAGGAGAAGTGAGCATGAAAAAAGTACTACCTTTTATTGCCTTAGTCGGCTTGTTATTGTTGTCAGGTTGTGGAACAGATATGAAAAAGATATTGACTGCTGATGGTGGTAAATGGGAACTAGAAAATAAAAGTCCAACTACTACTTACACTTTTTTTGATGATGAAACTTTTTCAAGGTATAATTCAAAAATTAGTGATAGTGGAACGTACTCTTACGATGAAAATAATAAAAAACTCACTTTGGATATAAAAAATAAAGAACAATTAATAATGGAAAATGTTGAATATAAAGACGGTAAATTAAAAGGTGAAATTGGAGGCGTAGAAGGAACTCTGATAAAAAAATAAAATAAAGAGGTGATCTTTTGAATAAGAAATCACTGGTAAAAGCAGTCTTACTATTTTTAGTAGGCTGTTTTTTTGTGTTTACGCAAACTACAGCGGTTAATGCCGAACCAAAACCTGATGAAAATAAAGTTATTGTTACAGAGCCAACTACTAATGTAGATACAATTTATGATACTTACAAAGACAACGCTTTCGAGTTAATGACCAAAGAAAAAAAACAAGATTCATGGACAGGTGTTGAAGAAGCCATCACAAATGCTTCTGCGACAATAAAGACTTTTGTCTGGTCAATGGTAAAAGGACTCGGAGCGTTTAATGCAGTTATGGTAAAAACACTATTTAGTATGGATATTATAACTGCTATTAAGCAACCGATTATGAACCTAACGTCTAGCATAGCAACTAATATGTTGGGCATTGCGGGAACGATTGGTATTGCCTTTGTCTTTGTTATTTTAGGTGTAAAATTTATTGGACAACAACGATACAAACGGTTTTTTGGTATTTTTTTAATGACGATTCTTATTTTTACAGGTCTTTCCGTCCTAAAAGATGCCAACACATCCAATTCTTTGTTTGATATGATGTTTAGTGTAGATAAAGAAGTTGAGACCGCATTTGTGAATATTAATCCGGTCTTAGGTGATGTTAGTGTACCAATGACAGAGAAAGGGAAAGATAAGAACGGAAATGAAGTAGAGCAAAAATTATCTGCAGATCAACGAGCAAAAAGTGCAGGAAATTTAATTGCTTCACGTGTTTTTTACACCAATGTGTATGAACCTTACTTGCTCATGAACTATGGAACAAGTGATGTTAATAAAATCCGTAAGAAAACAGTGAAGTATAAAGATAAAGAATATGATCGAATCAATTTATTGTTAGACAACGATATGAATAGCGAAGAAAATAACAAGTTAATGGAAGAAGTTGTAAATTACGAAAGTAAAGACTTAAAAAACCGATCAATTATGTATTATAACAACTGGACCAATACTTTTTATGGCTTGTTTTATCTGGTAGTTAACCTCATTCAAACAGTGGTGTATTTCCTGTTAAGTTTCTTACGATTAATTATTGCGGTCATTCAATTGTTCCTATTGCCGTTGTTACCGTTATTGTTGTTCGCAGGACTCTTTTTAACTGAAACCAACGTCTTTGCGAATTACTTTAAAACCTTTGGCATGACTATTTTTATGAAGGGAATGGTTGGTTTTGCGACTATTTTCTTTGCAAGTTTCTTATCACTAGGGTTTCAATTAAGCAATCAGACAGAAAACGTGTGGCAGAAGATATTAACGATACTTATTTATCTTCTTACACCGCTTGGCTTGTATGTATTCCGGAAATTCTTTGCTAATCTTGTGACGGGACGTGTTTCACTTTCTGATGGTGTCGGATTTATCGGAAATCCTTTTGGCACAGAAGCTAATATGCGTAGAGCGGCAAAAGAACAAAAACAAGAGAATAAGGAGCGCAGGAAACAGGCACAAGAAGAACGTAAAGCAGCTATTAAAAAACGTCAAGAAGAAGCAAGAAAACATGGTAAAGCAGAAACTGGCTTAAAACAACGACCATTAAATAAAGAACAAGAAAAACGTAGTGCGCTACGCCGTGAATTGAAGCCAAGACCTCAACATAAAGCGCCAAATGCTATCGAAAAAGCACAAGAAGGATTAAGACAAGCGCACGAAAAAGGACGTATGCAAGAACAGAAATCTGAAGAACAACTCAAACGGCAGCAACATGAATCAGCTCGTCAAAAAGAATATGAAAAAGATCGCTTGAAAAAACAGGAATCACTCAAAAAAATTAATGATCAAAGCGACGAATCAACTAATTTAACAGCTTTAAGAAATCAAAATCGGCGTACTGGACAGCGAAGTAAAAAACGCGAAACAGGTCATCAAACACTTATGAAACGACAAGGAGAAAAAGTGCTTCAACCAACAAATAAACCAAAAGATATGAAAAAACAAGTGGTTGCTCGTAGTCCAAGACGAACAGGACAACCAACGACTCGTCAAAATATCCAACCAAAAGTAGCGGCCCAAACGGTCAAACGGAGTGGTGGAACGTTGGGTAGTAATCCTGCCTATCGACGTCCAGAAGTACGCAAAAAAATGGATCAAGTGAAGCAAGTAACGCAAGTTGATGTACCTCAAACGCATTCTACACCACAACGTGTACAACCCAAGGTAAATGAGCCAATCACACGTATGAATAGACATAATACGCCAATAATTAAGAAAGAAAAGAGAACTAAGCAATCACCAGTTGTTCGCAGAGAACGCAAGAAACCTGGTACACAGAAGATAACAAACAAACCTAAAGGAGTGAGACAACCTCGTGCAAGGAAATAATTTGTTTAACAATGGCTTGCTACAACCAAAGAAACCGCCAATAGGGCAAGAACAACAAAAAATGACTCGCTACCACCAACTCCGACTAGTCTTTGGATTAGTCGGAGTTCTTTTATATCCTTTTGCGATTTTAGGCAGTATTCCATTACTAATTGGTCTAGCGGTTGATAAAAGAGACAAGGCTGCAAATGTATTTGACATGGATTATGAGAGTTTTTTGAAACGAAATAGTATTGTCTTTCTTAGTTTCTCAGCTGTTTTATTAGTAATAAATGTCTTTGCATTTATCCTCTGGATTCCCAGAGGGTATCTGTCTGCGTATCTTCTTTTCCCCTTAAATCTTCTTCATACAGCACTGCGTTTTAATTGGGAGACAATAGTCGCTTTACTTATTGGGTCAAGTGGAATGGGAGCCATTTTTTTGGCATTTTCTTCATTTGTGGCAAAACGAAAAGTGATTTCAAAGGAAGACGAACGGAAGAAAATAACCGAATCAAAAGCCTACAAAGACCGAGAAAAAAATAAATTTGAAGAGTCGCAACGCTTCACAGATGAACAAGAAGAAGCGTATGAAGAAGCAGTAGAAACGGTTGATATTGACAAGTATAAAGAACTATCCAATCAATTATTGCTTGGTACAAGTGAGTTCGGGTTGCCGTATATCATCAACTTTTCAGAGTTCAATCAGCATGTTCTTGTTCCCGCAACGACAGGTTCAGGGAAAACAACGTTACTTCAATTACTCGTCCAACACGCAGTCAAATTTAATTTTCCGGTGATATTGATTGATGGAAAAGGCGCTCGAGATACATTAGAAAGTATGCGAGAAATTGCCAAATTTTATGACAAAGAAGTACATGCTTTTACGGATGATGGCGATATGAGATATAACCCAGTAGAGCATGGAAATGACATATCTATTCGGGATAAGTTAGTGTCTTTAGCCGAAACAGAAAGTGTCTTTTATTCAGGCGCAGCGAAAGCCCTTTTGCAAGTAACAATCCAATTGTTAGACGAGTTTAAAGGAGCTAAAGTTACTTTATCTGGAGACACTCGAACGACAGAAACCGTTGAACGAAGTCTACCATTTGTTCAACGGTTTTTACTTCCGAGAAATGTTTTACACTTATTTGCGGATGCGATTTTACCAAATAATCCCAAACTATTTGAGATTGAAGTAGAAAAGAAAATACAACAACCTAAGAAAAAATCAGTGAAAGAAGGAAGCGAGATACCGCCTGATTCAGACCTTGATAAAGAAGAAAAAGAGGAAGATTCACAAATTAAGAACAGTAAATTTAGAAACATTTCCCAACTAGGAATAGCACAAAAAGAAACGGAAACGATTGTCCTTAATCCAGAAACATTAGATTTAGACTCGTACTATTTATTACTAAAACGAAACCTAAGATATTTGCCAACAGACAAAGAAACAGGAGAAAATATCAAACAAAAATTGTTCGAACGATTATTTATTCGTTATGAACATAAAGATTCACCGTTTTATTTGTATGCCACATCAGAAGCATTACAGACAAACATTAACATGTTATTAGACAGTGAGTTAGGAAAATTATTTGATACTAAAAACGCAAAAAATGTTCTCGATGTGCAAGAAATTGTCAATCAACGAAAGTTAGTTTACGTATCGTTCAATGGATTGATTTACAAAGAATATATCCGCACTTTAGCGCAAATGTTAGTCGGAGACGTAAATTATTTTGCTTCTGAAATGTATCGAAAAAATGTTAAACGTGAAGTCCTTGTGATTTTTGATGAACCTGCTTCTTATCTAAATGAAACGTTTATTGATATGGTAAATAAAGGTAGAGGTGCAGGTGTTTACGGTATTTTCACCCCTCAAACGATGGCAGATATTGCAAAATTAGGCGATAAATTAATGGAACAACTTGTCGGAAATGTGAATACTTTGTTCATTGGAAAGACCAACGAAAAAGGTGAAGCCGAGTATTGGAGTGAAACAATGGGAACGTATCAAGACATTGATGTAACTTCAGTTACGGAACAAGAAGATGGTTATTCAGATGTTGGAAAATCTGATTGGTCAGGAGATAGAGGAACCAAACGTAATGTAGATCGCTTCAAAATTAGTCCAAACAAGATAAAAGAATTGCGTACAGGGGAGTTTATTATTTATCGTACAGCAGAAAATGTAAACCTCCCACCACAAAAAGTTTATGTGCGAAACGCACTCGAATGGTTACAAAAAAGTAATTCAAAATAGATTAATATAGTGTGTCAAATTTTGGAAACATCATGGAAATACTTAGGAAAACCACTGGAAAGTGTGTGGAATTATAAATTGTAGTGGCGTGTCCTCGGCGCTTGGTATAAAAGGCTTTCTCCGCCTGCAAAATTCCTGACCATTTTCGCTCAACGTGGGTTAAAACCCCCATTAAGCGAAAATGGTCAGGAATTTTGCAACTACGAAAAAAATACCAAGCGCCGAGGACAAACAGAATAGAGTAAAAAAATAGAATGAGTAAGGTGATAGAAGTAATAAAAAATAAAGAAAAAAGTTCAAAAGATAAAGTTCAAAAGATTAACAACTACCCCTTGCGATAGACGCCCCTTCACCAAACCTTGAAGGGACTATCGCCCAAAGCAACAACCTCCTAAATCCTCCACCAAAACTTGGAGGACTTAAAAGCTGAAAAAGTATTTCTACACGTTGTTCCGAAACTCTTTTTCAATGAAACAAATAGGCTTTGCCTATTTGTACATTTTATAGAAATGCGGTGATACTTTGAAACCATTACTTTACAATTACTTTATTGATTATTCAAAAGAAGATAAGATACACTTGATTCTTTTGTGTTTACTACATGAATTGAGAGTTGTATCGGTAAAACAACTTATTGACTTTTGTCAATTTGATAATATGGCAAAAAAAAGTAGTGTATACGGTAATCTAAAAAAACTGAAGGAAAAAAATCTAGTGGAATGTTCCCAAATCGGATTAACAAAATTTTATTACCTAACAAAAGAAGGCCATAATTACATTGGTGGGTACTACACCTTGCCAAAAGTTCCTGAATACAATTTACAACACCACTTACAAATTAATGATTATCTGATAAAAATGTTGGAACTTTGTAATAACCACCCGCACCTTAAAGCGGTAGTATCAGAACGCCGTAAAGTATATGAAGTAAAAGACGAGAAGAAAAATCAAAAAGGCGTAAAATACTTTGTTCCTGACTTCATTTTTATGTTTTTGGATAGTATTGGACGAGAAGTAGAGTGGCAATTTGAAATAGAATTAACACTAAAGACAAAACGACGTTATAGTCAGGGTGTGTTTCCAAAATACATTAAACATTTAAAAAATTATGAAGATGCACGCTTAATTTATGTAACACCTAGTTCAATCATTAAAGAAGAACTTGATATGTTTAAAGAATATTTTATTGACAAAGAAGGGGACGAGTACAAAGAAGTGTTTGATCGATTGCATGTTTTTTCAGCTGAAGAATTTGAAAGTGAATTGAAACGATTACTAGAAAAAGATAAATTCATTAATTGGGAGTGAGTTTCATGAGAAGAATAGAGAAAGAATTCAACAAGAAGCTAGCCGGTTACGAAAGAGAGTTAAAAAAATTAGGCTGTCTGGATGATGAAACAGGACTTATTCCCATAAGCAAAAGACGATGGCATGTCATTTGGTGGCGACCTGTTACACCTGCAAAAACAATCGTGAGATCCTATCGATTAACGCTAGATAATGAAAACTTATGTATTTTAGGAGATGTAGAAATCACTATTTATCATGATGGAACATATGGTATTTCTAAAGAAGCTGTCCCAATTTTTATTAATGACTTATTGTCTTTAAAAAAGTTAATTACTATTTTCTATGGAACACCTTTTAACTTAAATTTTGAAAAAATTCGCTGCGTTAATTTTAACAGGTATTGTGTCTCTATTCCTGAAATTTATGTCGAGAAATTTGAAGTATTAATAAACTACTTGATAATTTTAAGTAGCTGCTTACATGAAGTAAAAAAGCACGTAGAATATGATTAACAAGCTTTTCTTCTTTCAGAAGAACACCAATAGATTGGTTGAGTTCGCATACGCTCACCTAAGAGAGGAAAAGAACGAAGTCAAGCTTCGTTCTTTTTTCTACGTCGGAGAACCGACGTAGTGATTCAGACGCAAAAACCATGCGTCTGAATCAGGCCCGTTTTTAGGAAGGGCTAGTGTGTTTGATTTATCAGTTCTCACAGCCGTGTAATTTCTAATATTCCCTAATCGTATATCAGTCACTCGGCGAGTATAACCTAAAACATAACCTGTCGGAGGTCAAGGGCAAGTGGCATCGGCAAGCCGACCCTTGTCCTCCGACAGAACATGTTTTCTAGTCGGTTATGCCGAACGACCGATATACGAAAAGGGAATCTAACCAGAATTTCCCCTCTGACCTTTGAAAACTGAAAAGCGAAATCAAACAAACAGGCCTTCGTCTAAAAACGAGCCTAATCAAACCTTAGGGGTTGCACCCCTAACACCCGGCGCCTCACTCTCTCAACCGAAAAGGTTGGTTGGAAAAGCGTTGACAAAAACATATTTATTTATTGGTTGTTTGAATATAAAAAATGAAAGAAGGAAAGCAAAATGCTAACAACAAAAGAAAAAAACAGATTTAAAAAAATGGTAGAAGGAAACAAAACGTTTCATTATTCTTATGTCGATAGACTTAGACAAGATGTAAGATATTACGTTAATCAATGTGAATCAGCTGTTAAAGCTAGAGAAAGCATGGAAATCTTAGAATTTATCTACAGTCTATTTTCTGATAAAGAGTTACCAGCATGGTACACAAAAGCCGACCTTGAAAATGATAAAAAATCAATTGAAAAATTGGAACGCTGGGCAGCTTAGCTGTTCAGCAACAATCAGAAAGGGCGATTAGCATGAAATTTATCAAAGATGTAACGACATTAGAAGAATTGAAACGCGTATATAAAAAGCTAGCTTTAAAGTACCACCCTGACATGGGCGGTACTGATAAAGAAATGGCGCAAATAAATAACGAGTATGAAGCGTTGTTCGATAAGCTTAAAAATACACACAAAAATAAAGAAGGTGAGTACTACCAAAAAGAAACGACAGAAACACCGCAAGAATGGCAAGAAATCATACACAAGTTGTTAACGCTAAAAATGGAAAATGTTTCAATTGAAGTGATAGGCGCATTCTTATGGGTATCAGGGAACACAAAGCCTTATAAAGAAGAGTTAAAAGCTTTAAATATGAAATGGAGCAACAACAAAAAGTCCTGGTATTTAGCCCCTGATGGATATAAAAAACGTAGTAAGAAAAAATACGATATGAGCGATATTCGCAATATGTATGGTTCGCAGGTAGTGAAAGAAGAACAAGTCAAACAAAAGACATTAACAGCGTAAATAGGAATTGAATTACATTAGGAAAAAATTAGGTTCTACGTCCAAAGAGGTTTTACCTCTTTGGACGACCAAATAAAAAAGAAAGAAGGAATCAAAAATGATTAAAACAAGTGCAGTAGGAAGATTAACAAAAAGTTCAGAACTAAGAGTAACGTCAACAGGGAAGGCCGTTGCTAATTTTGCATTAGCTTGCAAAAGAGAAAGACTTGATAAAGACGGGAATGCCCAAACGACTTTTATTCAATGTGTAATCTGGGGGAAACCTGCAGAGGTGTTAGCAAAATATACGCAAAAAGGTTCATTAATTGCAGTAAATGGTGAATTACAATCACGTTCTTATGATGATCAACAAGGACAAACGCATTATGTTACAGAATTAGTCGTAGCAGGCTTTGAATTTTTAGAATCAAAAGAAACTGTACAAAATAGAGAACAAAAACAACAAATGCCAGAAATGGCGAACGCCGAACCGTTTTATGGTATGGATGATATGGAACCGCCTGCTTATCATTAAAATTTATCTGAAGGAGGGAGAAAATGAAAAAGTTAATCGGTAAAAAGTGGCTGCTGCTTACAGCAGTAGCCACTTTTTTATTATCAGGATGCGCAAGTCTTGAACAAAAAGCACAGGATAGTGTAAAAGAAGTTACTGAAAATGTTACTCAAACTATTTCAAACGATCAACGTATACCAGCTGATTTTGTTAGGCACGTGGATGGCGATACCACAGTATTAAAAATTGACGGAAAAGAACAAAAAGTTCGGTTTTTATTAATTGACACACCCGAGACTGTGAAACCGAAAACAAAAGTTCAGCCGTTCGGATTGGAAGCTAGCAAACGTACAAAAGAGCTTTTGTCTAATGCTTCAGAAATTACTTTTGAATATGATCAAGGCGATAAAACAGATCGCTACGGCCGAGCGTTGGGTTATATTTTTGTAGATGGAACATTACTACAAAAAACACTTGTGAGTGAAGGTTTAGCACGTGTGGCCTATATAAAAGAACCTAACACTAAATATTTGTCAGAACTAGAGCAAGCCCAAGAACAGGCTAAAAATGAGTCACTCGGAATCTGGAGCATACCAGGTTATGTGACACAACGGGGGTTTAGTAAATAAATAAGAAATCGCTATGAATTATTGAAAGTTTTTGGCGAGAAATTATAACACATTATGTTGTTGTTAACAACATAATGTGTTATAATTATATACATAAAGGAGGGGTAAAGGTGGCTACTACAAAAAAGAAACCTATACATGTAAATGTTGATGAAAATTTAAAAGAAGAAGCAGAACAATTATTTGATGATTTAGGGTTAAATATGACAAGTGCAATTACGATTTTCTTAAAACAGTCTATTAATGAGCAAGCAATTCCTTTTATGATTAATAAGGGAAACAAAGAGACTCTACAAGCATTAAAAGACATTAAAGAAGGAAATGTTCATGGTGGATTTTCTTCCGTGGAGGATTTAATGGAGGATTTAAATGCTTGAAATATTTTACACGAACCAATTCAAAAAAGACTTTAAGAAAGCAAAGAAACAAGGAAAGAATTTAGAGAAATTAAAAGAAGTATTAGTACTTTTACAAGAACAGCAAACATTGCCGCCAAAGTATAAAGACCATGCACTAACAGGAAATTATATAGGTACACGAGAGTGCCATATTGAACCAGATTGGTTACTGATTTATAAAATTGACGGTGATAAATTGATCCTAACTTTAGCCCGAATAGGCTCACATAGTGAATTATTTCGATGAATCGGAAAGATATTACAAATCAATAAAAAACACTACTAAACGACCAGACGAATAGTAGTGTTTTTTGATTATGCGATTGTACTAAGCAATTTTAACACAATAAAAAATAATCATGCAAGACTAGGGCGCAACAATCTATTATAGACGTGCGCCTTTTTTAGTTCGGGAAAAGGGAATGAATCCGTTGTTCCGCGGCGGTGCGGTAGCCCTTGCTCCAAAACCAACGGATTAACTGCTGCACTCAACACGAGTCAATTAAACGTTCTCTACCCATTCGTTCCGATTGGGGAACGTTTCCTTTTCCTACTCGTTCCTCGCTTAACGGAAAAGGCCATTGACACGAGTTGTTCCTTGTGGGATCACAAGGAAGCGTTCCGCAGTGATTAACATTTCTAGTAGGTATTTCATACCTACTAGAAAACAAAGTCAAGGGCGTTCCGGTCAAAAATCCCTTTTCTGATGTCAGAACAGTGTCACGCGACCTTTTTCGTTTTCAGGCCGTTCATTTTGCAGTGTGTAACGCGCTGCTCACTGTTTGCTACAGTACCACAGCCAGTCGAAAAAACAAGGGTATATAAACGAGCAAGCTCGCCCTTGTTTTTTCTTTATGTCTATGGTCCTTCCACGGCACAGCGAGCGACACGAACACACTGGCGAAAATGAACAACCTAAACAAAAACGAAAAAGGGGGTAGACTACACCGTTTGACGAAAAGGAATTTTTGACCGTCCAGCTTCACTTCCTCAAACGCCTAACAAAAATGGTTGTTCAAAACCCAAAAACCTGAAAGGAGGTGGTTAAAATGAATGAGCTACAATTAAAACTTGACCTAGAAAAGGCACAACTGGAATACCAAAAATTAAGCCAAGCAATCAATGAAAATGATACTGTCACGCTGTTATTAAATTATGGTTGTTTAAAAAATGCCAATGACCGTTTAAACCAACTATCATTTTTGTTGAACCACATTGAATGGAAGGACGTGTAAGAATGGCTGAAAAAAAGAAAAAATACTGTGTGACAATTGTTGAAACCTTAGAGGTAGCTGTATATGTTTATGCAGAAAGCGAAGAACAAGCACATGAATTAGTTTCTAACATGTATTACGACCAAGAAATAATCTTAACAGAAGAGAATCACGAAACAACAGAATTTATCATTTAAAACAACGAAAGAGGTGAAAAAGATATTTTAGAGGTATTGAATTATATCCACGAAAAAAGCACAAAAAAAGAAACCTTTTGCCACTAACAAAAGATTTCTAAAGAATTGGTAGTTATACCTGAATAAATTTGTAATTCAAGTATAACGTATCTCATGACCTTTGACAAGTGAATTTCCCCCAACCTCTTATTCATAAGAGGTTGGACTAACAAAAGAAACGAGGGAACGTTATGGATTTTCAAAATATACAAACTGTAAAAGAATTAACACACGCACTCAAACAATACAATCAAAATCTAGCAACCACTATTTTTGACGACACACAAGGCTATATAAGTGTAGCATTCAAAAAGGACAAGATAGAAAAGAACGGAAACGACTTTCAATTTTTATGTTTCTATCCTAATTATGAAGTAGCCCTTTATCCAGTCGTGACATTACTTTCTTATCTTGAAAAGCTACCAGAACAAGCAACCGTTGCGATTAAAGACCCTGACGGTAACTACTCGTCCCTTTATCTAACCATTGATGAAACGATAGATAAAGGGACGAAATACAAGTGGCTAGTAATTAGCGACAGACTTTCTTATGAACGCTTTTACTTAACTAGTCAATTGACTATACAAGAGCAAGCACTGGAAAAGATGTTAAAAGAACTAGAAACCGAACCTAACAATAGACTAGAAGCCATTCACGACTGGCTATGCCAACAAACCGATAAAGACCTTTTGGTTGGTATTTTAAAGGAAAATAGAACATTGAAAGGGGCGGAAGCTTACTGCACTCAAAAGGCCTATGAAATACGTAATGGCAACGGGGCAATGGCTAGTCATATTACTGTTTTTAACTGGGTTAGAGAATATTATACGCTTGACGAACTGCCAACGGATAAGCCAAAAATACAAGCGACAATAAAAAGCGATTATATCAATCAAAAAATACAGCGACCAACACCAGTAGAAACCAAGAATAATAACGAAATAGATTTGTTTGAGGGGGAAGATTTTTAATGAATACTACTGACTATGTAGAGAATAAATTACAACCGCCAAGAGCGTTCTTTGAATGGTGCTACTCTTCTTTTCGGACATATGTATGGAAAAATAAAAATGAAACCATTGTTTCTTCAACAAGAAAACACGATTGGATAATTGAGAAAAAATTGAGAAAGAACTCTCGATTGACCTTTTATGATTCAAGCAGTTGTTTTCAGATTATACTAAGTACAAGTAAGCGAATTGAAGTACAGACCTACAAAGTTATTTCAGAGTATGAAAATGGAGTGCAATGTTTTCGTGAACAGCTAGAATGTATTGAAATATTTTCAAATAATCAACATATCAAGATTGGAAAGATATGTTTACCTGTATATTATGGTTACAATATGGGCATAGCCTTATATCCTAATGAATGGAAAAAGCGTTTAGAACGTGTGTCAGAGTTGAAATATCTAAATTTAGAGCGATTAAACGTTGATAATTTAGCTACCACGTACAAATATAGAACCTTGATAGAATTTGCTCAGAAAATAAATGCTCATAAATTAGCATATGATGTTATGAGTGGTGCAGTAGACATGCGAATACTTACAAAGAACTGTTTAAGGAAGTACAAAACATTTTTAAAGAATACAGACAATAGTCTAAAAGAGATACAGCTAAAACAAACATTTGAAAGCTTAAACATACCAATGGTAAAAGGGATTGAAAAATACGTATTAAAGAGCGACATATCCGATTTTCCAAATGAGATTGGCGCTGTTAAGTTTCAGAATTGGTTAGTAAAGCAAGGAAAGTCATTTAAGTATTATCAAGACTACCTCAATATGTTAACGCTCCTAAAAATAGAAATAAACAAACGTAATCAGTTACCGCCAGATTTAGAAGTCGCACACGATTGTGCAGTAGATAGAATTAATCAGTTGAACTATGAAAAAAGGGATAAAGAAATAAATGAACGTTTGAAACAACTAAGGAAGTATGAACGAGATATTGATGGGTACACATTTGTGTTACCTAAACGAGCAAACGACATAAAAAAAGAAGGAAAAGCACTAAACCATTGCGTAGCAAGCTATATAAGCAGACACGCAAAGGGAGAAACAACGATTATCTTCGTAAGAGAGAAGAAGAACCCTCAAAAATCTTATTTCACATTAGAGTACAACTACAATAGGGTTGTTCAGTTACAAGGAAAGAAGAATCGACAAAAGGTACCAGATGAATTGAAACAAGCGGTAGACAAATGGGTCAAGGTCATTAAAGATTAAACGTTAGGAATGCTAAGAAAAGACCGTTCTTAGCATTCCTAACCGAAATCTAGGACAAAATCCATTGTTCCGCGGCGGTGCAGTCGCCCTTGCTCCAAAACCAATGGATTTTCTGCTGCACTCAACACGAGTCAATTAAACGTTCTATTCCCATTCGTTCCGACTGGTGAACGTTTCTCTTTTCCTACTCGTTCCTCGCTTAACGGAAAAGGACATTGACACGAGTTGTTCCTTGTGAGACCACAAGGAAGCGTTCCGCAGATTTAAGTTTTTTCTGAAGCAGTTTCACTGCTACAGAAAAAAGGCGTTGGTTCTATGGCATTTTTCTGTCACTCGGCCCCTTCTTGCGGTTATCATTTCTTCAGTGAGCCGGCCTTGTGTACTTGCGAATCATACAACAGCCAGTCGAAAACACAAGGGTAAAATGCACGAGCAAGCTCGCCCTTGTGTTTTCTTTGTGTCTGATGTCTGTTCTCTGCGCACCCAAAACCTCAAACTCACTGAAGAAATGGATCATAACAGCAAACAAAGAAAGGAGAGGACCACAGAAAAATACCGAACCAACGAAGTTCAAAAGAAGCACCCCTTCCTAAATCTTCAAAAAAAATGAGTTTTGAAAAAAATAAAAAACAGAAAGAAGCGAATAAAAATGACTAGACTTGAACAAGCACAAGGAAAATTGCAACGACTAAAAAGAGAAAGCGAAGAAATGCACCACTTAATCAGGGCGGAACATGACCGTATCCCTTTTGGACAGCCTAACATTATTGGCCGTGGGGACATTTATAAGAAAGTAAATGGCTATCATGATCGTGCAATTAAATTACTGAAGGAACAAGAAAAACAAGAAAAAAGAGTGGAAATGCTGGAAAAGGTAGAAGATTTTAAGGAAAAAAACGAGCTAATCAAAGACGTTCATGTGGTCGGTAAATCAAGTTATGCGACGGTTGGCGCAAAAACAAGTGTCAATAACATTGATTACTTTAAAAATGAACTAAAAGAGCTTGAAAAGGCTAACGAAAAAGCAAAAGCCTATAACAAGACAAAACCAGCAATCAAAGCGAGAACGTTCGGCGCAGTAATCACGAAACTAAAAAATAAAATTGCGACCCTGGAACAAATGAAGGAAGCTGATGAAAACAAGGTGGTGAGTGAGAGAACAAAAGAGCTGATAGAAAGCGGTGCAGTGACGCAGTGGAAGAAAAAACCAATATTCTATTTCGTTAAAGGGTTGCGAAAAGTAGCACTAGAAATTGACGAAAATGGAGAATTCTTCATTTCTAACTATTATCCGGCTTGTACAGATGCAGATAAGGAATTTATCAGTAAGTTATTAGATCCTGCAGCTGAAAGCAGAAAAAAAGAAACCTTTTGCTGAAGACAAAAGATTTCTAGGACGTTAACTATTTATAGTCATGAATAAGTATAGCGTACCTTAGAAAAATATTCAATGGGTTCCTGCCATAACAATGGAGTTATGGCAAGGATTCATTGCCACTCATAGAATAGAACAATTATCTAACAGTAACGAATTAAAAAAAATATTGCTTTTGGAGGAATACAAATGAGAAGATTAAGTAATACGACAATGGCCAACGAAACTCTAAAAAAAGAAGCATGGTATAGAATGATGCTTACCGACCTATCAAGTTCTGTCATTGATGAGTTCATGGAAACGGGGAAATGCCATTACACCAGCAATTATTTTCAAGGTAAAAATATTTTAGTCACTGAAGAAATAGAGGCAATCATAAAGACGGTCGAAAAGAAGTATGGCTTCCTGGTGTACTATGTAACTGAAAATAAAACAGCGGATGGCCAGAGATTTTTATCATTATTCTACGTTGGACGCGATACTAGTGATTGGCTTTACTGTCACAGGGATTTAGAATCTTATAGGCAATATGTGTATGTAGTTAATACGACGAACCCTGCATTTTCAGAATTTGGAATGATTCAATTTGATCCAATACTAGGCAGTCTTTTACGAACTGCATAGATAAAAAAATATACATTTTATGGTATCAGTTGGGCTTTTTGGCCCAGCTGAAGCCTAACGTAAGGAATTATAAGAAAGGTGGGAAATGAGTATGGAAATACGGGAATTAATTATAATAGAAGATCCTTGCTTTTATCAATATACGACGATAAAAGAACTTGAATCGTTTAATACGTCTGAATTAACGATTGCTCTTAGTGTGCTTAGAAAAGAGCAGCGTCGCTTGAAAGAAAAAGTGTATCATTCTGGATCTGGCGATCAAGTGGATAAAAATAACGTTAAATTAATCAACAAGTACAGAGCCAATCTTGAAAAACTGCTGTTTATTAAGCAAGGGTATATTCCGGATGCAATCACGCAAAACATGATTGATACATTGATCAAAAACAATAAAAAATCCATACAGAAGATTCAAAAAGGTTGAGTTTAGCAAGGCAACAAAAAACATTTAATAAAAGAGAGGATGTAAAACATGGCCGAAAAAATTGATTTGAATAAGTTATATCATGAAAGTAAAAAGGAAAGAACCGAAAAACAAACAAAAATGGAACGAGCGTTAGAAGGAGTTGTGTGTGGGTTTCCAAGAAACACAGATGATGATCCAATTTTAAAGAATAGTAAGACCCAGGAGAATACCAATGGATGAAAAAAGGAAAGATAAAATTCAACGGTTGTTAGCACTAGCGAACGATGCGAACGATGAAGAATCAATGACAGCTTTAGCAAAGGCCCAGGAATTGATGCTAGCCTATGGAATTGATGAAGAAGAAGTGTTTCATTATCAGCAACACCAAAGGCAAGAAAAGGTTATAGATAAAGTGATTTACAAAGGAAGACCGCATAAATGGGTCTACAGACTAGCTGGGATCATTGCAAAGAATTTTCGTGTGAAGAATTACTATCAAAGTTCTTCAGATATAGAATTACACTACGTAGGTTTAACAACAGATGTAGAGATTGCAGAAATTACATTTTTATATGCAAAAGGTAGTGTTGCCTTTTGCTCAAAAGAGTTTATGAAACAACCGGAAATCAAGCGAAAATATAAACGAAAATGGCAATTAAAACAAGACTATATCGAAGGGTATTTGACGGCTCTTAGTTCAGTATTTGAAGCCCAGGTACTTACGAATGGTTACGAACTTGCATTGCAGTTGCCTGTCGCAGTCCATGAAGAAGTCTCAAAGCTAGGCTTGGTTAAAGGAAAAGACACCTCACACCATGTTGAAAACTTCGATGCTTTTCATTCTGGTTACCAGGAAGGCTTACAGTTTAAGAGTAAAGAGTTAATCAACTAATAAAATTATTAATGGAGGAAAGAGTATGCCTAATTTGGATTCCTACTTAGAAAGATTTGAAAACTATCAGAAGGAACAAGAAGAATTAAATGAAATTTTTGATCCGGACGATAGGAGGTGCAGAGTTTGTGGATGTACTCAATTTAATGCATGCCCAGGGGGTTGTTATTGGATTGAAGAAGACTTATGCAGTAAATGTGTATAGAAAGAGAACAAAAAAAGCAGATAAAAAATTATTTGCTTTTTTTACTTATATATTTTATACGATAAAAAAACGTGGTTTTTAGTTTGAAAACCCTGTAAGATTAATATATGGACCCATTTAATGTAAACATAAAAGGTGTTCGTTTTCTTAGGGGGGTATTTTAATAAAAATTGAGGAGTGAAAAAATGAATAAGTTTCAAAGTTGGCTTATGGCCAATAAAAATCTGTTAATTACAAGTGTAGTAATGTGTCAAGTGTTAGTCTTAAGCATAGGGATAATCAACTTTCCTTATATTGATGACACCGGCAGGCAAATTGATGGCAATACGGACTTTGCTAGAAGTTATTCTCGCTGGGGTAGCGAAATTGGTTCTTGGTTAGTTCAAGGGAGTAGACACCTTACGGATATGGGGTTGTGGACGCATATTCTTTCTGGATTCATTGTATCAGTAACAGGGGTCCCGAGCGCTTAGTGGGAATTTGTATCGATAAGGGGTACAAATTCCCACTAAACCAATGTTTCAAGGCCTATTTATTTTTTATATTCAATTCTCTTAAGTGTTTAGGAATAGATAACAAGTCAAATTTATACTCTCCAAGAAAAGTGATATGCTCCCAATTAATAGGAGATACATGCTTCATATACTTAGTTACTTCGGGATCTATTTTGACGAGATAATTATAAGCTGCTTGTAAGTAGACGGCGTTCCATATACTTATTGCATTTATTAACACATTAAGCGCACTAGCACTTTGAAGTTGTCGGCGAATATCGCGCTCCATAAATTTTCCGCGTCGCCCAAAAAATAGTTCTCTAGCTAAAGCATTAATCGCTTCTGTCTTATTTAGTCCATGAGTGATCCTTCGCCGTAGCTCACTATCTGTAATATAATCTATCATAAAAATGCTCTTTTCAATGCGACCTAGTTCTCTCAGTGCAAGAGCTACTCTATTCTTACGTGCGTATGAGCCTAGCTTTCCTAATAGTAAAGAACTAGATACTTTTCCTGTTTGAATCGAATAGGCGATTCGTTTAATTTCATCATAGTTTTCTTCAATAATTTTTACATTGATTTTTCCGCTTATATCTTCTGATAAGTTAGGGTAGTAGGAAGGTGATTTGATAGAAAATAATTGTGATTTTTTTATATTTCTGATGCGAGGTTCAAAATCAAAGCCTAGTAATGCGGTCATTCCAAACACCTGATCAGAATACCCATTTGTATCAGTAAAATGTTCCTCAATATCTAGATCTGTTTCATGATAAAGTAGGCCATCAAGGGTATGAGTAGCTTCCCTTGTATTAGTTGAAGCAACCTCGATATGATGAGTCGTATGCCTATCATTTATTGATCGAATCATTGTAGCTCCTTTTTCCATACTTTTGTAATGTGGATTAACATCGGATTTTAGAGCTGAGACGCCCACTGGGACGCGCATTCCGTCTGAAGCAGTGGTTTTTCCTTCACCCCAAAAGTCTGCAACAGGAAGCTTTAACTGATAATTAACCAAAACAGATTGAGCACGAGTCAGAGCTTCTTTATAAAAGCGCCATTGTTTGGCATTGGCTAACTGAGAATAAGAAATTCCAGGAGTTGATTGGGCCATTTTTTCAAGACCAATATTCATCCCTAAACCCAGCAAAGCAGCAAAAATAATTTTTCTTTCTTGTTCACTCGGCGGTTTCCCTGTAGAATCATGACTAAATTCTTGTGAAAAGTTGGTCCAACTGTCCACCTCAATTAAAAGATCACTAAGCCTTATCTTAGGAATTATTGAATAAAGTTTTTTTCTATATATTTCTGCTTCGCTAGGTGTAACTTTTTCCAACTTTTTAAGGTTTGCTCTTGAAATTCTCTTATCAACTGTCGAATAAAATTGAAGCTGTAAATCTAAAATTATTTCCCGATCCTTTAAATAGTCCTCAAACGTGTCTGGAATAGTTTCTGAATCAATACAAGCAGATAAATCAACTAAGTAATCATCAATATTTCGATGGATCATACTTCCTTCAACTGAAATATCTCCTGATCGAATATTGTTCTTTAGCTCGGTGAAAGCTACTAACTCATAGTAAGACCGATCTATTTTCCCCTCTTCTGGCCGAACAAGGCTTTTCCATTTTTTACTCACAAAATCAGTAGAAGTATCTGCCGGTATTTTTCTTTTACCACTATTGTGTAAATCAGTTAGTTGAGTTAGGGCCATGAGGACTGGATTTGCTGCCGGAGTTGCTTTGAACGAAAGGGTCCTCAATAACATTGGCGTGTATCTTCGGAGGTAATTAGCTTTATTTCGAACCATTTCTAAATAGCCATGATTTTTATTACCTGTAATTTTTTTAGCTTCTTCTCCATCTTGTACTAAATCTTCCCAAGGCATGATTCGTTCAATTTCGTCAAAAGGATTACTATCATTATCTTTTGCAAAGTGAAGAGCATCAATTAAAGAAGCATAATGTTCCAATTTTTTAGTAGCCAATTTTCCTTTTTCTTTTAACTGTTCTTGTGAATCACGTGTCCCTTTGCGTTTAATACTTGCTAAAATGCGGTCATTAATCTCAATCAGTTGATCGATCAGATATTGATGATGATTGACTAAAAAAGCAATAAGTAAAGAGTATCTTTTTTCAAGCTCAAAACGGGAGAAGTCATATGCATCATAATTTTCCCCTAGTCTAGCTAGCTGAAGAAACCTGTTCCGATTAATATGGGAGACATTAATTGTCCCGAGTCCCATGGAAGCAATCACTTCCACTTTTTTACAAATACTCATAAAGCTTTCTGGATTTGCCTTACCTGGAATGTCTTTTAGCCAAGCGAGTTTAGTTATTTTCGTCTCTTCATAAATTTGAAACAAACTCTCTAGTTTTTCAATTTGTATATCTGTTAATGAACAGAGTAATATTGAAAATAAGTTGTTTTCTGCTTTATCTCGACAGCGGCTTATAATGTCTTCAAGTGTAGCTATAGATGGAAAAATAATTCTTTTTCGAGTTAAGAAATCAATTGTTTTTTTCATTAGATAGATAGAGTCATCATTTTCTAAAGCTAGTTCAATTAAATATTCTATTAACTGTTTTTGTGTATTAGCACTACCGAATCGATGATAGTTGAATACTTCTAAGATCTCGTTGAAGTGATTTGCACGTGTATTTCTATGATCATATGAATTTAAATCAATTGCATCAAGATGGAGCTGTCGACTCACATAAGAAGTTAGTCTGGTTGATTTAATCGGCCAATTACTTAAAGAACACCCAGGATACCGGGCCAAACAAAGTTGTATCGCAAATCCTAGTTTATTGACCTTTCCACGGTGTTGATTAATAACCTCCAGATCATAATCAGAAAAACTAAAATACGCTTTAAAATCCTCTTCTGATAAGTGGTCTACAGAAAGAAGTTGTTCACGCTGTGAAGTAGTTAAAATTCTTTTCATAGCCATATCTTAAGCATTCCTTTTATTGAGGTAACGGTAAAAGGTTGTTTTGCTTAATTTAGAGGCATCAAGAATTTGACGAATAGAATACTCTTTGCTGTCATACATTTTTAAAGCTAAATCAATTGATAGCTTACCTTTACTTGGACGGCCCCCTTTTTTTCCTCGGACTCTGGCTGCCTTAAGACCAGAGTTAGTTCGTTCAATAATAATATCCCGTTCCAGTTCTGCTAAACTAGCCATAACTCGGAAAAAGAATCTTCCCATAGACGTTGAAGTATCTACGTTATCTTGAATAGATATAAAATTGACACTAAGTTCTTCAAATAATTCAGAAAGTTCAATCAAATGTTTAGTTGATCGTGAAATTCGATCTAACTTGTAAATGACAACAGAATCTCCTTCACGTAGTAGGTTGATCATTTCTTCTAATTGCGGTCGGTCTTTTTTCGCACCAGTTACTTTTTCTTGAAATAATTTATCAATTCCATAATGAGTAAGTGCATCAATTTGTAAACTAAGATTTTGATCATCCGTACTCACTCGAGCATAGCCAAAAATCATAAAAAAACCTCCTTAATTTTATAATTTAAATGTACCATAACTCATTAAGTATAACTATATAGGAACTATGAAAAAGGAACGGATTTTGGTACTTGATTTACTTAAAAAACATTTAGAAAAAGCAGGAAAATGAAAAGGTACCATAAACGGTCGTTTATGGTACCATTCAAATTTATCCTTATTGTACAAAATAACAGCGAAATTTTTAAATCTATTCCTTATCGATACAAATTCCCCGTAGGCGCTAGGGACCTCTTTAGCTCCTTGGAAGCTGTCAGTAGTATACCTAATAATTTATCTACATTCCCTTTAGTAACGTGTAACTTTCCAAATTTACAAAAGCGACTCATAGAATTATTTCCTCCCGTTAAATAATAGATAACTATTAAAAATAGACAATACTTGCTCATAAGTAACGGTACTTAAATTGTTTACTTTGGCGTGTTTCATTGCTTGATGAAACTGATTTTTAGTAAACAGTTGACGATATTCTCGATTGACCCATTTTGAAACAAAGTACGTATATAGCTTCCAATATTTATCTGGAACATCTGTGGTATGGCGGGTAAGTTTTATTAAGACACTGTTTACTTTTGGTTTAGGATGAAAGCATTCCGCTGGCAGCTTAAGCAATTGCTGAATCGAGACTTGAGTGTGCAAGAGCAACCCTAGTGTTCGGTGAATATCCAAGGTACGCTTGTAGAATCCTTCTTCAACAATCAGATAGATGTCAGACGCATGGCTTTCAAAAACCACTTTTTTAATAATTTGTGTGCTTAAATGGTAAGGAATATTCCCAACAATTTTATACCTCTGTTTGTTAGGGAATTGAAACTGTAGAATATCTTGGTGAATTAAAGTGACACGAATGTTCAGTTTTAATTTTTCTGACGATAAGTTGAATAGATGACTGTCTAATTCAATAGACGTTACCTGTTTACTTATTTTAGCCAGTTTCGTCGTTAAATGCCCTTTACCTGTTCCAATTTCGTAAACGGTATCGGTTTCTTTTAAATTCAATTGTTTTATTATTTGGTTGAGTACTTTTTCACTCGTTAAAAAGTTTTGAGAATATTTTATATTTTTGTTCATGTAATCACTCCTGAAGTGATTACATCTATAAATAAATACAGAAGTTAAACGATTTGTTTGTAATTTTAGTTATCTGTTTAAAAAGTCATAAGATTAGTCACTGGTAGGAATTAATCTAACGTATTTATTTATCTGCGTAATCACTGTTTTTAGTCTGTTTCAAAACAGTAGATGTTTTATCTACATTACGCATTTGGAATACCAACATGACGAATCCCTCCTTCTTAATTACAAATTTTTAGCATCTAATTTAACTTCAATTCCTATTATACAAAATTTTAAGATAATGCACTATCAACACACTCTTAAGTTTGCTTCTAAGTCTTATTTCCATAACTTTAGGGTTAACCATACGCAAGACCAATCACTCTCGGACAATACTCATGATTTTAATGATAAAATCCATGTTAAACCCATAGATAAGAAATACACCTGCAATAACCGTTACCTGTTTGTGCCAATTTAAAAATGCACCACTTTTTTATAATTAAAACGGTTGAAAACTGTACCACTAATAACTCACAATAGAGAGATGTCACCGTCAAGTTAAATGTACAAAATAACAGCGAAATTTTTAAATCTATTTCTTATCGATACAAATTCCTCGTAGGCGCTCGGGACCCCTAACAGGGATTATCATTGTTTACTCTTTTCATAAGAAGCTATCTCTTTTAGCTTTAACAGCAGCCATGTTGGTTGGCTTTAATCCTTGGTTTTTACAAAATTTAAGTTTCAGGTTCGATAGTCCTTACATGTCTTTGAGCCTTTTATTTTCAGTTCTTCCATTTCTATTTTGGAATAAAAATAAAGTCTTATTTTTAGTTGTTTCTATTTTAAGCATTTTTTTGATGTGTAATACTTATCAGGCGTCTTCGGGGATCTACGTCGTGATGGTGTTAGCATTATCACTGAAGCAGCTGTTAGACAATCAATCGTTTATTGCTGTGCTTAAAAAAGCGATTGTAGCTATGATTAGCTATATAAGCGCCATGTTTCTTTATCTTATTGAAACAAAATTTAATCCTGAAATAGCAACGCGAGGCGGTATGACAACAATCGCGAGCGTTAAGGATATACCCAAAACAATCCTGGTAAATAGTCAAATGTATCTGTCAAAAATAACCGAGCAGAGTACAAAGCTATGGATACTTTTGTTTTTTATTCTAGTAATTTTCTTTGTTTTAAGTACGGTTCTTAATGCGAAAGTATCGCCTGTTAAAAGCTTTTTATACGCAGTATTATTTCTATTTTTAGGCTCTATTTTGAGTTACGGCGTCTTTCTAATCTTTCCGGAAAAGCTTTTGTTAATTTCGCCTAGATACGGCTATGGATTTAGTTTTTTTGTAGTTTCAATTATCATGCTTACTTTGTCAAATACTTCTAAAAACGTGCTAGGATATGTGTCAAAAACAGCGGTTTGTCTTTTCTGTGTCTACCTTTTATCTTTTACATTTGTTTATGCTAGTGCGTTAAGCCACCAAAAGGAATCTTTTGAACGACAAAGTATGATATTAGCCGATGATTTAAAAGACCTAGTGAACCGTGACACGGTGACCGTGCATAGTACGTCTTTATTTAAAGATTCGCCAGTATTTGCTAATAGTTCGAAGAATTATCCTATATTAAAAGAACTGGTTCCACCAAATGAAGCCCTTTATTGGCCAAATCAGTTTTTATTTAGAACGTACACTGGTTTAAATGTGAACATGGAGATCTTTGATATTAACGCGTTGAATAAAGAAGAAAGTGAGTTAATGAAATCTAATTATTACCATGACATTTATGTAAAAGATTCAGAAGTATTTGTTCATGTTAAATAATCCTGAAATAAAAGTAATATCAAGGCAATTGAAAGGCCGGGGTAGATACTGTAAAATAAAAATAGCTATTTCAGATTTAACTATTTACTTACAGACTGAATAAATTGAGCGTTCAGTTCTATGAGTACTTGTTAGAAACGAAAGGCTAAAATAAGTTATAACCTTAGAGACTGTCTCCCCCCAAGAGACAGTCTTATATATTGTTTAATAGATAATTACTTTACTAAAATAGGATAAATTCAATCAGAAATGTATACTTTGTAAGGAAAAAATCATAGCTGTTTTAGGATATTATTTGCTATTTTATGTATTTGCCAATTACAATGGTATTGTAAATAAATACATAAAGTAGCATTAGTAGGTTTTGGGGGATATAGATTTGGAAAATATTTTTGATTTAAACAAGGGATTATCAAGAAGAAAATATTGGTATTATCAGTGTATACTGTTTGTGTTTGGATTAGGGATAGAAACTTTTTCAATGTTTGTATACAAAAAGTCTCTGATTGAAAACAATTATTTAAAATATTTCGTGATAAATGGTCCATTTGATTTTTATAATTTTCTTAGGATCGTGTTCTTTATAATGATTATTATAGGTTTTCTGTTCCAAGCAAGAAGGTTTGTTGATATTGGGTGGTCGAAATTTGTAGCTTTACTAAGTCTGTTACCGTTAGTTGGTATTATCACAACAGGGATTTGTTTATTTAAAAAGGGAAAAGACAATAAAACAGATAGCAGTCAAGTTTCTTGATTGCTATCTGTTTTATTTATTAAGAGTATTGTCTATTAAATGAATGACAAGAACTTGCATTGTAAGCAGCTTGAATCGCAGCTGACCATGAGAGTTTATGGAATGCTACTGCAGACCAAATTCCTTTCATAATACAAGCACCTTGTTTTGCTTTAGCTTGTTGATATTTATTCCATAAATGTTTAGGGACTTTACTTTTTGCAAAGTTGTCCTAATAACCATCGTCACTTTGGGCATATGCAGTAGTAAAGTTTACTAACGGATAATACATGATAAATTTAAAAGGTAGGGTACTTTTTCGTACAAGAATGATTTTGTAAGTATGAAACAAGCTAGTTATATTTCACTAGCTATTCAATGAAATAAGTTTTTAAAGTAGATTGTTGATAGATATATTAAAATTTTTTTTCATGTAAGAGTATGCTAAAATTGATGTTAAGAATGGTTTTCCCTAGTAATAGGTAACATCAAAATAAAGGAAGGTGTAATTCTATACCTATGGAAGAAAATAATATAGAAAGCAAAGACAATCTGTTTAAAGAGATTGGGGAAAAAATGTATCCGCTTTTTTTTAATCGTAATTTTGGATTAGCAACAAAAAGTGAAATTGAAAGCATGCTCTTTTACTCGTATCTAAAACATAAGATAAATAGTAATAGTGATTACTCAGATAGAACCTTGTCTAGAGAGCTAGGAATATCGGAAGTTAAAGTAAGGAATCTTAAGAGAACATGTTATGCAAGATATGAAGATGCAATTGATTTTCCTAAATTACTAACCTCGCTGTCCAAAGAAGGCTCAAATCTAATGTTTTTTAAAATCTATACTGACAATAATGATGTATTATGTAGGATATCTATTTCCGAGGTAGTTTATTATGATGAACTTCGAACACAATTAAACAATAGTGGTATTCTTTTTAAAAAAAATCCAGGATCAAATTATGTAGAGTTATCAATGGCAGATGCAATAATTTTCTTTGATCAGGATTCTATCAGCAAAGAAAGCTTAGATTTGAAAAATTTAATAGATAAGATGAAACAGTTGAATTTTAAAACTAATACTAAAATGGATATTGATAAAATATTAGAAGGAACTAAAGCTGGTAGAATGAAAAATGTCGTTGAGGCTATGATGAAGCTTTCCAACTCAATATAAACAAAGAGGTCAGAAACTTCTAAGTTTTTTGACCTATTGCTTTTTCGTGTGTAACTTTTTTATTTAAATGGCATAAGTTTTTATCGATGAATGGCAAAAGCTACCAAAACAAATGGAAAAAACCAGTTGTATATTACAACTGGTTTTTTTGAACGAAATCTCGTTCAATGGATAGCTTAACTATAATATAAGTATACAAAATATGCAAGCGTTTACATTAAATAAAAAATTGAATTTGGTAGTAGGGTACATATGATTCTATTTAATAGCTAACAAAATTTTTTTCTCTATTTCACGTGTATTATTAGAAATCATATCTTTAAACGGGATAACTATACCATTATTTTTTAAGTCATCACTTAGATATCTGGAGTCTATGTCATTATATACAATCAAGTCTGCCTTGGGTATTTCAGTACTTGAAGTATCATAGCTTATAAAATCAACAGTAACATCAGACGGCAAATTCGTTTTAATTGTTTCTTGAAATTTTTGTGCTTGTCTCAAAGGCATAGTTGTACTATTTCCATAAAGACCCATACCCTTTAAATTTACAGAATATATCCATACTATCTTTTTCATTTGTATTCCCCCTTCTAACATATTATTTACTTTAAATATATCACTTTGTAAAATTAATACAAGAAATATCTACAACGATTTTAAGCAATGTGATATAATGATCAATGAAAGCGCTTACTTGACTTTGTTCCGTATACTTAACTATACATATTTTTTAATACCTACTTAATATGTAACAATTACTCTGTACATAAGGTAGTTAAACAACTAGAAAATTATTTTGGAGGAGATATTTATGAGTAAATTATTACGTGAATTAACAGACAAGGAAATACAATCTTCGTTATCTAATGGTGGATCTACATGCAGTATGTATAAAGCGCTATTACCTGGACATATTGCTGCATGTGCAGCTAGTGCATATTTTTATGGTTCAAGTGGCTGTACCGCAATGAGATATGTTTCAGAATATATAAGAAAGAATTGTTAACCATTCAATTTTTTTAATGTAGTTTATATAGCATGTTAATTTGTTGTTTAACTATCTTATTCTTAGGAGGATATATCTATGCTTAGAAATTTTTCAGTAATAATTATATGTAAAAATGAAGAAAGAGTAATCAAGCGATGCATAGAATCTATACAAAAAAATTTGAAAAAGAATGATGAAATCATAGTAGTGGATACCGGGTCTACAGATAATACTATAAAAATTATATCTAGTATAGAAAATGTAAAACTATTCAATTATGAATGGAAAGATGACTTTGCAGATGCAAGAAACTTTGGTATTTCAAAGGCAAAAAAAGATTGGATTTTTTTTATTGATTCCGATGAGATAATGTCAAAAGGATGTTTAGAGCAATTAAATGCTAGTATAAATGAAGCAATGGCCTACTCTGAAAATAATGAAAAGCTTGTTTTTTCGCCTAAAGCAGTTAATACGGATGATTCTGTATTCTACAATGCAGGAAGAATATTTGCTAATGATGGAAACATTAAATACGAAGGGTGTGTACACGAATATCCTGTCGTGACTGATAAAAGTTTAACGCTTGTTTCTTTAAAACTTCCTAGAGTTATAGTAAGACATGATGGTTATGAAAAAGAGGTACGAGCAGACAAAAATAAAACAGTAAGAAATATAACTTTAATTAAAAAAATCCTTCAGGAAGAACCTAACAACTCTCAGTATTATTATTATTACTACAGAGATTCAAAACCCTTGATTACGATTGAAGAATACGAACAAGGGATGCTAAATTTTTTTGAAAAATTTCCCGATAGTCCTTACATTGATCAAGTAGTAAGAGATCTAGCTTATCATTATATACAAGTTGGTAAAAATGAATTAGCAGAGGAATATATTAATATGTTATTTGAGAGCGCAGAAAATGGAGCGAAAGAAAATTATCATTTAGCAATATTATACACAGGGATGAATGAAATGGGTAAGATAAAAGCCCAACAAAAAGACATATTAAAGTTACTTGTATATGCACATGATAATGTTTTACAGCAAGAGGAAGAGTTGTTTGATAAGGGATATATATTCGATGATTTAATAAGTATACTGTTTTTTCAGATTGAGGAATACGAAACCGCATATAAAATATGTGAAAAACTTGATTCTTGTGGCTATGCTTCTAACATTTCAAAAATGATTAGTAAACTTAAAGTGGTTCTAAGTCCTAATTCTAAAAATTTTAGGTAAAAGGAGTCAATTCTTAGATACCATAACTTAATTTTATTATAAGTAAATATCAACTTAAATTAATAATGCTTTTTAGATAAGGAAGATAAAAATGAAATATAAAGTTATACCACAAATAGGTGAAGAAGATTGCGGTGCTGCATGTGTAGCAATGATAGTAGAAAACTATTTCAAAAAAAAAATATCAATTTGTGAAATAAGACCGTTAATTAAGAATACAAAAATGGGGACTTCTTTCTTTGACTTAAAAAGAGGACTAAAGCGTTTGGGAGTTGATTGCAAAATTTCGCAGGCAGTAAAGCAGAAAGACGTTTTTGAAGAAATTACATACCCATTTATTACACAAATTTACAATGAAACAGGTATTCATTACATTACAGTATTCGAAAAAAAAAGAAATAAATTAATTGTTGGAGACTCTAGTAAAAATAGACAGCTTTCAATTTCAATTAGTAAGTTTCTAAAAAAATGGATTCCATATGTTTTAGAAATGGATTTTAAAAGATCAAATATAGTCTATCAAATTGAACAAAAAGCTAAGGAAATAAGTATTTGGAAAATCATGAATAGTCTAAAACTCCAACTTTTTCTATCATTATGTCTATCTATTATAGTGTATGTAGCGGGTGTAATAATAGCAAATATATATACTTTGTATTTTAACATTTTGATACCACAAAACCTTGGAGAGTTAGCTTTACAGTTAATGTTTATATATAT
>OJZS01000060.1_pt1 | contig 74020 bp, 100 predicted proteins | sample 1614671 | NCBI WGS metagenome assembly OJZS01 (sample SAMN04436960, study PRJEB24849) | human gut metagenome | biome: human gut; feature: NICU; material: stool | host: Homo sapiens | place: USA: Saint Louis, MO | collected 2012-10-15 | reverse complement strand
CATTAACATCGCCAATAGACTGCCTAATGTTATCTCCATTCACATATATGCTGGCCGCACCTCCTGGAACGCGTTTAACAAACGTCCCTGGGCTTGTGTCGCCGACATAAGTTGGACTGCCGGTTACTTCAACAACTCCAGTTACCCCGGTGTTCACGTTGACAGGCTGGATTGTGGCACCGTCAATCACGCAATTACACACTGCTTTAACACCAAACGTCCGGTAAAGGCTAAAGCCCTGGACGTTGTTTTTGTGTGAATACCCTGACCATTCAATAAACGGCCTTGCCTGCACCAGCGCCGACGAGCTGAATACAGTACCCGCCGCTACCGTCTGAGATGCGCTGACAGTATAGGTGCCGGTACCATCGCTATTCACAGCAATTGCAGACACAATCGTTGTTCCTGAAACCGCACCGGTAAGCAGTGTGGCACCTGCGGAAATAGCCCCTCGCTTAACAGACGTTACGGTCAGAGTCGTCCCGGAGATTGATCCGAGAAACACCGCATCAATTTTGTAGACAGATGCTGCTGAGGTCTCACGATACAGTGAGCGCATGTAATCCGATGCCGACTCTGCTGTAAATCTGATCCGGTTCACGTACCCGTTTGAGTTAACCTGGATAATGTCAGTCACCTTATTTGTATTTGCAGGGTCAGATACACATTTTCCATCATAAATAACCTCATTAATAACTGCGTTACCCGTCAGCATTACTGCCTGCGCGTTTCCGGTAGCAAGCATGTGATACCCGCGTAGCGTCAGTTTCCCGACATACGAATAGTGTGCGGCCTGGATAATTTTTGACGTCTGGTAGTTGCGGCAGGTTACGTCGAAATCAGCCTCATCAATGATGGTAAAGCTGTCGATTGAAACCACTATCTGGTTTTTGTTTGCCGGCTGTATGTTTTTTGCAACAACGCGACCTACACGTAACGCACGGAAAAATATGCACGGCCAGCCATCGCCCTGAGCTGATGCGTTAGAGACATTCTCTATAGAGAGCATATCAATCCGGCAACGGTCAGTGTTGGTGTCGTTTTGCGCGTAAATAGCACCGTGCTTAGAGACGCCTCCCACATTTTTAACAGAAACGTAACGATAGCGGTGGTCGTCATTGCCTGTCATTTTCACTGCATAATAGCACGCTGTCGGGTACAGGCCGTCAATTACGATACCGTTAAAATCGCCAATGCTCTGCGTGTACGCTGCAAAATCACCGCCGGTAAAGGCGACAAGGTCATCTCCGGCGTTACCGCTGATATTTCTGATATCAGCGCCCCAGATGGGTCCCTGATGGTGCAGACCATCTGAGTTAGTATCGACGTAAATATCGTGCTCAGTTACGTGCGCCGCATCCGATATGCAGCACGCATATTTAAAGGCATTCAGGATATTAATACCCTTTACAGTGGGCCGGAAAACATGTTTTAAATTTATACAAAAGCGTTTTGTTGCACCTGCTGTATTATTTCCTGAGTAGTTGTAATCGACCGTACCCTCGCCACAGATAGTTATGTTTTTATTTGCCCGTGCTACCTTTATCGCACCAGCAGAATTAACGTCATCAGGCACAACATACCCCTGAACGATAAAACTATTTGCATCCACCACCTGAAAAACAATGTAGGTTCCGTTCCAGCCGAAATTGGTTGCCCCCCTGATGCTAACCGCATCACCGACATCAAACCCATGATTTGTGAGTGGGATGGTAATCAGGCAATGATATCCCTCAGTAAGCTGGGTAAGGGTATAGCTTAGCGCGCCATCACATGGCATTTCTGGTGCGTCTGCCAGTGTATTGCTGATGACGTTTTTATTTGCCCCGTCCGCCTGTTTCAGCGTCACTCCGGAGGCCAGATAAAGCGTCGCATTATCTCTCAGGCTTAGAGTTGCGTTGGTGAGATAAATTCCGGGCTCTGTTATTGCAAGGAGTCCATCAGTAGCAAATAACTGCGTCAGTTTCTCAGTCTGAATTAACGTCGCAGACGGGAAAATCCCCAGCATCCCTGCAGTAACGAACCCCATCGCTTCCGTAGTGGACGCAGCGCCGATATTGACCCACTGTCCTGATTTTGTTTCTTCACTGTAAATTCCACCGTCTTCATCGGGTCCCGCCCCAGACGTAACATGTGGTAATGTCCCGATATAGCGGTACCACGAATTACCGTACCAGATGATTTGATTTCTGTTATCGACAGTTATGCCTACACTCCAGTCTCCAAGTTCCTGCCATCCAATAAGAGAAATTGCCTGTTCAAACTGATTGGCTCTATCCTGTTGATCGGCGTTAAAAGCAGACTGCTGCGAATTCATTTGTTCAGTCAATGCTACTGAAGCTAAGATTCTTTGATCGTCTGACTTTTTTTGCATTCCGGACATGGTATCACGAACTATTCCGACTCTCGTTGTTACACTTAAATCATCTGAGTTAACAAACTCATCTATTGTTGCATTATTATCCCAAACATCAGGCATAGCAGAAGACGGGACAGGGTTACCCGTTTTATATAAAGCCATTATTGATATACTCCGGATTAATCAGGCGGAACGATACCAGCCCATCAGTTTTACGTAGGAGTTGGTGATATTTAATGCGGTACCACTACCCATATTTTCGGTATTACCGGAAACGTTGTGACCATGGGAACCCAATTCAAGACTATGGGTATGATCCCCAGCCTCTGAAGTAGAGCCGAAATTAGTACCCCCGTTAGAGCCCACGGCCTGATCTGAACCACCCTGTTTTTGCATTGAGCTGCCCCAGCCATGCGAGTGCGCACCCTGGCTGTTAGTAGTTTTTGTCCCCAGATCGACCGAATCTGCAGTGCCGCTGACACTCAATGCCTGGGCAGGCAAGTTTCCCTTAGCAATGGTAACGGTATCAGCCCCGCCAGTCGTTAATACATCGGTTCCGTTCTGAAGGCCCAGGCGAATTGTTTTATTTTCCCCGATGTAATTCCAGGTGGTTCCCGGGAAAAGCGTGTTTGGATTTTTGTTCTGAGCGAAGAAAAGCACCGCGCCAACAGGATATACGGAATCAATTTGTAGTGAGGTAAGAGCGGCCAGCAGTTGAGTTTTTAGCGCAGCCGTATCCCCGTCATCCAAAACGTCTTCGGCAGTTTGATCTGCAATTATCTGACCCAGCACACTCGCCATGACCGTACCCTGCCGTAGCGCCTTATTAACCTGTTCAGATCGTGCAATCCCCGCGGTAAAACCGGTAGATAATGCAACCAGATTTTCCCAGTCGGCCTGACTGGACACGTTTGCACCTGCACCAACGGCAAACGGCTTAAAATTATTTTCAGCCATCAGAATGTTTCTCCCCATGCGCCAGAATCAAATCCGGCGATGTAATCGTTATCGACGTCAAATCCAAAAAATTTATATCCGTTGGATGGTGTAATGGTTTCCCTAATCCGCACCCCGGCGGCTTTTACCGTCAGCAGACCAGCGCGGATGACAAAAACAAATTCAGCAGGAAGTTTATCTATCGGGTTTATATCGTAGCGAGAAGGCTCATATCCTTCCGGCAGAGGAATAAACGGGCCGTGGTTAATTGCTGAGTCAAATATCAACCTGTCAATATTGGGAATGATATATTCATCATCCACGACGATTAAAACCGATATCGTCATATCCTGATTATCCAGAATAACCAGTTTAATTCCTGTTCCTGCTAATGCCGTTTCCAAGATATCCGGCAGTGTTCCGTTCTGGCCGTTCCAGTTGTTTATCCCTATGCGGGCTTTCAGCACCACGCGGTAAACATCATCGCTGAGATACGTCAGCGCATCGGTGGACTGGTAAGGGCCCAGCCAGATCCCCTGATCCCAACCGACACGCTCTTTATCCCATTCAAGAAAAACGCCGGTAATAGGTGCCGCTACCGCGCGTGAAACGCCGATCCACTTTCCGAGGATATCCAGTTGGTCGCCAACGGCGGTATCGACGTCGAAAGCAGTGATTAGTCCGGCTGTCGCAGCGGAAACATCAATAAGTGGCCGCGTTGATAAATCAACGTGGTCGAAGAATTTCGGCTTTCCTGCGTGGTAATTGGTGATCAGGTCGGTGTATTTGCTCATGGCGTCACCACCAGTGCGATGTTATCCACGCTGCAGGATGCCGACTCGTCGTACGCAAGCACCACATTAGCCGCGGCGACCCCCTCTGCCGTTCGACCGATCAACAGCTCCATGATGTCGTAATAACGTGCGTTCCCGCCGCTGACGACACCCAGGTTAGCCGGGGAATAAACCCGACTCAGCAGAACGCTGTCACCGATGGCCAGCGAATTGATATACGCCGCCACCGCCGCCTTCATTTCGTCTCCGACCTCAGAGCTATAACCCGTCAGCGCCTGAATCGTTATCGACACATAGATCGGCACGTCGACAGGGCGAGAGAAACGGATGGTGTAAGGGTTGCCGTATTTGTCGGTGACTATTACCGCCGTCGTACCGTACGTTGATACGCCCTGCCCCTTAGTGCTTCGTATCGTGTTTGCGATTTCCGTCGCATCCCCACCCTCGACGATTGCCGAAATGGAGTGAGCCGGTAGCCCGTTAGCATCGGTAGTCTCTGTATCGTTCTCAAACAGCTTGTGGCGGGTCACGCCTTCAACGTTGGCAATCGCACCGTCTACCGCGTCAAACGGTGTGAGAGATGCCAGCGCAACGCTTTGCGACTGCCTCACCCGTAGTTCAGCGTCAGTCTCTGCGGCGATACCAACGGTGGCCGCCAGCGGGTTAGTTACTGAGGCCCACCCACGCGTCGGCGTATTGATGCCGTTTACTGACCCGGCGACTGCGGCAACCGCCCCGCTACTCGCACACGTTGCCGTAGCGACCACAGTACCGTCAGTGCCGATCACCACCGTCGCAGGCAGATTCCAGATCACGCTATTGGTATCGCGTACCGAGCCGTTGGTGATGGTCGTACCTACCGTACCGGTCAGCAGCAGATCGACCGTTGAATTGGTCGCTGCACGCCGGGTGATGCCGTTAATTTTGACGTTGCTCGTCAGTGCGTCACCCACTGCCGTCGCTGGCGAGAACGACCGGTAAACCGAAATGGCCGTGTTATTGGCGTCGTGAATAGCCAGGGCCACCAGCGCCACCATCTGGCCGTCTTTGCTATCGGGATCGAGATAGGCATCACTGCCATAAATCTGCTGAAAATAACCGGTGATGGTGTCCAGCACGGTCTGATAGTCGGGCGCACTTATCCCCTCAGCGGTTACCGTTGCCGATAAGCCGAGTGTGTCGAGGTCCAAAGACATTACGCCTCCGAAGTTACTGTGGTTGTCCCGTAGATGGTTTCCACCGTTGCTGTGAACGTTACACGCCGCGTACGCCCGTCAACTTCGGTGTTAAATTCGGTGATGCCGCTGACGCCCTGTGTTTCCAGGATGCGCCGGCGGATAGCCAGGTTATAGGTGTCAGGTCGTTGCTTGCCGAGGACTGACTGAATCCAGGGCGTTCCCTCTGTGGTATCGAGGAACCACTGACCGTACCAGAGCAGGAAGCGCGTTTTTATGGCCTGCGCTACGGCCTCCGGAGAATTCACCAGCCAGGTATCATCGCCCTGGCCGAAGGTATAATCCCCGTCATCATCTTCTCGACGGTATCGCATCCCTCACCACCAGCGCACTGCGCTAATTACGCTTGATAGGCCAAACAAGAAGAAAACAGCCCATATCAAAAGGAATTTCCAGTTGGGTAATTTTTCGCCCATGACTCGCAACTCCCGTATCAGTTTGCTAAAATCAATCACAGGTTCCTCGTTAGTAACGGTAACGTTGGACATAAAAAACCCCGGACTGCTTGCAACAGTCGGGGTTTTGTTTTTTCCCCGGTGAAGGGAAGTTTTTTGAATTGCCTTACTGGGCAAATTTACATATCAGCGGTAACTACCCTCCAAGCGGCGCTGTGTTACTCCCGCCTGACTCAACGCCACCATGCGTATGCTTATCGACGATTGAGCCATCCACCAGCTGCAGGCGGCCATCAGAAAGGATTTTAAGCCCGTTCAGGTTAAAGCCCCCCGGCGCCGTACCGTTGATAGCCCCGCTGGCAGGATTAAGACTTAGCTTTGTTTCCCCGTCATCACTGCGCAGCTCTACCGCGCTGGTGCTGATGCCGCCGATTTTCTTAGCCTGCGACTGCGGACCGACGATGCAGAAGGCATCGGATAAATCATGCATGCGCTCGTCTACCGGTTCCTGAATACCTCCGCTCTGCCACCAGAAATCAATACAGCGGTCCGCAAAGATAACCAGGCACTCATCGCCTTCTTTGACGGGAAAAGTCAGCGTACATCCGCCTCCGCGAGGAAATATGACAGGGACATCCACCAGCAGAGGCAGGTTTACGGATACCTCCGCACCAGAAGCGTCATGTTCAACACCTTTAATCGCGGGCTGAATAACGGCGGTAACGGCTTCTGGATCGAATGACTGGATGATACCGGGAATGGATACGCGCATTGCGGACATGATCGCCTGCGCCAGATGCGCGTCGGCCTGCTCTTTGCTGCCGAGCTGGGAGTTAAGTGATACAGGCATATTTTCTCCAAGAAAAGCATGTCTTCCAAAGGATCTGTTACCGATGCTGCTTGGTTGGGCATAACTAAAACTTACCAGACCTTACAATTGTTAATACTTAAGATTGCTAGTAAAATCGCCTTGACGCATCCAGTTTAATTCACTTAAGTTATTATCAACATAGGAAATCATAATGGCCTTAATAAAATGTCATGAGTGCGCTAAAGATATTAGTGATTCAGCAATCTCATGCCCTCACTGTGGAGCTCCAATATCTAATTCACAGAAAACCAATTCTATTAAAAACAACCAAGAGCCAAGGCAAGTTAGCTTTATTCTCGCGCTTGGAATAGTAATACTCCCCATTCTCTTCGTGTGGTTCTTATTCAGAAAGGGATATTCTAAGAAATCAAGAATTATAGGTATCGTTTACCTTGTGCTAAGCATCATCTTTCTTGGAAGGAGTAGCGAGGATGTTTCATATGAAAGTACGGAAACGGAATCAGTTACTTCAACTTCAACTTCAAACGGAAGGCCTGACGCTAGCTCTCTTTCAGAATTTTCAGCCCAAGAAATTTTTGATGCATATAGCGCAAACACGGTAGCGGCTGATAAACAGTTCAAGGGTAAGTGGTTAATTATTAGTGGTAAGGTTGGCGATATCAATACAGATATCACTAATTCTGCATATGTAGCATTTTCCGTAGATGATTCATTCAATTCCCCCCAAGCCTCGTTTATCGAAAGCGAAGAGGATAAATTGGCAAATTTACGCCAAGGCCAGTATGTCAAAGCTATTTGCATCGGAAATGGCGATATTGCAAAAACACCAATGCTGAAAAATTGCACTCTGGTTGAATGAAAAATAAAGGGCTTCCACTGAATTAGGAGGCCCTAGTTAACTTTGATGCAGTTATACGTCCAGAACTCTCTGGGCTCATCCATGTTCTTGCGGATCACTTCAACGTTGAGGATGGCCTTATTGTTGCGCTTAACGTAGTCGAGACCTAGCCAACGGCCTGTTTTGGCATCTGGAAGCATCCATTGCATCATGACGTTATCGAAATCGTCTTTTTGCTTGAGGAAGGTCATTTTCTGTGTTTCAGGGGCTTGTCCGTTGATATGCATCAACCCATCGCTTTCGCCCTTTAAGAAAAAAGGTCCGCATTGAGTAGCAGAAAAAGCCCCATAGGAATAAAACAAACCAAAGACCAAAAATATTGCTAATTTTTTCATCAGCCAACCTTGTTTAAAGTGCTCAGGCTTTGCAACTCCCTAGCCCCTTTCGCCAGACACAGCAGGTCCATATACCACGCCTGCCCGCGAGTATCGCCAGTATAGTCAATGCTGCCGACAATGTAATCACCATCGGTATTGATTGCCGCCAGCTGCGCACCGGGAAGGCCATCGACATATATGTTACCGTCTGTGGTGCTTTCACCCAGTCTGCCAGGTGACTGCCCAACCTGATCATTACTGAGAGCCTGACGATATACAGAGGCCTGATCCAGCCTGATAAGCCCCCCAAGCTTAATATTCGGGTTTATCAGACAGCGCGCATTTACCCCGGCGCCCATCGTCTGCTGAGGCATACCGATCAGGCCCGTATTGGCGTTCAGCACAATCGCTTCCTGTATGTACTTATCATCAGGAACAATATGCACCTGGTTGTTTTCGTACCACCAGTTAGCCTTGCACTGCCCTGCAAGGCTGTACATCAGGCGCCCTGTATTCTGATAAATAGTACGGCCACGAGGGAATACAGTTGGACCAAAATCCGGCCTGCTTCCCTCTGTAATGCCATAGGGGCTAAGGGACTGCATACCCAAATCAAACAGGTCAGCATGCTTCCAGCCTGCCGATACTGTCGTTTTCACGCTGGCGTTGAGATGCCCCTCCCAGCCATCAATACACTGGATGAGCACCCAACTATCGGTGACGTTATCTTTTCCGGTAACGGTAAAGCGAATATCACCGTTAAAGATGATCCCCACATTTTTATCAGGATAGTTGCCACTGCTGTCTGCTGTGCCGTTATACCCGGCAATAGCCCTTACACGAGTAAACTCTTTACCCATGATCCGGTTTTGTGTCTCCGGCGACAGATTGTAGATTTTGAAGTTACCCACGAATCCGTTAAAGATAGTCGCGGGCATCTTCTGGATATTAAACGTCACCTTAAAATCCGACAGCGATATCCCATCCCCCTTATCGTCAATAAGCTGCAACTCAAAGTGTCGCATCCAGTTCTGAGACATAATCACTCCGTTACCATGTAGAGATGGCTTTTAATGCCGAGGTCGGTTTGAGTTGGGTTATCATTTGCCGGATCGTCGCAATTTACATAGAGCGAAAATCCAAGCCCGAGATAGCGATACTGCGCCAGCAGGTTGGCGCCGGTGATAAGAGGAATGCCTTTTATCAGGTCCGCGCCGGTACTGTCCATGATATCCAGACACCAGAAAGCAGCACGCCAGGTCACAGCCATTTGCAGACTTTGACCTGCCACGGATATGGAGAATCGCTGGTTTTCAGGGGAAAGAGGGATTTCTGAAACAGCCATTTAACCTCCCGAGATGAAACCGACAAACCGGCTTAGTAGCGACTCATCTTTTGGAGTCGGCGTCTTTACTCCTGAGTTTTGCACCGCAGACGTGTTCACCCCCTCTTTCATGTTTTCTTTTGCGGCCACGCTGACTGTCTGCGTCTGGGTGGTGATTATTTCCCTGAGTGTGACTGTCGCCATCAGTACATTTTCGCTATGGCGATCTGTCGTCACATCCAAGGAGCGGATCACCATATTGGTATACAGGCGCTTCCCGGTGGTCACATCAAGCAACTGTCTTTCCTGCTGCATTTTAAGCAGTTCAGCATAAACCTCCTTCGGCCCCATGCTATTGAGCGGTGTAGATAACCCAATGCCTGCTGTATCATAAAAATCAAGCAGGGAACCGCCACCAGCAAAGCCCATCTCCATAACGACTTCTGATGGGCGTCGATACGCATGGTCAGCAATGAACCCTGTACCGGCGCTTGTAGGCCTTTCCACTGGATGTTCCGTCACCTCCAGAGCATCGCTATGACGCTCTGAAACCACTACATCGGGTATCATCAGGCCAATACGGCGGCTCCGCTGCTGGAAAAGAGTTGAAAGAATATCCATCAGCTCGGCCCCCTGGTTAGTTGCTGGGTTGCGCGTGCATTAACGTTGCTCTGGCTATCAGAGACGATTTTCCCTGCTTCTCTCGGATCGCTGACACCAGAAATGTTGATAACGGTATTCTGGTTCAATGTCGCGCCAGCAGCCTGGTGGGCAAGCGGGCTATTCCAGTTCGAATAACCCTCTTTGCGGGCCATAGACTGCATGAGCATAGCCATCGTATTGGGGTCGGACAGGTTTAATGCTGCCGTCGGCGATACACCCATCCAGCCAGCAACGTCACGGGCATATTTGGCAGGATCGTTGTTATCGGCCGCAGGCGCCCAGGTGCTGACGATATCCATGATCGTCTGCAGGCGACGCCCGGTCGTTTTACCAGTAAAGTACCGCATGAGCTGGTTTTTCATGGCCTCCCAGCCTTCCAGCGCAGAACCAAACGCACGAAAGCCACCACCGCCTACGGGCCGAATATTGCCGGGGTTATTGTTGCGATCGGCAAGCGTGTTCTGCTCATGCTGATACCAGCCGCCATCACTGAAACGGGATTTAACCTCCTCCCAAAATCCCAGAACTTTACCTCGCGCATTGACTGCGCTACTGGTAACACCAGGAAGGGCGTCAGGTTGATCGCTACCTTGTTTGAGAAGAGCCCTGCCAATACTTGCAGCATCAGACCAGCGACCGTCCTTGATAGCGTTAAGCAGGTCGCCGATCATACTCAGCATCTTGCTAAACTCACCCATCTGGGTAATGAAGTTGCTGAAATCCCATTTCAAAGACCAGGATTTAGGGTCGATATTGAGCAGCTTTGCCAGCGCTTTCCCGAGGTCGAGGACAGTCTGTTTCAGGTCGCCGACCATCTTCAGTGCTGCATCTACTTCAGGCTTCCATTTCCCCCAATCAATTAGGCTCTTACCGCCCTCCTTCCAGGTCTGGTAATCCTCCCATAGCAAAGCGATGGCAGCGGCAAGACCGAGAACCCACGTAATCGGCGATGCGAGCATAGCGCGGTTGAGCATCCACCACGCTGCGGTTAGCGCTCCAATAAGTTCGATCAACTGCTGCGACTGCTTATCAAGAGAGTCCCACCAGTCGCTGATACCCTGACCCAACTGGATGAGGCGGTAAATTACCCTGCCTACCATCTCGCCAGCCCAGAGAATTCCTTTCACGGTACCGGTTATTGCGCCTTCAATTTTCGGGAAGTTTTCCAGGATCTGGCGACGCAGCCTGTCGAGAGAGCCAGCAAGGCCATCAGCGAGGCTGGAGCCTATTTTATCCCGCGCCATGCCTGCCATCAGCCCAAAAGAGCGCAGCGAGGTCATGAATTTATTGGAGCTGACGGCGGCCACATCGGCGTTATAACCGATCGCCTTCGCCATCGCGGTGTATTCGCCACTAAACTGGCCGATACCGCGACGCATTGCCATCAGGGTGTTTTCATCCAGCCCCAGCATTTGAGCGTACTGGTTCGCGCGGTAATACGGCATACTGCTAAGACGCTGGCCGACGCCGGTAAAGATCGTCGCCATATCCCGCATGTTGCCGCTGGCATCACGCGTTTGAACCCCCAGCCGGTTCAGGAAACCCTCAGCGCCGGGATTATTACGCATGAACCTGGCAAGATTTTCGAGAGAGCCGCGGGCCCCGTCGACACTGCCGCCAACCTGACTAACCGCATACCCAATCTGCTTAATGCCCTCCACCGTCGCGCCAGTGCGCTGAGAGGCCCAATAGAGGTTGTCGAGGCTGCTGGATATTTTGGCGGTGAACGCCACGACGGAAAGCGCTGCCGCTTCAACTTTGACGCCCAGCTCAATCGCTTTCAGCGTCGTACCCGCCACTACAGCATCGAACTTTTTAGCACCGGCCTCATCAACGTTAAACCCAAGCGAGATCAGAAAGTCCTTGAGCGTTTCAGCGTTCATTGTCCTCTCTCCATTTCGCTATGCGGTATTCGTTATCGGCTTCAAGATCCAGCCAGTCATTCATTCTGGCAATGTCAGCCAGGTCGAGTGACCCATCTTTGAGGGATTCGTATCGGCATAACCCTTTGGTGACTGGCCTTGCCAGAAAGCTTTCACCTTCCGGTAAGGATTCCAGCGTTAAGCCTGCGGCGACGGGCCCTCCGTCTCGCTGGCGGGGAGTTCTTTCAAAAAATTTCCCAGGCTATCGGCGACCACCCGCGCCACCAGCTGCAGCATGGTAAACAGATCGATATCGTCGAACATCAACGCGCCCTGGTCGAAAACCTTCACCCACCCTTTTTGATGCTGGCGATTGACCACGCTCAGGCACGGATAGATCACCGCGTTAACGTCTTCATCCGGCAGCGCGGACAGCGTATCGGCAATTTTCGGCAGTACGCTTTCCAGCACGGCTCCGGAGTTTCCGGCAGCCGCCTGAGCCTTCAGTGTCGAGAACTCGCTAACCAGACCGGCCAGCACAGGCAGAAGCTTACGGCTGACTTTCAGTTGCTGGAAAACGTCGAGTTTGGCGGTACGGTAGTTGACGCCTTTGATTTCAAATTCCATCTGTTAAAACTCCCCCAGAAGCTGATCAATCTTGCCGCAGTCAAAGACCCACGACACCGTGTTGCCGACTTTTGCGTTAGCGTGATCCGGCTGTTTCTGGAAAGCACAGCTGCGGGCGGTGGTGATATCTCCAGAGGCTTTGTTTCGCACGACGATCACGTTGTTACCCCAGGTAGCGGAGGACTGGCTCTGGGCGTTGTACATCAAAGACAGCTTTTTGTTGACCGGGGAGGTCTTAAGCAGCGTTACCGTGATAGTGCCGCTCTTTCCGGCGTGCAGGCTGTGCATCACCTCACCATCGGCGCCGACAGTCATGGTGTTTTTTGCCTCGGTCATCGTAACCGTGATGCCCTCTTCGGAGTTCGCCGAGCCGTAGCCCAGATCGATACTTCCGGTTGGGCCGGTAAGGGAGGCCGAGACGTCAATAAAGCTGTAGGTGTTTCCCATTTATTCCCCCTTATCGAACCACGTTGATCTGTACGTCGCCATAGTGAATCGCCCCTGCCATTTTAATGGCCGCCTGAATCACCGGCGACTTACGCGCTTCCCTGTCAGATTGTGCCTGGTTGGCTACCGCATCTGCGTAGACGTAGTAACCCTTGGTCAGGGTATCGCCGGATTCAATCTGGCCAATCGGGCCACCATTCCAGACGCCCGGAGCAATCAGCCCGTTATTTACCGCCTGATCCAGCGATGCTTCGACGTTGGTCATTAACCGGGTAACGCCGGCATCGGTCTGCGGAATTTTGGTGGTCGAGGTGTACAGCAGGTTATAGAGATTGGTCTGAACGTAGTTCTGCAGCCAGTCCAGCCCGTGGCGTTCGTCGAAGAAATCACCGTTCGCCATCACGCCCTGCTGGATAATCGCCGTATCGTTGGCGTAGTAGACGTAGACGTTACCGTTAATGGCATCAATGGCGGCTGCCTGCGCGGTCGTCAGCGTCTCGTACGTCACGCCTGGCTCAGTCTTGAACTTCAGGGTGATCGTGGTGTTGTTGCCGGTAAAGTTCACAGTGAACGCACGACCAAAGGCCGAGATAGCGGCATATTTGCTGCTGGTACTGTACTGCCAGAATGTGCGGGAGTAGCCCGCCGCCTTCAGCTTGTAGCCGATATTGTCGGTATTACCGGATACCAGCACATTCGCGTCATCAGTGGTAACCGCCAGAATACGGCTCAGACTGGAAGCCTCGATCGCCGCGGCCACCGAAATCACATCCGCTTCAACCAGATCGGCGCTATCGGCAATCGCCAGGCCGTACCAGTTGGTATATTGCAGAGAGGCATTAACCGCCTGCAGCAGGGTTTCTACAGTATCTGATTCACCCGTTGCCAGGGTCTTCGCCCAGCGGCCGATATAGACCAGCGTGGGTTTTGGTGACTGTGAAAAGAAGATGGTCGCCGCCTTGTACTCGGGAGAATCGACACCAAAATCATCGCCGATATCCTCAATGGCTGAATACTGGCGAATACGCTCAGTGACCGGGATAACCGTAGAGGTACCCAGAATGAGGAGCGCACCGAAGTTACGCCCCGTTGCCGCTACCGGCGACATGATCACGTCAACGTTAACGACATTGGAAACAGGTAAGCCCTGTGCCATGTTTTAATCTCCAAAGAATTGCACTGGCGCGTCGACCAGCGATTTAATGCCGTACTGGCGGATGATTTTGCGGCGCAGGTCAACGCTGATATCGTAGCGGCGCACCCACTGGTTATTGATGAGCTCGGGCAGATTGAGGATCCGCCCATGCTGCAGGAACGTCAGCCCGACGTGGTTCAGTTCGTCGTTGTTCTGAGCCACCAGCAGGCCATCACGAAAGCGCGTGGCCGCCGCCAGCCCCTGCGGGCCATAAAAACAGAGGATCAGGCTGATGGTTTCATGCGACCACTGCTCGGTGTTCTCTTCGCCCTGCACGTACGCCGGGTTGAAGTCCTCCTGAATGCCGGTGATACCGAACGCGCACCAGGTGGTGCCGTTTTTGGGTATCTGCTTTTGCGGGTCAGTCCAGCGTGGGTAAACCAGCGTGGCAGCCAGCCCTGTCACACCCCGTATCCAGCGGCTGATTAGCCGTTCCAGATCCTCATCGTAGGGCGGTGAATCACCGACGGGGGTCAGATATTCCGCCGTTGTGCTGTCGTTACTCAATTGGCGTTCCCCCGTCGAATTCCAGAAGCTCGCAATGCGCCTGAACGAACCCGGCACCGTACGCCGTATACGGGTCGACAAACGTCACACGATAATCTCGCCCGCGGTAGGTTACGATATCGGCATCTAATCCTGGTTGCCCCTGAGTCAGCCTGAACTGCGTCACGATGAGAATGGCCCCGTTGATGTTCTGTCCGGCAGCCATGCGCTTTGCTTCGAGCGAACGGTCGACGGTCACCACCCCGGAAAACGGGATATCCTGAGGCGTGTTAATGGGGAAGTTATCCTCATCGACCGTCTGCGTCTGCCGGTGGCATACCAGCGTCAGGTCGACAAAGTCCGGATCAAGCAGAACATCAGTCACATCGAGAAACGGCATTATTTTTTCCTCACCACGTAGTTAATCGCCCGCAAAAGGAACCCATGGTCATAAAGCGGTTTTACGTCCTGACCATTACTACGGCGTCTGGCTTTCGTTTTTTCCGAAAGTGGCGTCAGTCGGTCACCATCGCCAATAACCGCCTTTGCCGCATCGCGGGCAACCTGTCCAGCGGACTCAAGGTGTTTCTCAGCCAACACGGCGTTACCGTCAAGCGCCGCCCGCGCAGCGAGTTTTAGCTTGGCCGTCGTCTTATCGCGAGAATCCTCAATGCCGATATCAAGGAAAGGTCGTGGCGGGATCGTGACCACCTGCGCAGGAACCGTGTGCGTGGTAGAAAAATTGCTTTTTGATGCCTTAACAAATCGACCATTCCGCTTTAAATCACCATGTGCATCCACTTGGCGATAAATGGTTGTTGTGTGCTCAGGGATTGTGATGGTGGCCCCTGTCGAGTGCAAATAACCCAACTCAGCGTTGTTATATGGTGCCCCATCCTCCCTCTCGGCCTTATCCGCAGGAATTCCCACCAACACATCAGTACCGGATAACTGTTTCAGCGCGTCGAGAACACTGGCGTAATTGTCCTCGCGAACCGTTAACCCGCTTTTCATTCCGGCGTCCCCAGTTGAACCGCTCCGGCACCAAACATCATCAGGTATTCCCAGAACTCCGATCCGTAACGGGAGTTGTTCCAGAAACCGGCATTAGGGTCCAGAGTTGCGCTTGCGTCGTAACTGGCTGAAACCTTATCCACTGATTTCGCGGTCTGTATGCCGCCATTTACACCACCAGCAGTACCCACAGCCATACCACGCATATCGGCGGCGTAAAGGTACATGTAGTGCGCAACATACAGCCCGACGATGTAGGGAAAGATATCCACGCCAAAGCGCGACTCACTCAGCAGGGAATCAGCAAAATTCAGGCGAGCCTGGATCATTGGCGTGGGGTACTTTGTTTCGTCAGCGAACTGCGGAAAGGTTGCCCTGAACTGCTCAGGCGTCGGCAGACTTTGATTTCTTGCCATTATCGGTAGTCTCCGGCAATTTCGCTTCGAGTTCAGCAATGCGCGCGTCTTTCTCGGCGAGTTTTGCTTCCAGATCAGCAATGCGCGGATCTTCTGCTACCGCTGGCGCTTCACCATCCGGTGAGCAGTGCGCTTTTACGAACCAGTGATCTGCAACCGAATCATCGACGTCATGGAAACCTACCTGGAAATGCTTTTGCTCTTTGCCGTCGTTGAAATTAAACGGGGAGAGTACGTAAATCTTTTTCATTGCAAGTCCTCATGAGCGGCCCTTTCGGGCCGCCTCAGGTTAGATGCCGTCGACGTAGGCCAGAGTTTCCGGATAAACCGGCTCTACTGCACCCAGCTTGCCGTAATAGGTTACGAGCTGATACAGGCCGCGATACTGAATCGGCACGCTCATCAGCGGAACCATCGGGAAGCGAACGTATTTCTTGTCGTTGGTGTAGAACATCATGCGATTAGAGTTCGACACGCCACGACCTTTCGCCCATTTCACCGGACGGATGTTCAGAGGACGCCCGTTCTGGTGGTATGCGATGGTGTTGGTTTCCAGATAGGTCAGCAGGGACTGGTTACCAGCGCTGGATACGATGGTGCTTGCCAGCAGAGAGAACTGCTCCGGCGGGATCAGCAGGTCCGTCGGTACCATGGAGTAAGCCGAGTTGGCCCACGCTGCACTCAGCCCGGCATTAATGCTCGCCCGGATTTCGTCAGCGGTGGAGGTCGCCCAGGTCTTCGCGGCGTTGGTCGGCGTTACCTGCGTCAGGTTCAGCAGGCCTTTAACGTTCAGACCAGAATCGCCGATATAAACCTGCTCGTCTGTGTCCATGTTCCACTTCAGAAGCAAGAATCGATGTGTAAGCCGATGATTTATATTGATTTATTTTTAACTGAAATGCTGGCTAGTCCATATCCTAGCCATTTAAAACGGGGGTACTATCTGCGGGGAGTAGGTTTGCGCCAGTGGTATTCCGGGGAGGTCATGCGCTGCCGGTGCCTTTCTTTTGCTGCCAGCGAACCAGCAACGCGAGAGCGAATTTCCAGCATGTCGGCGCTGTTAAGGCTATGGCCCTGCCTTGTTGCCATCAGGGCTATAGCCGACTCAATAACATCAGGTTTAAGCATCTAAGTTACCCTTTGCCAGAAGTGAAATTTAGCGAGATCCGCTTCAAACTCCGCCGCTTCCGCCAGAAGAATACGCAGTTCAGTAGCTGTTTTTGTCTAGCTCCGGGATTACCGGTACTCCCTTTAGCAAACTGTCCGCGCTTCTTCCGTGTTACCTGTTTTTGCCTGTTCTCAGGTGCTGCCATTTTAATCACCGCCAATAATCTTTAACTTTACGATCCGCGCTCCGAGGTTGACACTTTTCCGGCTGAATCGCGCCAAAAGTGTAAAATGTGTAAAGCTATCGGTTTCGTATCTGACAGAAACTGTAAACCTCCGGGCTTCTTTTCTCCGTTCTGGGTTTACACTTTACACATTGCCCGTTTTCCATTCTGCGAGCGCTGCCAGTCCTTCTTTGCTCCATTCGTCCTCATCATCAGGGCAATCGCAAGCTGCATAACAGAGGTCACGCCGGATAAGCCCGATAGCCACGTCTGCATTTTGAATAAGCTGTTCGTACTGCGTTAGATAGAATTCAGTGTCACCGTCACACATGAAAATTCCATTGCCTTCCAGAAATTCTACATCCCAACCAAGTTCGCCTGCTGCAAGCTGTACCCTCTGCTTTATCTCCTCATCGCTGCGAGGCTCCGGGGCTTTCCCGTCTAACGCCTTAACTGCCGCCCAAAATTGCCCATACGTCATTTCCAGTTTGCGGGGGGTGTGTTCGCCCTGGTCTTTCTGTTCGTTCTGCATGTTGCGTTCCGTGGCCTCTACGTCGATTTTATTGCCTGACAATACAACCTCACCTTTCGCCACCCAATCGTAAACCGTTTGACGGCTAACGCCTCGATGTCTGGCATATTCTGATTTGCTCATGAGCATAAGTTACAGATCCTCTCGTCTGACGTTTAACCCAGCTAACGCGATGGTTATTTTTTAATCGTAAAACGCAATGAATCACCCAAAACAAAATGATAATTAATTGTTAACACATATTCTTTTTATGACTATAAAAATGATTCTTATGCTTTAAGTGTTGCATTTAGGGCGTGTTTTAAAGAATTTGCTCTCAAGGTGTTCATGGTGTTCATATTCGCAACAATTACATTATAAATCATTAAATTAAACCATGAACACTAGTGTACATAAGCCTTCATAAGTGTACATAGGTGTTCATGTTTGGGATTTTCATCTTAACATATCATTAACAATCATTCCGTTAATGCTTCCCCGTAATTGCCTCTCTACAATATCGCTATTGCTATCAAGCTGGGGTTGGTTGGCTAAATCCTCTTGCCATGTACGAACCCTCTCAACCGCTGCCGTCTCATGAGTTTCAGGCTTCATTTTTTCGATGTTGTTCATTGTGGTTTTCCTGTATTGCTGCCGCCAGACTCCACGCCGCCGTGAGTGTGATCTATCTGGCTGATTCCTGCCGCTGTCTGGTCGCCTGTGGAGGTTATTGCACCGTTTACATACAAAGGGCCATTAACAGTTGTTTGCGGGCTTGTGATGGTTACAGCGCCGTTTGATGCAACTTCAATGAATGCCGTTCCGTCATCGGTTCGAAGCTGCGCAGCCGTGGTGCTGATACCGCTTATTTTCTTTACCTGAGATTGCGGGCCGGGGATAACGAAAGCATCAGACAAATCTAAAATCCTACCATCAGCCCTTTCCTGTACCCCGCCATTCTGCCACCAGAAATCAATGCTACGCGACGAAAATACAATCAAACACTCATCACCCTCTTTGATAGGAAAGGTCAGTGTAACGCCACCACCGCGAGGGAAAATCACGGGTAAATCGACAAGAATTGGATAGTTGGCGGATTCATACTGGTAATCCTCATACAAAGTTCCCGCCTTTGTAAGGTTTACCTTGACAGCTATATCTACTTCGCAGGTGACAGTTTCGGGGTCAAAAGAACGGATGATACCAGGTAATGCATTAGTTACTTCTAGTTTGCCCTTCTTTTGGACCATTTGTATTACATCTTGCTCGTTTACCGGTCGAATTAATGGCATGAGTCCCCCTTTAACCCTTAACACGTTTACAATCAAACGTACCAATGATCCGCCCCTGATTCAGGTTGGTGCGGATAAGCTCGACGTTCAGCCAATGCTTTTTGCTACCATCAGGATGGATGTATTCAAACCCATACAAATTACCGTCACTGGCAGGCATGAGCGTCATTTCAACTCTTGCCCCATTCTTCCCAAACTCTGTGATTTTCTGAGAGGTTACATACTCACCATTAATTCTCGCCATTGAGTTTTCTATCATCTCAAATCGAAAACTTCCGCATTGCATGGTGATAACCTGCGCCGCATGACTTCCAGCTGCGCTAAGTAAACTGAACAGCAATATTAATTTTTTCATTCTTGACTCTGCTTATTCATAAATGAACTTGAAAATAAGTCTGAATTCCCTCGCGCCTCACACGCCAGATCCATATACCATGCCTTACCGCGCGTGTCGCCCGTGTAACTGATATACCTGACCTTGTAGACGCCATCGGTCGCAATGCTCGCTGGACTCTGAGCTATTCCGGTAGTAACAAGGTTTCCATTCTGGCTTTCTACTGAAATCGGGCCGCCAGCCTGTGCTACTTGGTCGGCGGGTAAGGTGCTACGGTACACCGAAGCCTGATCCAGCTGAATAAGCCCGTTCAGGTGTATATTCGTGTTAATCAAGCATTTCACATTCACACCTGCGCCTATGGTCTGCTCAGGCATACCGATCAGCCCTGTATTAGCATTGAGAACCACCGCTTCATGAGTCGCTTTGTCCCTTGGAACTATATCGACTTTTCCGTAGTTGAATTGCCAGGTAGCTTTACATTGCGCGGCCACCTCATCGAGATAGTCATGAACAAAACCAAACAGAGAGCGACCACGGGGAAATACAGTTGGCGGAAACTCTGGGACAATGCCACGTGAAATACCGTAAGGCTCCAGCACCTTCATAAGCTCAACGTAAATATTTTCTGTGGTGTAGCCTTTACTGATAGTTGTGTTGATAAATGCACTTGTGAATGCCTCTTCTGAGTCGCAGGCTTGCACCATAATCCAGGAATCAACAGGATTATCCTTCCCGGTCACAGTAAAGCGAATATCACCGCTAAATATTACGCCATAGTTCGCGCCATTAAACCGCCCGACTTCGCTTGCAGATATTTCACGGGCAATGCCTACCTCACTCGCCATGATATCGGGCGCAAGGCCATCATAGCCAGCAATCATAATAATTTTGGCAAACTCGCGTTGCATTATGCGATTCTGCGTATGCGCGGACAGATTATAAATCTTGACTGTGCCTACGGCAGGCCATTTGTTATCGTTACGCTCTATTTGAAAAGTAACTTTGAAATCACTCAAACTGATTCCTTGCCCGTTTTCTCCGACAAGCTGCAGTTCGAAATGCCTCATCCAGTTTTGTGACATGATCAGGGCCTCTATCTATAAAAAAATAGAACCCGGCCAATAACCGGGATTCAGGATTGCATCAGGGTCTGCGCCGTTGGTTTAATCGCGCATCTTCTTTCGCTTGCTCCTTTTCCCAAAAATCCTTATTGCTTTGATTGATGTTCTGTAACTTAGAACAGTGATTGTCGAAAGTCTGACGGCTTTGCCGCTGCTCTCTCTCACTGCGTGGTATGAATTTGCTAACCATAATTATTTCCCCCCCCACGCCTTTTTAGCCGCGTCACCAATAGCCATTATTGAATCAAAGGTGGTGTACGGTTTTGGCTCGATGTTGTTTGCTTTCATGTAATCTCCAACCTGCGCCAGTACGTCTATAGCTTCGCTTAACTGAATCTCTGACATTGGACGGGAATAGGCTGCTGAAAAGGCTTCAGCGGGGGCGTAGCGTAGTACATCAAGAGCAACGAGGCGAGGATCATCATCCTTTGTGTTCTCGTTGTACTTAGGACATACAGCACGCACCAGCCGCATGAATTCAGCGTCGCAGGTTGTTGGCATGTTGCCACTTTCATAACTATCGCCAGTGCGCTTGTATTTGCGGTCTGCTGTGCGCCGCTCAGCTGCTGCGCGATTCTCAGCAGCAATAACCCTCTTATTAGCAGCAGCAAGCGCCTGAACAATGGAGGTCATAAAGTTTGCGGATTGTTCATCGGTAGAAAACGAGATGGTAGCGCCGTCATCGTAGCTGGCGGAAATTGCAACGCCTTTTCCAGATGGGGTAGCACTGAATTGCAGTAGGTTTGGCATGATCAAATTTTCCTGTTACCTCGACGTTATTGTCGGCATAAAGATTATACAATGTAACCATAAAAACAGATAGAATAATGAAAAATTAATCATCAAAAGTGGTTTAGAGCGTTAAGTTTCTGCTATTCTAAGTCTGTGAGGGCAGGCATACCCTCCACAATGTGCAACGTGAAACTTCCCAAAGCCCGCAACTCCTAGCGGGCTTTTTTTATGGTTTTTACTTCCTCTTCACGGAGTTAGGGTAAGCCTGTGGAAGCCAGTCTTCTGCACTGCCTGAAAGCTCAACATTGGTTACTACACCTCGCGTCTTTCTCTCCTTCCTGTATTCGTGGTTAAACTCCCGCATTGCACTTTCCATGCCCTCAGCAAATTTATTCAGGGTTAGCGGCTTATCGAACCCGTTAGCCTCCAGAAAGGCCAGATAGGCGTGATAGAGATACACTCTCGGATAGAGCGGCGGATTACGGTTGCCCACCAGCATTCCCGTACACTCTGACAGCTTTTCAAGGTAGGCACAGAAAGCATAAAGCGGGTCTGTTTTCTGCTTAACCTCCAAGGCTTCCTCACTGTTCCGCTGATCCAGCAAGAGAATTCTTGCTTTTTCTGGATCGGAAAAGTTAGCCAAAAGACGGCGGACTATGACCGGAATTTCTGCAGATATCTTTTCCGACAAATCAGGGTCTTTGTCCTCCTCCCTTACCCGGTTATTGAACTGAAAAATAACCCTGCGGCGGGCAACGCCTCCGGCCCGTTCGGTAAAAATCATCGGAGTGTTGTTTGTGGCAACCACAACGGCCCTCAGAACGGCGGTGTACTGGTGCTCATGCTTCGGGTCAATCTCAACTGCATCACCGCCAGTAATCGCTTTAATCCCTGTCCCTTCGCCTGAGTACTTGGGCTGGTCAGGTAGGGTTATCATGCTTTTTCCTACGAACTGAGCCCGGCCTCTGGCGCTGTCGAGAGCCGCCATATTGCCGCTGGCCGTGTTGTGTTCGCCTGCCAGCATAGTAGCGATGTGAGTGAATACGCTTTTACCGCTGCCGCCCTCGCCGGTTATCTCAAGAAAAAGCTGCCAGTCGTAGCGGTTTGCCAGAACCATAAACAGTCCAGCGGCGATACGCTGCATCTTAAGTGCGTCCCTTCCTGCTGTGTAACTTAACCATTTATGGAAGTTTGGCGCATGGTCATGAAGGTTTTCGCCTGGCTCCGGCTGCGTATAGATCACGCCGTTATCGTTAGTGAGCCAGTTGTCTAACGAATGCTCAGAGAAAGCACCGGTTTCCATGTCGTACACGCCATTTTTGAACGGGATAAGGCTGCGGCGTGGCTCCCCCATAACCGGAATGACTATCTTTAACGCCTCTATGACGTTATTTACTGAGCGTTTGCTGAAATTAGTATGGTTTTCGTTGTAAATAGCCACCATTTCACGGCTTAATTCCAAGGGGGCCGCCTTAACCCATACGCCCTCTCGGTAAAGATAAACAGCTTCACTTTCTGCGTGGATGGCAATACCTTCGTACCGCTGCGCTAACATCAGCGCCTTTTCATTGTCAGCCTTTTGAATCAGATTTATAGAGCCACCGGACGGCATACAGGCCGCACTATCCCCGCAATTGACATCTTCTCTGATCCGCTTGAGATAATCGCGCCAATCCTCCGGCTCTCGATCCGGAATGCCCCTAAACAATTTGGCATCCTGCACGCCAGCCCGCGCCAGCTTGATACCAATATCGTTAATCTTCATCGGCTGAATTTCCCCAGCAAGATATACCCTCGCAGCCCTGCGGCCATCGTCGACAATTCGCAGGTGATCCAACTCTTCCAGTTGTTTTGGCCCCAGATAAACAGGAGGTATTGAGTCTCCGGCGATTTGCTTACCCAATCCCTCTTCCCAGCCTTTCGCATGGCTCCATGCATCAGACCCGGCAAAAATAACAGCCTCAGTAAATAAGTCTTTAGGCAGTTTTTTAACATTGGGTGCATTTTTCATTGCTTATTATCCTTCACAGGCTGAAATTCTTTGATAAATCGTTGCTCAGGGTAAATACAAGGATACCCATAGCCATCTCGATAAAATGTCACTCTGTTGAATCGGTAACTTTCAATAATTATTGGTAATCCGCTTTTATCTTGCCATTTATCGCCGGGCAGGATTTCAGGTTGAGTTTTCCCGCTGGCAATTAAGCCAGAATTTATTTTCAGCATGTTTTTTATTCCTCTTTGATGCCAGCAGCCTTTTTAAGGCAGGTCAGGGAGTCATGCACAAGGCTGCGAACCGCTGCAATACGGTTAGCTTCGATATCGTCTTCAATACCCATGCTTTCAAGCCATAGTTCAAGAACGGCCAACCCCTGCCGGGTGAAACCAATCGCTCGCTCAACATCATTGATAACCTCAAGAACATCTCTTTCATTGGATTTTCTGTTCATGAGCGACCTTCCCTCACCTTTGACCCTTTCATGCAGTCAGAACGAAATGCAGCCGCGTTCTCTGAGGTATCATTCAACGCCCGTACTACCTCACCAACCGTACCCAGCATTGCGCCTATTTTGCGCATGTCTCCCTTTGCGGTTTCCTCGGCGTAGTTGTCATTGTCCGTAGCCCAGAACATCAGGCTTCCAATGGCACTAATGCCAAGCACCAAATTACTCGCGGCCTCATTCATGCGGTTCTGAATGCCTTCCAGCTCATCAATGGTGGCGCCTTTGCCGAATTCGTGGCGAACTAAATCGTTATACAGGCTCATGCGGCCACCTCCTGAACGCGAGTAATGCGAACGTGTTTATATTCGCCTTTCTGCGCCAGTAATTTGGCGGTAGATTTAGCTGTTTCTGGACTTGTGCTGGTCATGGTGTAGTGAATGCCTACGGTGTACCCGCGCCTGTTAACAGCGTATCCGTCGATCTGGAAGGTTTTACGCATTTCCGGCCTCCATTGCTAAACGGGACTGGATAGCGGCGGCTTTGCTGCCTAATTGCAGGTAAGTTCGTGTTATCGCCGGGTTGCTATGGCCCAGCATTTCAGACGCCACCAGCAGGCCCTGTTCGCCACCTGCGGACATGAGATTAAAGGCTGCTATTTTTCGGCTTGAGTAGGCACTCAGGCGCAATTTAGCGTTAATGAAGCGGGTAAACCACTCCATGACGTTATGCAGCTTGCGCCAGATGGTTTGTCTGGTAACGCTACCTTCCAGACTTTGACAACGGTTACTTTCAATCTGTGAGCGGGAAAATACCAAATCATCCTCAACCAGATTACGATCCTGACGTTCACGCAGCCGCTTAATGATGCCCGGTGGCAACTGCTTTGTGTCGTGCTTAACGTCAGCTTTAGCCACCAGCCCGAACACTATCGCCTGTTCTTCGTCGCTCATATCAGCCGCCAAAGCGTCACAGGTGATGCTGTCCCACTTCATGTAGGCGATATGGTCAGCGGCGAGCCTCGCGGCGTCCTTGCGCTGCTGGCGCACGATTTCGATACCTTTGCGGGTTGCCCTCGCTTCTGCGGCTTTGGTTTGCTTCGCAACTACAATCGTAGCGGTGCCCGTCTCCCAATTGATGCAGGAGTAACGCAGGTTGCAAACGTCGCTGGTACGCCAGCCGGTTACAGTCGCAATGTCCCACCAGAGCAAGACCCAATCCGCTTGCGTCTGCTGGATGCGCTCACGTAGCTTGCGCTGTTCGTCACGGTCATAGACAGGTGTCATTGTGCGACTGCCTTTGGTGCTAACCGCTTTAACCACGTTTCCGCGCAGTTCTCGGGCCTTAGCTGTCAGACTCTGGAGATTAAACATTTTCTTCCTCCTCGCGTGATGCTTCTTCACCAAGAAAACCGCTTATATCGCCAATCAACCCTTTAAGCATTGCGAGCAACGCATCTATCTCGCAGTCCTCCATGCTAGCGGCTGTCCTTTTTTTCATCATGCTGAGAATGATTTCTGCCTGAAATGCTTTTTCAGCGGGCTTCTGGAATCTCAATTCATGCATGATCCACCCCCTGCGAGCTGGAAGAGATTTCCTCGATAAGATCGAGCATTTCCACCTGCATTTCGTGTGACCATTCAGTGCCGCGCAAATACCGGGCAGCAACGGCCAGCGTCCATATTATTTGCAGTTTTTCATCAGCGGTCTTTTCGTGATTTGAGGTGGAAACCTTAAGCATGGCGACCCCCTTGCAGGGAGCTATCAGCAAATGAAGATAACGGCGGTATGTCGTCGGCAATGATCTGCCAGATGGTCCCGCTGTCGGAGTCAGTCCAACAATCCTGGAACGGGCTTTCAGTGCGGATTTTTGCGGCAAAGATTAAATCCCAGCCGGGGAACGTGTTACGCGCAGCTTCTTCGCTATCGGCCTGTGTACGCAATACAATCGGGCTGCAATCGTGTTTTTTCGGCGTGGCCAGAAATAGCCAGGTGAATTTTTTCTGAGTATGGGCGGGGGTAGTCATCATAATGATGATCTCCTTTGACTAATTAAGGAGTCACCACCAGAGTTCTCACGCTCTAAAGGGTGGTGACACTGACAGGGGTGAGAATACCGGCGTCAAAGGGAACCGGCCAGCCCGAAAGCTGCCCTGCCAGCGTCACCATAGATTCTGCGCGGATCTGTGCCGCTGAATATAGGTGTACTGACTTTACGACAATAAAAAAGACGCGATAGGCGTCTGTTGTCGCCTTTGACCTTGACCGGGTTCTCACGCCCGGCACCCGTTTTGTGGGGTGCGAAATAATAATAACCATGCCCGGCATAACCACGCAAGCGCTTTATGGCATCTGGTGAATTTTTAGGGGAACAGTTCGCGCCATCGGTAACTTACAGCCCAAAGCCCAAATCTGGGCTTTGACCGCCAGCCAGAAGAAACCATTTTAAATCCCGCACCTTCTCTTTGGCTGAACAGAGTTACTCCCCGTAATGCTGTGAATTGCCACGATGATTCGGGGTTGTGTTGCGCAGGTCTTTGAGTCCCGCACAAACGCTGACCTACAAAATTTTTGTAGGTGACTGGCCCTCTTGATGAGGTGCTGTTTTGCGTAACCCTTAATGAGTTGTGCAAAGGTTCCCCCTCTTAAAGAGGGTTGGCTGTCCGCGTATCTTTTAGCGACGCGGTTTACCTGGTAACTATGAGTTACTACCCCTGTTAACCTCGTGACTTTGAGGTACTACCATCTCGTAAGCCACATCTGGATTACAGTCCAAATGCCGCCCCTCCGCTAAACTATGAACACTATGAATACCTTATGAATACCTTATATAAAGGTGTTCATAGTCTATCTATATGATTTTCAATGGTAATATTTAAAACATGAACACTATGAACACCTTTGAGCATTTTTCTATAAACATTCCACCATCGCCCGATTTGATGCCTTTCTCTGGCTGGCCTGTGTAAGTTACCGTTGCCGGAAACAGACAATAAAAAAGGCTTGCCCCATTCCGGTAACAAGCCTCGTCTATCGCTCTGGATCTCACTCACTACAGATTCCGCGCTTTTCGCTCTGCCTCCCGATCCACGCTTCCACCTCATCCCGATACCAACAATTGCGACCGCCAACTTTAAAGGGCATGGGAAAGCCGTTTTCCTCGTTCTTCAAAAACTCATAAAAAGATGAATCAGAGCGATAACGCAGCCTGGCCTTAACCTCGACTTTAAGCAAAATTTCACTGTTCGATACAGACATAAAAACCCCCGTATATATTCGATATGATTATAACAAATTTGGATAAAAAAGATACATTTCGACGTGTAATAGGCATAAAAAAGGCTGGAATAATCCAGCCATAAATAGATATACAGGAAGCGCTATACAACCAGCCTTAATCCCTTGTCCCCCTTCGTTTCCAATATTTCACCTTTCCCGGCAGCTTCCACGTAATCGCCCCACCATTGCAAAAGAATGCGCCGCTTTTCGATATATGTTGAACGGTTGTAGATATTGCGAATGGCGTCACCGCTTTTGTGCGCTAATGCCGCTTCTATGATGTCCGGGTTAAATCCTTCTTCGTTCAGCACGGTAGAAGCCAGAGAACGGAAGCCATGCGGGACAATAAGCCCTTTAAACTTCGACCGGCTGATTATCTTTGTCACGTTGTAGCGGCTGATTGCCTCATTCTGACGCCTCAACGAGGGAAACACATAATCACCTCGCCGCCATGCCTTCATATTTTGAAGAACATCCATAGCTTGCCGTGATAGCGTGACTGTATGCGGCCTCTTGGCTTTCATGCGTTCCGCTGGGATATTCCATAGCGCGTTGTCTATGTCGATTTCTTCCCACCGCGCCCCGTAGGATTCTGCGGGTCTGGTCATGGTAAGGATCTGGAAAATGAGCGCCTGTTTCGTCGGTTCGCCGCATATGCTTTCATTCCAGATGCTGAGGAACTCAGGGAACAGGGCGGGGGCAAAAGCTGGCAATGGCGTAACCTTCACAGTCGGCAGGGCTTTAGCAATTCGCAAAAGCGGGTTGTATGCGATTATTCCGGCGTTAACTGCAAAATCCATTACCCCATTTGCATAGCTGCATAATTTCAGTCTCAGGGCCGGATGTTTGGCGAATTTCTCAAGCTCTGCGAGTGTGTGAGATGCGGTAATTTTATGCACGCTAATCCCTCCGATAATGCTATTCAGGTGGTCAATTCCCTTTCTGGTGTATATAAGTGACCGTTCCCGTAAACCGTCGCTTTCTTTTTTTGCCAGCCATGCAGCGGCCAGTGCGGAGAATTTCTCCCCGTGTTCCTTCTGTTTTAACGCCTTTTCCTCCCTTTTGACCTCCACAGGGTCAACACCACGGGCAACCAGACGCCGGGCTTTATCTCTTTCTTCTCTGGCTTCGGCAAGGCTAAATTCAGGGTATCGGCCTATGGTTAGCGTCTGTCTTTTCCCTGTTAGCGGGTGCGAATACCTGAAACGCCAGGACTTACCGCCGGCGGCTGAAACGTACAGCAACAAGCCGAACCCGTCATATAAGCTGTAATCCTTTTTTTGTGGTTTGGCGTTCTTCACTTCTGTATGGGTTAGGGGCTTACTACTCATAGTTGATTCCCGTGCGTGACGTTGTGCTTTTCTGGTTCTTGATTTAGTCCACGCCGCACCGATTAACTGCGCAAACAACCGAACTTAAACGAACCCTTTCGGGCGTCTATGCGGCGCTATTGGCGGGGATTTGCCGGATGATTCGAAAGGTATCCGATTGAATTCGAATGATAATCACACTTCCACTTAAGCTGCATACCTTCGTACTTCTGCGTGTCGATCGGGCGACCAACCTGCGCAGCTGCCTGCAATTCTGGAACGGTCCAGCCCAGCTCCATACCCCACAGGGTAAGCGGGAAGCCAGTTTTTGCGATGTCGACGTTAAGGCCAGCCATCGCGGTCGCAGTTTTGCTCAGCCAGTTTTTACCGTTGGCATTCGGTGTACCTGCAGCAGCAAAGGTGGTGTTAGTGAACGAGCTGATCTCATCAGCAATAGACACGTCTTCACGCAACTGGATATCGCGCGACCAGGTGAAATTCACCAGCGGCAGATTCAGTGTCTGATCGAGACGCTCCAGCTCATGGACAAGAAAGGCACCAGTACCGTCGACTGTCGCCTGGTCAAATGTCATTGGCATTTGCGATTTCCTTAAATATTGAAGGCCAGCTCAATGTTGCCGCTGGTATCGCCAGGGCCATTGAAGTAAGCGTTAGTGATCTGGACGGTATTCGAGCCATCAGCGGCGGCAAGGAACGCCCCGAGAGGGCTTGAGGCAGATGGTGTGGCCACTCGCATGTAGACCGGGCCATGCAGCGCAACGCTGGATGCATCCGCGCCGATGTTTACCGTGACATAACCACGTACCAGGCAATCGCCGGTGAAGTTTTTACCGCTGCCTACCTGCTGGACCTTATCCGGCTGGCTGGCGGTCGGATACGGACGAACGTAAATGCCCACCAGCACCGACGCTTCGTCGCTCGCAGCGATTGGCACAAATTTCCCGGAGGAAATCTTGCCGCCAAGGCCGTAAGCGGGGAAAAGGTTGGAAGAGTCCAGCAGTTGAGGTTCAACCGTCAGATCCTGCGGACGAGAAATTGCCCCGGCGATGCCTGCAGGCATCCGGTAAAGAAATGTATTACCCATTGGTTAGCCTCGTTTAGACCAGAATTCCTGCGCGGCCTGATTCATGCCAGCGATGGTTTTTACGGTGGTGGCAGTCTGCGTTTGCAGGCTGTCGACAGTTTTGGTGTTGCGGTTTTTCGCCAGCTCAGAAACAGCCGTGAAAGCCATATCTACCGTGGCTTTTTTCAGTTTGGTGATATCGGCATCACCGACGATGGAGCGCACCAGCGTTTGATCTGCGGAGGCGAGAACCTGACGCTTGAACGCCGTCAGTTTTGCTTTCTCCGGCAACTGGATGCCGGGCTGAATGAGGTCAGCGCGGTAAGCGGCATCACCGGTCACTTTGCCTTCTTCCTCTTTCTTCTCCTCTTCATCCTCGTCACCAGTGGCAGGCGTCGTGGTGCAGGTCATTTTATTGACCGCCTCAATCAGCGCTTTACCCCAGGCCAGGATTTCCTCCCGCTCGTCACCCGTACCGGCCAGCGCTGGCGCAGGCATAGGACTCTGAGGTGAAAGGTTAATGACCACTCCGCCGGGTGTCATGGAGGTCGATACATCGTTATCGCCAGTGACATCATCAGGCGGGTTGTCGATAAGATTCGCCATTTCGGCAGCGTCCCCGGTTTTACGGGCCTTCAGGAGCCGGGTAAACCAGTTTTTAGTAGTGCTTGGCATAGAATCCCCTATTGCACAACGTGAACCAGCCCGCCCGTTAGGGACAAAGGCCAGATGATTACCGGTTATCGCGTACTGCTCTGCGATGCCCGGCGAGATTTGTCGGTAGTCAGCGTCATAACCGCAGCTCACCTCTTCGTCGCCGTTCTCCACTGCCTGAATGGCCTCAGGCGTTTTGGCAATGACGTCCGCCAGCAGCAGGTCTGATTTATCACCCGCGCCTCGGCGAACATTCTGGATGTGGCCGTTAGAGAGTTGCCGCCAGTTTTCTGGCGTGACGAAGATGATGTTTCCGCTAAAGTCTTTGGGGTGGCCTATCGTGACGGCCATACCCTCAAACGATGCGATAGTGCGCTCGCTGAAAACTTCTTCAGGCGTGCGCTGTACGGTTATGAGTCCGTGGCTATCAGGCTGCAGGTCAGGCAGCTCCTCAGCGCCATATACCTGCTCACCAGTCCTTGCGATCGGGACGTCCTTAAACAGGACTGAACCATCAGCAAGTTGAAAGCGGGTATTACCAAGGCGGGTTTTAAAGAAATATTTCATCCATCTACCGCCTGCGTTGATTTAATGAATTCCCGCAGCAGATGTTTAATCTGGCGAACATTTCCGCGGCCAGTGATACTGCATCGACGTTTATCACCTGCACGCTGGAATGTTGCTGAAATACCGTCGTAGGAGGCGGTTATCTTTTCGATATCGCCAACCTGCTGCTTGAGGAAATAAATTGCTTTTTTCATGGGGTTACCTGCTGAATTGCGGGTATTAAAAAAGGCCGCTTATCGCGACCTCTATGGGGTGATTATTTTCTCTTTCTGCTTACGTCAGGAGGAGTTTCAATAGCTCTTTCAACACTCCACCCTGAATCAATTCTTCGGCGCAATGTAGTCCTTGGGATGCCGTATTTTTCTGCCATATCTTTGGTCGATAGTGTATCGCCTTTATATGTGATCCACCGGGTGTCCCTACGGTTTAGCCCCTGCTCTTTTGCTGTTGCCCACCGGCAGTTGTCAGGAGTGTAATCACCATTGACATCAATCCTGTCTATGCTGTGCGCGTTTGATGGCCTTTCGCCCATGTCATGCAGGAAATTATCAAAAGCGTCCCACCTGCCACAAACCTTAATGCCTCTGCCGCCATATAGGGGGTAATGTAGATCATCAGATTTATTGCAACGGGATCTCATCGACTGCCAACTCACATAGGTCGGCGACCGGGTAGCACCGTGCTTTTTAGAGCGCGCTGAGGTTAATTCATTCCTCAGGCAGCCGCAGCTTTCAGATGCCCCGGAAGTTAACATGGTCCCGCGTAGAGATTTGGTATTGCCACATTCGCATTCACACAGCCAGTATCTATGCCCGTGGTCTAACCTTTCCGCGCGACTGATAACTCTCCACCTGCCAAATTTGAGGCCGGTCAGGTCTTTCGCTAAACTATTTTCAGCCATTATTTACCTCGATTAAGTAATGGTTAGGCTCTCACGCTGTTACAGCAGCATGGGAGCCGTTATTTTATCACTTTCGAGGCTCGGGAACCTTCACTCTCGGCCAACATTTACAATTTGGCAGTGCACCGCAGTGGCCTGTCATTCCGTCTAATGTGGGCGGGTCATCCCACCTCACAAATTTCCCTTTCATTTCTTTATGGGATGGCCTGGTGCCAGCTCCCTCTATCTCCCACCAGTAACCCTCTGAGCCAATCGACTCAGCGCGCGCCTGGGTGAGTGCTGTCGTAGCCCGGCCAATCTCGGTGCGGGCGATCATCTTCGCTCGGCTCTCGGCCACGTCGCCGGACTCCATAATCATCCGGTACAGCGCGTCGGGGCGTTCACCGTTGATGACGGCTTCCATTGCTCGCGCCTGGATATCACGAACGCGGTCGGCGGCCTCCAGCGGCAGGGACTTAATCAACTGCACCTGGCGGGATACGATGTCCTGAGCCACGAACCCCACCGGCGTATTGCCGACGACGTCACGCAGACCAGCGGATATTTCTTCAGAAACAGAGCGCCACTGATTCCACTCTTCTCGCTCCACCTGGGCAAACATCTTTCGACCGACCATTTCGGCCCAGTCGTCGATCACCCCGGAGTAGTCAACAAGCGATTTAGCAATGCTCTCAGCGCTTGCCTGTGAACCATCGTAGGAACCCGTGACGATTTGATTTATCTGGTCGACTATCGCCAGTAGGCTTTTCTGGTACTGGACCTCCGATCGGCGGCGGAGGGCTGGTTTCAGATTCAGTCTCCTGCCACTGTTTCGCCGCATTCTGGATATCCTCATCGCTAATTGAAGCACCGATGCCGGTAACGTCAGACAGCTCGCGTAAATCAGTCAGCGCAGCAGCCGGGGACATCCCCAAATCACGCACAGCGGTTGCCAGAGCGGTAGTTGTGTTGGTCGCCACCGTAGAGCGATCGGTGTCGCTCATCTGCCACAGGGGGTTAAACTCAAAGGTGAAATCTTGCGGCAACGGCTCGCCAAACTCTGAGCGATGCAGTACATCGAATAACAGGCGGATGTGAGGCCGTAAATCTCGCTCCTGAAGCGTTCCCACGTCGTCGTAGTAGTTCGCGAGGTCAGCGTCACCGGTTGAAAAACCCTTCGGTGACTGGCGGAACAGGCGGACGAGAGGAATGCCAACAGCACCCGCGATATCCTCTTTAAACTCGCTAAGCAGGTCAGAAAGGCCCGCGAAAGAATAGGAATGTGTTTCAAATTCGTCCTCCGAATCAAACAGGGACATACCCTCGTTCGTCTGGTACTGGCGGACCATTTCCATATTCTTGATAAGCGCCTCAAACGCTTTACCGCCTGTGGCGATAATTTCACGCAGCTTTTTAATCTTTGCCGTTCGCAAATGCGCCTTGTAGGCAAGCTGGGCGGCGCCGACGCTGGTGCTATCGTAGGAAGTCAGGCGATCGAAGATGCGCTCGACAATGGACATCCCCCACTCGTTTTCGGTGATTTTCTGCTGATACGGCAGTTTCACACCATCCATGCGGATCAGGCGGCTGTGGTGAACAGTCCAAGGAGGAAGCCCCTGCGCCGTTGTCACGATTTCATAGAATTCAGGCTTGCCGAGGTTAGGGCCAAGCGCCTTAATGCGCCTGGTAAGCTGTGGGTTAATCATCCAGCGGTCAAGTACAGCCAGACCTTTAAAGCTGCCCTTGCCTACTTTATCCAGCACCAGCGGCGTTAGTGGTGCCTGACCTTCAATCAGAATCAGCGCCACCGCCCCGCCATACAGCCGGGACCATTTCAGCGTCTCGTTGATGCAATCCCACAACTGAAGCTCATCGAACCGTGATTCCAGAACGCCACGGCGTTTCGGGTCTATCTCACTGGTGATCCGCACGCCCTTTTTGGTCATATCATCCGCTTTCGAATCGACAGCAGCGCCAATAATCCAGGAGGACCGATAAGCCCACTCGATGAGCAGGCGGTTGCGGCTGGTATAGTTCGCCCGATAGGTCGATGCGGCATGCTGGTTAGGCTGCTGCATACCGACACGGGCAACAAAGTTATCGTACGAATCCGCCGTGGCGACTCGTCCTGTTTTCTTCGCCATGGTGATTATTCTCCGGCTTTTTCGGTAGTCGTGGCGGATAGGATAATTTGTTAAAAAATGACCCGATTTAACATAATGACTGTTACCCGCACCAGCCGGATCCCTCCCGTGATGAAATGTCCGCCAAAGGCTTATTTATCAGGGTTAAGTGGCTAAAAGCGCGTGAATAAAACATGCATAAACAGGGTCAAAAAATGAATAGCGGTGATTTTGCGTGAAACGGTTATTTTCGGGTGTTTAGCTGTTTCCCAGCGCTTCCCAAATATCCATTGCCGTATCGGTTGGGGCAAACGCCATGATGAACGCATCGGCCACGTTCGGCGATGGCACATCACGCTTGGCAAGGTCTTTCTTGCTCTCTACCATGACGCGCCCGTTTTTATCGAAATCACGATGAGGCGTGGATAGCTCCAGCTTGAGTTTTTCCAGTAGCGGACAGGATGAGTCGATGCTTATCAGCTCATCTACCGGGTACTGCTCGCCGTTCTTTACCGCGTTGAAGGTATTACGGAAACGATCCGCTACCAGCCACCAGGCTTGCGCTTTGAGGTTGGCGAAAAAATCCTTGTTCGGGATGCCAATGTATTCGTAGTCCGGCTCATTCACACCAGCGCCTGCGTTGAATCGCTGATAGTTGATGCGGGATGCGTTCATGTTTTCGCGCTTACGATCCTCATTAATTTCTGAGAATTTAGCGCCAGCTGATGCCCCAACGCCGATTGAGTCGTAGACGATATCAGCATCGCGCTCCAGCGCCGCCTGATACGTACGCTGGCAGCTCTTCAGCAATTCGTCTTCTTTCGCCTTCCACTCATCCGCCCAGTACACTACTGAGCCGTGGCGATAGACGTTAGCGCACTTATCGGCGCCGCTATCGGCAACGTCGAAACCAATTCGCTTACGCCCGCTCGGTTCGAAATTAAGGACTTTGTGGGCGTCCACAGCAGCCTCAATCCATGACAGCTTGATAATGGCCGCATCATCATCCGACTCTGGTACGCCTTCGTAGACGTGCTTAAACCCATCCGGATCCCGGCGCTTAGCGGCTTCGATAACCTTCAGCATGGTGTCGGACAAAAAGGGGTTTTCATCGTAGTTGATTTTGCGTATCAGCGTATCTTCTGGCGGGTCGACCACAAAGTTACGCCACACGAAATCAGTCACCAGTCCTGGGTTAAAGATAAACCAGCACTCCGAGCCCTCTTTACGGATGGTAGGCTCCAGTATCTTCCACTGGTACTCCGTCAGCGCGTGGGCCTCTTCAAGCCACAGAACGCTGATACCTTCCAGAGACTTAATCTCTTCAATGTTGCGCCAGAGCCCATAAAACACGAATTCAGACCCGGTCACCCGGTTAATGATTTTGTTGTTCAGAATGCGGAAACGATGCCGCAGGCCAAAGCGGTCTATCTGAATTTTGAGCAGGGTGTACACCGACTCTTCAATTTTGTTCTGAATCTGACGCGCACAGCAAAAGCGCAGGCTGTATTTATTCGACAGAAATATGGCAATGCCAGCGGCATCCCATGATTTTGACGATGACCGGCCACCATAAAGCACTTTGTTACGCGCCTGCGTCGTCCAGAAGCTACGCAGAACCGGATTCAGTGTCGGTTTGGATGTCAGAGTAGAAGTCATTGAGGTCACGCTCTCCGTTGCCATCATCAATACCTGCATCACGGCGAAGACGATCGGCCTCCAGCGACACCTTATCAGTAGCAGCCTTACGATAGTCTGTATCAGCAAATATTTTGCCTACCGTCGCAAGCGTCCCAACGATGGACTCAATACGAACGGTATTGCGCATCATCGCCTTCTCGGCGGCGCTGATATTTTCCATCAACACCTTTCTTTCCTGGTCCCCTTCAGCATCTTCCAGCTTGGTCAACCACCGGCCAATATTCTCTGCTGCGACAAGGTTGTTAGCCCGAAGGCGAAATAATTCGTCTTCGAGTGTCAACGCTTTCGCGTCTTCAATGACCTCATCTTTGAGCAGAAGACGACGGGCATAACCACCATGCTTTAACGCCTGCTGGTTACCGGGTTGAAATGGGTTAGTAGGGGGATCGGTACGCATCCCGCGTATCGGTTTCGTATCTGGTGGAGGCTCGACTTTTGGTTGCGTACTTTTTTGCGTACGGCCAGCGCTGGCGGGGTTTTCGCTGGTACGCACCTTATTCTTTTGCGTACCACTTTGCGTACCACTTTTGCGTACCTGCGTACCGGCCTTGCGTACCCACTCAAACTTCTTCGCTCTCTTCCTGATAGCACCTTCAGTAACGCCGTATTTATCGCCTATATCACGGAGACTAAGGACTCCGGCCCGGTATGCCGACTCGATGGCCTCCCAGTCCGGTGTTGCCATAATTTTGTCCTCGCCTTGACATTATCGAGCCACCTCATGAAGTGGCTCTGTAATGCCATCAAGCTAAAACGCCGACCGTCTGTTTTTCTACTTTGTCTCGGGCTAGAGAAATGCAGAACCGCGCAAATAGGGATGAAAGCGCGTAACACACTGCGGTAAATACCCAGCCGCCGTAGGCAAGCAGAGCGATAGTTGCCACCATGCAACACCATCCCCACCAACGAGCAACGACGTTCTTACGCCGGACAATCTTTCTCAGCGACTCAAGCACCGACTGACGTGTTTTCTCATCAGTTACATGCTCAGCGCCATGAGCGAGGAATGTTGTAAGAAGACTCCCAAATACACCAAGGAATACCACTACCCAAAACGCAGCGGCAGCCACGCTCAGAATATTGCTTTGCCCTGTAACCGACCCAAAGGCCAGCGCCGCAAGCAACGCGTAATAGAGAATTTTATTCAGCGTGTCGATTAAAAAGTTTTTCATGCTGTTTTCCTTTAGATGTGAGCCTGTCGTACGGGAACGCCGCCCGAGAGAGGTCGCCACCTTTAACGGCGCTCCTCAGGCTCACGACTGAAAGACTCTCGATGGTTTGCGTGTACGATACGCATTAAAAAGCCCCGCGAATGCGAGGCTCTCTGCCGGTTTATCGGCTACTTCTTAACACTGTCAGGCATCACCGCACCAACAACGCCAGCTAGCGCTACGCCGCCAGCGATGACGGTTTCCTGAATGCCCGGAGGCATCTGATAGCCGAAGACACCGGCAATGACCAGGATGATGCCGCGCCAGGTTGACGGCTCTTTCAGCCGATTAATGAGATAGTTCATATTTCCCTCAAACCAGAATACTTTTTGCCAGGAGATAGCGGGCTTTGCGGTCATCAATGCCGTTCTGTCCGCCGTTGATAATCTGAGTGACGCGAACAAGGTCACCAGACCATTTCAGGCACCCTTTAGCAGCAAAGAACCACGCTGCCGATCTGGCTGCGTATGAGTCCTGCTCCAGTAGCTCAGGGTGAGTAATAAGGTCGACTTTTAAGGCGATTCCGCAGTCGCGATAGTTCGCTAAGCCGGTAATCTGTTTCAGGCCTCGACCGCGATATTTCCAGCCATCCCCAGGCGCCTGATTACCAAGATTCCGTTTACCCCAGTCACCGCCATAAATCAGATTGGCGATAGCCTGCTGGTTAGCTGGCTGCGTTTTGGTGCGCCCCAGTGCTGCGGCCTGCTGCTCAGTAATGCGCCGGGATCCAAACAACGGCACCAGGCGGTCGGCTGCATAATTCAGGCTCTCAACCAGCGTTGAAAAGCTACCTGACTCATGGCCTACCTGCGCAATGAACATCGCCACATCGGTGGGAGATGCGATGCCAAATTCCTTTAGCGCTGCGTCGATATGCGGAAACCACCGCGAGGCCAGTCCGGCGCTGAGACCAGCCGCCTTCTGAAATTGTTGCAGATTCATGTTTATGCCTTTGGGCTTCCGCCGAAGCGAATATTAATAATGTTGATAATCAGCTTCCGGAACTGTTCAACGCCAATAAAGCCGATACCACCGCCGATACCTACCGAGAGGTTTTTTGGGATCGACAAATATTCCAGACCAGACGCGACAGTTAATGTCAGCGCTCCGCAGAGCAGCCCTTCAAGCAGCATCTTTTTCCACCCGCCACCGCCATAGGCAATGCGTAGCCCGGCCATAATCACAGAAAACAGTACAGCGCCCAGCGGCGTATCTCCGCGCCACCAGCCATGGAGCAATTCAATAATGTCCGGCCAGGAATGAGGATCGTTGTTCATCTTCATAGTCTCTCACCCCCGATATACGGATGGCGCTATGTGAGTTTGAAAGGAATCGGCTCAACGGGCTGGATTGGCAAGACGCCACCAGTTCATTCCCGTGAGCCTTATGAGACATGGAATGGTTGCCGGATCGACTTTCTGGCAACGCAAATAAAAAACCCGCTCAAGGCGGGAAGAAACACCAAGGGTAAAAGTGACGGCGGTAGCCGTAAGGTTCCCAAGGTAAAGGGATTGGAGCATCTGACGGGGATCGAACCCGTATCTTCTGGGTGGAAGCCAGATGTAATTACCAAACTACGACAGATGCAATCTGGTTCAGGGCTCTGCGCGGAAGGGTTTTGACGTGTCGTGCAGCACGTCTCTACCCAAGAGCCCTGACCGGATTGCAGATACGAAAAAGCCCCGGCGAGTACCGAGGCTTAGGAGTTGTTGGTGTCGCTCTACGACGATGTGACAGGGGTACTGATGCAATGCATCTCGCGAATACCCCTGTCGTATCGCCGGAAAGCAAAAAACCCCGCAAGGGCGGGGCTTTCGTCATGTTCAAATTGTCGCTTCTCATCTCTGCCATCGCGGCGCAGCCCTGCCAAGCATGAATGAATTATCTAAACTTCTGGGTGAAAATCAATGTTAATTTCAATTAAGAGCACAAAAAGCTAAAACAGCTAATTTCTCAGGTTTTTGCGGGCGGCTAAAAATGCCTTCCCCTGAAATATCTTGAGGCACCATTTCACGCGCTCTCTCGACTGGTCCGACGTCAGCCAGGGAGCCAGCTTTTGAAGCTCTCTGGTTATGTCCGATATTTTTTTTCGGGTTGTGTAGTAACTCATTCCGACGATGTAAATCGGGTCGGTAACCTCAAAGGCGTCCAGTACGCACTTCTCCATGAATTCAGCGTCGTCGTTGCTGATGGCGGTATCTATCACGCTGCTCTCCTGCTTTGGCCAGAGAATGACCTGTGCACGCTTCAGAGCATTGGGACCACGGAAGCCCTCAGCCCTTGCCTGCTCAATTGCAGCGGTAAAGCGCTCTAAAGCTTTATCTGACCATCTCTCTCCCTTAACTGACCACCAGCAAGAGTGCGCTGTGGGCTTACGCGGGTATACCTCCCCTCTCTGGCTCTCGCCCCATACATTAAGAAGTGACTTAATCCAGGCTGACTGGATGCCAGTCAATAACTCAGGGCGGCCAAGGTATCGTTTGTGCGTGGCGATCGCGACCTCTGACATAGCGGTGTTTTGTCTGCGGCGTTGTAGTGGTGTCATGCAATATCTCCCTTACCAGCAGCAAACTGCGCCAGTGACATAAATGCGCGGCCCTTATCTTCAAGCACCGCTCGATTGATGTAACTAAACCGCTCGCCAGCCCATGACTTATCAAACACGACAATGGCGCCAGCGAAAAACGCACTGGTCGGCCTTTGTTTGTCGTCGGCTGGCTTAAACCACTCGGGCAGATCGAAACCAATTCGCCCACGAATAAAGCAGACGTGATCCGCATCTTCCGGCCACCACGTTTCGCTTGTGGCTGACTTCACCAGGAAGACATAGCGACCGCCCTTCTCTCGTTGCGCAGCTGCATAGTTCATGATGTGCGTCATGCCAGTGATGGGTTGTTTTTCGTGGTACTGAGAGCGACTGTAAGGTGGGTTTCCGTAAGCTGCGCCGCCGAGTTCAGCCAGACGCCCTGACCAGTCCTGTGTCAGCGCGTTATCTTCTGCGGTGTACCAGACAGGACATTTTGCATTGCTGTCGTCTGCGAACAGGTCCAGCATCAGCGGACCATACATCGCGTTAATACCCCAGAACAGCAGATCCGGAGTCCGCCACTGGTCGCCGACCTCTTTCAAATAGTGATGGGGTGCTGAACGCAGTGCTGTAAGAGCTTCACAGTAAAAATTAGTCATTCACGGTCTCCCCTAATTCCAGGAGTACCTGACTCATTAACTCAGCCTCAGTACCGAACTTTTCTTCCCATGACTTACGGCCAGCATGAATTGCAACGCCGTAGCCACCGGTGCGGTGATGCGCATGACATAGCGGAATGACATGGAAGTTATCAGCGCGGACAGACAAGCCAGTACCAGAACTGCAGTGATGGATTTCAGCAGGCGATTCGCCGTAATTGAGGTTCCGGCATACGATGCAACCCAGCGCAGCCACGCGGCTCAGATGGAGCTTTTCAGCCTTGGTTTTGGATTTGCTCATATCGCACCGCCCTGGTACGACAGACAAGCAGAAACACCAGCGTTAGTTATAGCCGGTGTCAGGGGGTAAATCTTTTGAGGGTGTTTCTTCTGCGCCATCGGTTTTTCTCCGTGGCACAGTAGTCGATAAGCTGGGTTGTTCAGGCCCGTTGTTATTATAAATCAGGATGAGAGATGCAGGTAGTGAGTTTTAAGCTTAATGTCATATTTTTAGAAAAGAAAACCCCGCCAAAGCGGGGTCTTATTCAGGAGCTTTTTCGGCGACCTTGTTGTGAACCTCCCACAGGCTAATGCCGCAGCTCGCGCAGAAGTTGGCAAGATAGTCCAGGCCAGACCACTCGCGAATCCCTCCGCGAGCAGCCTCCACAAACACAGCTATATCTTTACCCCGCCATAAGCCAAACAATCGCCAGCCGCCGCCATCAGGACTTTTTACCGCGGCTATGCGAGTCAGTACGCCGGTCTGATACAGCTCAGTAAAGGCGGGCTTCTTTCTGGTTATCATTCGCATAAATACAAACCTGTGATTTGTTGATAACAAATAGCGTGTTTGCGTTTTATGGTTTCACCTCCTGCGGTGCTGCTGGCAGCGGCATCCAGTGAGTTACCAGCACGCGCTCTATGCAGCATGCTGCTGGCGCATCAAGCCTGTCGAAAAACAGCCCTGAGTGCTTATCGAAGAATGATACAAAGCGATGGCCCATTTTGTTTATGGTGAGCACCTCCTGCTCATCCTCCGGCATCCGCTCGCTTACCGGAATCCATTTACCAGGCACTGCCGGTGCTGGCTGCGCGTGGAGATAGAGCGGTGCATCACCGGTCCCAGCAGAGACAGAGATTACCTTCCTCATCCTTGCTGTATCGGTTGAACAGAAAAGTTTTCGCTCCTTGCAATCTGGCTCGCTGTCCATTGCGGCCAGCGCCATGCGGGCCAGCTCTCGTTCTTCTGATGCGCTCGGCTCTGGTCCATTGCCAAGGAAAATTTGCTGTGCGCGCTCTCTGGTTATGGTTGATTTGGTCATGGCCTAATCTCCGTTCTGCCACCAAGGATGCGGATTGCAATCCGTTCCCGGAGGCTGAGTTGCCTGCGTTTTCCTCTGGCGTTTATGATTTCGGGCCTGCCTGCAGGCGGATAGTGAACCCGAACCGACTGCCCATCTAATGCATGGGACGCCTCCAGGAGCGCAGATTTTAAATGTGTAGGGCATTCATGTTGCACTCGCTCACCGTCTGAAATAACGCCAGCCATACCCTGCAGAGTTGATGCCAGATTACTCAAATAATTTTTCATATCACTCAGCCTCCACCTTGATGCCAGCGGCGGCCAGAGCCTTCTCCATATCCTCTGCGTCGTAGTAAGGGAACGGGCAAAGAAGGAATAATTTAGGGTGCCCCAGATTTCGATGCGGCATCTTCACGGTGCGGGACTCCAGCTCGGCGATGCGCTGGCGCAGTGCTGTGTTATCGTCGAACAGCTCACAGATGTGGCGATTCTGCTTGCGAACGCGATTTTCGCTTTCAGTCATTTGCTGCTGCGCCTTCTCCAGCTTTTCGCTGTTAGCCTCAGCTGTTTTTCTCCACGTTGCGCAAATCCTTTTCTCTGATGCCAGCGCCTCTACCAGCTCAACGTTTCGTTTTCCTTTGGCCTCAACCTGTCGATACAGCTCATCCCAACTTTTTGAGTTGTCGCGCACCAGACTTGTCACGCGCTCTTCACGTGACTTGTAATACTCCAGCGCCTCTACCAGCGCGATGACATTGTTTGGGTTAGCCAGGGCGTAAAATTTATCCGCCGCCACACGGCCTTTCGAATACAGGGCGATAGTGGCGGGCTCTTTGGCATAGATCGCTGCTGCTTTCAGGCTCTGCGCCAGTTCGGTGATATCAGTCATTGGCCTTTCCCTCGCTGCGGAACATCATGATTGTCAGGTCGCCTTTAGTGGCCAGGCGAACGGTAGAGCCAGGTTCCAGGCTGTTAAGCTCAAAGGCGTCATAAAACTCATTCACAGCTTTCTGGCGGCGAGACTCCTTACGACGCTTGTCCCACTGCCTCAGAGCATTTTTGGTAATCCACTGGCCTGTTTTAACCATGATGTATACCCATCCAAGAATGGCTAAACCGGTATTGAGATAAGTGGCGATGCTCATTTGTCGGCCCCCTCGCGCAGTTGCTCGAAAAACTCCTTACCGCAGTCGATAGCGCCAACAATTACGGCAACTTCATCGCCTACAAAATCACCCTCATCGACATGCTGCTGCAGGCGACCAATGAACTCCTCCACCCCATCAGCCTTAATCCCGGCTACGATGCGATCGGTGGCGGGGGTTTCGATTTCAGGCTTGGCGTAAACAGGCCACGAATCACTGCCGTCATCGTTTTTCTCCCCAGGCTGCTCATGCACTGCAAGATACTCACCACCGCGATCTGGCTCTTGATATGTCGGCGGAATCGAATGGCATGACAACCATGCATCTGGTTTGTTGAATGCAGCCTTCAGCGCCACATTCTCCGCAGCCAGCTGCTGATACGCTTTCGCCAGCACCATAACCTTTGTCTCTTTGATCGACAGCTCGCCTGCCGACTCCAGCGACTGAATGAGCTCGTTTACTGTTGAGATGTTCATGCTGTCCACCATTCAATAAACATGCAGATACCAACGGTTACTACGGCAATCAGCACCCAGTAGATCACATCCAGAATGGCGGCGAACCGACGGAGGGTGTATTTGCTGTAATTCTCAGGATCAATATTCATACCGCCTCCCCAAGCACCCAGCGCAGAGCCGCAGCGTAATCGCCAGTGGCACCTTCGAGGGCTTTTGTGATTTCTTTACGGGTTTTCAGACGTGGCTTCGCTTCACCAAGAATCTGGCGCTGCCGCCGGGCTTTTTCATGGCCGGTTGTGCCAGCGGTCGCCTGCTCGATTTCCGCTACCTTTTCCCGCTGCTCTTCGGGTTTCAGTGATGCCAGTTGACGCGCCTGGGTAACCGTCACCGTGCCGGACTCCACAGCGTCTTTGACTGCCTGGGTGGCATCCAGTAGTGACAGCGTTGCGCGTACGGTCTGGACACTCACGCCAAACATCAGCGCTAAATCGTCCTCGTCGTGGCCGCGCTCCAGCGCATCAGCCATTTTCTTTGCTCGGCCCAGCGGTGTATCTGCCTGGCGGATTTCGTTAGCACTTACCATCGCCTGCGCCATGCGAATGGCGGAGCCACGTTTAGCGACTGCCGGAACCAGTAACGGTTCTTTGCCTTCTTTCGTCAGACGCTTGTTAGCTTCCTGTGTATGGCGCACACGCTGGCGACCATCGACAACACAGGAGCGCCCTGTCTCCGGGTCTTTCCAGACGATAATCGGCTCAAGAACGCCCTGGTCCATGATGTTCAGCACCATTGCCTCGCTGATAGGCAGGTGGATACGCTCATCGTAAAGCGGGTGCGTTTTGTCGGTAACCAGGTGCAGGTTTTCAGGTTCGAACGTTAAAACGTTCGTTTTGCCGCTGGCGCCGTATACAAGCTTTGAGTCTTTAGCCATTTTTCACTTCACCTTTTTTCTGTTCGACCTGCTGAGACCACTTTTCAATCAGCCGGATTTTCGATTTGCTCTTGCCACCAGCCCAGTAGCTATCCTGTACGCGGAGATGTCCGTAAGGGCATCTCAGGGCCCCGGAACAGGCGCCAGCCTGGTAATCCCGAAAATAAAACTCCGCAGCTGAACCACAGACCGGGCAATCAGGTATCTCTCGCATCACCGGGTCACCTCGCGGATTTTCTGGAATTTAGTTCCGTGGTGCGGATTAGCTGGGTTAGTAACCTTCGAATTCATAAACCCGGCGGCCACCAGACGTTCACAGCGGTAGCGAGGGCGATCAATGAAACCAGCCAGGGACTGCCACTCAAACCAGACGCCAACCGGCACCGACTGGAGCAGTTTGATATCCAGCGCTGTGAGATTGCTGGTTACCGCTACGGGCTCGGTACTTCCACCCGGCATCCAGTAGCCATTCAGGTTTTGCGCTTTGCCTTCGCGCTCCAGCACCATCAGGCGGGCCAGCATTTCAGGTGCTGTCAGGTCGAAATAGACAGCCAGCTCACGGCAGGTGACTTTCTCCAGCTCTTTCAGCACGTCAGTAATTTTTTCCATCAGAGATATCCTCACGGTTAAATTTGTTAGCCCCGGAAACCTTTCGGGATGTCGGTATCCAGTTTGCTGCTCACACCGAACGAGCTGCCGGTAGACAGGTTTGCCGGACAAAGGCTCAGCACCAGCTCAGGCCATTTTCGGCGCAGGGTAGCCATGTTCTGAATCTTCTCGCACCACCACTGATGGCGTTGGATTCGCTCAATCATGGTTCGGATATGGTCATGGCTGCAGCCATGCTCCTGGCGCAGCAAACGAATTTCGTTTGCCCAGGCGACAAAGTTCGGTTCTCTCGGTTTTGCAAGGCAGCCATCAAACTCGGCTGCTCGCTCGTACATCTCGACGATGGTCGACCAGAACCACATAGCGAGGTCAAAGTCGTCATCGGTAGCCAGGTTGCTGTCTTCGGTTACGTCAGGAATAACTGCTTCCGGGATGACGGTTTTCTGAGCAGCTTCAGAAAAGTTATCCACAGGGAGAGGACGCCCCTCTTGTTTTTTAAGATCTGTTTTAAGATCTGTATTTTTAAGATCTGTATAGAGATAGGATTCGGCGTTTGTGCCGTTTCCATTCGGCGTTTGTGCCGAATCCTGGATATGGCGTTTATGCCGAATGCATTCGGCGTTTGTGCCGTTTGCATTCGGCGTTTGTGCCGAATCCAATTCTTTCAATGACTTATTCCGATTCGGCGTTTGTGCCGAATCCAGTATTGCCGGGAAAATCTTGTGCATCAGTTCTTCCTGGTCGATGCGGTAGTGCTTCTTCGGTGTACCGTTCACCTGACGGGTATCTTCCTGAATAACGCCGGGCAAATATTGCTCAGTGATTTTGTAGATAGCCCTTCTAACAACATCACCTTCAAGAACACGAACCTCTTTCGCGAGCGCCGCATGCTCCTTGTAAAACCAGCCATCATCCAGACTCGACTTACCCGACCAGAACACCAGCTGATTGAGAATCGCTGCCAGCAAATGCTGCTGCCTGTCTCCTGCAAAGAAATCCAGATACGGGCCGGGAATCGTTATGCAGTTCCCCTGCCCTGACATGGCCTGAACAATTTCAAAGACCTGATTGCTCATACCAAAACCTCATTGTGTAGCCGTAAAAACTCACGTAACCCCATCCAGCCAACAGTTCCGCAGGCTTTCCGGTAGGAAACATCTTTCTCTGTCGCAGTGAGAACCGTCACCATGTGCCCCTTGTGTCTGTGCTGAAAGCGGGAGCCGGCCTTAGGGATACCATTACAGGCAATATCCCCTTCGGACGGCTCATACACCGGATAAGCACGTTTCAGACGCGCAATCAGCTCAGCAGCAGACTGGTTACACATGGTTGAACCTCGCTTAGTGAATCAGCGTGTTACCGGAAGGACCGCCATCAGCAATCCGGTCAGAGATAGCAATCATTGCGCCGAACAGCGCTTCCATTTCGTCGTCCACCCGTTGTTTGCGGTGAAGAAGTTCGCGGAAAGTTTCGGAGTAATAACTACGCACCCGCGCCAGCAGCAACGGCGGCATAGCCCGCTCAATCGCCGGGAGAAGCTGCGCAATCTTTTCGATTGATGCAGGTGAATCACTTTCAACCCAGCGGTAAATCTTCTGTACGTTGAGACTCAGCGAATTAGGGTGGCTTTCGTCGTACAGCTCAGGGGTAGTCATACCCAGCGCGAAATACGCATCGACAATCGCCGCCACCGGCGTTTTACGACCACCTGGATAAAGCGCCCAGGCATTCAGGGCTTCACGAATACGTTCATGCTTGATTTTCATAATTCAGACTCCTTCTGGTTTCTTAGGCAAAATCACACCTTCAGGTATTCCACTGATAGGGGTGGGATGCAGATCCGGGCGCAATTCATGTGGAGTCACTTCCCAGCCCATTAATTGACAAAGAGGTATGACTCGATCAGCTGGAACCCTAGTGTTTAACCAGAGAGATACTGATTGCTGCATACACCCAAGGCGGCGACCGATTTCAGCCTGAGAAAATCGCTGAGTAATTTTGTTTCTGAATTCTTTTTTCATTCACTAAACCTCCAAGTTAACGAGGTAGAGATTACAAGAGTTAACTGTTAACGGTCAACAGTTATTTCTTGTGATGATAAATACAAGGGATACCTGTAAAATTCACCCATGATGAAAGCGATAGAAATTTCAATGTACCGACTGAGTAGACTCCTGAAAGAAACTGGATGGAGCCAGGCGGAACTTGCCCGTAGGATTGGAGTAACACAGCAAACCGTGCAGCAGTGGGTTAATGGGAAATCCACACCCAAGCCCACCAGCATTGATAAGTTAGTGGAGGTAACTGGATATCCTCCTTACTGGTTCATGCTGCCGCCTGACGACGGTGATCAGATGGTGACCCCGGATGCAATGAAGTTAGGCCCTATGCAGTTGGACCTGCTTAAGACCTTCAATGCATTCCCGGAAGAAGACCAGCAAGAGATGCTCTACGAGATGAAAGAGCGAAAGGAGAGTATGGATAAGACCGTTGCCCGGTGGCTTGCAGCCCAGAAAGGCAATAAAGCCTAATATTCTATGCGACCTATTGCACTACATACGCTTTACAAACAACCAGAAAAAGAAAAGCCATACTGCGTTAGTTAGGGATATAGCTAGCGCAACGGTGGATAACATATCCGAAAAACTATACATATCCGGCATGAGGATATCCTATTGGTTTACAGTGACTTGGTATCAACGGCTGCCATGATTGTAGCTTTGATTGCCGTTCCAGCAAGCGGTTATCTAAGTTATCATTATGCGATAAAGGGCGAAAGGCGCAAAGAGTTCAACGCCGTTGCTGATGCCATTCGTAAAAAACTAAGGGATCAGCTTGATGCTGTCGAAGCCGGATATTACCCAAGTGGAACAAATAGCATTTCCGAAGGTGAATTTGAGTATTTTTTAGACCTCCACCCACGGCAAAAACGCGCACATGCCCGTGATTTATGGCAAGAATATCAAAGAGTTTTGATTGAATGCTTACACTACGATGAAGACAATTTTTTTAAATTTATCAACAAAGAAGGATTAAAATCGGCCATAGTAAAATTACTTCCTGTCACTGAACGCCTCTGACTAGCTCTCCACCGGCGTTACATCGACCTTACTCTTCCAGCAGCTTTACAGCCAGTTCCATCACCTGAATCTGGTCTAAATCCCACTTATCCAGCCCCTTTGAAATCTCCGTTCTTATCACGTCAGCTATAGCCACCCGTTTGGTTTCATGGCCTTCGGCAACCATCGCAAACACGACATCCCCGACAATGCGGCACATTTCCTGATAGCGTAGTTGCGCAATCTCTTCGTAATCCATGTTCGTAGCCTCTTTGGTGTTTTTATAATCATACAACCCCTCCTAACAGCAAGTCTGCGGCATGAGCCATAAAAAAATAACAAGAAATTACTGTTGACGATAACAATAAAGACTTGTAGATTTACCCCATCAACACCAATCACCGCACAGTGGTTGATAAGCAGAAAACGTTCCGCCACCCGGCGATAAGGGCTAACTAACGAGGTGAATATGGAAAGCAAAGATCTGGTAGTGATTAACGGTCAGCTATGCAGCAAAGACGTTGCCCTGCTGATTATTGAGAAGGTTTTACCTACCGTTCTTTTGGTGGTGGCGGAAAAGGTGAAGGACAGGCGAACTAATGATGAAGTGAAAGAAGCAGCCACAACCGTAGTTGAAGCCGCTATCTCAGCAATTAGTTTGAAGAGCCTAGTTGCTCCCAAGTCTTGATCGCTTGCGCACTTTCCTCTTCCTCACGCTTTGTAAGCAGGGAGAGAAAATCAACCTCAGAGCGGTCGACTTCAAAAAGGAACTCTTCAGGGGTGATTTCTTTGGGTTGAGTTGATGCGTAAACAACGGCCAAAAGCCAAGCCTTATCATCTTTATTCATGATTTACCTTTGCTGGTTGTGTGAGAACTCCAGCATACCACCGAGCCTGAAGTGGTGAAAAGACAGGCAAATAACAGACCTTGCAATGCAGTGAATGCGGCTATGCGCACGCGGTTCAGTTAAAGCAGTACCACTTGTTTCCCGAAGTGGGGTGGAAAGAAAGCTGCCGATATCAGTTGTTAACTGGCTGGTATCACCGGGAGGCACCCGGCACTGCATTGCAAGGTCTGTTGGTACTCAAATTCACATGACAGTGAGGGGTAGCAAATGATCCGCGAACATGAAGTACCTGCGTGGCACCGGTTCTGCATAAAGGTTGCTCTGCTTGTGGTTGCAGTCGCATGGGTAAGCTTCAAATTTTGCTGGGGTGCATCATGAGCAAAAACGGCATTCGTTCCCTGGTTATCGCGCTGGCCATCGGATTGGTTTTCTGGGGTGGACTGGCTGTCGAAATTATGTATATCAAAGGGGTGTTCAATGGCTAATTTACTGCATGGCAACCCGGCTTTTAAAGCGGCACAAAGCAAGCTGGCCATTGCTCAATTTATTGGTAATAGTGAAATGTGGTCAGAGGCTTTTTCCTCAATGAAAGATATTTATGAGGAAACTAAGCACGCAGAAGATTTTATGTTTTGCGGTCGCGAAGAATCTCTCTCAGCTCTGAAATTCAACGATGTTATTTTGAATTATGACATGTATGGCGACTTGGTTTCTGTTAATGCAGATTCTGGCAATGCACGTTACAAAATAAACACAGAAGTTTCTTACTAATACCATCACTTTTTATTTAATGCCTTAACTGGCAGGTATGAACACACTTTAAATTTAACCGGAGATAGATAAATGGAAGAATTAAAGTTGCACTGTCATGGTTGCGGCGGTTCTTTTGCTCGCGATGAGCTGCAATATCGTCCATCTGGCAGGGGTGCTTATCGGAGAGACTTTTATTTCTGCCCGGTATGCAATGAGAAAGAAAAGCAGAAAATCGCTCTCTCCGCTGCTGCTTCCTCGTTTCGTAAAACCTTACCATCACGCCCCGGACACCTTGCCCACAAGCGCTGGTAGGTGACGGATGATAATCACATCCAACCGTATTCCATCGCATGTAAATGAAAAGGCATCGCATGTTCTGAGCTTGTACAGCAAGGGAGATATAAAGCCATGCCGAATCAAATGCGGGAATTTAAGTTTAAAGATTGGCAGAAAATGGCGCTTATTATCCCGCAATAACGGTACCTGCTGGGAAATTATGAGCCATGAAAAATACAACCAACTTAAAGACAGGAAATCTCAATCATGAAAATAGAATTTAACGATAAAGGTGTAATTGCTACCGCCACGATTACCAGCACGGTTTTCGAATTCCGCCTTCACAACCGTGCTGTTGATACGGCGCTATTTCTTGCTCCTTCCGTTCGTGCTAAGCGTAGCGGTTTCTTTGTTTTAAAAACGGTAATTACCGGTAAACCCTCTCACGTACTGCGTGCGTATAAAGCGATTAAAGCGGAGGCATCACGATGAGCAAATCATTAAACGCGCGTTGTATCCGCCGCTGGGAAGTTGAGTTTAAACCCGTCTGCGATTCAAAAGTTAATCCGTACTGGCGCAAAAGCGACCTCCGTGGATATATCCGCGAAGCAGCGCTTACCACAGCATACAGCATGGTCGAGAGCATGGCTGAACGTAACGCCAAAGTTGACTATGACGGTGAGCCGAACGGATGGACGCCAGAATTTTCGGCATGGTATCGGGAGCGCCATGAGCAGTACCTGAAAGAAGCGCGTGACTACATGGACGAAGACGCTACCAACGACGAAATAGACGACGAAATAGAGAACGAGCTGGAGGCCTGGAATGACTGAGCGCGGAATGAAATTCTCCAAATTCACTGAGCTGGTAGCACGCATCTGGTCAAACCCAACTACGCAGCGTCGCGACCCGGAGATTACCATCGTCGTCCACTCACCTGGCAGCATCGGGCCGTCGCCATCCGTCGAGGTCGAGGCTATTCACGCAGGCTTCGACTGGGATGCGGGACAGGTGATGATCTACCCGGCTCAACCTCTGACGGTGCTAACTCCTGAGCAGGTAGCGGAAATCAGCGAGAGCGTTCGAAAAGGCCAGAGCTGGCACGCATACGAGGCTTACAAGAAGCACAAATCGCAGCTGGAAAACGCTGCGCTTGAGCATGCGAAAGTCGCCGGGCAGCGCGACGAGCTGCTGGCAGCACTCGAAGAAATGACCGATATCGTTAGCAAACATACCTACCCACAACCAGATAAACCTAACTCTACGTGGGGTCGATTAGAGGCTGCCAAAGAAGTTATTTCCCGGACAAAAGGCGGTGAAGTATGAGCGCAGAAATCATCGTTCAGGCCAACGAGCTGGCAGAGCGCCGGCTGGAAATGACCATCCAGAACATGCGCATCAACCATAACGCAGTTTCAGCTACTCACTGCCGCGACTGCGGGGAAGAGATACCCGAGCGGCGCCGGGAACTGGTGGCGGGCTGCCAGCGCTGCGCTGATTGTCAGGAAGAGTTTGAAGAACGTGGTAAGCATTTGGCTGTAACGAGAGGTGGAAGATGAAACATGAGATGCAACCAGATAGCCTTGTTGATCTGAAATTCATCATGGCGGATACTGGCTTTGGAAAAACCTTCATTTACGACCGGATTAAGTCCGGCGATCTCCCTAAAGCCAAACTCATCCACGGCAGAGCAAGGTGGTTATATAGTGACCACTGCAAGTTCAGAGAAAAGCTCCTGTCCCGCTCCGATGGGTAAAGTAACGAGTAAAATATTTTTCACACATAAAAAACATCATCCATTTCAATCCCCTGCATATCAGGTTAGATGTATGCAGGGGACACCATATAAAAGTTGCCCGCCATTGACCACGATGACCTAAACGCCAGCCAGAACGTATTCTTCTCGTAATCATAATTAGCCAACGATTTCAGTATGGTTAGTCCTGCCAGAAAGGAACGTGTCTTTGTCAATCACGCACACAATAAACCGACAGCAACGCGCATTTCTGCGTACAATACCTTCTGACTTTTTCAGTCACTAGCCGCGACCTTTTACAACCTTCTCTGGACGATACAGGAGCCAGGCGTTGATATGAAACAGATCACCCTCAGCGATATGCAGCAGCAGAGCGAAGCGGCAGCCAGTGCTCCGCGCCTGCGTGCCCATCGCAATTTTCATCCCGAACTAAGCGACCCGATACAGCGTCTGGCCATCGCCATGGAACCCGGCACCTATATCCGCCCCCACCGGCACAGACATACCTTCGAACTTTTACTGCCGCTGAAAGGCCGATTTGTGGTACTGAATTTTGATGACCACGGCGTGGTCACCAACCGGGTGGTGCTGGGTGAAACCTGTACGGCGCTGGAAATGGAGGCTGGCACCTGGCATACGGTGCTCTCGCTCGACGCAGGCGGCATGGTATTTGAAGTCAAACAAGGCGCTTATCAACCGCTTGCCGAAATGGACACTATGGCCTGGGCGCCTGCTGAAGGCCAGCCAGGCACTGCCGAAATGATGGCCTGGTATGCCATCGCGCAACCGGGTGACCGCTTCCTGTCTATGCCGCAATAACTACAGGTAGGTTCGACAGGCGCCGCAGGCGTCTGTTTGATACTTCCTGCCGACCACAATGTTTGCCAAATTGACCGTCCCTTTTTTCGTGCTCCGCTCATACTCACCTTAAATATTGCTGCTAAACAGGAAGAAACGCTTATATTCAGCAAACTATTTTTCTCTACGAATAAGAGATGATAAGATAACGGGAAAGAGTAAATACGCGGCAGCAAAACAATAAAAACAGCCAATTTATCGATATATCATTCTCAATGTGAATGGATTTTGTTAATCAGGTAAAGGAAGTCAGCAGAAAAAATAAATCATTGTCATTGATGCTTTTGCTCACCATGGCGATATATTTTTTCATCGACATACAATTCTTATGAATATTACAGAACGGAATATCTGGAAGCTAAATAATTTACCGCCAATGGAGTATTGCTCTCTGGCGCGGGCGCAAAAATTATTAAACTGCGAACTGGAAGACATTCTTCACTGGCATGATATTGGCGCAATCAATCTATGTCTTAAGCTTAACCCAACTCCGGGAATATTAAAAATCGCCGTCCTCTCCCATCAGGAAAAAGAGGTAACCAGCGCGTTTAATCCATTTACCTCAGTCGAGGCAGGAGAAACAGTCTGGTCGCATCACTCCCATATCCGCAGCATTCTGCGGCTTGAAGGCGATATTCCGACGATGGAAACCCTGCGCGGAAATACGGTAACCCAGTTCAACGTAAAGGTATTTGCTTCAGGGCTCTGGCATCCACACTGTCGGAACCTAATGGCGCTGCTGGAGGCGCCAGATGATATTCTTTACGAAAACCGCCTCAGCATGATGCTGCCGGATAAACCATTTGTTTATTGTCATTTCATTCCAGAGGAAGACGAACGCCCCTCGATATCATTGAACCGCATCTATATCACCAGCCAGGCCATTGAGAAAATATACGCCCACAGTATTAGCGCCCGGCCTATGGACGTGACGAAAAATCCGCTACTGGATCAAACCCGTTACATCCAGCAGGAATTAACCGTCCTGCCGCAAAGTGAGGTATTGCTGGAATTTATCCATTATCTTATTCAGTCCCATACTGTATTTAATGAGAAGTTGCAGAGTATGGCTGAGCCAGACAAGACTCAGCTCTTTCATCACGTGCTGGAAAGGCTTAAGGAAGAAGGCATGCTTATAGAGAATGCCCAGCCCGATGAAGGCGATATCGGCAGCGAAGCCAGCCGTGAGTCGCAGTTCGCCGGCGAGTAACGTAGTCCTTCAGGCAAGGGACTGGCGGTTTTCCTGCTCAATCGTTATCGCGTTCTCTCGGGCCAGGGTGATGAATTCGCGCGCTGCGGCGCTCTGCCAGGCGCCCTGCCGCTGCAATAAACAGGCCGTGCGCTGCAGCAGCGCAGGTCTTAGCTCAATCGCCACCACATCATCAAACTGCCCGGCGATCGCCGCCGGCAGCAGCGTTGCTAACGTTGTGCTTCGAATAACCGACAGAACGGCCCCGATGGAGTTGGCCTCCATCCGCACGTCTGGTTCGAGCCGATGAAGGCGGCAATAACGATCAATCTGCTCGCGGGTAGCAAACTCGCTGCTCAGTAAAATTAGCGGCTGGGCGTCGAGAGCCTGCAGTTGCAAGTCGCGCTCTCCTGCCAGCGGATGCGCACGGCTCACCACCAGCGCAAGCGTTTCCGTCAGCAGCGGCTGAACCACAATTTCCTGTGACCGGCAATCGTCAAAGGCAATCCCCACATCCAGTTCATCCTCCAGCAGCATCGCCTCCATCCGCTCCTGGTTCATCTCCTGGATAAGCACTTTTACTCCAGGGTAGCGTCGGTAGTACGCCTCCATCAGCGGGCCCAGCATATAGGTAGTGAAAGTTGGCGTCATAGCAATGCGGAGTTTACCGTGCTGGAGATCTTCTGCGTCATGCAAGGCGCGCCGACCTTCCTCAAGCTCGCGTAACGCGCGACGGGCATACTCCAGCCAGATCTCACCGGCATCGGTCAGGCGAATACGTCGGCCAGAGCGGTCGAAAAGCTGAACCTCCAGCATCGCTTCCAGCTGGCGTATCTGCTGTGACAGCGCAGGCTGGGAGACATGCAGCGCCGCGGCGGCGCGGGAAAAGCCACAATGTTCAGCCACAGCGATAAAGTAGGAAAGTTGGCGCAGAAGCATCGGCCCACCTATAAGAAATTCCAATAGGCATTATCATAAATAAGTCTTTTAACTTATGAAACAAGAGACGTACCCTCTTCGCACGACCCTCAACATATTTCACCTTTAACATCGTTTTATGCAGGAGTGACTATGTCCGCTCACGATCGTTATCTTCAGCGCGCATTAGTGCTGGCAAAACAAAACATTGCTGACGGTGGGCGCCCCTTCGGCGCCGTGCTGGTGCGGAATGATGAGATTGTCGCTGAAAGCGTCAATACCTTTCATCTGAGCGGTGACCCAACGGCGCATGCCGAACTGAACGCCGTTCGCGATCTTGCCGCCAGACTGGGAAGCGCGGTGTTGCGTTAATGCGTCATCTATGCCAGCGGACAACCTTGCCCTATGTGCCTGAGCGCGCTCTATTTAACCGGCGTGCGGGAAGTGTTTTTCGCCAATAGCAATCAGGACGGGGAGCCTTTTCAGCTCTCGACCGCCGCGATTTATCAGCAGCTGCAGCAGCCGCTGGCCCAGCAAACGCTGCCGATCCATCATCGCCCGCAGCCGGAGGGAACTGAACTTTATCAGCGCTGGGCGGAACGGCAGTCATGACACCAGCGCTGCGACAGAACCTGACGCTGGCAGTCCTGGTACTGACTGGGATCAATATGCGGCCGCTGCTTACCTCCATTGGTCCTTTGCTGCCGGACATCCGCGCAGCCAGCGGCATGAGCTATACCCTGGCCGCACTCCTGACCGCGCTGCCGGTGATCGCGATGGGGGTGCTGGCGCTGGCCGCTGGCTGGGTCGATCGCTATATCGGTCAAAAGCGCAGTATTGCGCTGAGCCTGCTGATTATCGCGGCAGGCGCCCTGCTGCGGGAAATCGCTCCGAATAGTGGCTTACTACTCACCAGCGCTCTGGCCGGAGGAATTGGCATCGGCATTATTCAGGCCGCCATCCCGGCGGTAATTAAGCACCTCTTTCCCCGACGGACGCCGCTGGTGATGGGACTATGGTCAGCGGCGCTGATGGGCGGCGGCGGGTTAGGCGCCGCGTTCACCCCATGGCTGGCGTCACATAGCGCGGCCTGGCATGATGCGCTAGCCTGGTGGGCGCTCCCTGCGCTCCTGGCTCTGCTCAGCTGGCTGGCGATTTGTCGGCATTTGCCTCGCGCACCGCATCAGACCAGCGCTTCCCCCCGGGTCGCGATTATTGGCCAGCGCCGCGCCTGGACGCTGGGACTCTATTTCGGACTGATCAATGCCGGTTACGCCAGCCTGATCGCCTGGCTGCCTCCTTACTACATCCAGCTAGGCGACAGCGCCCAGTACAGCGGTTCGCTGCTGGCGCTGCTGACCGTCGGGCAAACCGCCGGCGCGCTGCTGCTCCCGGCGCTGGCTCGCCAGGAGGATCGGCGCCAGCTTCTTCTGCTAGCGCTGGCGCTACAGCTGATTGGCTTCTGCGGCTTTATCTGGCTGCCAGAGCATTTCTCTGCGCTCTGGGCCATTGCCTGCGGCGTGGGGTTGGGCGGCGCGTTTCCTCTGTGCCTGGTGCTGGCGCTGGATCACGCCGGACAACCGGCGGTGGCCGGCAGGCTGGTAGCCTTTATGCAGGGGATCGGATTTATCATCGCCGGTCTGTCGCCCTGGCTTTCCGGCCTGCTGCGTAGCCTGAGCGGGAACTACACGCTTGACTGGTCCTGGCATGCGATCTGCGTCCTGCTACTCATGGCGCTGACGCTGCGCTTTATCCCGGCACACTACCCGGCCGAGTGGCGACAGCGCGCCTCAGACCTGCCCTGAACCGACGGCGGCGCGTGGCAAAGATAATGCCGCGCGCTCTCGTTGGCCTTCTCCGCCCGCCCCATCGCTAAAACCCGTTTCCTTCGCGTCGCTGGCGCTAAATTTATTACCCTGTGAAATTAATGTGTCGCCGAATCACGACACTCGTAAGTAACTAAAAATTAATAAAAAAATGCCTCTTGTTTCCCTGATTTTTTAGGCGTACATTAGCGCCATCTGGAGCACTAAACGCACAGAATTACGGGCTGCTGCAGGGTGAAGTTACACTGGCGACAGCCCTTGAAAAACAGAACAATTAATTCATTTGAACGTCGCACAAGCGCGTGGAGTGATGAGTCGTGAAATACTTCTTTATGGGCCTCTCTTTTATGGTCATCGTTTGGGCCGGTACTTTTGCCCTGATGATCTAGACTGCAGCGGTGTCAAAAAACACGGGAGCCTTCATGCTCCCGTTTTTATTTTGCCGTGCTGTCCGCAGCGCTAGCTCGCGGAGGCCAGCAGACCATCCGCGCGGAACATCGCCTTGATACCGCGGATCGCCTGGCGCGTACGGTCCCGGTTCTCGATTAGGGCGAAGCGGACGTGGGTATCACCATAGTCGCCAAAGCCAATCCCCGGCGAGACGCAAACCTTCGCTTCATTAAGCAGCTTTTTCGCAAACTCCAGCGACCCCATGGCGGCGTAAGGTTCCGGTATTTTCGCCCACACGTACATAGACGCTTTCGGACACTCCACCATCCAGCCGGCCTCATGAAGCCCTTTGACCAGCACATCACGACGGCGCTTATACTGTTCGGCAATATCGCGCACGCACTGCTGATCGCCCTCCAGCGCAGCTATCGCCGCCACCTGCAGCGGAGTAAAAGTCCCGTAGTCATGATAGCTTTTGATACGAGCGAGGGCATTCACCAAAGTCTTATTACCCACCATAAAGCCAATGCGCCAGCCGGCCATGTTATAGCTTTTCGACAGGGTAAAGAACTCGACGGCGACATCCCGCGCGCCGGGCACCTGCATGATGGAGGGCGCTTTCCAGCCGTCATACACGATATCGGCATAGGCCAGATCGTGGACGACCAGAATGTCATACTGCTTCGCCAGAGCGACAACCTTTTCAAAGAAATCCAGTTCGACGCACTGCGCGGTCGGATTTGAGGGAAAGCCAAGGATCATCATCTTCGGCTTCGGATAGCTCTCGCGGATGGCGCGTTCCAGCTCGTTAAAGAAATCCACCCCTTCCACCAGCGGCACTGAGCGCACCTGCGCCCCGGCAATCACCGCGCCATAGATATGAATCGGATAGCTGGGGTTCGGCACCAGTACGGTGTCGCCATGATCCAGCGTCGCCAGCATCAGGTGCGCCAGCCCCTCTTTCGAACCAATGGTGACGATCGCTTCCGATTCCGGATCGATATCGACGTTATAGCGTTCTTCATACCAGCGTGAAATGGCGCGACGCAGGCGCGGGATCCCCCGCGAGGTAGAGTAACCATGGGTGTCAGGCCGTTGAGCAACGGTGCAGAGTTTTTCCACGATATGCGGCGGCGTCGCGCCATCGGGATTACCCATACTGAAATCGATAATATCTTCGCCGCGCCGACGCGCAGCCATTTTCAGTTCAGCAGTAATGTTAAAAACGTACGGAGGGAGACGATCGATACGCGTAAAACGGCGTTCAGGACTGGATTCAGCCATAGGTTCCTCTAATTAACGTTAGCGCCCGGACCGTCCGAGCGACGCTGCCGCTGTTGCGGCTCGTTTAGAAAATAACCTGAAAAAATTCATGTTGTCGAGAGGCCCGTTAAAAAATATTCCCTGGCATATAAAACGGGTATCGACTGCGCTAAATGCGGCAGTTCATTGGCGGAATAATCCCGGGTTGTATAAAGGTGGTAACACACTGATATCTTTCTTAACACAGAATATTATCGTTAATGGCGAAGACCGCCGCTATCGCGATGCTTTTTAATTAATCACCTTTAAAAAGTGTGTCTTTTCCGCTTTATGGTTCCACGGCTGGTCTTCTGCCGTCAGGTTTTTTATCATGTCCCTTTCTGGCCACTGACGCGGCGCACCCATGCACGAAATCTTTACTATGATGCTGGCGGTCTATGATCGTGCGGCCCTGATGCTTATTTGCCTCTTTTTCCTTATTCGCCTGCGCCTGTTCCGCGAACTGTTGCATAAGTCGGCCCATACTCCGAAAGAGCTGCTGGCGGTGACAGCCATTTTCTCGCTGTTCGCGCTATTTAGTACCTGGTCCGGCGTCCCGGTTGAGGGGTCCCTGGTGAACGTCCGCATTATCGCCGTGATGTCCGGTGGGATCCTGTTTGGTCCCTGGGTGGGCGCGATTGTCGGGGCGATTGCCGGCGTGCACCGCTATTTGATTGATATCGACGGCGTGACCGCGGTGCCCTGCTTTATCACCAGCATTGTCGCCGGCCTGCTGTCGGGGTTGATTAATCGTAAAGTGGCCCGCGAACAACGGTGGAAAATCGGCATTCTGGCGGGGATGATTTGTGAAACTCTGACCATGATCCTGGTGGTGGTCTGGGCGCCTTCCCTGAGTCTCGGCGTAGATATTGTTTCGAAAATTGGTATCCCGATGATCCTCGGCAGCGTCTGCATCGGCTTTATCGTGCTGCTGGTGCAGAGCGTTGAAGGGGAAAAGGAGGCCAGCGCGGCGCGGCAGGCGAAACTGGCGCTCGATATCGCCAACAAAACCCTGCCGCTGTTTCGACACGTTAACAGCGATTCTCTGCGCCAGGTTTGCGAGATTATCCGCCGCGACATTACCGCCGACGCGGTGGCGATCACCAATACCGAGCACGTGCTGGCCTACGTGGGCGTCGGTGAAGCCAACTATCAACGCCACGACGATATGATTAGCCCCACCACCCGGCAGGCGATTCGTTATGGGAAAATCATCATAAAAAACAATGACGAAGCCCACCGTACCCCGGAGATCCACTCCTTGATGGTGATCCCGCTGTGGGAAAAAGGGGTGGTGACCGGCACGCTAAAAATCTATTACTGCCACGCCCATCGCATCACTTCGACGCTGCAGGAGATGGCGATTGGCCTGTCGCAAATAATCTCCACCCAGCTGGAAGTCTCCCGCGCCGAACAGTTGCGGGAGATGGCCAACAAAGCGGAGCTGCGCGCCCTGCAAAGCAAAATTAACCCGCATTTTTTATTTAATGCGCTGAACGCGATCTCCTCCTCGATTCGCCTTAATCCGGACACCGCGCGCCAGCTCATTTTTAATCTGTCGCGCTACCTGCGCTATAACATCGAATTAAAAGACGATGAGCAGATTGATATCAAACGAGAGCTGTATCAGATCAAAGATTATATCGCTATTGAACAGGCGCGATTCGGCGACAAGCTGACGGTCATCTACGATATTGACGAGGACGTCAGCTGCGTGATCCCGAGCCTGCTTATCCAGCCGCTGGTGGAAAATGCCATCGTTCACGGTATTCAACCCTGTAAAGGCAAAGGCGTGGTGACGATCGGCATTAACGAGTGCGGCAATCGGGTACGCATCAGCGTTCGCGATACGGGCAACGGTATCGATCCCGCCGTGGTCGCCCGCGTGGAAGCCGATGAGATGCCGGGTAACAAAATCGGCCTGCTCAATGTGCATCATCGGGTGAAACTTCTCTACGGCGAGGGTTTGCATATCCGCAATCTGACGCCGGGAACCGAAATCGCCTTTTATGTTCCCAATAACTCTACGCCGCAGGCGCTGACGGAGTCGCTGTTGTCATGAGCGGAGAAAAGATGAAAGTTATCATTGTGGAGGATGAGTTTCTGGCCCAGCAGGAGCTCTCCTGGCTTATTAACACCCATAGCCAGATGGAGATCGTCGGCAGCTTTGACGACGGCCTGGACGTGCTGAAATTTCTCCAGCACAACAAGGTCGACGCCATCTTTCTCGATATCAATATTCCGTCGCTCGACGGGGTTCTGCTGGCGCAAAACATCAGCCAGTTTGCCCATAAACCTTTTATCGTCTTTATCACCGCGTGGAAAGAACATGCGGTGGAAGCCTTTGAGCTGGAAGCCTTTGACTACATCCTGAAACCCTACCAGGAATCGCGCATCATCAATATGCTGCAAAAGCTGACCACCGCCTGGCAGCAGCAAAATAACGCTGCTTCAGGATTAGCCAGCGCGGCGCCACGGGAAAACGACACCATCAATCTGATCAAAGATGAGCGGATCATCGTCACCAGTATTCATGATATTTATTATGCCGAGGCGCATGAAAAGATGACATTCGTCTATACCCGCCGGGAGTCATTCGTCATGCCGATGAACATTACTGAATTCTGCAGCAAACTGCCCACCGCGCATTTCTTCCGCTGCCACCGCTCGTATTGCGTAAATCTCAGCAAAATTCGGGAAATTGAGCCGTGGTTCAACAACACCTATGTGCTGCGCCTGCGTGACCTGGAGTTTCAGGTTCCGGTCAGTCGCAGTAAAGTGAAAGAGTTTCGCCAGCTGATGAATCTGTAGAGAGCGGAAAGCACCGCCATCCGGGCTACGACGGTAGCCCGGGAGAAGAATGCTTAAAGCACCTGGCCCAGCGTCTGACGCAGATGCGCGCCGGAGCCCAGCAGGCCTGGGTTATCATGCACAATCAGGTAAACCGGGATATCCTGAACATAAGCTTTAAAACGGCCTTTGTCTTCAAAACCGCCGCGGAAACCAGAGGCTTTAAAGAACTCCAGGAAGCGCGGCACGATGCCGCCGGCGATATACACCCCGCCAAACGTCCCGAGGGTCAGCGCCAGGTTACCGCCGAAGCGTCCCATAATGACGCAGAACAGCGACAGCGCCCGACGACAGTCGGTGCAGCTGTCCGCCAGCGCTCGCTCGGTCACCTCACGCGGCTGCAGGTTCTCCGGCAGTCGGCCGTCCGATTTGACAATCGCGCGATACAGGTTGACCAGCCCGGGACCTGAGAGCACGCGTTCTGCGGAAACATGCCCCAGCTCGGCGCGTAGCTCTTCCAGAATGATCCCTTCTTCTTCGCTGTTCGGGGCAAAATCAACATGACCGCCTTCGCCCGGCAGGCTGACCCAACGCTTATCAACGTGGACCAGATGCGCCACGCCGAGCCCGGTCCCGGCGCCATAAACGGCGATCGGTTTGCCCGCTACCGGCGCACTGCCGCCAAACTGAATAAGGTGCTCAGCTTTCAGCATCGGAATGGCCATTGAAACAGCGGTAAAATCGTTAATTATCTCCAGATGGGCAAAGCCGAGGTTGCGCTTCATTTCGGCGATAGAGAAAGCCCAGGTATGGTTGGTCATCGCCACCCAGTCGCCGGTAATCGGGCATGCGATGGCAATACAACCTTCGTTGACCGTTACCTGGTGCTCCTCGAGGTAGACGCGCACCACTGCCTCCAGACTGGGGTAATCGAGCCCGGAATAGGTCTTTGCACGAGAGATCTCTCCACTCGCCAGATCACATAGCGCCAGGCGGGCGTTGGTCCCCCCGACATCTCCTACTAAAGCAAATTTTGTCATTCCGTTACGGCTCCGCTAAAGTCAAAATAAATCTTTTGGCACACTGTAAATTCATGGCGGCTTAACAACAACGTCCAACGCGCAGACGCCCCTTGTTTAGCGACACAGGTCACATTTAGTTTGTAATCTATGCAAGGTAGCCTGTAAAGGACGCGCCGGATATCAGATGTCATCTTAACTTTATCGTTTCAGCACCATTTGCATCGACGGTCTCCGCTGACGAAGGCAAAGTAGTGCTCCAGCACTTTTACAAGGACATTTCCATGCTCCATCCTCGCGCCAGAACAATGCTGATCCTGTCGGTGCCGGCCATCCTGATAGGTATCGCCTGCAGCCTGATCCTGATCGTGGCGATGAAGGTTGCCGCGCTGCTGCAGCGCGTGCTGTGGAGCAATCTGCCCGCGCAGTTGGGGGTGAGCGCCGACAGCCCGCTGTGGATCATCGCCATGCTGACGGCGACAGGCATCGCGGTGGGTCTGGTCATTCGTTACAGCCCCGGGCACGCCGGGCCGGATCCAGCGACCGAGTCGTTAATCGGCGCTCCCATTGCCACCGGCGCGCTGCCCGGACTCCTGGCCGCACTGATCCTCGGCCTCGCCGGCGGCGTCAGCCTCGGCCCGGAGCATCCGATTATGGTGGTGAATATCGCGCTGGCTGTCGCCGTCGGCTCCCGTCTGTTTCCGCGCGTCAGCTCGCTGGACTGGACCATCCTCGCGGCCTCAGGCACCATCGGTGCCCTCTTCGGTACCCCGGTTGCCGCCGCGCTGATTTTTTCGCAAACCCTCAATAGCAGCAACGATACGCCACTGTGGGATCGCCTCTTTGCTCCCCTCCTCGCCGCCGCCGCCGGCGCGTTGACGACGGGTCTGTTTTTCCATCCCCATTTTTCTCTGCCGATCCCGCACTATGGCCAGATGCGCTTCGTTGATATTCTCAGCGGCATTATCGTCGCCCTGATCGCTATCGCCGTCGGCATGGTGGCCGTCTGGTGTCTGCCGCGACTGCATGCCCTGATGCATCGTTTGAAAAATCCAATCCTGACCCTCGGTATCGGCGGGCTGCTGCTGGGGATCGTGGGGACGATAGGCGGGCCCTTAACGCTCTTTAAAGGGCTGGATGAGATGCAGCAGCTGGCCTTCAGCCAGACGCTAACCGCCGCGGATTTTCTGCTTATCGCGCTGGTCAAACTGGCGGCCCTGGTTCTTGCCTCAGCCAGCGGCTTTCGCGGCGGGCGAATTTTCCCGGCGGTGTTCGTCGGGGTAGCGCTGGGGCTGATGCTGCATGCTCATGTTGACGCGGTGCCGGCGGCAATCACCGTTTCCTGCGCGATCCTCGGCATGGTGCTGGTCGTCACTCGCGACGGCTGGTTGAGCCTGTTTATGGCCGCCGTGGTGGTCCCGGATACGACTCTGCTGCCGCTGTTGTGTATGGTGATGCTCCCGGCCTGGCTGTTGCTGGCCGGGAGACCGTTGATGATTGCCAAACGGCATACCGATTAAACGCGGCTGTTTCGCTCCTCAAGGGCCTGCGTCACCGCGCGCAGGAAATCGGGGATATCCATTTTCGGCAGCATCACTTCTACCAGGGTGAGGGTATCGGAGGTGATGCTCTCCGTCATCACCTCCCGCAGTTCAGACGTCTGAGTGACCCGCCGGCAGCGCGAAGCAACGTCAGGGGCGAAGGCTTCCGGCAGCCGCTGCCAGTCCCACAGAGCGATGTCATTGTAGCGCTGCTCTGGACCATGAATCGCCCGTTCCACGGTATACCCTTCGTTATTCAGCAGCAGAATAAGCGGCTTTTGCTTATCACGCAGCATGGAGCCCATCTCCTGAATGGTCAGTTGGGCCGCGCCATCGCCGACAATTAGCACCACCCGCCGCTCCGCCGCCGCGGTTTGTGCGCCATAGGCGGCCGGGAGAGTAAAACCAATCGAGCCCCACAGCGGCTGGACGATCAGCGATGCTTCAGAGGGCAGCTTCAGCGCCGCAATACCAAAGGCGGCCGTCCCCTGATCGGCGAGAATAATATCCCCCGGACGCAGGGCGCCCTGCACCGTCGCCCAGAAATTTTTCTGGGTCAACTCGCCTTCAGCGCCCTCCTCAGCCTCCGGCGCCACGACCTGAGGCGTAGCCCACTCCGCCGCCAGCGGGGCGGAAAGCGTCATCAGCGCGGCCAAAGCCTTATCCATCGGCACCCCGCTGAACCAGTGATCGCCCACCCTGACGGCGAAGGGCTGGATCTCAATAGTCTTTTCCCGCGCCAGATGTTGGGTAAATCCTGCGGTGATGGTGTCGGTGAAGCGCGTGCCAATGCAGATGATGGTGTCGGCGTTTTCAATCGCCTCCCGGGTCTGCGGCGCGCTGGCAATCCCGCTGTAGGTGCCGACAAACCCGCTCTGCTGCTCATCAAACAATCCCTTGCCCATGAGCATCGTCGCATGGGCGACAGGCGTTTTCGCCACCCACTCCCGGAGCGTCTTCTGCAGGCCATAACGTTGCGCCAGGAAGTCCGCCAGCAGGGAAATGCGTCGGCTGCCCCGCAGCAGGCGGCTGGCATGTTCGCAGAACCCGGCAAGCTGGTTTTCATCCGCCGGAGCGGGCTCCACCAGCAAGCGCTGGGCTGGGGCAATCGCTGCCGCTCTGGCGACATCGGCTGGCAGCATCAAATAGCCGGGGCGATGATGCGTCAACATATCGCGCAGCACACGGTCGATTTCATGGCAGGCGTTGCCGGCGGTCAGCAGCGCCTGGCTACAGGTGATCTGCTCGCTCATGCGGGCGAAATGGCGAAAATCGCCATCGCCGAGGGTATGGTGCAGCAGTTCGCCGCGCTGCTGGGCGCCGGTAGAGGGCGCACCGACGATATGCAATACCGGAATATGTTCCGCATAGCTACCCGCAATGCCGTTCAGCGCGCTCAATTCGCCGACGCCGTAAGTGGTCAGCAGCGCACCGGCTCCTTTGATGCGCGCATAGCCGTCAGCGGCATATGCCGCATTCAGCTCGTTGGCGCAGCCGACCCACCCCAAGGCGCTGTGCGCGATGACGCGATCGAGAAACTGTAAGTTGTAATCTCCCGGCACGCCGAACAAGCGGTCAATACCGCAGTCGACAAGGCGATCCAGCAGATAATCCCCAATAGTGTAGGTCGGTTGCATATCCATTATCCTCATTTTGGTGCAGGTGTAATTTGAGTATTGAATAAGCGATCCGCCTGTCCAGATGGGAGCTGATAATGGCAGTGTAAAGCAATAATTACGCAGAAAAAGCAGTGTACTCCACGCAGAACATTGTTTAGTGTAAACGTATACACACCCTGTTTTGTCGGCGGAGGAAGAATGGTTTACCAGGCAAGCACCACGCGATATCAAACGATGGAGTACCGTCGCTGCGGCCGCAGCGGTCTGCAACTACCGGCCATTTCCCTTGGCCTGTGGCATAACTTTGGCGATGAAACGCGAGTGGAAACCAGCCGGCAGATGCTCCTGCACGCTTTTGACCTCGGTATAACCCATTTCGATTTGGCCAACAACTATGGGCCGCCGCCGGGCTCGGCGGAAAGCAACTTTGGCCGCATCCTGAAAGAGTCGCTCCTGCCTTATCGCGATGAGTTAATCATTTCCACTAAAGCAGGCTACACGATGTGGGACGGCCCTTACGGCGACTGGGGATCGCGAAAATATCTGGTAGCCAGCCTTAACCAGAGCCTTAAACGCATGGGGCTGGAATACGTCGATATTTTTTACCATCACCGGCCTGATCCACAGACGCCGCTGATGGAAACGATGCGTGCGCTCGATCATCTGGTTCGTCAGGGTAAAGCGCTATATGTCGGGATCTCCAACTATCCTCTGGCCCAGGCGCGGGAGGCGGTGAAGATCCTTAACGACCTCGGCACCCCCTGCATCATCCACCAGCCTCGCTACTCGATGTTCGAACGCGGCGTGGAAGAAGGACTGCTGGATTTTCTGCAGACGGAAGGGATTGGAAGCATAGCGTTTTCACCGCTGGCCGGCGGGCAACTTACCGACCGCTATCTCAACGGCATTCCGGCCGACTCGCGCGCCGCCAGCAGCAGTCGTTTTCTGCAGCCGGAACAACTGACTCCTGCCCGATTAGAAAAAATTCGTCAGCTTAACAGGCAGGCGGAAGCGCGTGGGCAGAAGCTGTCGCAGATGGCGCTGGCCTGGGTGTTGCGCGAAGAGAAAGTCACCTCGGTGCTGATCGGCGCCAGCAAAACCGCGCAACTGGATGATGCCGTCGGCATGCTGCAGAATCGCCATTTCACCACCGAGGAGTGCGCGGCCATCGACGCCATCCTTGCGCTGTAAAGCAAATGTTACTTTAGCAAAAAGTGCTCTTTCCTGCGCTTTCGGAGTTCGTCCGATGCGGTGGGTCTTTACCGGCCCGTAATATCAGGTTAACAGGCCGCTTACGGCCCCGATCGTGAAGGAGAAGAGTATGTTCAGGTCACTGATTCTGGCAGCAGTACTGCTGGCCGCAGGGCCACTGGTCGCTAACGCTGGTGAAATCACCCTGCTGCCGTCGGTAAAATTACAAATAGGCGATCGTGACAATTACGGTAACTACTGGGACGGTGGCAGCTGGCGCGACCGTGATTACTGGCGTCGTCACTATGAATGGCGTGATAACCGTTGGCATCGTCATGACAACGGCTGGCACAAAGGCTGGTACAAAGGCAGAGATAAAGCCTGGGAGCGCGGCTATCGTGCTGGCTGGAACGACCGCGATGACCACCGCGGCGGCTGGGGACGCGGCCCGGGTGGGCGCGGTCACGGTCATGGACATGGCCATCACTAACAAACGAAAAGGGGAGCCCATCGGCTCCCCTTTACTTTATTCAGCATCAGGAATCAATTAATCCACCCCGAGCAGCGACCCCACTATTAACCAGCCGTTCAGGCTCACCACAATAGCGACTATCGCCCAGCCGATGCCTCTCACCCAACGGGTATTCACCAGGTCCCCCATCAGCTTCGCATTGCTGGTAAATATCAGCAGCGGCACCAGGGCAAGCGCAATGCCAAAGCTGAGCAACACCTGACTCATTACCAGGATGCGCGTAGGATCCAGCCCCAGCAGAATGACGACAAACGACGGCAGCATGGTGATCGCCCGGCGAAACCACAGCGGAATATGAAAGCGGATAAACCCCTGCATAACGACCTGACCTGCCAGAGTGCCCACCACGGTCGACGATAAACCGGCGGCAATCAGGCTGAGGCCAAAGATGGTCGCCGCCGCGTGGCTCAGCAGCGGCTCCAGCGTCATGTAGGCCTGATCGAGATCGGCGACGCCGGTATGGCCATTAAAGTGGAATGCCGCCGCAGCGGTCGCCATCATCGCCAGATTGACGAACCCGGCAATGGTCATGGCGATCGCCACATCCCAGCGGGTCGCGTTATAGCGTTCTTTTCGCGTTCCGCCATGCAGATGCTGAGTCAGCGATGAGTGTAAGTAAATGACGTGCGGCATGATTGTCGCCCCCAGTACCCCGGCGGCTAAGAATACCGCCTCCCCGTTGGGCAGCGTGGGGATCACCAGCCCTTTCGTCAGAGGAGCCAGCGCGGGCTGGGAAAAGATCAACTCCACGACATAGGCCACGGCGACAAACAGCAACAATCCACCGATCACCTTCTCCAGTGGTTTTTGCCCGCGCCGCTGCAGCATCAGGATCAGATAAGTCGCCACCCCGGTCAGAACCGCCCCCTGCAGAAGCGATACGCCGAATACCAGCTTAAAACCAATTGCGGCTCCGATAAATTCAGCCAGATCGGTGGCCATAGCGATAATTTCCGCCTGTACCCAGTAAAACCAGACAACAGGACGCGGGTAATGGTCGCGGATCTGCTCGGCCAGGTTTTTGCCGGTGGCAATGCCCAGTTTGGCAGAAAGCACCTGGATCAGCATCGCCATCAGGTTAGCCCACACCACGACCCACAGCAGCTGGTAGCCAAAGCTGGCGCCGGCCTGAATGTTAGTGGCGAAATTACCCGGATCGATATAGCCAATGGCAGCGACGAAAGCCGGGCCCATTAAGGCGAGCTTCACCTTGCGCGCGGCGCGACTACTGCTATTCTCAACGCGACTGCTAGTCATCTTCTGCCTCTGGAAATATAGCCTTTGCTATGTTTTATGCTATCAAAATGCGAATGATTATCAAGTTCATTTAGAATGGAGATAATGATTGCTGTGATAGAAGGGAACAATAGCTGGCCGGAAATGAAATACGGGCGTCAGAAAACGAGATCCAGCCCGCTATTAAGAGTAGTACAAGAATGCAACTTTTAAAACCTTTACGTAACATAACAAAAGTGGATGTTGGATCACTATTTTTGCCATTGGTCACAGTTCCTTGCAATAGTGTGCAATTGATCTCGTTTTCTTTAAAGCCGTTGCATAGAATGTGCACGGAAATTTAACCTGCCTCATATTTGGAGCAACTATGGACCGCGTCTTGCATTTTGTCCTCGCGATCGTTGTGGTGGCTATACTGGCCCTGTTGGTCAGCCATGACCGCCAAAAGATCCGTATTCGTTATGTTGTTCAACTGCTTGTCATTGAAGTCCTGCTGGCCTGGTTCTTCCTCAACTCCGATATTGGTCTGGGTTTTGTGAAAGGATTTTCCGAGATGTTTGAAAAACTCCTCGGGTTTGCCAACGAAGGGACAAACTTCGTGTTCGGCGGCATGAACGATAAAGGCCTGGCCTTCTTCTTCCTCAAGGTTTTGTGCCCTATCGTCTTCATTTCGGCTTTGATCGGCATTTTGCAGCATATTCGTATCCTGCCGATTGTCATTCGCGCGATCGGTACCGTCCTGTCGAAAGTTAACGGCATGGGCAAGCTGGAGTCCTTCAACGCCGTGAGCTCGTTGATCCTCGGCCAGTCGGAAAACTTTATCGCGTATAAAGATATTCTCGGCAAAATGTCGCGCAACCGCATGTACACCATGGCGGCGACGGCGATGTCCACCGTGTCCATGTCCATCGTAGGCGCTTACATGACCATGCTGCAGCCAAAGTATGTCGTTGCGGCGCTGGTGCTCAACATGTTCAGCACCTTTATCGTTCTGTCATTAATTAACCCTTACCGCGTGGAAGAGAGCGAAGAAAATCTGCAGATGTCGAATCTGCACGAAGGTCAGAGCTTCTTCGAGATGCTGGGCGAGTATATTCTGGCAGGTTTTAAAGTCGCGATTATCGTGGCGGCGATGTTGATCGGCTTCATCGCGCTGATCTCGGCGCTGAATGCCCTGTTCGCCACCGTGACCGGTTGGTTCGGCTATAGCATTTCCTTCCAGGGTATCCTCGGCTATATCTTCTACCCGGTCGCCTGGGTGATGGGTGTGCCGGCAAGCGAAGCGCTGCAGGTGGGCAGTATTATGGCTACCAAACTGGTCTCCAATGAATTCGTCGCCATGATGGATCTGCAGAAAATTGCCTCGACGCTCTCCCCGCGCGCGGAAGGCATTATCTCTATCTTCCTGGTCTCCTTCGCCAACTTCTCATCTATCGGCATTATTGCCGGGGCGATCAAAGGTCTGAACGAAGAACAGGGCAACGTAGTTTCTCGCTTCGGTCTGAAGCTGGTGTACGGCTCCACGCTGGTTAGCGTGCTGTCCGCCTCGATTGCGGCGCTGGTTCTGTAACAGACGTCAGTCATCTGAGCCGGGCAATGCCCGGCTTTTTTTTGCCCGTCATTCACCCAGCGGCTGTGGTTTACCGATCAGATAACCCTGCAGATAATTCACGCCCAGCTCCAGCAAGCGCGCTTTTTGCGGTTCGCTTTCGACATATTCCGCCACCACGCTCATCTGTTTCGCCCGCGCCATCTCGACAATCGATTTCACCATGATGGCGTCCAGCGGGTCCGTGAGGATGTCGCGGACGAAGCAGCCGTCAATCTTAATGATATCGGCCTGTAGATGTTTCAGACGTTCATAGTTCGCATAGCCGGTGCCAAAGTCATCAATAGCGATGGCGCAGCCAAACGCGCGCAACGCTTCAAGATTTTGCCGACTGGTGTCCGCATTAGAGAAGGCCTGCTCTTCGGTCACCTCAATAGTTATAAGTTCTGGCGAGACGCTATAGCGTTGAAACAGCGCGATAATCTGCCCTGCGCTGTTCTTTTGCATCAGAGTTGCAGGCAGCAGGTTGACCGAGAAGCGCTGGCCGGGATGCTTATGGAGCATACTGAACAAGGTCTCCAGCACCAGCATGTCAAAACGTTGGCTGAGGTTAAACTGCACAATCAGCGGAATGAATCGGTCGGGCATAATGACGCTATCGCCACAGCGCATGCGCGTGAGGATCTCATGATAACCCTCCCCCTCCGGATTCTGAATCGGTTGCGCATAGAGCATCAGCGCGCGATCTTTGAGCACTTGCTTGACGCGCATAAGGAGGCGCACCTGCTCGGTAGTTTGATCCACCACCAGATCCTGCTCCTCGTCCAGCGCCAGCACCCGACGTTCACTGCCCGCCTGTTCGGAAAGCCAGCTTAGCTGGCCCAGCATCTGGTAAAGTCCCTCACCCTGGCCGTCATCGCGGCCCCAGGCCGCGCCAAACTCCAAATCCAGCGGCTGATTGTGCCAGCTGAACTTTTTGTGGTTGAGGACCGCGACCATATGGTTCAAGCGGGACGACGGCTCCGGTCCATCAAGCACGAGGATCAGTTCGCTGCCCGGTACCTGGAAGACTTTATCCGCCGCTCCCAGCAGCGGTTGCAGCGCCCGAATAATCTGCCGTTTACAGTCCACCCCCATCATCAGACCATAATGCCGACTGAGAAAGTCGAGATTATCAATACGCAGGCTGCAGATAGCCTGCTGAGGACAGCTCTGTAAATGGCTCTCCAGCGCGCGCAGGTTAGGCAAGCCGGTCAGCGGATCCTCTTCCGCCTGGCTACGCCAGCGGCGTTTGTTGCGGTCGCTGCGGGCATAGATGTCGGCCATATAAAACAAACAGATAGTAAAGGAGATCAGAACCGACAGCACAAAGGAGAGTGAATACTCGCTTTGCACCCCCTGGAGAAAGTTTTTGTTATATACCACCAGCAAAAAGGCCGAGACAGACCATGAAATACGCAATAGCGCATGGCCTATTCGACTGATACCGATAAAGTAGACAATAAAAATAACCGGAACTAAATAACCGGCAATAAATTCAGACTGATACGGCGCACACAATAGCGTTAATATCACCGCCAACGCGATAAACCAATATAGGGTAAAGGAGCGATATTGCGGTGCCAGCCACGGTAAACATTCCTGCTGCCAGAAACGTCGGGCGTAGCGCGGACTGATAATCATCCGCATTGGATAATAAAGAAACGTCGTAAAAATTAATGCCGCACTGATTAAACTTTGGATATCTATTACAGTATAAATCAACGGCATACTACCAAAGTAACTGGTAATAGCTAATGGAAACGCAAAATATTGTCCGGCGAGATACATGGTGATTTTCAGGAGCACCGGCGCGAAGAAGCCGCCCCAGAAGATCCGCGCCCCCATATGTTTTGCCGTTGGACCGCAGCGCCAGCGCTTCCCCACCATCAGTCGCAGAATAGCGCAGGAGACAAACACGGCGAACAGTTGACAAAAAAGTAAGATAAACGCCTGCGGCAGCGTTAATTTAATGAGAAAACTATTGGTGATGGCAAACGCGAGAATTAATGGCGCAATCGCATAGCGGCCAAAGATAAAAATAACAGAAAACATCACGCTGATTGGCAGCCAGGCAATATAAATAAGGTTGCCGTCAATTATCGTTTGCGGTGAAATAAAACGAGCCAGCGGAATAGCGACTAAACAAATGATAAAGGCCAATAGAGTTTTTTTGATATTAATGTTAATTTTATCAAGCATTATTGTTAATTAAAACTCCAGAAACCTCATCACGTTTAATGGGGGAAATGTTATGTTGCTTATTTAGGGCAAGCAAGGCGAATTATCAGGAAAAAGTCTGAAATTACTTTCGATTTTAATTGCTGGAGATTAACTGACGTAACCAGAAAGTGCTTTACATGAAACCCGCTAAAAACAAAAACCCCCGCCGAAGCGAGGGTTCTGAATTTTGGTGGAGCTAAGCGGGATCGAACCGCTGACCTCTTGCATGCCATGCAAGCGCTCTCCCAGCTGAGCTATAGCCCCACGAGTCGTTTACGTACCAAATTTGCTGGGTGCAAAATTTGGTGGAGCTAAGCGGGATCGAACCGCTGACCTCTTGCATGCCATGCAAGCGCTCTCCCAGCTGAGCTATAGCCCCGTAACGTAAAGCGTGTCGTGTTGACGGGCGGCATAATATGAATTCCTCGCTCAGGTGTCAACGGCAAAATTATCCTTCCCGATTCAATCGCTGAAAAAGCAGGCAACTTGCTGACATTGCGAGCCTTATCGCAGTCAGAAGTTAAACAGGTCACCTTTTCACGTAAAAGGATGCTATAACATGGACAGCTAATTCCCATACATTTACTCAGGAAATAGTATGCTCAAGGAACGAATGACACCTGAAGAAATTGCCCATCTAACCGGCTACAGTCGGCAAACTATCAATAAGTGGGTGCGGAAAGAAGGCTGGCAAACCTCTCCGCGACCTGGCGTCCAGGGCGGCAAAGCGCGCCTGGTCCATGTCAATGAGCAAGTCAGGGAGTTTATCCGCAGCGCCCAGCGCGTGGCGGAGACGCCCGGCATCTATTCTCCCCATGATAGCGATCTGGAATCGCTGCTGCTGACCCTCAGTAAAGAACTCACCCCCAGCGAGCAGAAGCAGCTTATGTCTTTGTTGCTGCGCGAGGGGATCACCGGGTTACTGCTTCGGTTAGGGATCCGTGATCGGTAAACCATGATGAAACTGAAAGATAAAATGACGCCCGCAGAGCTTGCCGACTGCCTGGGGCTGGCCAGACAAACGATCAATCGCTGGGTTCGCGAGAAACAATGGCGCACCGAAGCAATACCCGGCGTTAAAGGGGGGCGAGCGCGACTGGTGGTTATCGACCAACCGGTACGCGAGTTTCTGACCAACATCCCTGCCAGACGCCATCTGCTTACCGACAATCATCTCGCGGAATCGCCAGGTGCATACCTGGTCAATGAGGCAGACGCGATCTGGCGGCAAATCACGGAAACCCTACAGCTGATGACTCCGGCAGAACAGCTGCAGCTACGCGATCTGCTGGCCCGGGAAGGGATTAGCGGTTTTCTTGCCCGCCTCGGCATCGCCAGTCCGGAATAACAGACAAAAAAAACGGCAGGGTAACCTGCCGTTGTTTCAGCTGCGTCGCCGTCAGGACGCCTGGCCTTCGCGTTCAGCGATAAAAGCCAGCGCTTTATTGATACGATCTACGCTACGGGATTTACCGATAGCATGGACAGTAACGTCTAGCGCAGGAGATTGCCCTGCCCCGGTAACCGCCACGCGCAGCGGCATACCGACTTTACCCATCCCCACCTCCAGCTCATCAGCAGTTGCCTGAATCGCGTGATGGACGTTTTCCGCCGTCCAGTCGCTAATCGCCGCCAGCTTATCGCGAACCACTTCCAGCGGCTGACGCGCCACTGGACGCAGATGTTTTTTCGCGGCGTCGGCATCGAATTCAGCGAACTCTTCATAGAAGTAGCGGCAGCTCTGGGCCATCTCTTTCAGCGTCTTGCAACGCTCGCCCAGCAGTTTCACCAGCTCAGCCAGCTGCGGGCCGTTGCGAGTGTCGATATTTTCCTGCTCGATATGCCACTGCAGATGCGTTGCCACATACTCCGCCGGCAGGGTATTGATATAGTGATGGTTTAACCACAGCAGTTTATCGGTGTTAAAGGCACTGGCGGATTTGCTCACCGCGCCCAGCGAGAAGAACTCAATCATCTCTTCGCGAGTGAAAATCTCCTGATCGCCATGAGACCAGCCCAGGCGCACCAGATAGTTGAGTAGCGCTTCCGGCAGGTAGCCGTCGTCGCGATACTGCATCACGCTCACTGCGCCGTGGCGCTTGGAAAGTTTTTTACCGTCATCGCCGTTGATCATCGACACGTGCGCATAAACCGGCACCGGCGCATTCAGCGCTTTGAGGATGTTGATCTGGCGCGGCGTGTTGTTGATATGATCTTCGCCGCGGATCACGTGAGTGATCGCCATATCCCAGTCATCTACCACCACGCAGAAGTTATAGGTCGGGGAACCATCGGTACGGCGAATGATCAGATCGTCCAGTTCCTGGTTGCTGAACTCGATAGGTCCGCGGATCTGATCGTCAAAAATAACCGAACCTTCCTGCGGGTTGGCGAAACGCACGACGCACGGCTCATCGTCAGCATGGTGCTCGTGGCTATGGCGGCAGCGGCCATCGTAACGCGGCTTCTCACCCTTCGCCATCTGCTCTTCGCGCAGCGCTTCCAGACGTTGTTTCGAGCAATAGCATTTGTAAGCGGTACCGGCTTCCAGCATCTCATCGATTACGTTGTTATAACGATCGAAACGTTTGGTCTGGAAATAGGGGCCTTCGTCCCATTGCAGATTCAGCCAGTTCATGCCATCCATGATGGCTTCAATTGCTTCCGGGGTGGAGCGTTCGAGATCGGTGTCTTCAATACGCAGCACAAACTCACCGCCGTGGTTACGGGCAAAAAGCCAGGAATAGAGAGCAGTACGCGCACCGCCAACGTGCAGATAGCCGGTTGGGCTTGGCGCGAAGCGAGTTTTGATTTTCATGAATTGGCCTTACGTTTAATAAAGATGCCGATAGCCGGCAATGTCCGGTGGAAATTATGGGTCAATATTCTAACACCGTGGGCTGATTCCTCAATGTTGTTCCCATCGGAACGTCACGGTTTGCCATTTTTGTTTATAAATCATGCTATGGCGCCGGTTTCGCGATCGCTTTGTTTAATTTTACGACGAACGAACGAATTCTTTAGAAAAGGCGTTGACTCATTTTCAACTCTCCCTATAATGCGACTCCACACAGCGGGGGTGATTAGCTCAGCTGGGAGA
>OJZS01000028.1_pt1 | contig 101897 bp, 109 predicted proteins | sample 1614671 | NCBI WGS metagenome assembly OJZS01 (sample SAMN04436960, study PRJEB24849) | human gut metagenome | biome: human gut; feature: NICU; material: stool | host: Homo sapiens | place: USA: Saint Louis, MO | collected 2012-10-15 | reverse complement strand
ATTGGCTGGTAATTTAAAATTAATTATGTGGCAAGCTATATACTTTTTTGTAATATTTCAATATGGCAAAGATTATGGTAAAAAAGATAAGATTTTTGATTATTTTTTTGTTATATTAATAATCTTCTGGTTCTTTTCTGCTATTATTTCTTTATGGATGTTTTTTACGCAATTTGGCGTTAAAATTCCTATGGATAACCGTTATTATCCATTACGTATGGGATTTCTAGGAAATAGACTTTTCGGAGTGTTTCCAGACCCAAATTTTGGAGCTACTATATCCGTTGTTGTAATTTTACTTTCTGTTTATTATATTAAAACAAATTCTAATAGAACGTTTACTTTATTTAATAGCCTTAATATTTTGTTACAGTTAATGTTTATATCGCTATCAGGGTCTAGAACTGCATTAATTGTGTTATTAACAGTAACTGCTGTAGGTATGTTTTTTGTTAGCTATCATAGCAAAAAGATAGATTCTCAGAAATTATTTTTACGTTGGATTCTATCTATAATTAGTTCGCTCCTCACTATTGCGGTCTTGTACTTGATAATTGATGCTCTTAAAACAGGTTTATCATATATTCCAAGCCTTTTGCAAATGAAAGAAGCTTCGCTTCCTACGATTGATACTAAGAATAATTTGAATAAAGTAAACTTAGACAGACCAGATGTTTCTAATGGCGGTGATATATCTAATTTACGATTTTCTCTTTGGAGTAGTGCTGTTGAGATATTTAAATCAAGTTGGTTAGTAGGAGCTTCAGCTGCTAACTATATCCCATACGCACATGATGTTTTACCTGATTCATTTATAGGGCAAAATACATTAACAACACATAATTTTGTGTTCTTAATCATGGCTTCTACAGGAGCTTCTGGATTATTAGTTTTCTTTATATTCTTTATAAATAAAATATACATTTCTTTAAAATATTTATTTGGTAACAGTAGTTTGATTCAAGATATGAATTTTTACGTAATACTTAGTGTTTTAGCTATTACAATATCAGCATTGTTTATTACCGAGCTAGTGTTAGTGAGTACAATTGGTGCTGTTGTGATTTGGCTCTTTTTAGGTAAAATTACATCTTTAGAAAATAAAAAATAAAGATTCTTTGTCAAAATAATGTTGACAAAGAGAAATTATAGAATAGAGTCAAGCCCAGAGGAGAAATTTTTCTGGGCTTTTTTCATTTGGTTCGTATTGCGTGTGTATACTTGATAGACGACAATTGGCAATTTGAAATTATAAAAGTTACAAAACATAGGAATTTCATTTAAACTGTTGATTCCTCAATTGCAGATATGTTTTGAATTTTGTGACTTCATTAAGAAACAATCGAGTGTTTGTAATCCCATAGCGAATGATAATTAAATGATTTGTGCAATGTTAAAGTAAGTGGAGTATGTTGATTTTCCTATATAAATGGTGCATTTAGTTTACAAGTAAAAAATAAACATTTAGTTATACTAATTTTTCAACAAAACTATTAAAAAGTAGATATGCCCAGGTATTTATGAATTTCCTTTGCGAACAATAATTACTAGAAAGTACCAGGATATTAAATTTTAACTTATTAATATAAATCTTCTATTTATTAATGGAAATATATCAAGTTTTAAAACTTGATATTTCATGATAATCTTGTATTGCAAACAATAAGTGTTTAGGTTATCATTTGTTATGTTAATATAGAGTTAATAACTATTTAAGGGGTTAAATAAATGAAATCATTTCTAATCACAGGTGGCGCCGGCTTTATCGGCTCAACCTTAGCAAATTATTATAGTAAAGACAATCAAGTTGTGGTCATTGATGATTTATCAATGGGCCAAACTGAAAATTTAAACACATCTGAAAATATCACGTTCATTGAAGGTAGCGTGATTGATCAACAATTAATGGAAAAAGTACTACAAGAGTATCAGTTCGATTACATTTTTCACTTAGCAGCGATTGCTAGTGTAGCAGATTCAGTAGCGCGTCCAGTGGAAACACACCAAGTGAATTTTGAGAGTGTGTTACAATTACTGGAATTAATTCGGAAATACCAGAAAGATTTAAAACGTTTGGTATTTGCTTCTTCTGCAGCTGTTTATGGCGATGAGCCAACTTTACCAAAACAGGAAGAATCAGTAATTCGTCCATTAACGCCTTATGCAGTGGATAAATTTGCTTCTGAAAAATATGTGTTAAACTATTGTCATTTATATGATGTTCCAACAAGTGCTGTTCGCTTCTTTAACGTTTATGGGCCAAACCAAAATCCTAATTCGCCTTATTCTGGCGTTATTTCGATTGTGATGGACTCTTACAAACGCTTATTAGCCAATCAAGAAGTGACATTCAATATCTTTGGTGATGGAAAACAATCTCGTGATTTTGTCTTTGTTGAGGACGTGGTTCAAGCATTGAATCTTGTGGCTCATTCTGACCAATCACTTGGGGAAGTGTATAATGTTGGGACTGGGAAAGCAACCGATTTAAATAAGTTAATTTCTTCTTTAAATGATATTATGCAAGTCACTTTGCCAGTTGAATACAAAGAAGCGCGAGCAGGTGACATCAAAGATTCCTTAGCGGATATATCTAAATTACGTGCCATTGGTTATGAACCGAAATATAGTATTCAATCCGGTTTGGATAAATATGTTAAGTATGAATTAAAAGAATAAATAAAACTTCTTGAGAGCTGATAGTTCTCAAGAAGTTTTCAGGTAATTTATACGAAGTCGTCATAGATAAAAAAAGTTTAATATGGTATGCTAAAACTTGTATGTAAGTATTAAATTTGGGGGATTTAACCTGTGAAAAAGAAAATTTTAATTTCAATACCCGCGTATAATGAAGCAAATAATATACGTCCTCTATATAAAAAATTAAATGAAACTTTAGAAGAAAAAAGAGATGAAGTTGATTTTGAAATACTATTCATTAATGATGGAAGCAAAGATAACACAGTAAGCGAAGTTTTATCATTAATTGAACAAACGGATAATGTTTCTTTAATTGATTTGTCCAGAAATTATGGAAAAGAGATAGCAATGAGTGCGGGATTTGATTATTCTACACATGATGCTGTTATTACAATGGATGCTGATTTACAACATCCACCAGCTACAATTATTGATATGATTGATCTTTGGCAGCAAGGCTATGAAGATGTCTATGCTAAAAGAAATCAACGCAAAGGGGAGTCATGGTTCAAAAAAACATCCTCTAAATGGTTTTATAAAGTATTAGGAAAACTAGCCAATACGCCTGTTTTACCAGATGCAGGAGATTACCGGTTACTTGATCGTAAGGTAGTAGAGGCGCTGAAGCAAATGAGAGAATCTCAACGTTATACGAAGGGGTTATATAATTGGGTAGGCTTCAAAAAGGTTGCGATTGAATTTGATGCGGATGAAAGATTACATGGTGAAACAAAATGGAGTTTTGGCGCATTATTGAAATTGGCAATTGAAGGAATTACTTCTTATACAACGGCTCCTTTAAAGATTTCAATGTATTTTGGCTTTTTAGTTTCTTTTGTTGCGTTTATTTACATGATATATGTATTAATTAAAACATTGATATTTGGAGCGGATACTTCAGGCTTCCCATCGCTGATGATTATGATGTTGTTTTTGGGTGGATGTCAATTGATTTCTGTAGGTATTTTAGGAGAGTATGTAGGACGTATTTTTTTGGAAACAAAAGACCGTCCATTATACTTTATTGGTAATAAATATAAGCCTAAAAGTAAAATTAAAGGAGAAAAAAGTAAATGAAGGTTATTAACTCAAAGAAGTTTTTTTTTAGTGTATTTTTTTTAATATATGTAGTACTATTGGTTTTAAATTTTTTAACACCGTTGATTGCAGATGATTTTGCATATATTTATAAAACAGAGGGATTTCATACCATATTTCATGATGAGTATTTACAATATATCACACAAAATGGTCGTTCAGTAGCCCATATTCTAGTAAGATTTTTTTTACTACTTCCGAAATTTATCTTTAACTTTTTGAATCCACTGGTATTTTTAATTATTTCATATCTTATATATATAATGACTAACTTTTCTAACCAAAAATGGAACACCGTTAGATTCTTGTTGATTATAATATTGATATTTTTGTTTATTCCTCAATTTGGCGAGACAATTCTTTGGGAGACTGGTTCTTTTAATTATCTATGGACTTTTGGAATTATGTTATTGTTTGTATCTAAATTCCATTTTGCTGTGATAAATAATGATAAAATGAAGAGTAGCTGGCAAATAATATATATGTTTTTTTTAGGAATTGTTGCAGGATGGTGTAACGAAAATACCTCAGCGGGAATCATTCTCATAGCTAGTGGTTATATGTTGGTATATAAATTTGTAAACAGAGCGAAAATAGAAAAGTGGATGAAAACAGGAGTTTTAGGATTAACTATAGGTTTTATTATTATGATGAGTTCCCCTGGTAATAAAATTAGAAGTTCATGGTTTGAAAGAAGTTCATGGTCATTGCCTAAGAAACTTTTATATGGCTTAAGAGATGTATCAAATACTATATCTGAACATGCATATGTAATGATTTTTATAGCTGTTATATCAATAATATTTTGTATATTTTTATACAAAACAAAATATAATTATTTATTTGGAATAATTTATTTATTTGTAGGTGGGGCTGTATGCTATTCTTTGGCATTATCGCCTTCTGGTTATACTTGGGGTCGTTCATTTTTTGGCGGAGTAATGTTTATTATTATAGCAATAATGATGTGCTTTCCAACATTCGAAGTTCATAAAATTGGACATATAATTAACCCTATATTTACAACACTTTATATAATGTTAATATTTTCTGCTTTTTTTACAAGTACAAACGCATTATATGATACTTATTATTCCTACAGTGAGGTAACTAAACGTTATAAAGTTATTGAGAAAGAAAAACAAAACGGTAATTTGAATCCAGTTGTCCCAGATTTTAATTTTCAGCCGAATACTAGTTATCCAGCTTATTCAAATAAATTATCGCATATCAATGAAGATATTAATTATAAATATAATATTTATACGGCAGATTATTTTGATGTAAATACAGTAAAAGCTATTCCCATGAAAGAATGGGAAGAAAAATATGGTAGATGGTAAGTGGTTTCTAAAAATATATTAAAAATAAAGAGGGAATCTAGCCCCTTTATCAAATAATGTTGGTAAAGAGAAACTATAGAATTGCATCACGTCCACACGTCCGGAGGAGAAAATCCTCTGGATTTTTTTATTTGGTCTGTACGGCTTGTTCTTATTGGACGAAAATCCGCAATTTGAAATTATAAAAGTTACGAAAACCATAGGCATTCCGCTTTAACACTTTGATATGATTATTTAGACATTCCAATTGTCTATTTGAATAATAATAACTCAAGGCATGATGAAACTGTTTTTGATTTTTTTAAAGGTTCGTAAAGTGGTTTGATAAAGTACTTGGCAAGTGAAAAACACTTTGCGTAAGCAAGCATCAAAATACGTTTGATTTCGTTTATGAACAGCATACAAGAAATCTTGGTACAACGTGTAGCCTTATGCTAATTCAACGCTATAGAAAAAGCAGGCTGTCCACAAGCTCTATTTCAGCCAAATAAGTTTTAAACGAAGGGTGCCAACAGTGGTTTAAACTATCCAACTTTTCTTGATTTTTTTTAATAACTTCCAGTGTTTTTTGAGTTGTTTTCCTTGGCGTTTTTCAGCCAAACTTGAACTTTTTAATAGGCGGTTTGCCTAAGTGATTCTATGGTTTCGAAAGGTCCAGCTGATGTGTTGAACGATATAGAAGCAAACAATGATGAGCTACGCGTTAGGAAAGTATTTATTCACTAGAGAAACAAAAGGTGCGTACATATCAATGACAATAAATTGGACGTTTTTCCTATATTTGAACCCACCTCACTCCAATGGTACAATAAACAAGATTGGAGTGAGAGCATGACAGATATTATTGCACATCGAGGAAGTAAAGGCACCCATCCTGAAAATACGTGTATTGCTTTCAGAGAGGCTGTTCGTGTTGGTGCTGAAGGAATTGAATTAGACGTTCACTTATCTAAAGATGGTTATTTAATCGTTATGCACGATGAAACGGTTGATCGTACGACAGATGGTCATGGTGAAATCCAACAGTTAACATTAAACGAATTAAAACAACTAGATGCTGGAAGCTGGTTTCAGAAAAATCCTTCTGTTCAATGTGTTCCAACATTGGAAGATGTTTTAAATTGTCTTGTAGAAGAACAATTCAATGGTTTTTTGAATATTGAACTTAAAACGGATATTATCCATTATGAAGGAATTGAGAAAAAAGTCGTCCAACAAATGAAGCAAAAAAACTGGCCGTTTCGTTATTTATATTCTAGTTTTTATTTTCCGAGTTTAGTTAAATTAAAAAAAGCTGATCCTAAGACAGAAATTGCCTTTATTTATGAATCTGCAGAGGATTTAAGTCAAGCGGGACCGGCATTCGCGCTTGTCGATAGTTTACATCCAAAAATGTCTTGGGTGTTGGCTCATGAAAAAGAACTTATCGCAATTGGCAAACCGCTGCGGCCGTGGACTGTTAATCGGATGGAAGAAATGGAAAATTGTTTTCAGCTAAAATTGGCAGGCGTTCATACAGATTTTCTTGAGGAAGCAAAATTTGCTCGTCAAAATTGGCAAGAAGAAGGAGAAACATAATTGGAGAAAGTATTAGTTATTGTAGGACCCACTGCGGTGGGGAAAACAGCATTAAGTATTGCTTTAGCAAAAAAATTTAATGGTGAAATTATTAGCGGTGACTCCATGCAAGTTTATCGCTCGTTAGACATTGGCACCGCTAAAGTCACAGAAACAGAAAAAGAAGGAATTCCTCACTATTTAATTGATTGCCGTGAAGTCAGCGAAACATATTCTGCTGCTGATTTTCAGAAAGAGGGTCGTCAAAAAATCAAAGAAATTACTGAAAAAGGGAAACTACCAATTATCGTTGGAGGAACAGGTTTGTATATTCAATCACTCCTTTATGATTTTCAACTAGGAAGTCGTGAGATAGATGACTCGCCTGAAATTAGAGAAACGTACAATTTATTTGCGGAAGAAAAAGGGAATCAAGCTTTATGGCAGTTATTACAACAAAAGGATCCTCTAGCGGCTGACAGCATTCATTTTAATAATCGCAAAAAAGTCATTCGTGCGTTAGAGGTCTTTGATAAAACCGGTTATAGTATTTTGACCCCGAAGGAAAAACCAGCTCGTCTCTATGATTATTATTTGTTAGGTTTGGAAACAGATCGCGCTTTATTATATGAGCGTATTAATCAGCGGGTGGATCAAATGATGACAGAAGGACTGTTGGAAGAAGCAAAACAGATGTTTCAGCAACCACATGCACAAGCAGCTCAAGGTATTGGCTATAAAGAATTTTTCCCGTATTTTTCCGGTGAACAATCATTAGAGATGGCGGTTGAAACAGTCAAACAGCAATCGCGGCGATATGCCAAACGTCAATTGACTTGGTTTAGAAATCGAATGGCTGCGCATTGGTGGGATTTGGTTCAGCAGCCAACAGATTTGCCTAAGTTGGAAAAAGAAGTAGCGGAATGGCTACAACAGAAGGAGAGTGAGTAGGCGATGACCACTCATGAAAAAGTGATTCTAGTAGGAGTTGAGACGGAAAAAAATTATCAGACATTTTCTGCATCAATGGAAGAACTGGCAAATTTAACGGAAACCGCTAATGGAGAAGTGGTGTTTGTTTTAACGCAAAAACGATCACAAGTTGATCGACAAACCGTAATCGGTAAGGGGAAATTGGAAGAATTAATTCAATTAACAGATGCCTATGAAGCGGATCTTGTGATTTTTAATCATGAGCTCACACCGCGCCAAAATCAACTGTTATCTGAAGCGTTAGCTGTGCGAGTAATTGATCGTGTACAATTAATTTTGGATATCTTTGCTTTGCGTGCGCGCTCCAAAGAAGGAAAGTTACAAGTTGAATTAGCACAATTGGATTATTTATTGCCTCGCTTGGCTGGTCAAGGAAAACAGTTGTCCCGACTTGGAGGAGGTATTGGGACACGCGGGCCTGGTGAAACGAAATTAGAGTCGGACCGCCGACACATTCGGAATAAAATCTTAGGCATCCGTCGTGAGTTAAAAGAAGTCACTGCTCATCGTGAACGAAGCCGCCAGAAAAGACAAAATTCAGAACTATTTCAAATTGGCTTGATTGGTTATACCAATGCTGGCAAATCAACCATTCTCAACATGTTGACAACAGCAGGAACTTATTCAGAGGATCAATTGTTTGCAACGTTAGATCCTTTAACTAAAAAATGGCAATTGCCTCAAGGCATGGAAGTTACGCTGACCGATACGGTCGGCTTCATTCAAGATTTACCAACACAACTGATTGAAGCCTTTCAGTCGACATTGGAAGAAAGTCGGACGATGGATTTACTGCTCCATGTGGTGGATGCAAGTGCGCCAGATCGGTTACAACATGAACTCACAGTTCAAACATTTATTAAAGAATTAGCGTTGGAAAATATTCCGTGCTTGACGGTTTATAATAAAAGAGATCAAGTGGACAGCAAAGAATTTGTCCCAACCTTATTTCCCAATGTATTGATCTCAACTAAAATTCCTGAAGATAAAGAACGACTGGTTCAAGCTATCCGTGCCCAAATGATGGAATTACTCGAGCCTTATCAATTAGAAATTAGCCCAACTGACGGCCAACTATTAAGTGAACTTCGCCGGATGACACTAATGATTTCAGAAGAATATGCTGAAAATGAAAATCGGTATATCGTGAAAGGCTTTGCGAAAAAAGAGTCTAACTGGTTGGCTGAATCCGAAAAAGAATAAAAAATGGTAAGTTGATTAGAAATGATTTGTAAAAACAAATCATTTCTATTTTTTTGATTAGTAGGAGAAAATCAGCCGTGAAAAGATGGGAAAGTCCATATTTATCAGTTTTTTTGTTTTATGTTAGAAAATCTAACATAAGTTCTTGACAATTTGTCATTCTATTGTTATTCTAAGAAATAACTAAGAGAGGAGGATGGAGATGAGAGAAAAAGAGTTACGCCGTTCCATGTCAGTTTTTCCAATTGGTACAGTTATGAAACTAACGGATTTGACCGCTCGACAAATTCGCTACTATGAAGAACAGGGATTGATTCATCCAGAACGTAGTGAGGGCAACCGACGCATGTATTCTTTAAATGATATTGATGTTTTGTTAGAAATTAAAGATTATTTATCTGATGGATTGAACATGGCAGGGATTAAGCGTGTGTATGAAATGAAATTAGAAGAACAAAAAAACACCGCCGAGGCAACTCGTCCGTTAACCGATGCAGATGTTCGTCAGATTTTATACGACGAAATCCTTTCGCAAGGAGGACTTACTCAGCAAAATCCGTTCCAATCGAATGTACCAAGGCTTTAACGTTTCAGCAGCCAATAAAAATGAAGGATGGGGATCAGACCGATGACAAGAAAAGCCAAAACGGCAGAAGAGATTAAACATATTGCAGAAGAAGAAAACGTACGTTTTTTACGACTAATGTTTACCGACATTATGGGAACAATTAAAAATGTTGAAGTTCCTGTGAGTCAGCTAGATAAAGTATTAGATAATAAAATGATGTTTGATGGGTCATCCATCGAAGGATTCGTTCGTATCGAAGAAAGTGACATGTATTTATACCCTGATCTATCTACATGGATGATTTTTCCGTGGGAAAGCGACCATGGAAAAGTTGCGCGCTTAATTTGCGATATTTACAATCCTGATGGTACCCCTTTTGCCGGAGATCCCCGCGGTAATTTAAAACGTGCCTTAGCAGATATGAAAGAATTAGGTTTTACTTCTTTTAACTTAGGACCAGAACCAGAATTTTTCCTATTTAAATTAGATGAGAATGGTGAAATTACCACTGATTTGAATGATAAAGGTGGCTATTTTGATTTTGCGCCAACCGATTTAGGTGAAAATTGTCGCCGTGATATTGTTTTAGAGTTAGAAAGTTTAGGCTTTGAAGTGGAAGCTTCGCATCATGAAGTAGCACCTGGTCAACATGAAATTGACTTTAAATATGCGGATGTAGTTGATGCTTGTGACAATATTCAAACGTTTAAGTTAGTTGTGAAAACTATTGCACGCAAACATGGTTTGCATGCAACATTTATGCCAAAACCTTTGTTTGGAATTAATGGTTCTGGTATGCACTGCAATATGTCATTATTTAATGAAGAAGGTAATGTTTTTTATGACGAGTCAGGAGAGATGGGCTTAAGCCAAACTGCTTATCATTTCTTAGGTGGTTTATTAAAACATGCACGTGCCTATACTGCGGTATGTAACCCAACAGTGAACTCTTATAAACGCTTGGTACCAGGTTATGAAGCACCTGTTTATGTAGCTTGGAGCGGCAGAAATCGTTCACCACTCATTCGAGTTCCTGAATCTCGTGGTTTATCGACTCGTTTAGAATTACGTTCTGTCGATCCTTCAGCGAATCCGTATTTAACAATGGCAGTCTTATTACAAGCTGGTTTGGATGGTATTCGTAATGAACTTACGCCACCGCCAGCAGTTGATCGTAATATTTATGTGATGAATGAGGAAGAACGTCAACATGCACAAATTGAAGATTTGCCATCAACCTTACACAATGCCATCAAAGAATTACGTAAAGATCAAGTAATGATTGATGCATTAGGTCGTCATATTTTTGCCAATTTTGTAGAAGCGAAACGAATGGAATGGGCAGCCTTCCGTCAAACCGTTTCTGAATGGGAAAGAGAACAATATTTGGAGTTGTACTAAAAGCCGTTACTTTTAATAATCTTAATGTTTAGAAAGAGGAAGATAAGTCGAAACGCTTATCTTCCTCTTTCGTTCTTTATTTTGTGAATGAATAGATAATTTCTATTTCACAAAATAAAGTAATTTTAATTCAGTGAAATAGTTTGTTTATAGGGGAAAAAGGGGGGTTTTCTCAATTTCTCTTTTATTTTTAAGCAAAAAAATTGACAAAATCTTTCATAATTTGTGAAATTCCGCTATAATAAACAAGAATATGCGTGCAACTATTCTATTTTTTAGATATAAAGGATGAGAAAAACATGCGAAAAATGAAAACAATGGACGGGAATGCTGCAGCAGCTTATATTTCCTATGCTTTTACAGAATTAGCAGCCATTTATCCAATAACACCAAGTTCAACGATGGCTGAACTTGTTGATCAGTGGTCGGCCGAAGGTAAGAAAAATATCTTTGGTCAACCTGTGAAAGTAGTCGAAATGCAATCGGAAGCTGGTGCTGCCGGCGTGGTCCATGGCTCTTTAAAAACAGGCGCGCTTACCACGACCTATACGGCTTCACAAGGGTTACTTTTAATGATTCCTAATATGTACAAAATAGCTGGAGAACTATTACCATCTGTTTTTCATGTGGCGAGCCGAGCTTTAACTACGAATGCTTTAAATATTTTTGGTGATCAAGGAGACGTAATGGCCGCACGCCAAACAGGCTTTGCTATGTTGTCAGAAAGCAGTGTGCAAGAAGTGATGGATTTGGCACCAGTGGCTCACTTGGCTTCGATTGAAGCGAGTGTTCCATTTATGAACTTTTTTGATGGCTTTAGAACAAGTCATGAAATTCAAAAAGTGGCAGTTCTTGACTATGAAGAATTAGCACCCTTAGTAAACCAAGAAAAATTAGCCGAATTCCGTCGTCGGAGCATGAATCCGAATCACCCTTCCGTTAGTGGAATGAACCAAAATCCAGATATTCACTTTCAACAACGAGAAACAATAAATCCTTATTATGAAAAATTACCTGGTATTGTTCAAAAATATATGACAGAAATTAACCGGTTACGGGGAACCAATTATGATTTAGTGACGTATTATGGCGCAGAAGATGCAGAAGAAGTGATCGTCACGATGGGTTCAGTTGCGCAAACAATTGAACAGACGGTTGATTATTTACAAGAACAAGGAAGAAAAGTTGGCTTCCTTAATGTCCATCTTTATCGACCATTTCCAGTTGAAACATTTCTTGAAAAAATACCACAATCAGTTAAAGCAATTGCTGTCTTGGATCGGACGAAAGAGCCCGGTGCTGGTGGCGAACCGTTATTATTGGATGTCCAAAGTGCGATGTATGAAGCGGACATTCGCCCAACAATTATTGGTGGGCGCTATGGTTTAGGTTCTAAAGATGTGCTGCCAAATCAAATTGTTGCGGTTTTTGATGAATTAATGAAAGAACGTTCTGCCATGAAGAAGCGTTTTACAATTGGGATTGATGATGATTTAACTTATACTTCATTAGAAGTTGGCAAACCACTTGATTTGACGAATCCGAAAACCTATCAAGCTAAATTTTGGGGCTTTGGTTCTGATGGGACAGTAGGGGCGAACAAGTCAGCAATTAAGATTATCGGTGATCATACAGACAAGTATGCACAAGGCTTTTTCTATTACGATTCAAAAAAATCAGGTGGGTTGACCGTTTCTCATTTACGTTTTGGCGAGACATCCATTCGCTCAACGTACCTCATTGAACATTCTGATTTTGTGGCCTGTCATACAGCCGCTTATTTGCATACCTATGATTTAGTAAAAGGGTTAAAAAAAGGCGGTACTTTCCTCTTAAATACCATTTGGAATGATGAACAACTGGCACGATTTTTACCAAATCAATTAAAACGGTATCTAGCTGAAAATGAGATTCAGTTTTATACAATCAATGCAGTGAAATTAGCTAGTGAAGTCGGACTAGGCGGGCGAATTAATACCGCGATGGAAACAGCTTTCTTCAAATTAGCGGAAATTATGCCTTTTGAGCAAGTGTTGCCAATTTTAAAAGACGAAGCATTGAAAAGTTATGGTCATAAGTCCATGAAAGTTGTCGAAAAAAATATTCAAGCAATCGATAAGACCGTTGAATTGTTGCATCAGGTACCTGTTCCAGCAGAGTGGAAAACGCTTGAAGTTCAACCGCGAAAACGGTCAGAAAATGTTAGTGATTTTGTTCATGAAATTGTTGAACCGATTAATCGTCAAGAGGGCAATGCGTTATCTGTTGCGACACTAGCGAAAAATGGGATGACAGATGGGCGGATGCCTTTGGGAACTGCGGCAGTTGAAAAACGTGGAGTTGCATTAGAAGTACCTGAGTGGATTAGCAATCGATGTACTATGTGTAATGAGTGTGCCTTTGTATGTCCCCATGCGGCGATACGACCATTCTTAGCCGATGAAGAAGAAATGACTGAAGCGCCAGAAGGATTCATTGTGCGTGATTTACGTGGTGCCGACGGCTTGAAGTATCGTATCCAAGTCTCAGTCAAAGATTGTACTGGCTGTGGTCTTTGTGTTGAAGCCTGTCCAGCTAAAGGGAAAGCTTTAGTAATGAAACCTTATGAAGAAGAAAAAGAGCAGGCTATGAACTGGGCGTTTGCTATGACGTTACGTCAAAAGGAAAACCCAGCAAAACCGAATACTGTTTTAGGTTCGCAATTTAATAAACCTTTATTAGAGTTTTCTGGTGCTTGTTCTGGTTGCGGCGAAACGCCTTATGTTAAATTATTGACGCAAATGTTTGGTGACCGAATGCTGATTGCTAATGCAACAGGTTGCTCATCGATTTGGGGTGCTGCAGCGGGTGTGACACCTTACACTACTAATGAACAAGGACAAGGTCCAGCTTGGTCAAATTCTCTTTTAGAGGATAATGCCGAGTTTGGTTACGGCATGTTGTTAGCAACGCAAGCGCGTCGCGAACGTTTAGCTAGTAAAATGACCAAAGCTTTTTCTGTAGCCAGTGATTCTTTACGTTTATTGATGGAAGATTGGATAGCACATCTGTCCGAAAGTGAAGGTACGCAACAACGTGCAGCTAAATTACGTGCAGCTTTGCTTGAAGAAAAAACGAATCAACCTTTATTGGAAGCAATTTATGACGATCAAGATCTTTTTGTTAAACCAAGTCAGTGGATGATTGGTGGAGACGGCTGGGCTTACGATATTGGCTACGGCGGTATTGACCACGTGTTAGCTAGTGGCGCGGATGTAAATATGTTAGTTCTAGATAATGAAGTCTATTCCAATACAGGTGGCCAAACTTCCAAAGCAACTCCGGCATCAGCGATTGCGAAATTTGCTGCCAGTGGGAAGTATGCCTCTAAAAAAGATTTAGGGATGATGGCAATGACTTATGAAAATGTCTATGTCGCTCAAATTGCCTCAGGTGCAAACCAAATGCAGACGATTAAAGCTTTTGAAGAAGCAGAAAAATTCCCTGGACCATCGATTATTATTGCTTATACACCATGTATTACACATGGTTTAGCAGGTGGGATGAGTCAAACGTTGAAAGAAGCGAAAGACGCGGTTCATTCAGGTTACTGGTCTTTATATCGCTATAATCCATTATTGCGAGAAAAAGGCAAAGAACCAATGACATTGGATTTCAAAAAACCAGATTTTTCATTAATGAAAGAGTTTATGCGCCAACAAGTTCGCTTTGCGTCCTTAGAATCTAGTCAACCAGATACAGCGGAGTTGTTATTTAATAAAACAATTAACGATGCTAAGAGACGGTTCTATAATTATGCTCGTTTAGCTGGTCAAGAAGAAAAAATTCGAGCAAAACTTGAAAAACAAAGTGAACCAGAAATAAATACGCCAGAGAACGAGAAGCCACGAGTGAAAAAAGAACGCGTAGTTGATCCGGAAGCGGAAGCAAGAAGGGCTGCCCGCCGCGCAGAACGAGCAGCCAAGAGAAAACAACGTGAGCAAGATTAAATAGAAGTCAAAAAAACGTGTCTGAGCTTTTTGCTTAGACACGTTTTTTAGTTAGAAATGCGATTTTTTGATGAAAAATTTCAAGTTATTTGAAAAAGTTCCTAAATTTTTTTGATGTTTCCGCTTGCGTTCTGTGATGAAAGAAAATAATGTGGTATACTTGTTAGGAAATCTTGAGAGAGAAGTGAGGGGTATGATGTCGTTTCAATTGAATCAATTATTAGATTTGAATTATTGGCAGCAAGTCATCTCAACGGATTTCTTATCTAAGGATTTTGTTATCAATATCATAGATATCCTAGTCGTATGGTACCTCGTTTACAAATTAATCATGCTTGTTCGTGGAACAAAAGCAGTCCAACTATTAAAAGGTGTCGCTGTTTTTATCATTATCCGCATTCTAAGCGAGATAATTGGTCTACATACATTATCTTGGTTAATGAATCAAGTCATTATGTATGGTGTAATCGCCGCGGTTGTTATTTTTCAACCAGAAGTGCGAAGAGGGCTGGAACATCTAGGGAGAAGTTCGTTTTTCCGCCCGAATAAAGGTGCGCAACAAGAAGATGAGCGTATTATTCAGGCCTTTGACAAAGCCATTCAGTACATGTCAAAACGGAAAATTGGTGCTTTGATAACCATTGAACGCAATACTGGTTTAGATGAATACATTGAGACAGGTATTGATTTGGATGCCGATATTACTGGTGAATTACTGATTAATATTTTCATTCCAAATACACCACTACATGATGGTGCAGTGATTATCAAAAATGAAAAAATTGCTGTTGCTAGTGCGTATTTACCGCTATCAGAGAGCAATTTAATTCCAAAAGAATTTGGAACGCGCCATAGAGCCGCAGTCGGTATCAGTGAAGTCAGTGACGCCATTACGATTGTTGTTTCTGAAGAAACTGGTGACGTTAGTTTGACGTTGAACAATGAATTAATTCCTGGCCTAACGCAAGAAGAGTATTTAACAATTTTGCGTAAGGAGTTAATTTCGGAATCATCGGAAGATAAAAAAAGTGCTTTGCAGCATTTTATCGATGATGTTACAAAGGGGGTTAAACGCAAATGAGAAAAGCCTCCCAAAAAAGCTGGTTTAATGGTTTGCTTTCATTGCTGTTTGCATTGTTGTTATTTTTTAATGCCAATGCAACAGGCAATAATCCCTCCAATTCAGGTTCAAGCCAAACGTATAGTGAAACATTGAATAATATTCCTGTCCAAGTCCAATACGATAAAGACAAATATTATGTCTCTGGATTTGAAGAGAGTGTGAATGTTCATTTGCGTAGTGCGAACCGCATTCAATTAAACATGGAATCAAATGCTGACACACGAAATTTCCAAGTGGTCGCAGACTTAACCAAATTGCCATTAGGGACTTCGGAAGTGCCTTTGACAGTTCGGGGACTAAGTTCAGCTGTTACAGCTGAAATTGAACCGAAAACAGTGACTGTAACGATTGAAAAGAGAGTAACAAAAAAATTCGATGTAGAAGCACAACTTTCTGATAACATTGAAAAAGAAGGCTACAAAGTAAAAAATATTTCTGTAGATCCAAAAACTGTAGAAGTAACAACTGGAGAAGAAACAGCGAAAGCAATTGACAAAGTGATTGCGCCAGTCTCAAGTGCCAAACAAACAATTGATACGATTAAACAAACGGTAAATGTCCAAGCGCTAGATGCCAAAGGTCAAGTCCTAAGTATCGAAAATCCAGCACCACAAGTCAAAGTAACGGTAGGCTTAACTGCGCCAACAAAAGATGTACCACTGAATGTTAGTATGACAGGTACGCCACCTGCTGGGATCGCTCATTACAATTATAGTTTATCAACGTACCAAGTTAGGGTCAGTGGCCCGCAATCAATTTTAGATACGCTAGAATCAATTGAGGTACCGGTAGATATTTCTGATATTCGTAAAGAAACAAAACAATCAGTGACTATTCCCGTTAATGGAGAATACGTAGTTACACCAGATGAGGTTGACGTTTCTTTGAGCCCCGTGTACAATCAACAACAGTCATCAAATACAAATGAAACTTCAGGGGAACCTGCAAGTTCAACAACGGCTGGCTCAGGTAGCCAAGCAGTACAACCAAGTACATCCAGTCAAGTAGAATCAAATACTTCTGAAACAACAAGTGAGGGATCAACAGTAGAAAGTACAACTGCTGGTTCAACTGAAAATACAGAGAATCAAGTGACTAAGGAGAATCAAAATGGGTAAATATTTTGGAACAGATGGTGTAAGAGGAATTGCAAATAAGGAGTTAACACCTGAATTAGCTTTTAAATTAGGGCGTTACGGTGGTTATGTGTTGAGTCAACATGAAGATAGTTCAAGAAAACCTCGTGTTCTCGTGGGCCGCGATACACGTATTTCAGGTGAGATGTTGGAACAAGCATTGATTGCTGGGTTATTATCAGTCGGGATTGAAGTTTTCCAATTAGGGGTGATTTCAACACCTGGTGTAGCATATCTAACTCGTTTACAAAAAGCATCCGCTGGCGTAATGATTTCAGCTTCACATAATCCTGCGGAAGACAATGGGATTAAGTTTTTTGGGGCAGATGGCTTCAAATTAGTAGACGATCAAGAAGCAGAAATTGAAGCATTGTTAGATGCAGAAGAAGACACCTTACCAAGACCTTCTGCAGAAGGCTTAGGCTCATTAGATGAATTTCCAGAAGGCTTACTAAAATATTCGCAATTTTTAGTTCAAAGTATTCCTGGCGATTTAGCAGATATGACTGTTTGTTTAGATGCGGCCAACGGAGCAACTGCAACAGCAGTCAATCGTGTCTTCGCGGATTTAGAGACAGATTTCTATACAATGGGAACAAGTCCTAATGGATTGAATATCAATGATGGTGTGGGTTCCACTCATCCTGAAGCTTTGGCAGAAATGGTTGTTGAAAAAGGCGCAGATGCTGGTTTGGCTTTCGATGGCGACGGTGATAGAATTATTGCAGTCGATGAATTAGGACGAATTATCGATGGTGATAAAATCATGTATATTTGTGCCAAATATTTAGCTGAGAAAAAACGTTTGAAAAAAGATACAATCGTTACAACAGTGATGAGTAATCTAGGTTTCCATAAAGCTGTAGAAGAAATTGGCTTAAAAGATGTGGTAACGCAAGTGGGTGACCGCTATGTTGTAGAAGAAATGCGTAAAAATGATTACAATTTTGGTGGCGAACAATCTGGTCACATGATCTTTTTAGATTACAACACAACAGGTGATGGCATGCTTTCAGGGATACAATTGTTGAATGTTATGAAGCAAACGGGCAAAAAATTATCTGAATTAGCGGATGAAGTGACGATTTATCCACAAAAATTAGTCAATATTCGTGTCACAGATAAAAATGGTGCAATGGAAGTTCCGGCAATCAAAGCAGTTGTCGAACAAGCAGAAGCAGAAATGAATGGCGAAGGTCGTATTTTAGTTCGTCCTTCTGGAACAGAACCGTTGTTACGTGTGATGGCCGAAGCGCCAACACAAGAAAAAGTTGATTATTACGTTGATAAAATTGCTGAAGTAGTACGTGCAGAAATCGGCGTTGAATAAGAACAAATTAGAAACCAGACACTTAATGCTAGCTTGCGTTAAGTGTCTGGTTTCTTTGTTGGAAATCAAAAAAAGAAAATAGCTAATAAGCTCCGTCTATCATTGACATAGAGCGGTTAAAAGGGTACTATTTTAGAAGTAAGATGCACTGCGTATCTTCTTTTTTTATTTGATAAAATCAAGAAGGGAGCGGCTGTAAATCAATGGAGTTATAGAATGGAGGAGCGAAATGAAAGAAAAAATGTCCGTCAAGACAATTGTAGCAATTGGAATTGGCTCTGCAGTTTTTGTTATTTTAGGGCGATTCGTTGTAATTCCAACTGGGATTCCTAATACGAACTTAGAAACGTCGTATCCATTTCTTGCTTTAATGTCAGTTGTTTTTGGACCAGTAGCTGGAGGGCTAATTGGTTTGATTGGTCACACATTAAAAGATTTTACCACGTATGGTAGCGCTTGGTGGAGCTGGATTATTTGTTCAGGAATTATTGGTATTATTTTTGGCTTCGCTGGTCGTAAAATGGATCTTCAACATGGTGAATTTACAACAAATGACATGGTGCGTTTCAATATTTTCCAAGCCTTTGGCAATATCGTCGTTTGGGGCTTAATCGCGCCTAGTTTGGATATTTTGATTTATAGTGAACCCGCAAGTAAAGTATTTACACAAGGCGTATTCGCGACTGTTTCAAATATTGTCGCTGTGGGGATTGTTGGAACATTGTTGATGAAAGCTTATGCATCAACAAGAACAAAGAAAGGCAGTTTATCAAAAGATTAAGAAACTGTCGAAATAATTTAAATGGTTAAGGGTCTGCCCTAGTAATTACTTTGCTAATGCTCAGACCCTTTCTTTTATGGAGAAACTGAGGTGAGGCCGAATGAAAAAACCAATCATTACTTTTAATAATTTTTCCTTTCAATATCATAGCCAATCTGAACCGACATTAAAGGGGATTCAATTAACCATCTATGAAGGAGAAAAGGTTTTAATCGTTGGGCCTAGTGGTAGTGGTAAATCAACATTGGCGCAATGTATCAACGGGTTAATTCCCAATATTTATGAAGGTGAGATTCAAGGAACAGCTACGGTTGCTGGTAAAAATATCCAAGAAACAAGTCTATTTGATTTGTCTTTTGATGTAGGAACTGTTTTGCAAGATACCGATGGGCAGTTTATCGGTTTAACGGTTGCTGAGGATATTGCTTTTGCTTTAGAAAACGATGCAGTTGAACAAGCAGAAATGAAAAAAGCGGTCCACAAATGGTCCGAGATTGTTGAGCTGAATCAGTTATTGCAACACCGTCCACAAGATTTGTCAGGTGGTCAAAAACAACGTGTATCTATGGCGGGCGTTCTAATTAACCAATCAAAAATTTTACTTTTTGATGAACCTTTGGCTAATCTTGACCCACGAGCGGGACAAGAAACAATGACTTTGATTGACACCATTCAACAAGAAACAAAAGCGACTGTTTTAATAATAGAACATCGCTTAGAGGACGTTCTTTGCGAATCAGTTGATCGAATTATTGTCATGAATGAGGGCGCAATTATTTCTGATACAACGCCAGATGAATTGTTACGTCAAGATACGTTGACCCAACAAGGGATTCGTGAACCTCTGTACGTTACAGCCATGAAATATGCTGGGATTGATTTAACACAAGTTAGTCATTTAGACAAATTAGCCGAAGTATCAGGCGAAACGGTTTTGCCTAAAATGACACAGTGGTCTGTCCAACCTAGTTCAGTTAGTGCAGTCAAAGGAGCTGAACTATTACGTTTGGAACAAGTGTCCTATCAATATGATCGTCACGGTGAAAAAGTGTTAGATGACTTCTCAGTAACTATTCATCATGGAGAAATGATCAGCATTGTAGGAAAAAATGGTGCCGGGAAGTCTACGCTTTCTAAAATAATTTGCGGGTTCATCACGCCTCAATCGGGCAAGATTTTATGGGAAGGACAGGATTTTTCCAATTATTCAATCAAAGAACGTGCAGATAAAATTGGTTATGTGATGCAAAATCCCAATCAAATGATTTCTAAAAAAATGATTTTTGAAGAAGTAGCTTTAGGATTAGTTTTACGAGATGTGCCACAAGCAGAAATTGAGGAACGTGTGACGAATATTTTACATATTTGTGGGCTGTATCCCTTCCGGAACTGGCCGATTTCTGCATTGAGTTTTGGGCAGAAAAAACGGGTAACTATTGCATCAATCTTAGTTTTAGAACCTGAATTATTAATTTTAGATGAACCAACAGCTGGGCAAGATTTTAAACATTATACAGAAATGATGACATTTTTAGAAGAATTGAACCGCTTAGGTGTGACTATTTTGATGATCACTCACGATATGCACTTAATGTTGGAATATACAACACGTGCGTTAGTAGTTTGTGATGGACGTTTACTAGCAGATGCGACTCCAGTTGCTGTTTTAACAGATGAAAAATTAATTCAAGCAGCTTCTTTAAAAGAAACGAGCTTGTTTACCTTTGCTAAAGCGTTAGGCTTGGAAAATCCCTTGCTATTTACGGAAAAATTTGTTGCTTACGATCGTGAGGTGCGTTTTGGATGAGTGAACGACAAATGTTAGGCTATCATCCTGATTCAACCTGGATTCATCGCTTAAACGGCACAAGCAAATTAGTCTTTTTAATCGTTGTCTCTGTGGCTTGTATGACCACGTATGATACTCGTTATCTGTTAGGAATGTCTGTGGTTTCGCTTGTTTTGTTAAAATTATCAAATATTAAATGGCATCAAATATCTTTTGTTATTAAATTTATTGCTATTTTTTCTTTGTTAAATATCTTAACGGTTTACCTTTTTGCACCTGAATATGGGGTTGATTTATATCAATCACGTACCGTGATTTGGGAAGGAATCGGACGGTTTACTTTGACACAAGAAGAATTATTTTATGAATTTAATTTAGTTTTAAAATATTTCTGTACGATTCCGTTGGCATTAATCTTTTTATTAACAACAAATCCTAGTGAATTTGCCTCCAGCTTGAATCGAATTGGTGTGAGTTATCGGATTAGTTATGCAGTAGCGCTGGCTATTCGTTATATTCCCGATATCCAAGAAGATTTTTTTAATATTTCTTTAGCACAACAAGCGCGAGGTTATGAGATGTCTAAAAAGGGACGGTTAGGCCAACGAATCAAAGGCGTAGCACAAATCGTTTTACCCTTAATCCTATCTAGTTTAGATCGAATTGAAACTGTGAGTACCGCTATGGAATTAAGGCGTTTTGGTCAAAAGAAAAATCGAACGTGGTATGCGCAACAACCTTTTCATCTGCGTGATTTTTCGGTAATGTTACTTGCCTTATGCTTATTAGGAATCAGTTTCTGGTTGTTCCATGTGAATGGTGGCCGGTTTTATAATCCATTCCAATAAATAACAAATTGATAAGGTTCTATAAATAGAACGGATATTTTTTTATTATTAAGAATCTAGTACTTTCTCTTACTATGAGTGTACTAGATTCTTTTTTTGCAACTTTAAAGAACTAGACCAATTTTCGGTTTTTAGATTTTTGTTGACAAGTACCTACTTTTAATTGTATGATTGTTTATGTTTCTACGGAATATATTTACAAAGGAGGTATATAGACCAATATCGGATAGCGCCAGACCTGAACGTTCAGGTGACGAGGAGAGAGCTTATCGAAGATTCGGCGGGTGGCTCTAGGGACTGCACTCTACAGATAACAAAGAAAAACTAATTGTGAAGTTAGAACAAAGCGGTTATCACGCAGGTAGAAACATATAATGGGATTTGCTAGTTAAACAGGACCTAGTAAATACAGAATTTCAATTGGAAAGTAGGAATTAGCATTATGTGTGGAATTGTCGGAATGATTGGGAAAGAAAATGTCACGGAAAGTTTGATTCAAGGATTAACAAAATTGGAATATAGAGGTTATGATTCTGCTGGGATTTGTGTGAATGATCAAAGCCAACAGCCCCATGTGGTTAAGGCAGTTGGGGGCATTGCCGATTTAGCAGCAAAATTAACGCCAGAAATCGATGGAACAGTTGGTATTGGTCATACTCGTTGGGCCACTCATGGCGAACCAACTGTCGCCAATGCACATCCCCATGTTTCAAGCGATCAACGCTTTGCATTAGTGCATAATGGTGTCATTGAAAACTTTGAAGAATTAAAAGAACAATTTTTAAGTGGTGCTCACTTAATTGGTGATACAGATACTGAAATCGTCGTTCAATTAATTGCTCATTTTGCTGAAAATGGTTTTTCAACAAAAGATGCTTTTAAAGCGGCTTTAGCCGAAATTAAAGGTTCATACGCTTTTGCATTAATGGATAAAATGGACCCCAATACTATCTATGTAGCGAAAAATAAAAGCCCGTTACTTATCGGTCTAGGCGAAGGCTTTAATGTTATTTGTAGTGATGCGATGGCGATGATTAAAGAAACCAATCAATTTGTTGAGATTGTTGATGGTGAAATTGTAACTGTTACAGCGGACAAAGTAGGAATCGAAACGCCAGAAGGACAAGTAATCAACCGAGAACCTTTTGAAGCGCAATTAGATTTAAATGACATTGAAAAAGGAACATATCCGTTTTATATGCTCAAAGAAATTGATGAACAACCTGCAGTGATGCGCAAAATTGTTCAAGCGTATACTCAAGGTGAAAAAGTGACTTTAGATGAGGCGTTACTTGAAAAAATTAATCAATGTGACCGAATTTACATTATTGCTTGTGGGACAAGTTATAATGCAGGTTGGGTCGGAAAATCTTTAATTGAAACGATTGCCAGTATTCCTGTGGAAGTTCATTTATCAAGCGAATTTGGCTACAACATGCCTATTTTATCTGAAAAACCGTTCTTCATTTTCTTAAGTCAAAGTGGTGAAACGGCAGATAGTCGCCAAGTACTGGTACAGGTTAATGAATTAGGGCATCCATCACTTACATTAACAAATGTTGCTGGCTCAACATTATCACGTGAAGCGGACGATACCTTGTTATTACACGCAGGACCAGAAATTGCTGTCGCTTCCACCAAAGCTTATACTGCTCAAATCGCTGTCTTAGCTATTTTAGCAAAAGCAATTGGTGAAGAACGCCAAACATTAGCAGCCGTCTCATTTGATGTGGCTCACGAATTGAGCGTGGTAGCAGCTGTCATGGAAACCTTGATTGATGAAAAACAACAAATGAAAGCCTTGGTGGAAGATTATCTGACGTATACTCGAAATGCCTTCTATATCGGGCGAGGAGTCGACTATTATGTGTCGATGGAAGCGGCCTTGAAGTTGAAAGAAATTTCCTACATTCAAGCAGAAGGCTTTGCGGCAGGTGAATTGAAGCATGGAACGATTGCCTTAATTGAAGAAGGAACACCTGTGATTGGGATTGTGACAGATGCCAAAGTCGCTGCCCATACAAGAGGCAATTTAAAGGAAGTCGAAAGTCGTGGAGCAAGAAATATTGTGATTGCTTTGGAATCCTTGGCAAAACCACAGGACCAACTGATTATTCCAGATGTTCATCCGTTACTTTCTGCCTTAGTTAGCATTGTTCCAGGTCAATTATTAGCGTACTATGCAACCTTACAAAGAGGCTACGATGTTGATAAACCAAGGAACTTAGCCAAAAGTGTAACTGTTGAGTAAATCAAGAACCTGAGAGAAAGATGTTCAACGGGTTTTCATGAGTTTTAATATCTGAGACAAAAATCACTTTAGATTTTTGTCTCAGATATTTTTTATAAAAGAAAGATATTCAGTCAAAAATGAAAGATTCCAAAGAAATTCTTTTTTTCCGTTGAAAACTGTTTGCATTTTAGTAAAATTAGATATAATTAATAAGAACCGAAAAATAAGAATTAGCCAGTGAGGTAACTTTGTTTGAAAGAAAGCAAAAAGTAGGTTAAGCTGAAAAGTGCTAATTTATTTAACAAAAAAAGATTGTGAGTTGTTTGATATGGATCAGTTTAGTATATTAACTGAACAAGAATTTACTACCTTTGCAATGACACATCCTGCAGGTAACTTTTTAGAAACACCCGAAATGAAACATTTATTGGAACGACGTGGCTGGCATTGTGAATACGTTGGCGTCAAACGAGAAGGTCAACTAATTGCTGCGTGTATCCTAAGCAAGAAAAAAGTCAAAATTGGTTATGCTTTCGACATTGACGGCGGAATTTTGATGGATTATACAGATAAAAAATGTGTAGAAGCCTTTTTCACAGGCTTAAAAAAATATGTGAAAAAAAATGATGGCCTTTATTTAACCTTTACTCCAAATAAACAAATTTGTTTACGTGATTTTAATGGCGGTGAAGTTGAAAAGGTCAATCAAGAAACATTTGACTATTTCACATCAATTGGTTTTGAACACCAAGGGTTTGATGTGCACAATTTTGATGGCGCGCCACGTTGGCTGTTTGTCAAAGATATGGCTGGATTAACAGAAGAAGATCTTTGGAAATCTTATGGAAAAGATGCTAAATATGACATCAAGAAAACATGGGAATATGGAGTAACAACCCGAGAACTTCGTTACGAAGAGTTACCTCTCTTTAAGAAATTAACGGAAGAAACAAGTGCACGACGTAATTTTGAAGATAAGGATTTAGCTTATTACCAAGCTGTTTATGAAGAGTTTGGCGAACGAGCGAAATTTATGGTGGCGGAACTAAACTTTGCTACTTATTTAGAAAATCTTCATGAGAAATTACGCAAATTACAAGAGACGCTCAACGAAGTCAATGAAGCGTTAATTGCCAATCCTAAAAGCCGTAAAAAAAATAACCAGAAACGTGAATTTGAAGATGAAGTTCGTACCGTGCGCAAACGGATTGACGAAGCTAAAGAAATGAAAACATCAGATGAACCTGAAATTTTAGCAGGCGCCTTATTCATTGTTCATCCACAAGAAGTTGTTTACTTGTTTAGTGGTACGTATGAAAAATATAAACAATACTATGCACCGTATTTAATTCAACATAAAATGTTAACTTACACAGTAGAAAATAACATTCCCAAATATAATTTTTATGGCGTTGACGGTGTCTTTGATGGAAGTGATGGGGTTCTTAAATTCAAACAATCCTTTGGTGGTCATGTCGAAGAATTAATGGGCAATTTCCAATGGAAAGCCAAACCAATGAAATATGCCTTATATCACGCATTAAAAACAATTAAAGAAAAAGTCTAAAATTAAAACCCAATCCTAAAAAAGGAATGGCAAAGTGAGGCGTTTAAATGGAAAATCAAGTCGAGGTTATGACGTATGCACAGTTAAAAGAAATTATGCAGGTGTTAGAAGCAAACGAAGCGATTACAGAAGATACAAAAGTCTTTATTGATACAGGCTGGGATAGCGTGCAAGAAGTAGCACCAGATGCAGTCAGTATTGAAAAAGTTGCTAAATTTACAGTAGCAGATGTTTTAACAAACGAAAGTTTTGCTGGGTATAGTTTAGAAGAAAAGGCGGAGAAGATGAACGCTGAAGGCGACCTAGAAACGGCAATTATTATTCGTAATCTTTACTAAAAAAGTCCGTTTGAATAGTTAAAATCGAGGTCGGGACAGAAGTGTATAGCTCCGAGCAACGCGTAGTGTTGGTTCTATTCCCGCCGGTTATCAGGTTTTGAGCCTGGAGCAAAAATCCAAAGTGATTTTTGTCCCAGGCTCATCTGCTTTAAATAAGAAATAAAGGAGGTTAGATATGAGTACCATTCATGAATTTCCAAAAAACTATGAACGTTTTATTGCACAAGGAGAAGAAGCACTTGTAGAACATAATCAGATCGCCGCTTTAGAAAATTTTCAACAAGCCTATCAGCTACAACAAACGCCGCCAGTAAACCAAAAAATTGTCCAATTATTGTTGGAAATGGGTGAAGCTGACGAAGCACTAGCATTGGCAGAAGCGTTCCAAGAGACTTATTTTGAGAACCTTGAAACAGCGGCAATTTATATGCAAATTTATAGTCAAAGTCGTCGCTTTATTGAAGGGTATATTTTATTGAAGCAATTACTTCAAACTAAAAAAATAACGCTAGCACAACAAAAAACGTTAGAACAGCAATTAATGCAAGTGGAAGAGGCGAATCAACAATTAGAAACGCAGCAAATTCAAGCAATTAAAAGGAACTTGTTAGTAAGCGATCAATTGCCCGTTTATCAACAATTAGCGAACATTAAAACCAGTTTATATTTGCCTAAACCAGTATTTGTGGAAGTCGCAAAAGATTTAGTTATGAACCAAGCACTTAGTTATTTTGCTCGGGAATGGTTCATTGAAGAATTAGCACTGTTGCAATTTTCAGAACCACTGACTTTTCTTTGGTATGACAATCAGCCTCAGACAGTTTTACTAGAAGGGAAAACCGGACCGTTAAATACGCCGATCTATTCCAAAATTTGTACTGAACTTAGGAATCGTTTAGAAAATGATGATCCAATTATGCTGCAGCATTTGGAAGAAGAAATTCGGTTGCATCTTGCCTATTTGTATCCATTAGCAGAGACGGTTATTTCAGATCCAACTATCTGGGTCTTGGGTTATTTGGCAACCTACTATCCTAAATATATTGAAAAAGAATTGACTGAAGCAAAAGGTCATCAAATCGATGCTGTTCAAAATGTTCAACAGGCGATACGAACGGCTTTTACACAAATAATGCTTTAAAAAATGGCACGTCCTAAAAACGAGGACGTGCCATTTTTTCGGTTTCAGAAATTTGCTGAATCTGCTCTAATTGCTTTTCTTGACTGATTATTGCGGATAATAGAAAAAAGCAAGACAGAAATAAGTAAAAAGAATTCCTTGAATCAAGCAAATCACAACGAACAATGGCGTTGCTCCTGGAAAAGAATCAGAAATCCGTGTAATTAAAAATTCAACTAACCATAAAATCATTGAAAATAAAAATAATTTTTTCTGACGAGTTCTCATAGTCCGCAACAACCTTTCTGGTGATTTTCACTTCTCTATCATAACATAGAAAACGAGCTGTTTTTTCTCAAAAATTTTGTTACTTCATAAGAAAAATGGGAAATAAACAAGTTTCAGGAAGTAATAAATGTACCCGAAAAGAATACTTAATCCATCTTAATCAAACCATACAGTCACGTTTATTGCAAAAGAAGTGTTTTTGGATGGAACAAATTATTTCATAAACACAAATATTTCTTTGTTGTTTGTATAAATGTCATAAAAGTGATTACTTACTACTTTTTGATTTTTAGACATATCCGTATCGGTCAGTGGTGCCATCTCTACTCCTAAATTCGATGAAGTATTGAACCAAACGTAATTAGGGAAGTATAGACCGTCATTTGGTGGCACAATTTTTGAAAGAATTGGGTAGTTTCGACTTGTATTAGCATAAACAGTTGAATTTTTGAAAAACGTATTTAAATAAACTTTTTTTCGTTCGTTTGTTACAACATTTTTTAAATCATCTGTTAAAACAGCTGCTTGGCGATTGAATGCTTCTTTTTGATAGTTTAATGTGGAAGAATACACCAAAACAAACGATAAAATATAATAAGATAACAAGCTGGCCACAAGTAACGAAGTTAGATAAATTGCTTTCACTTGTCGATTGTTAAATAAACTTAACATGCTGATTGTAACAAAAACAGCAAATCCGTAAATATAGCGAGGCGCATCACCAGCGATATTTCTTGAATAGACAATAAAAATACCAAAACTTAAGAGCGAAGCAAGTCCTAAATATAAGATACAATAAAGGAAACTTAAGCCCAAGTTGATTTTGCTATTTGATAGATGACTAATAAAAAATAAAACAAGCAGTAGGAGCAGTAATAAGAGCCATAAACGATTACTCTGGTTCAATAGCTCTGAAAAATAATGGTAACTATTTTGATAAGCCACACTGGGAATATCGTGCAAACTTGGTAAGGCCTGACTGCCCCCAATGTTGTTTGTTGCGGAAGGTACAAATTTTAACTCGATAAGGTAGCTGACTATAGAAAGTAGATAAGCGATAGCAGCAAGTGCGACTTTTTTACAAAGAGCAATGAAATTTTCTCCAGCAAGTAACTGCTTGAAAGTAAGGAATAAGACGATAACTATATAAATCCCTGACGAGGCTTGGTAAGTATTAAACATAACAAACAGTGAAAAAACAGAAACCAAGAAAAACGTAAAAGAATTACGCTGCCACCAATAAAAAGGAAGAAACGAACAAAAAATACTCAATGCCATATAGGGACTATCAAACCTGAAACTAAGACATTGAAGGAACCAAGGATTGAGGCCAATTAAAGTAGCTACTAAAGAGGAACCCCAGCTAATTTTTTGGTCATTGATGATATAAATAGCCAGTATGCTTGTGAGAGATAAGATAAGACCTGTTAGAATCGGTGTGGTCAAGCCCAGATCTGTCAAATGACGACTTCCTTGAACAAACCATGAGAGAAATTCACTGCCCCAACGTGCGTAAGTCGTACCAAAATCTGTCATTCCAGCGACTTGGCGAGCATTATCATCTAAGTAAGGGAAATTGATAATGCCGATGGATAAAACTGCCACTTGATAAATTAAAATGATCAATAGAAGATAGGCTTTATTTTCAATACACCAATTCTTTAAATCAAATTTTTTTGATTCTGTAGGTAATTGTTTCATCATTGTACTCCACTCCAATAATTATTTAACAATTAAAATATACCATAACGAGTGGAATGAAGAAATTGCTTTTGTTATTTTCTCATCTTGACAGAACACTAAGGGTAGGCAAAACAAAAAAATCCCAACTCTTTATTAAAGAGTTGGGATTTTACCAAAAAGCCACCTGCCAGCTTCATAGATAATTATTCAAGAATATTGCTGTTTAATTAAAAACAATTCTATATGTTTTAATATATACATCAAGATAACAATTTAGATATACTTTGGGTAATTTTTGGGTATTTACAAAATATCTTTGTATTTGTTTTCATATTTTTCTTTGTTCTTTTTTCTATTTGCTTCAGTAGCTGATGCATATTCATATGACTGTGTTATCTCTTTATGTCCTAGCTGTGTTTTGATATATATTGGATCAGCTTCAGCTAGGATTAATAAGTCAGAACGGGCATGTCTAAAACTATGAGATGAAATTCTTTCAATATTTGCTAGTTCACATGTTTCTTTTATATATTTATTCACAGATGAATTTGAGATGGGCCATGAATTTTTTTTACTAACAAAAACAAAATTTTTGGGATTACGTAAATCTCCCTTCAATATTTTTTTCTTTTGTTCCATTTCATATTTTTTTAAATAATAGAAAAGAGAAGCAGGGACATCAATATTTCGAACACCTGCTTCTGATTTTGTAGGGCCAATTCTGTACTGGCCAGCATCATACTTATAGGCATTTTTTATCTTAATAACTTCGTTACTTTCATCAATGCTATCCCAAGTTAACGCAGCAACCTCTTGATAACGAGCTCCAGTATATAGTTGTACTAAGATGAAGTATTTACTTGTGGTGTTTTCACGAGATAATAAAGCTTCTTTAAATTTAGTTAAATCATCAATAGATATGGTTTTATTTGATTTCTTTTCTGGTACTTGGCCAGTTAACTTTATATTTCTTGTTGGATTTGAATGAATATATTGCATGTCTAACGCTTCTAAAAACATAGATTTTACAATGTTATGTCTGTTGCTCACCGTCTCAACTGCTAGTCCTTTTTTGTTGATATTTCCAGGTTTTGCAAGCCAGTTAATCCATTGCTGATATTTGACTTTAGTGACGCCTTTTAGTAATTGTTTGTCCCCAAAGAAATCATTTAAATTCTTTCTTGTTAAAGCTATTTTTTGCATACGTCCGGCAGATACTTTATTCTTTTTAAATGTATCAACCCAAATATCATAAAAATCTAAAAGTTTAATTGCTTCAGTGTTTTCACCACGCATAATTTTTGATTTGAATTCTGTTTCGGCATCTCTACAAGCTTTCTTAGTATATCTAGTAATCATTTTATTTTTCCATTCATTTGTAATAGGGTCTTTATATTTAAATCTTAACTGCCATTTTCCATTAGCTAATTTCTTTGGTTCTGCCATAAATACCAACCTCTCGGATTTTTTTTTGATTATATTCAATTTAGAATATATTTTACAAAATATATTACAAGTAAGTGTTCAAAATTCGTATATCGATAACACGAATACGAATGTATGTTCTTTTTTTGTTTTAAAAGAAAAGCCCGAAGGCTATTCTTTATTTTGCTAAATTAAGAATAATACAGTGATCAATTACTTTGATTGAATTACCATTAGGCCAAATGTCCATTTCTGATTGAAGATATCTATACTTATCAAACTCTTCTTGAGTTGGATAATCAAAACTAATTCCTAGTGTTCCCATATACATTAAAATTAAATGACTTTCGTTAAGAGTATTAGGAGCAAAGTTATACAATGATATGCCAGTAGTTTCACCAATTTTTTTAGATATATTTCGAGATTCCCTACCTCCATATACAATAAGCTTATATGAAGAAGGTTTATCTAAATTCATTGAGTATATTTTATTAGTAATCATTTCAGTAGTTCGTATATCTTCAAAAGCTCTCGCTTGATCGCTATATTGAATATTAATAGTTTCTCTAACTTGAATAAATGAAAATAATGTAACTATGGAAATCAAAATAAACTTTGTTGAGGTGTTGTTTTTTAGATATAAAGATACAAAAAATAGTAATAAAGAAAGAACTAAAGGAAAATTTGGAACTTCACTTCTTAGAATAGGACGTCCACCTTGTAATATTGCAAACATGAAAGGTGTAGTAAAGATTCCAGCTAGTATAACTATCGATGAAAAAATATTTTTCTTTTTGCTAATTGCCATGCTGATTAGTACTATAATTAATAAAACTAAGCAAACAAATAATAATGGCGTAAAAAAATCATGACCAATAGGGGGGAGGAAAACCTCGTGAATGTAATTTTTTATTTCTTTAATATTTTCACTGAATGGCTGTGTTCCTCATTTAAACATTCCATTTAAATAAGAACTTTGTACATTAAAGAATTTTTTTACACAAAATACAATTAATTGGGAAATTGCTAATGAAATAAGGGATATTGAAAAGAAATTTATAATTTTTATTAGAAATTTTTCTATAGTCAATTTTGAATTAGCATACTGTTTGTTGTTAATATCCATCAAAATCTTGAAAAGTATTAATGTACAGCTGAAGACAAAGAATGATTGATAAATTGTAAAAGTAAATGAAAGTAGCAGCACTGATAGAACTTTGACTAAAATATTTTTATTATGATATATGCCAATTAAAGCTAATACTACAAGACATATTCCTAAGGCAAATTCGAAGCTTTGTAGAACAAAATAGAACTGTTCACTAAATATTTGATGGGTAGTAAATATACTGGGAATAATAAACAGCCATTTCTTGTTGTACTCATGCTTTAATGACAAATCAATAAAATAACATATCAATATAGAAGCAAGTGCAAAACACACAATCGTTAATACATTCATAAAATATACATTTACATAATCATAAGTTAACAGTTTCAACAAAACTAATCCTGGTCTACCTATTGAAATCCAATGAAGTAAGTAACCATCATAATTTCCCATCAAATTCATAGTATCTATAGCATAGTTATTATTAAATAATTTTATTCCATAGGTAAAAAATACAAGCAGAGCAGTGTACAAAGTTAATGTTTTATTTTCGTTATAGAACTTTTTCATGTCTAATTCCTTTCAATATCTAACTTTTTATAATAATTAGTAGTCAACCCATTCATCATTATTTTGTTTTTCTAAATTCTCACGTTTTTCTTTCAGTTGACGTTCTCTTCTTTCAAGATCCATTCTCTTGGCTTCAAGCTCTAGCCTTCTCTCGCGTTCATTAATCTCGTTCTCTTCAGTTGCCTTTTTCTTATTTTCTTTATATTTCGGTATATAAAAAATCAAGAAAATTATTAAACCAATAATTACTATTGGTATCAGATATGGAAGTATTGATCCTATAAATGTTATCAAGATTGCTAAACCTAGAATAGTTCCGCATCCACATCCGCCACACCCAGAATCTTCAGTTACAATATACCTTTTCCCCATAATTAAGAACTCCTTTATTAGTAAGTAAATAAAATTTAATAATAAAACAATTGTGTGATTTTACACTAATATCATAGCATAACAATACTTAAGACTAAAAGTATTGTTTAAATAATATGTAATGCTAAAAAAATTATTCAAGTATAAAATACAAGCACTTTTTAATCTCAGTGTAAAATTCTTCATTTAATCCAAAATAACTAGCAATTGTACAAAAATTTAAATCTTCATCGTTTGTTACATGATGGAGATAATATTTACATAACAAGTAAATTGCCCCAGTATCAGCTTCACATTCCATTTTTGATCTACTGTAGCGGTTAGCATTATAAAATGAATTTATTCCTTTGTGTAATGCCAAATGTGTTAATTCATGGGAGCATACAAAATAAGAATAGTTACTCCCGTTTAAAAATGAAGCAATGAAAATGGCATTTAATTCAGGTACAGCCAAACCATGATAACCATCTGGCAATTTACTCGTATAGACAATATCTACATCAAGAAATGAAGCAATTACAAATGGATCATAGCTATTTGTAATTTTAAAAATTCTTTCAAGTTCAACAGTAGCTAATTTCAAGGGAATCACTTCCCATCTTTTTTGCGAGCTTCTTTTTGCTTTTTAAGCCAAAAATAACTTGCAATCAAATCATCTATTTGTTCTCTGTCTTCATCAGTCATGACGTCAGGGCCATATGTCATACCTGTATTTGACTTCAATATTTTATCTAACTCCATTACTTCCTCATGGTTTGCCCACTCGGGTGTATGATTTCTTCCGTGTAAGTAGTCTAAAGTTACACCGAAATAATCTGCTATCTTATTTTGTAATTCTGCGTCAGGAGTTCGTTTGCCTTGCTCATACGATGCGTATGTGGTTTTGGCAACGCCTAAAATATTTGCCATATCTTGTTGAGTCAAATTTGGCTTTGATTTTCTTAATAGTTTCAATCTTTCTGCGAACATATTTTCCCTCCTTTAAGTTTAGTATACTACTACAAAATGCGTATACCAAGAATATTGAAAAAAGTATCAAAAAAAGAGTACTTAGGGGTTGAATAAGTACGCGAAGTGTATTATTATAAAAGTACGCAAAACGTATCACTTTGAAAGGGGTGAATAAATTGAATCAATGGCTTAAAAAAAAGAGAGAATCTTTGGGATACACACAAGAAAGTTTTGCTAAAGAAATAGGAATTGCTAAAACAACGTATTCTTCATATGAACAAGGATATAGAAACCCAACGGTTCAAACAGCAAAAAAAATGGCAAAAGTATTACAAGTTCCGTGGACAATTTTTTTTGATGAAGAAGTACTCGAAACGTATGATTTTTGATAGGAGGATAAAAATGACAACCAAAGAAAAAATTGAATTTATCAAACAAGTAACACCTCATTCAGATTCAGAAGTAGAGAAAATTATTAAAGGAATGAGCGATACCAGTATTAACCGCTGGTATGAAATAGAGAAATATCGCATTGATCAAGAATTAGAAGAAGCGGTGTTAACTATCTATTGTTAAAAGAATACAACTATAGCAGTCGGATAGAAATAACAAATTATACGAAATGAGGTAAAAATGACGAAATCTATAAAACTAAACAAACAATTAAGAAAAGCAGCTTTTAAAAAAGGATTAAGCCAAAAACAAGTGGCCCAATTAGTATATTTTGCACATACTACAACAAATGGTCACTTTAATGGCTACCCAGTACCGCCAGAAAGTGCTATAGCCTATAACGAATTATTTAACGATAGTGAGTTGGCATTTGCATTAGGTCAAGAGTTATTGGGCCTAATAGGGCTAGCAACTGGAGTGAAAGTAAAAAAAGAGCCATTAGCGCTTTCGGTACTAAAGGAAAAAGAGGAACGAGAAAGAGAAAAAATCGAAGTGGAAAACGAAATCGATTATTTAATGGCGATTCCAGTTGAAGAATTGACCGAAAAACAAAAACAGGCAATATTACAGTATTGTAGCGAATATTCAGATGAATTGTTGTTTGAAGTTTCTCTGATTTGTAAGCAATTAGAACTAATAGGGATGTCCTTTATGGATTTAATGATATTAAGAACACCTTATTGGAAAAATAAAGAATGGATTGAATAAAGGAGGGAAGTAATTTGGAGTCAAACATTAGTATGCAAGATGTGTCTAAGAGACTTTCTAGGAATCTATATATGATGATGGGAACTCCTAGAGAGGATACCAAAAAAATTTGGAAGGTATCTGAGCTTTCAAAAGCAAGCGGAGTTACACCATGTGTTATTAGTCGGATTAAAAATGACACTGAAGGAAAAGAAAAACCGACTATTGAAACAGTTGTTAAGCTTGCTAAAGCATTAAATGTTGATCCTGCAGAATTATTGAAATAAGAGGTGAAAATAAATGGAAAAAGAAAATATCCAAGAAAATTATCACGAATCATTAAAAGAGCGGAAAATCAAAGACACTTTACAAGAAATTAAAGAGAGATTAAATGGCGTAAAACTAACCTAAAATGAAAGGAAGTAAAAAATGAATAAGAGGAAACCACGTAGTTTATATGAAGCAAGAATTTTAGGGACTTTGTTAGTATTCTTCATACTTGGTCTAGTAATAAAGAACAGTATTCCGTTTAACTACTTACTTTTAATACTTGGACCTATTATTGCAATTTGGTTTATGAAATATGACGATGCTAAATATCAAGAAAATTTAAATAAAAATGAAAGGGAAGTGTATTAATTGAATAGAAAAATCAGAAGTCTAATAAAAGAATTAACAGAGGAATGTGACAAAGAAAAAGTTTCTCTTATTTGTACAGCTAATAACCAAGGTGAGACAGTTAGCGCAATTTGTGGAGGATTAGTAGAGCTATCATTTTGTTTAGGAGTCCAAGAAAAAAAGCTAAGTGAAAAATTGCCGATACATCCAGAAATTTTGCGCAAATCAGCAGTTGAAGCATTGGAAGAAGTTAAATCTGATAATCATAAACATACTTTTGTAGTTGAAAATGCAGAAGATTTACAAGATATATTAAACAGAATTGCTTCAGGTGAGTTTGATGAATAAAAAAATGCCCAATCGTTTGCAGACGATTTAGGCACTAACAAAAATATACTAGGAAAATTATAACATAAATTTGGAGGGAGTTAAATGCAAAAAAACAATAATAAGCTAACAATGTCAGCCCGATTCGGTGAATGGTATAAAGAGGCGACTGAAAATTGCGCAGAACGGGAATTATACGCAACGTCGTTAATTGCACGTATTGATTGGTTAGTTGATCCAAAAAGTGGAAACAACAGTAGATATGAATTAACAACAGATCTGAATAAAAATCATAGCTGCGCTTGGTATGATGTTGCCACTGAAATTTGTTACAAACGAAAAAAAAGAGTTATACGAGCAATCTTAGAAGACAATATCCAAATTGAAAATTTTTAATTATCTAATAAATGGAAGAGGAGGATTTCAATGTATTATCCAACTACAAAATTTGATCAGTATGGTGCTCGCCAATTACCTAAAGAAGATGTATCAGAAGAGATAGACGAAACAGCAGATTACGACAAGGATAGTATGGGAGAAACTATCGCCCAAGAAGATGGTGTATTTGAAATATTGTATACAGTAACTACTGTCATAAGTAATAGATGTCTCAAAATTAAAACACAGAGAGCGATTGTTACTCAACAAGATATTGTAGATTTTATTTTAGAAATAGGTGAAGAAAAAATAACATCTATAAAATTTGTAGGACTAGGAGAAAAGTATTTAAAAGAATAGGAGGTTTGTAGTATTGAACATTTCAACTTTAAACATGTCCCATCAAGAATGGTTAGTCGATAGAAAAAGAGGAATTGGTGGTTCAGATGTCTCAACTATTTTAGGGCTAAATAAGTATAAATCTGTATACCAATTATGGTTAGAAAAAACTGGACAGATCCTGCCAATCGAGACAGATAGTGAGCCAGCATACTGGGGGACTGTTTTAGAGGATATTGTTGCCAAAGAGTTCCAAGAAAGAACTGGTAAAAAAGTTCGTCGTAGAAATCAAGTATTTGAACATTCATTACATCCATTTTTGAGAGCAAATATTGACAGAGAAATAGTTGGAGAAAATGCCATTCTTGAATGTAAAACAGCTAATCAATTTTTAGCTAAAGAGTGGGAAGGCGAAGAAGTTCCCTTGAGTTACATCTGCCAAGTACAACATTATATGAATGTATTAAATAAAGATTATTGCTACATCGCTGTTTTGATTGGCGGTCAGAAATTTATTTGGAAACGAATTGAACGTGACCAAGAATTAATAGACGTACTAACTGAGCAGTTAATGGAATTCTGGGAAAATAATGTTATAAAAGGCATTGAGCCCATTATTGATGGTAGCGAAGCAACAGCTAATTTTATTAAAGAGAAGTACAGCGTGATAGAAGAGACGCAAACATCTTTGCCATCTACCTTTGACGACTTAATAGACCAAAAAAACACTCTAAAGAAAACAAAAAAAGAAATAGAAGAGGAAATTCGAAAAATTGAAAATGAGATAAAAAATGAACTAGGCAAAAGAAATGCAAGTATTGGATTAACTACACGTAATATCATTAACTGGAAAGAAGTTAGTTCAAAAAGACTAGATACAAAAAAACTAGCGGAAAAATATCCAGAAATTGCTAGCGATGATGAGATTTATACAACAACTAAGTCAAGACGCTTAACAGAAAAGGGGATTAAATAGTGGGTGAAATTGCAGAAATGATCTTAGAAGGTGCACTGTGCGCAGGCTGTGGCGTATTCCTTGATGTAGACGGAAATGGTTATCCTGAATATTGTGAAGATTGTATGGACAAAGAATTTGAGGAGGAAGAGTAATGGCAACAAACGAAACTTTGAAAAACCAATTAGCACAACAAAATCAGAAACAAGTACCTGTTAGTCAATTAGGACTAAAGGGGCTAATGAACACTCCTACTATGAAACGAAAATTTGAAGAAGTTCTTCATGAAAATGCTAATGCCTTTATGTCGAATGTTATGACATTAGTTTCTAATGACAGCTACTTAGCAGAAAGTGAGCCTATGTCGATTATGAGCGGAGCCTTAACAGCCGCTACATTGAATTTGGGATTAGATAAAAACTTAGGATATGCGTATCTAGTACCATTTAATACTAAAAATAAGCAAACTGGAAAATGGGAGAGAAAAGCCCAATTTATTCTAGGATACAAAGGATATATTCAATTAGCTCAACGATCAGGTAAATATAAATCATTAAACGTTATTGAAGTCTACGAAGGAGAGTTATTGAGTTGGAACAGGCTAACAGAAGAATTTGAATTCGATCCAAGTGGTAGACAATCAGACGATGTAATTGGATATGTTGGATATTTTGAACTATTGAACGGGTTCAAGAAAACTGTGTATTGGACCAAGCAAGAAATTGAAGCTCACCGAATTGCAAATAGTAAAGACAAGGATAAAACGAAGTTAAGTGGGGTGTGGGCCACTGATTACAACGCTATGGCTCGTAAAACAGTATTAAGAAATATGCTATCAAAATGGGGGATTTTATCAATCGAAATGCAAGAAGCCACTACTTCAGATGAAAAAGTTCAAAGAATCCAAAAAGATGGAAGCATTATTTCTGAAACAGAAGTCGATGAAGAAATTCCACCAATAAAAAATGCAGAAACAATTGATGAATCCGAAACGAACCCAACAGATCAAACCGATTTATTTGATACTAAAAATCCACCATTAGAGTAAAGAAGGGGATGTAATGGCAAGACCTGTGAAAGAAGGTTTGGACTATTTCCCTCTTGATGTTGGGATTTTTGAAGACGAAAAAATAGAAGCTATTGCTGGGGAATTTGGCGTTAAAGGAGAACTTGCGGTAATCAAACTGCTTTGTGCGATATATAAGAAAGGCTATTTCATTCTGTGGGATGAATTGTCGCAAGCTACTCTTTTAAAACGTCTGCCTGGAGTAAGTAAGGAAATGCTCAATCAAATAGTGAACCGCTTAGTTTTATGGGGATTTTTTGATAAAGAACTGTTTGACTCGGTCAAGGTGCTAACGAGTGAGAATATCCAAGCTACATTTTTCGAAGCAACTAAAAGACGGAAAACACCAAAACCAACTAAATATATAGTTAATGTCAACAATAACTCTCAAAATGAAACAGTTAATGCTGACATTAATACACAAAGTAAAGTAAAGGAAAGTAAAGTAAATAAAAGTAAAGTAAACAAAAAAGAAACAGAAAGTAGCATCAATCCGTCGTCACCTGAAATGTCGGTTGAAAAAGCATTCTTTGAAGAACCGTTAGGTGAAGAAAAGCTAACGGAGTTAATCCGCTATTATTCACAGAATGTAAGTCCTGCTACTCCTGTTAATATCACTGATTTACAATACGATCTTTCTGATTTTGACGGAGACCTCGAGCTATTGAAAGAGGCTGTTAATATCTGTGCTAGAAATAATGAACGAAGATATAGCTATTTTGCTGGTATTTTGAAAAATTGGCGAGCAAATGGTGTAAAAACATATGCTGATTATCTAAATAACGAGAGAGAACGAGCAGATAAAAAAACAAAAAATAAGCAATATCAAAATAAACCTGTTCGGCAAGAAAAGGTGCCTGAATGGATGAATCAAGCGAACGGTGAAGAAGAAAAACTATCACCAGAAGAACAAGCTGAACTTGATAGACAAATAAAAGATTTTTTGGAGGGAAAATGATGAATGAATTAGTTAAATTAGTGGAAGAATGGGCGAAAGAAAAGCGTTTAGATAAAGCGGAACCTGAAAAGCAAATGTTAAAAGTGATTGAGGAAGTCGGAGAAGTTGGTGCTGCATTGGCAAGAAACAACGAAAACGACCTAAGAGATGGTATCGGTGATGTGGTTGTGACGTTAATTATTCTCGCTATGCAAAATAACATGGACTTATACGAATGCTTAAATCAAGCATATAGCGAAATCAAAAATCGCCAAGGGAAAATGGTAAACGGAGTATTCGTCAAAGAAGCCGATTTGTAAGGTTCGAGGTGGAAGAGATGCGAATTATACTACCGATTGAACCAAAGCCTCAAAGTCGTCCGAGATTTGCTAGACGTGGAAAGTATGTACAAGCCTATGAAGATAGCACCATGAAGACGTATAAGCAACAAGTAAAAAACTATCTTAGAAGAGCAAAACCTAAATTGATAGAAAAAGGGCCAATCATGGCACACGTGACGTTTTATGTACAAGCGCCTAAGTCAGCCCTAAGTAATAAACAGAAGCGGTTAGACGTAAAATTAGAGCGCAAATACTGCGATAAAAAGCCAGATTTAGACAACTATTTCAAAGCAGTCACGGATGCTGCAGAAGGTATTCTTTACAAAAATGATGGGCAAATTGCTGTGATAGTTTGTCAAAAACTATACAGCTTAAGACCTCGAACAGAACTCGAAATAATGAAATTGGAGGTTGATTCATGAAAGCGCAAATGGAATCTTGGCAAGATATACAAGAGTATGTAAAGAACAACAAGAAAAAACATAAACGTAGAATGGCTAACGATGCAATGAAAAACGTCAACGAGTTAGGATTTCCTTTCACCTATTTCGAAGATACTTACCAATTTGCAATTAAAACCCCTATCGGGATGGTCGACTATTTTGGAACAACTGGCACATGGGTTGTGCGTAAAAATCAAGATCGTGGTAGAGGGCTAAAAAAATTAAAGAAGTATTTGGAGCATCCAGTTCCAACAAAAGAAATAAAAAAAACAAAGGGTAATCAGTCATGGATGAAAAATAATAGATAGGAATGGGAAAAATGAATAAGAATAAATGGCAGAGAGTGCCTGCACCAAACACACGTGGTGCAAAAATGCATGGATGGGTTAGAGAAATGAATGAAGCCTACAGAGAGGTGAATGGGGAATACGCTGTTCTTGTTCGCACTTTGAATACTAAATTAGGCACAGTTAAGCATGCAGCTATCAGAAATGCTACAGAAACTGACATTACTTGGAGTGAAAAGCAGCGTATTAAAAATGAAATTTTTGGAGAGGAAAAACAAGCGATTGAATTTTTTCCAAAACAATCAGAATTAATAGATGAGGCTAATATGTATCATTTATGGATTTTAGAGGATTGCGAATTGGAATTTGGAATTTACGAATAATTTGGAGGTAATACTTTTGGGTAAAAAAGGTTCAAAGATTAAAAAGAAAAAACGTCGACTTAAAGAAAAAGCTATCGCAAATGGCACATACAATAAGCGAGGTAAAAACGATGACGTGCATAAAATGCAAGGGAGAACGGATTGTCTGGACGAAGGACAAATACGGACATGCGAAAGCTAAACCATGCCCAGTATGTAATCGTGAAGGAAATAACGTCAGGAACGAATTAAAAACACTAAAAAAATAACAGAGGAGGTATGGAGGTTTGGTCGACCACAAAGAATTCTTTACTCCTTTGAAATTATGAAAAGAATTTTAAACTATCCAGGTAGTAAATGGCGAATGTCTGATTTGATAATTAGTCAGATGCCTAAGCATAAAGCGTATTTGGAACCCTTCATGGGTAGCCTAGCTATTTTTTTGAACAAACCCAAAGTAATTCTTGAAACAATAAATGATCTTGACGGACGGTTAGTCAACTTATTCAGAGTGATGCGTGATGATCCTGAAAAGCTTCAGTACCTCATTTATCACACTCCCTATTCTAGAGAAGAATTCATGAAATCAAATGAAATCTCAAGTGATCCTATTGAAGATGCTAGACGAATGGCCGTCCGCTTATGGTTTAGCGTTGGTGGTAAAACTGTTGCAATGCCTGGATTTAGAAAAAATATCAGCTGGAATGGTCCCTACACAGCTTACGAATGGACGGATATGTATAGCAGAATCGGCTATGCAGCCGCTAGATTGAAAAATGCTCAAATTGAATGTAAAGATGGTATTCAATTGATTAAAGAACATAATGATCCAGACACTTTGATTTATTGTGATCCTCCCTATATCGCATCGAGCTTGGTCAGTGATCATTATGAAAACGGATTTACCAACCATCAACACGAAGAATTATTGACTACTTTAATAAATCATCAGGGGAAAGTGATTTTATCAGGGTATGACAGCAAATTATATAATTCTGTATTGAAAAATTGGAATGTTATCAAGCAACAAACAAAAGTAGGCATTACGACAAAGAAAAAGTCTAATCGTACTGAAGTGTTATGGCTAAATTATGAACCGAATGAACAAATAAATTTATTTTAAAAAAGAAGAAAGGAAAAAAATATGTCATATCCAAATTTTCAGAAAGAAAGTTCTACGTGTGCTAATTGTGGTAACGCATTGTTTAATGATGGAGAATTTACTAATCAATCATATTTAACAATTAGAGACAATTTTATGATAGTTAATTTTTTCCAGTTTGAAGATGGAACAGACAATATGTTTTGTGATGCAAATTGTCTTGCTAGTTTTCTTTCAGCGGAAGAAGTGGAAATATTAGAAAGCGAGTGAAGAAGATGATTCCAAAATTTAGAGCATATTCAGTAGATGAAAACATAATGTATTATCCTGATGAAGATAAAAATGTAGAATGGACTATTGATGATGATACAGGATTTATAGCTCCTCTTATCAATCTAGAAAATGGCATGTGGGGAATGATTGATAAATATGTTCTCATGCAATCTACAGGTTTAAAAGACAAGAACGGCGTTGAGATGTTTGAGGGTGATGTAGTAAAAGTAACCGATGGGGAAAGTGAAGAAGATAGTTATATCAGTATAGTCAAAAATTATAGTAATGAAGGTTACCCAGCGTTCGATATCGAGTATCCTCCAACTTACCATTATGACAGTAATGTGTTATCGGCGATTATGTGTAATGTATTTGAAACTATCGAAGTTATCGGAAATGTATGGGATAACCCAGAACTATTGGAGGGAACAGAATGAGTGATTATTTAGAGCGGGATCAAGTAAAAAAAATATTGGAAATTAAATCAAGAGACGAAGCGCTAGAGGTTATGGAAGAAGCTTTAAAAAGAGGATTTAAATATGTGGTCAGAGACTGCGACAGCGAGTATCTTACCTTCTTTTCTTTGAAGCCTAAAAAATATATGGACCTGGGTTCATGGGGATATGTTAATGAAAATGCACAAGGTGCATTGCCATCAACTGTAATTCTTAAAAATACAGATATTACTGAAATTTCATGGCGTAATAAACAACCGATAATCATTACTGAATTCTTGAAGTATCAAAAAACTGGACTAGAAGACGAACTTTTTAGAGTGGAGGAAGCAGAGTGAAACAATTAAAAATAAGCTATATAGATTTAGCTGTAATAATTGAAAGCATCTATTACGGAGGAGATGAAGATGTATCTGATATTGAGGACTTATTGAAATATTTGCGTAATAACGGACATCTGTCTACTGTTTTAACAGTTTCAAGGGGGATTAGCGGTGAATAAACAAGAAAAAGAAGATTTAATTCAAGCGCTCTATGATATCGGGGGCTGCGAGGCAGAAGATGAATGGACAAGAGGTTATGACGATGGAGTAAATGCAGCAATTGAGGTCATAAAAGAGCTTAAAGTACATGGGAAAGTTATATTTTCGCATGAAGAGAAATTTGTGGCTGATTGGCTTAATGATTTAAGAGGCCAAATCAGTGATGTTAAGTTAAATTCTGGGGCTGTTTTCATGACGTTCATCGGCAGACAGTTAGAGCGGTACTATGATGAAGAATACTCGTTTTTAACTGAAAAAATAGAGAGTTGGCTTACAGTTCCAAAAAATAAAGTTAAACTAATGAGCGCCATTGACAACGGCTACGAAGTAGAGAAACAGCAATTGTATTATGTTTTTGACACGACAACAAAACAGTATTTAGGTGTAGATAAAGTTTTAAACAAAGCATTCTGGTTATCGTCTCAGAACAGCGGAGCAAGAACACCGCTGACAGAACAAGAAATCAAAGCAATTGATGAACGATACTGGCCGTTTGCTGTGAAAGTGGAGGACGAATAAATGGAAAAATCAAAAAGTTTGATTATATGGCTACCGACTGGTGGAACAATGAAGTTTGAAGATGTTAGGAATTTTGAAACAGTTACAAATAATCTGGACTGGGATGTTTTGAAATTTAATTACCTAGGTGTCTCAACTGGTGTAAGGCGGAATGCAGTATTTGAAATAGTTAAATTAATGGGCTGGGCATTGGAGGAATAAAAATATTTAATTAATTGGAGAATAGATATGATAACACTAAATGAATTCTTATGGATTGTAATTATTTTGTTAGCGTTGTGCGTAAGTTCGCTATATAAACAAAAAATATAATTGGAAGAAGAACTGGAAAAATTAAAAGATGATAGACAATAAAAAAACAACCACTCGTTAGACGGCGAGTGGTTGGCATCTTGAAAAAATATTAAACAAAAACCGACTTATATTAGAAGTCGGATGTGTGATTTAGCGTTTCCCGAAATAAACGCTGCATAGATATTGTATCACGGAGGGATAAAAAATGCAGCTATTTCCTGATATTGATGACAAAAAAACAAAACAGAATGCACGAAATCTTTTAAAAAAATACAGACGGCTGCAAAGAATTGCAGGAACACCTCAATTTAATATAACTTCGCCGATAATTAAAGAAGTGCCTATTCAGCACACAAATACACATCGATCTCAACAGCATTTTATTAGAAAAATTGATGCGGAAAAAGAAAAATTAAAAATAGATAATGCATTGGCCCGATTGTCATTGATAAATAGACAACTATTGTATTATACTTACTGCAGTATTGAAAAGAAAACTAATGTTTGGATTGCTTCTGAACTAGGTTATTCTGTTAGCAACGTGGAAACGTTAAAGTGTGTCGCACTTCTTGAATTTGCTGAAGCATATGAATCTGGTCTGCTTCAATGCTATAAAAGTGCGATTGACTGAAATTGTGGTTTTTTTGCGGTTTTATGGCGGATAAAGTCATAAAAATGATGTTATTATACTAGTATAGAAAAATATGTAAAAAACAAAACCGATTGCAAATTATGCAGTCGGTTTTTTTGTTGCATATTTTATGGATCAGTTATGCGTAATAATATCTTAGTGCATATAAAGGAAGTAGGCAGATGCTGAATATAGGTTCAAATCCTATCTGGTCCATTGTGAATTTTAGTGATTCACAAAATAAAAAATGTATGTCAATAAATGTTTCGTTTAGTCAAGCAAGCTTATACTGCTCTATAAGTTTGCTTCATGTATCTATGGCGAAGTGGCAACGCTCTAGTCTGCAAAACTAGCATTCGTGGGTTCGAATCCCACTAGATACTTAAATACAAGGAGGTTCTACATATATGGATATAAAAGTACAAAAAACAGAAGATTTGATACCTTATGAAAAAAATCCCAGACATAATGAAGATGCTATCACTGCAGTTGCTAAAAGTATCGAAAAGTTTGGATTTAAAGTTCCTATTGTGGTAGATGCTTCTAATGTCATTGTAAATGGGCATACAAGATTAAAAGCTGCTAAGTATTTGGGACTAAAAGAAGTACCTACAATTATTGCTGATGATTTGACTCCAGAGCAAATCAAAGCTTTTCGTTTAGCTGATAATAAGGTCGGAGAAATTGCTACATGGGATGAAGAATTATTAAATGCGGAGTTAGATGAATTAGCAGATTTAGATTTTGATATGACAGAGTTTGGTTTTGACCTACCAGATATTGAAGGTGAAGAAGTCGAGGTAATTGAAGATGAATTCGAAGAAGAACTCCCTGCAGAACCTATTTCCAAATTAGGTGATATTTATCAATTAGGAAGGCACCGTTTAATGTGCGGGGACAGTACAAATTCTTTAGAAGTAGAAAAATTAATGGGCAATAAAAAAGCCGATCTTTTGATTACTGATCCTCCATACAATGTAGCGTACGAAGGTAAAGGAAAAGAAGCACTAACTATTAAAAATGATAGTAAAGAAACGAATGAATTTCATTCATTTTTATATGAAGCTTTTAGTGCAGCCATAAATAATATGAAATTAGGAAGTTCATTCTATGTGTGGTATGCCTCATCAGAAGTAGTGAATTTTCATACTGCTTTAGAAGAAGCTGGGTTTTTAGTAAAACAAGAATTGATTTGGAATAAAAATAGTATGGTTTTAAGTCGTCAAGATTACCATTGGAAACATGAACCTTGCTTATATGGTTGGGCTTCTGGGGGCAGTCATTCTTGGTATTCAGATAGAAAGCAGACTACTATTCTTAATTTTGACAGGCCTACAGTTAATAAGGAACACCCTACTATGAAGCCAGTTGCACTATTCGATTATCAAATTAAAAATAGCAGTAAGCAGGGAGACTGTATTTTAGATTTGTTTGGAGGTTCTGGTACTACGTTAATAGCATGTGAGCAGAATGAAAGAGAAGCCTATTTAATGGAGTTAGATCCAAGATATGTTGACGTCATTATAGCTAGATGGGAAGCATTCACAGGAGAAGTGGCTGTGAAGATATCAGGTAATGATACGGCGGTGGTTGATGATGGCTAGAAATGATAATTTAAAACCATTTTCAGAGCGAAGCGTGGATGAAGCTAGAGAGCTTGGAAGAAAAGGCGGTAAAGCAAGCGGAGAAGTTAGACGAAAAAAAGCTGACTTGAAACGAGCTATTTCTATTGTTTTATCATCAGAAGTACCAAGCTCTAAAATGGCTAAGACGCTAAAAGAAATGGGATATGAGAACACTAACGAGATGGCCATGGTCTTATCTATGACGCAAAAAGCAATTAAGGGAGATGTCAAAGCAGCATCCTGGATTTCCAATATTATTCAACCTGCAAAGGTAGAGCATGAAGTTGAAATGAGTGTGGGCGTTGATGAGAAGCGGAAAGTAGCAGAAGAATACATTAGGGGCCTGTTTAATAATGACACTGGAAATAGCACAGAAGAGAACAATTAAGCTTTTAAAAAGTTCAACGCCCAAAGAAAAACTCAATAGGTTTGTAAAAGGTTATGTTCCAACTCACTACAAGAGATTAAGTATATCAATGGAAAAAGCAATAGAACTAGCCATAATTGGGGCAACCGAAAGTCTAGCATATTATGGTGATCGATTATATTTTACGCAGGCTCTATTAATGGGGGCTGTGGTAAGTGGAGAGTATGACAACATTATTGTCGTTACCCCTTCACAGTATGGTAAAAGCTGGTTGAGTTCGAGAATAGCTGTTTGGCTCGCTGATCACAATAGGCGTTGTTACGTGGCGGGTGGTAAAAAAGATACCACTGATATTATCATGCAACATGTTACAGATACACTACAGACTGTTGATGAATCAATTGCAAGAAAATTATTAGAACCTGTTGATAAGCTAGAAAGACTTCAAACGGGTTTATCCAAAAGAAAGATTTCTTTCAGTGGCGGAGGATCGATTGAAGGGATTTCATTAGGTGAACATTTCAAAGGAAACAAATCTGGAAACCAAGCGATTGGTCGTGGTGGAGATTATATTATTGATGAATCAGCGTTCGTCTCAAATGAAACATATGCTGAGCTTGGTCGTAGAAATTTTGCAAATGTGGATGGTAAAAACTATCTATCTTTTGAAATATCTAACCCACATAATAAAGGTCGATTTTATGACAAACTAACTCAAGAAAATATTCCAAAAGGCATGTTGGTTGTATGGGCAGATGTTAGGACCGCTTTTGAAGAAGATCGAGTTAAAAGTATTGAACAAGTAATAAGTTCTGAATTTTTTCAAAATAAATCTACATGCCAACGTTACTTTTTATGTGAGCTTCCAGACGAAAATGAAGATGGAATGTTTGGAACACCTCAAACAGAAGAAGAACATACCGAAAAAAATTGGGAGTATTTCCTTGGTGTAGACAGTGCTTATAAAGGGAAAGATAAAATCAAAGCCACGTTATCAGCATTAGATGCACAAGGACAAGTACATGTTATAGACACTATAGAAATTGAAAAAGGTAACTGGCAAGACGGTGTGACTAGTAAAAAGATAATTACTCAATTGTTGATGATTATAGAACATTTTGAAGTTAAAGGTGTATGTGTCGACGTAGGTTACGGTGTTTATATTGTTGAAGGTTTAGCACATATTAACGGAGATTTCGAATTACACGGCATAAATTTTGGTGCTGGTACAACTAAAGAAAGGGTGGAAAAAAACCACTACTCGGCAAAATATGGGGCAAATAAGCGTGCTGAAATGCACATTGACTTACAAGAAAACATTGATAACAGAAATATATTTTTCACTGAAAAAGTATATGAAGAAGTTATAGATGAACTAGTTCTTGTAAGTAGCAAGATCAAGTCTAACGGAAAAACAGCCATTGTTCCAAAGGAAGAAATCAAAGCTAAGTTGGGCCACTCACCAGATACACTTGATTCAGTTCTGCTATCGCTACATGCGATTATTCTATATAAATTAAACGAACGATTCTATATCTATTCTTGATGAAAGGAGGGAAATGAATGTCTGAAACTGAATTAGTTGGGAAAGATGAACTATTAAAAGCGATGACTATGTGTAATAGTTGTCCTGATTTTAATTTAAACGATTTAAGAGGTAAGGGTGATAACAACTATCAGCTTTATGATTGGTTAATTCATAATTTGCCAACAGCACAATATGTTCTTGGTAAGTTAGTAGAGCTTATTTTTTCTAATAACTTAACTACAGGCGATGAAAAACAAGATGAAATATTGAATAACTTTTTATATGGTCAAACGAATCCAGAAGGAGTTACCAACTATCACGTACTTGTTCAATCAATTAAGGAATCAATTGTATACGGTCGATCTGGTTTACGTTTTTTATCTAAAGATGATGGATTGATTAACGTAAAGTGTAATCATTTTGGCGTTGCTCAAATATTGAATAAAGAACATTACGGATATAAAGAATTGATTGGTTTCGTTATTGACAAAAAAGGTCGAGCTATTACAGATGTCGATCTTCGTGAAGGAGAAATTGATTCAGAAGAATACTTTAAAAAAGGAATATTTGTTTTTAAAAACAATGACAATATTTTATTGCCACCCGAAAAATTCGTTAATTTAAGGGTTGATACATCTACTACTAAAGGATCGAGTGTCTTTGATTCGGATATCCAACGAGTCCTGCTTATAGCTTCGGTATATAAACGACTACTATACGATATCGAATATGATGGCGCAGGAAGATTAATTTTCTGGGCAGATAATGCCAATAGTAATGAAGAAAGCTCAAATAAATTTTTGAACGACACTGAATCGGCAACCAAACGACGGCAGGATAAATATAAAAAAGAAGTTGAAGAAATAATGAAGCTCGTAAAAGACAGCAATTCAACAAGCGTTTTAGCAGTTTCAAATGCTTTTAAAAAGATGGACCACTTGCCACGTGTAACTAAAGCGACGGAGTTTCTTAGTTATTTAAATCAGGAAGGCGAGATTATGGCGCAGGTATTCGGTGTTCCTAATGTTCTGCTTGGATTAGGTAAAATCAGTGGGAATATATCAATGGAAAAAGTAATAGATAATGCAATGCTTAATTCAATTATTCCTTTACGTGAAAATATTGCGACTCAAATTTCGAGCATATTAACAAATAATTTAAAAGTTCCAAAAGTCTATTTTGACAAATATGAACTAAAATCTCAGTCAGATATAAATGATAGGCGATTGAAAGTTTTAACTGTTGCTGAGCGACTTAAAGCACTAGGTAAAGAGGATTTAGCTAATAAAATTATTGAGGAGGAAATTCAGTTATGAGTATTTTAGAAGATCTAAGCAAAGCAAAAAAGAAAGCAAAACCATATGCAGTAGTCGGTGGACGTGAGGTTTATGATTATGACTCTTTAGAGAAAAAAGTTGAAATCGATCAAGCCGAAGCGAAAGTTGGTGGTGGCCAAGTAGATTTAGGGGAAATGAAACCGACAAAAGATGGATGGGGGTATACCGACATGGGAAATAGTTTCTCGGCAATTCCTCAAGATATCTTATTTATCAATCGTTATAAAAAAGAAAATGATGCTTATTTAATCGTAACAGACTATCGTGCCATTAAAGAACAGTCTAGTGGTCAAATTTATGCATCAAGTGTTCAAGCGCTAGTTATTAAAAATAAAGGCAAAAAAGGTGAAGAAGAGATGTATCTCGAAAGTATTCGAAATGTATCTGATACTGAATTTATCAACGATTTTACTGGAGAATTGTCAAACATTTCAATGGCAAAAGTTTTTGAAGCTATCGATAAAGACAAGGTGAAAGAAGTAAGCAAAGATGAAATCAGTTTCTAATATTGCTTTAGAGTACACCACAACAAGCAATGAACAAAACCAACGTGAACTATTATTGCTATTAGTTTCTTACTTCCTAACTCTTTATGATATGGAAAAAGAAAACTTTGCTGATGAACTTGGTATTTCCAGTGAGTTTGTAGAAGATGCTCAAATTAAGTTTGATTACATGAAGAAAATTGAACTGACATTACAAAATATGCGTGAGACTGTACAGAGTGAAAAAGACAAAGACAGTGAAGCGCTAACTGCTCTATATTTTAATCGAATTTTAAATACAGATGGGAAAAAAGCTAAAGAATTAGCTCAAATCGAAACTGCAAAACATTTAACTCGACTTGATCGTTCTAAGAAAATTAGAAAGAGATGGAAAGCATTTTCAGGATGCTGTGATGTGTGTAGAGCAATGGATGGAGTAACAGTAGCTCTTGATGAGCCATTCATGTATCAAGGTCAAGTTGTTGAATTGAGCAGTGGTGAACGTTACATCAACAATTACGCTGCGATGGACACGCCAAATGCTCATCCAAACGATAAATGCTCTATTGAATTTATTATCGAATAATTGAAGGGGGGTGTAAACTATGGCGAAAATTAAGTTACCAATCGTAACAATTAACGCAAAAGGTGGCGCTCAATATGTTGTTGAAGGCGTCGAAGCAGTAAATGCGTTAACTCAATTAGAAAATTATCCTGAACGTGGTATTCGTATCAAAGTTGATGGGAAAATGACAGTAATTACAGAAGGTTGTTTATGTTCTGCAGCTGTTACTGGAGAGGTTGAAGTAGATGTTCCTGAAATCGTTTGTGAAGAAGTAGAGTGTGAACCAATTTCCAATATTTTACCAAATCCAAAAAATCCAACTGATCCAGGGGAAAACTCAAAACCAGAAGAAAAAGCTGGCGAAAAATAAAACTAGGAAGTGTCAGTATGAAACAATTTAAAAACAATTTAGAGATGTTTCGTTACATTGATGCCATTAATAAAGAGCCTAGTAGAGAATTTAAAATTGAGCCATTACGAGAAGAGATTATTATTGAACCTATCGAAGAAGACGTAGAATCAAAAGCTAATAAAAAAGCTAAAAATAAGAAGGGGGCGAAGGAATGAACTACTTTAAATTAGTTGACGGTATTCGTTCCCCTCAGTCTATCGATGTAGTACGTTCAGAAAACGGATATAAAAAATTTGGTTGGATACGTGTACTTCCAGATGAACGATATCCGTTGGGAGACGATGAAGCATTTATTCAATCATTAGAAAATGCTAGTGTTGAAAAGCTTTACTCCGACAAATTAGTTACTGAGCTCGAAAATAATGGAATTCAATTTGAAGTCTTTAACGGCGGATGTTGTGGCGGAAAAATCAAAAAAGTAAGTTATAAGATCATCGATATTGTTAGAGATGAGGTGTAACATGTTTGATTTTATCAAGAAACGTGATGCTCAAACGCAAGCACGAAAACGTATGAAAAAGGATTTAGACGAAATTTTCGAATTTAATAATGAAGAAAAACAGCAACATACACTGAACCACATTGTTCAACTAGCTAATAATGATTTGAAGGAAATTGGCTGGGTTCGATTACTGGATGAAGGAACAGTATTATACGGTGATGGAAGTATTCGAAGTTATATAAAACGTGGAACTATAAAAGAATTTTATGACTCTTTAGAAGATGATTATATTGGCTATATCAATATTGGACACATTAATTTTGCTACGTTACCAATATTTGTTGGTCAGTGGACTAAAAATGATTTGCGCTTAGTAGATATTGGAGAAAACCGTCAAGCATTAGAAGTCAATATGAAAATTGATGAAAGCTTATCTGTTATCCAAGATTTGCAAAAAATGCCATATACAATTGGTATTTCAGCCGAATTTATGGCAAGTTATGACGAAGAATTATCTTACGAATATGAATTTCCAGTTATTGAACATCTTTTTATCATGGGATTTGGCATCGTTGGAGATGTAGGTAATGTGAATAGTAGCGGTATAAATTTATCCGCAGAGGAGGCAGACAAAATGGCTTTAGCAGATTTATTTGGCAAGAAAAAAGAAAATGATCAAGAAACGATCAAAGAACCTGAAACTAAACAAACAGAATCAAAAGAAGAGCCCAAAGAACCTGAAGTGGCAACAAAAAAATCAGAGGAACAGAATGTTGAAGAAAATGACAAAAAAGAATCTGAAGCGGAACTTTCCGAAAAAGAAGACCATACATTCGAACAACTTTATAATTTATCTATGGAGCAAAATGAAAAAATGGTTGTTGAGCTTGAACAGTTACGTGCTGAAAATAAATCTTTAAAAGAAGAAAAATTGAAGCAAGAACAAACAAATGAAAAAGCTGTTCAACGCTTGGAAAAATTGATGAATCGTATTGAAGTTTCAGCGCTACCAAAAGCAACTGGATCTACTAAAAATAAATGGGGGGAATAACAGATGGTATTAGAAGTTAATCAAGCCATCGTTAATGAATCGTTACAAACAGAGCAAGTTATGGAACAACTAAGCTCTACTGTAGATGTCATTGTCGATAATATCGAAAAATATACAAATGCTGCTCGTTATGGTAAAGGAAATAATTATGCTTTAAATAACTTGCGAACAGCAGTTCAAAACCAATTTCCTTTAGTTGATTGGTTATTAAGCACAAGCCTATCTCAAATGATTGAGAACGCTTGGCAAAATGGCTCATTGCCAACTGTAACTGATGAAGATGGAAATGTTTATTTAAAAGCACCTTTAAATGTATTTACGACACCACCAAAAGATACTACAGGTGAATGCTGTTGGTTACCTTTTGATATTGCAGCATGTGGGGGCAAAGCACCAATTAATATTCTATGTTTAAAAGATTGTGTGGATATGTTAAATCACTTATTGGACCGTAAATTAAAAGTTCAATCGAATGATTTAATTGGTTTCTTTAAGCAAGCAGGGCAGACTTATGAAGAAGTTCGTGATTTCATGAATCGTGAAAGTATGGCTTTCTATACTGCCAATACAATTGTTAATGGACAACTAGATGTTACAACACCTATCTTAAAAAAATTCCATGGATTAATGGAAATTTTAAAACGCCCAGAAGTTTTCAAAATGCAAGGAACAAATATTTTAGCAGCATTTGATTCTATTGGATATCGTATGGACGTTCTAGGTGGATCATTCATTTTTGCAGCTCATCCATTAACTGTAGCAAGCATTAAAAATGCCATTCGTCCTAATCGTTACGGTATTCTTCCAGACGGCTGGACTATTAACGGAGAAAGTATTTTCTATAAAGGAGCACAAGTTTTACCTGATAAAACTGTACCAGTTGATGTTGAAAATGGCACAGGCGTTATTTGGCAATTGTCTGGTGAATCCGTAGGTGTATTCTTGGGGACAACTTTGCGTCCTGCTGAAGACTATATTATTCGCAATCAATTTACAACAACAAACGATGTAAATAAAGGATGCGCAACAGAATGTGATATTTATTACAACTTAGGAAGTGTAGTTACAAATAATGTAGCTCGATTAGCTGTAATTACAGATGTTCCTTTGGCTGCTGGAATCAACGCCTACTCATTAGCTAATTTATTAGATCGAGTATATGTAGAAACATTAGCTCCCTAGAAAGTAAGGTGCTTACCTTATGGATGAAATCATTGAGCAACTGAAAGAATTTTGCGATTGTTTTCCTTGTGATGTAGAGGACAACAAGTTAGAGAAAACAGTTAAAGAAGCAATTCATTTAATAAGTTTATTAACTTGTTGGACTCAACGTCCTTGCGAAACATTTTTAATGAGTGAGAGACAAGAAGTATTTGATATGGACAATTACTTACCTTGTTCGTGTGATGATGGAATTATGGAATTAGATTTATTCTATGCACCATTTGCTTTAGCATCATTCCGAGTTTTTTCTGTACATCGAGAAGGTGTAAAAGAAATCATTAGAGAATTAGATGAAAAAGAATTTGGTTATAGCGTTGTAAAAGACAAATTACTTGTTGATATTCGAAACTATGCAAATAGGGAAAACGGATGTTGTGTTTGTAAAAAAGAACACCAGTTGCTTGTCTTATATGATGCTGGATTTGAAGAGTTACCTCAATGTTTATTACAACTTTTCTGCGATTTAATTCATGTAATTTACAACAAGAATAACTGTGATTGTCATGCTTGTGCTACTTGTCAAGATAATTCAGATAGCGGCTTTATTGCAAATGAAGCGATGACAACAGATGAGTTAGTAGAAAGCTACCTCAATAAACTAGTAATAGACAGCTACCGAAAACAATTAGGTCTTATTAGCCTTTGTGGTAAAAGTCTAGAACAGATTTGGGGGATTAGAGTATGAAAGTTCGATTTTTAGGCGTTCGTGAACACATTAGCGCTACAGGTTGTTCATCCTGTGGAGCGAAAAGGTATGCCAGTGGTTTAAAGACAGAAAAGACATTTTTCTTACCAAGCGGAAAAAGATTAGATGTTGAGTTTAATCATGAATATGAAACCACTGATACAGACGGAATGTTTTTACTTGAAAGTGGGCATTTCGAGGAAGTGTTTTAAATGGCACTAAAAAAGATAGTTATTCAATCAATTGAAAAAGAGATAGATAATTATGCAAAAAAAATGGAAAAAATTATAAAAGAAGAAGCTCATGTTAAAACAGGAGCGTTGAAAGATTCGATAACAATAGAAAAGGAAAGTGATGGGAGTAGATTAATAGGAGTTGATGTCGCAAAACTGAAATCCGATCCTCGCAATGTTGGAGGATTAGATTACTCTATTCCTTATTACAAAGGTCATAGTGGCTACACGATAAGGCCAAGAAAGGCAAAGGCTTTGAGTTGGGTTGGTAAAGATGGCAAACGTCATTTTGCTAAAAGTGTTTATATACCACCCCACGCAGGTGATCCTTTTTTGAAGCGAGCTGTGTTACGTAGACCAAAATTATAGGAGGTATATCAAATGGCGAAACGTGCAATCAATTCATTAGCAGCAGATGGTGAAACGACTTATCAGTTATCAGCTAAAGACTATACAATCGGTGATTCTGAAGTCACAGGTGTATATGATAATGAAAAAGCTGTAACTATTAAATTATTTGTAGACGACGTAGCAGTGGATGAGATCACACCTGATAATTCAAAAAATATTTATGCTATTTCTACAAGTAAAACTACTATTGTTAAAGATAGTAAAGTGGAAGTTGCAGAATATGATGCAGATAAGAATGAATTAACAAAAATTCTAGTTACTGTAATTGACCCAAATGGAGGAGGAAATGAGATGGATGAAAAAGAAAAGATTGATAAATTCATTTCACGAAAATTAACAGTATTAAATGAAAAAGACGGTATTGTCTATGAACAGCTAGCAATCCGAGTTATTCAAGTTAATCAAAAATAATAGGAGGAATTAGACATGGGAAAATGTAATACAGAGCAAGTTCTTTCAATGATTGGTGTTAACAAATTAACGAAGACACAGGAACTGTTTTTTTCGGTTCTACAGGACAATGACTCTTGTGTAAAAATTAAAACCAGTGACTACTTGGAAATCATTGGAGACAAATCAGCATTCAATAAATATTTACGACCAGAGGATGCATTTAATTGCTTAGCAGAAGGATGTAGAAACACAGGTGGATTATTAATTACAGGCAACGAATTTCCGTTAGGGGCTACCTTTAAAAAAGTTACTGATGCGACTGATTTTTATGCTGGTGCAACCACTTTTTATTTAGATTTGCCAAAAGATGGAACATATACTATCGAATTTAAAATTGCAGCAATTAATGACAATAGTTTTGTAAATGCTGATGTATATAGAAAAAAATTCACTGGAACTAAGGGCTATAATCCTATTTTTATTGATTTTTCAGTCGTTCCTGAAGAAGTTTTAGGCGAAGGTTGGCAAGCAAATGAACGTGGTGTTCATGTGTCAATTACTGTGACAACTGAAGAAGAAATTCCATTAAAACAAATTCATATTTCTTCGATTAGTTTTTACAACTCAATCGAAGAATTACAAAATGATGAAGTTGTAACGATTGGATGTATCACAGAATACGGTGGAGACATGACTATGGATGTTGCCGACAGTGTATGTTTTGGTGCTAAGTACGATCCATCAAGCGCTAGTATTACTCGTACATTCACAGGTGGCAAAACAAGCGGAAACTACTGGTTACTTAATCCATTTATGCGTCGAGGGGATTTATCAAAAGGGTGGACAGTTGTTAAAGAGAAAGATAAAGTTCGTGAACTCACTATTGACGGCCGACGTTATGGGTATATCTTGTTAAACGGTTTATCAAAACAAGAATGCTCTTTCTCTAAAGCTTTAGTTGCAAGTGAATGTAACTTTACTGATGCAGAATTAACTAAAGTCAACCTCCCAGATGTAGCAGTATTAAACGAAAAACAATACCAAATTATTAAGCATGGCGAATATGATGGATATTTAATTGTTCATGAACGTTTGATCGGACAGCCATTGTTGTATGCATACCCTAAAGAGGTTTCTATTGAGCAATACGTCGGTGAAGATGACGCATATGAAGGACGCCGTGTACGTCTATTCTTCCCAACTGTTCAGACAGATGGTGTGAAAGTGAACTATATTTTCAACAATGTATTAGTTACTTCATTCCCTACGACTTTAAGTAATACAGATGAAACTACATTTGAATTTGAAGTATCTATTCAAAAGGATAACAATGGTCGATTCTTTGAAGTTCAGAAAATTATTGAATAATTATTTAAGAAAAGGGGATTTTTGTAATGAAACAAAGCGATTTAACGAAAATGATTACAAAAAATGATGTAATTGATATGAAACATAAAATGGATAAAACTCAGGATACAAGTAAGCCATATGCAGTAATTGACAACGATAATATTGCTGTTGTTGGTGACGCAAACGAGATTCAAAAAGTTGAAGAAAACTATGTGATCAAGTTTCGTGTTCCAAAAGAATTCTTTGAAGAAATTCCGTATGGAGCAACTACTGTAGATAAATATGTTATTTTCGAAGTTGAATACAGTAATGCAAGTGTAACAGGTATGAATGATTTAAAAATTGTAGATGCACTTTTGAACATTCAACCATTTTTGAAGGAGTTTTACCAAAAAGACGAAGACGGCAAAGTAACTATTGTGGAAAAGACAGATCGAGAAGTTCTTAAAATGTTATCAACATCAGAGGACGAAGTTATTTATGGGTTTTATAAAGTGGTGGCAGCTTTCTTAGGTGTAGATGAAGAGTTAATCGAATACATGCTTCCATTTTCAGTGATTGAAACTTTTACTGCATTAACAGAAAATCACCCAGAAGTGTTCAAAGAAGCAGATGCTTTTTTCGGATAATCGTGCGTGACAGTTTAAACAATGGTGTTTCATTACAACAAGCGCAAGAAACGTATTTTGCTAAGTTTAATCATTATTCGTATATGGCTCATTTTGTAGCAAAAATCTTAGGACAACGTCCCAGCCATGTATTGAGTGGTTGGGGCGTTTCTGAATTGATTGTAGCATATGGCCATTATGCTAATGAGCAAAGTTATCAAAACTTTATGGATTGGAAGTCGTCACAAGAAAATGCACCAAAACCTAAGCAACCACAACCATTTGTTGTTCAATTTATATCGCAAGATGAGCTGGAGGAGGTGGAATAATTGGCCGTTGAAAATATCTCCATTCGTATTAAGGACAATATTAAAGATATAGAAAAAGAACTAGATAGTTTAGATCGACGAATAGCTAAACTAAAAGGTCAACGCCCTGCTATCGAGTGGAATACTACGAAACTAAAAAAAGCAAAAGAAGAAATAAAAAATATTAATGTTGATATAAAAAAATTGCAAGCACAGAAAGCAACCATTAAGGCAGATGTAAATACTAAAGATGCAAAAGAAAAAATATCAGCCTTAAATCAACAAATTAAACAACTACAATCTAGGAAAGCAAATTTACAAATAGTAACAACTCAGTTGCAAGGTTCAGAAGCACAACTTCGCAAACTAGACAATGAGATTAGTCGGTTGAATAATCGTAAGGCTATTTTACAAATTGATAGTCGCGGTCTAGGAGAAACTGGAGAAGAGAGTCGAAAATTACAAAATAGCCTTCGAAGTATGAGTGAACGCACCTATAAAATAGACATTTCTTCGAACTTAGATAAATTAAGCGGATTAGCTAATACTACAAGTAATAAGATATTAGCAGCATTCAATCCGCTAACATCTAAGATAAATCAAATTCTTGGTATAGGGCTAGCCGTAAAGGCAGTTGATAAGGCGACCAATATGATTACAAATTCTATCGATGGTTCTATTTCAAGATTAGATACTTTAAATAACTTTGAAAAAGTAATGTCAAATATGAATATTTCAGCCGACCAAGCCGATCTCGCAAAAAGCAAACTTGTAAAAGGGCTAAATGGGTTGCCGACAACTTTAGATGATGCTGTTGCTTCAGTACAAAGGTTTACAGCAAATAATAAAGATGTACAGAAATCTGCGGATATATTCTTGGCATTAAATAATGCAATTTTAGCAGGTGGCATGTCACGAGAAATACAATCAAGCGCACTTGAGCAAATATCTCAATCTTATTCTAAAGGTAAACCAGACATGATAGAATGGCGCTCGCTACTAACAGCAATGCCTGCCCAAGTGGATCAAATCGGGAAGAGTTTTGGTTTAACATCTGATCAATTGGGAGAAGCTTTAAGAAATGGAAATATCTCTATGGATCAATTTATGGATAGAATTGTTGAGATGAATAAAAACGGGGCAGAAGGATTCAAATCGTTTGAAGAACAAGCTAGAAATTCTGTTGGTGGCGTTCGAACTGGTATGTCTATTATGAATTCAGCTATAACACGTGGAGTGACCTCGATTATCGATACATTTGATAAGATGGCGAAGGATAAAGGCCTGGGAGGAATTGCTGGTATATTTGGAAAAATTGGTGCTTCTTTTGAAAAGAACCTTAAAAAAATAGGAGCATTAGCAGAGGAACATTCTGAGGATATTTTTCGTTTCTTTGACAAAGGAATGCAATTTTTAAGTAAAATTGACTATGCTTCTTTCTTTAAAGGTTTAGGAGAAGGCTTAAAAGAGTTGAAAAATGATGCAAAAAAAATGTTTGATTATTTTAAACCTCTTTTAGACAAACTAGGTGACGGAAACACTATGGAAGGAATTGGCAAATTAATTCCTCGTTTATTCGAACTAGGTCTAGCATTAAAAGCTGTTTCAATAGGAGCTAAGGGGTTATCAGTAGTGTCTAAGGTTTTTGGTGTATTTAGCAAACTAAAAATTCCTAAATTTGGAAAAGGTGGAGGAGCATCAGAAATCGTAAAACCATTAGAGAGTTTAAAATCTATTGGGACTGGTTTTTTAAAAAATGCTGGTAACCTTGCGTTATTATTCGGAGCAATAAAAGTGCTTGAAGAAGGCGCAGAAGCAATGAAACAACTAGATGAAAAAATACCAAATGATTTTACAGGGCTAGCTAAAAAAACAGCGAGCATGAGTCTGGCTATCAGTGCAATTGGTGGTCTGGCTTTTATAGCTAGTAAATTAAATTTTACTGATAATTTAAAAGGGATTGCAAGTATTGCATTAATCTCAGTAGATTTAATGATTGCAAGTGAAGCGATGAACCAACTCAATGAGAAAGTACCAAACAATATTGGAATTGTCGCTAAGAAACTAGGGAGTTTATCAATTGCAATCGGGGCTATGGCAGGATTGGTTGTTATTGCAGGCGCTTTTTCATCTGCTAATCCAATGATGGCTATATCAGGATTAGCTAGTGTAGCACTCCTATCACTAGAATTAATGATTGCAAGCGAAGCACTATCACAATTAAATGAAAAAGTACCTTCAGATATTGCAACAATAGCTAAAAAGGTTGCTAATATCGGTATAGCAATTGGTGCAATGGGTCTTTTAGTTGGAGTAATAGGTGGTTTAAGTATTGCTACATTCCCTGCAGCAATCGCTGGTTTGGCAGCTGTAGCACTACTAGCAGGAGAATTAATGCTAGTTTCTGAATCAATTAACCAATTGAATAAAAAGGTTCCTGAAGATATTACAAGTGTTAAAAATAAGCTTGAGAGTTTAGAAGAAGTTTTAAGCTATATGGCGAAATCCAGTATTGGAAAAATTTCATCTTTATTCAAAGGAATAATAGGTACTTTTACTGCATCGACATATGTACAAGTTATCGATGGTTTGATAGAAGTGTCAAATGGATTGAAACGTCTAGCTAGTGCTTCAGAAGATATAAATAGTGCAAAACTTGTAAATAATATATATGACATCAATAAAGCAGTTGAAGTTATTGGTGGAAAAGATAACATTTTTGAGAAATTAGGAAGCTTAATGAAAGGTAAAGTTGACACTGCTATTTTTGATGAGATGGAAAATATATTAAATAAAATGATTTCTCTATCTAATAAAATGAAAACTTTACAAGAAAATAAATTTTCAATATCTGATATTACAAGTAAAGTTACAGTTATAAAAGATATATTAGAAAAGTTAGATCCTGCTGATTGGGATATTGCGAAATCTGGAGTCGTTTCATCTAAAATTATTGATCAAGCAGATACTACTATATTCTGGTTAAATAAATTAAGCAAAAAGTTAGCAGCATTATCAGAAAGTAAGTTAGAAACGGGTTCAGTGCAAAATGTACTACAAAATATTAAAGGTGCATTACGTATGCTAACTAATGAAAGTTGGAGTGATTTCAGTGGTGGAGTTGTGCCAAAAGATTTTATAGATATGACGGGCCAAAGTGTGGATGGTTTGAATAGCATTAACAAAAAGCTGTCTAAACTATCAGAAACTTCTTTTGACTTAGGAAAAACTCAAACCATGATAGCAAATCTAAAATCCTCATTACGTATGTTGCAAATTAAATCTTGGGGCGACTTCGATGGGGGAATAGTTGAACGTGGAACATTAGATAAACTAGACACTGCAGTTTATTGGTTAAGTAGTATAGCTAAAAAATTTGGAACACTTTCTAATTTTGAATTTGATGGTGGCAAGTTACAAGGAATAATAGCAAATATCAAAGGTGCTTTAAGATTATTGCAAGCAGATAGTTGGACCGATTTTAATGAAGGAATTGTTGGTAAAAGATTATTGGACCAGTTAGACACATCAATTTACTGGTTGAATAAAGTGGGTAGTAAATTAAATGAACTTTCAAATTTACCATTAGAAACAGGTAAGGCACAATCTGTTATTCAAAATATCAAAGGATCTATTCGAATGTTAAGAATCGATTCATGGAGTGATTTTAATGATGGATTTGTTGATAGGGAAATGCTTAGCGGATTAGATGTAGCTGTATTATGGGTCACTAAAGTAGCAAATCGTTTAACAGGTCTTTCGGGAATAAATATCGAAACTGACAAAATAAATTCCACTATTGCAAGTACCAAAGGGGCATTAAGAATGTTTCAGGCTAGCTCTTGGCAAGATTACAATGAAGGAATAGTCAAAGCTGACTTTATAAAAGCTTTGGATTTAGTTTTGATAAACTTTATACAATTAGCAAATAGAGTTAATGGATTAGCTAGTATCACACTAGAAAATGATAAAGTCCATTCAACAATTACCGCTGTTAAAGGTGTTATTAATAGGTTAACGATAGATACTTTTCCTGATTCAAACACGATGATTGGTGAAGATGTCATTGATAAAATCGACACTACAGTTTATAGACTGATAACATTAGCAAATAGAATTAATCAGATTCCTCAATTAACATTGGGTGTTGATGAATTGAGTAATAATATAAAAAGTATTAAATATGTCGCAACAGAGATGGCCATTAGTAAGTGGCAAGGGATATCTGAAGGCGTTATAAGCAGCGAAACGTTAGGTATGATTGTTTCATCTGTTAGTAAGTTAGGAACGATATCAAATAAATTAAGTGTATTAAACGCATTACCATTTGATTGGACGAGTGTATTAAACAACGTTAACCGAATGAAATCAATCATTGAACTAATGAACACATTTCCAAGTGCAAAAGGACTGGATAGTATACCCGAGCTAGTCGAATCTTTTAAAAACTTACTTATTACGTTACAAGGTCTAGAATCTAAATTTGAACCAATTGGGAAATCATATGGACAGCAAGTTATTAATGGATTCAAAAATGCTGATGTTCCTTCTAAAATCAAAAAAGTTATTGATGATTTAATAACTAATTTAAGAAATAAAGATACCGAGTTTAATAATGTTGGCAAAGGATTTGGGGATAGTCTGAAATCAGGGTTTACAAATGCACTACAAGGTTTAGATAGTAATGTTGATAGTTATGTTACATCTATTAATAACAAAATTTCTTCTATTCAAACCAATCTAAATTCATTAACAGCGCCGAGTCTTACTGTTGATGTAACAGAAAATGTGAAGACTCGTAGAGTTACACGTGCAAATGGCGGCATTATACCTCAGTATCGAGCAAACGGTGGAAGCATTATGAAACATATTTTTAAACCAAAAGGTACAGATCGTGTTCCAGCAATGTTAACTGCTGGAGAATATGTTCAACGTAAAAAAGCAGTAGATCATTTTGGAATTGACTTTATGGAACGGATCAATAACTTAGATCTAAGTGGAGCACTAGCTAGTATCACTAATCGATTTGGAAATAGTCAACCTGTCTCAAATGTGATGAATAGATATTATAATACGACAAAAAATACAAGAAATAACAATAATACAATTAACCAAAATATTAGTATGACTGGAAATCCTAATTTTGCCAATTTGCGTGCAAATAGATTTTTGAGAGGAGTGTAAATTGATGTATGATTGCAGAACAATTTATCCTCAAAAAAGGTACTTACAATTCAGAGATGTTGTAATTGGTGCATATGATATGATTCAAGATGCAGATTTGAGTGGTGGATTCAAAACTACCACTCAAGCATTTAGTTTTGGTCATGGCAGTTATACTAATGCAAAACAAATACAACAGTATTCGACTGAACAAAAGTTAGCGTTAACACTAAAGATAAATTATTCTATGTTTTCTATGGATCAAAAACAGTTTTATAAAGAATTCTTATATAGTGAGCTTTCTAAGATTGGTAAGCTATGGGCAATTGAAAATCGTCGAATAATTTGGACATATGCTTTTGTAGAAAGTTTTTCAGAACCTTACAGCATTGAAAAAAACACTTTTTCTGTCGATTTGAACTTTATATTATATGAAGGAATTTGGCACTATGCAGATGAAAAGAAAACATTTTTAAAACCTTACGATGCGTGTTCTTTTGCTGATTGTCTAGAATTTGAAGAAATAGACACTTGTCAGGACGATATCTACGGATGCTGTATTAGTTGTCAAAAAAATAATATAAAACATAAAGATTGTCAAAAATGTTCTTGTGAATGTGATTTTCTTACTAAGGAAGACAGTCTGTGTGTTAAACAAAAAGATATAGAAAAAGATTACTGGAAATATTGTAGTGGTGGTTATCAAATAATTTATAACTGTAATAAAGGTCGTCATCTATGGGGATATAGTAAGATGCTCGGAACGAAAATTTGTAAGAAAGAGCTTTGCGATAACTATGTTGCTGGAAAGTTTTATAGTAATACCGTTTTGGAGACTGATGTATTCACAATGACTATTATCGGCAGAGTAGAAGATCCAGTTATTCATTTAAATGGTAACGCAATGCGCTTAAAAGGTATATATGATGGAGAGTTACTCATTGAATCAAATGGAGATGTTTTCTATCGGGAAGATGACTGTTGCGATTTTGATAAACTACCTATTGAAAATCTTGAATTGATGAATTGTAACACTTTTGGATGGTCCATAAAGCATGGGTACAACAGCTTATTAGTAGAAACAAATGATTGCTGTGAACCAGTTTGTGTATTTATCAAAGAGGATAAAATTACGTACTAGAAAGGATGATTTACATGTCTAAAAATTGCAAGTCTTGTAAGGACTTAAAGAATAGGGGCATAGATGTTGACTGTTGTTTTGAAATCGGCGACAAAGAATGTGAAAGTTTACAAAATAATAAAGGGTTTAACGGAAAGAAAAATGATTGTCAAGATATGCACGATTTGAATGACTGTCTTTTAGGAAGAGCTGATAGTGCTCTAGATATTCATGATGATTGCGATTGGAAAGGGTATTTAAAAAAATTAGTATCTACTCTTTATAATTTGTTTAAAATGGTTATTTGTTCTATCTGTGGTTTATGGATAGCTGTAGAAAACCTAAAACAATTTACGCCATATTTCAGACGGATAAATCGAGTTGGAACTGGTATTTGGGGAGAATCCTCACACATCACAAACTTCAACAAAACAAAAATAATCATGAAAAATAAAGCGGCTAATCAATGGGAAGAGCACGTTACTATTGAAGGACAAGCATCCTTAATAACTAGCGGAATAAAAGCTGGAGCAACAGTAGAACTTACATTGGATGGTAGTCTGTTTGACTCAGGAGATAGTTATGAACCAAATGTAGTAATTCCAGTTGTATTTTCTAATGTTCGCAGAGATATGACTACATTTAACGCTATATTGTTATACCATATTCCTTCTGATAAATGGTATGTAAAAAATACTTCTGGTACTGATATTCCTTTAGATTATGGCTTTCGTTTCAGTTTAACTTACCAACAAGGGAATGTTAAACCTGGTGAGTAGAAAGAGGTGGTAACCAATGCCTAGTCATGATGCATCAATTCAGTGGTTTGAAGCGAGAAAGGGAAAAGTTGTTTACTCTATGAGTGCTCGTCTTGGCCCGAATAGTTACGACTGCTCAAGCGCAGTTTACTTATCATTGATCGCAGGCGGTTTTTTGCCAAGTGGTTCAATGGGCAATACAGAAACCTTGTTTGGGTCATTAGAAAGTATTGGTTGGAAGCAGACGCCGAATCCCAAACGTGGAGATATATTTATTTGGGGTGTTCGTGGAGCTAGTGATGGTGCAGGAGGACACACTGGTATGTTTATTGACGGTTCGTCAGTGATTCATTGTAATTATGGAGCTAATGGAATTTCCATAGATAATTATCAGTTTATTTTAAAAAATAATGGTGGAATGCCAAGTGTTATTTATACAGATCCAAAAAATGATGGCGGAAATAATCCCCCCCCTCCACCAAAACGTGTTTTAAGTAAAGAGCAACAAGTTGCTGTAGATATTAGAAATGTGCTTTCAAAAGAAGGCTACACAATACAAGCTATTGCTGCTATATGTGGTAATGCTGATGTTGAATGTGGAATGCGCCCCGATATTTCTGAAATTGGCGGCGGTGGTGGATATGGAGTAGTTCAGTGGACAAGTCCGAATGCATGGGAAAGCGGAGCGAATTATGTTCAACGTTTACTTAGAGAAGCGGGCATTGATGGTGATTATAAAATGGCGTCAACACAAGCTAAATTAATTCACTATGGTATGTTTCATGGTCAATGGATTGGAGTTGTTAGTCCGACTGATGCAAAAGATTTTATTAAGGGTACAAATGTCGAGCAATTAACAATAGCATTTCTGAAAAATTTTGAACGTGCAGGAGTTGAGAAAACACAAGCACGTATAACAGCTGCAAAAAAATGGTTCGACTTCTTACTGAATTATAAAGAAGGGGATTATGATGATCCAACTCCAGAAAATACTAAGGAAAAATTACGAAATGTTGGTGAAATTGATCAATTAGGTATTAAAAATGGAAAAGTTTTTGTAAAAGGTTGGCATTTTTCGAGTGACTTACCAATGGAAAATATAGAAATCTATAATGCTGAAACAGCGAAATTAATTTACCAATTCAATAACATTCCTATAAAAATTCGTAATGATATAAAAGAAAAATATCCTAATGTTGAAGATGTCGAAAAGTCAGGATTTGAATTATCGTTTACGCTGAAAGCAAATGAAGCGATATTTATCAAAGGTATTCGAACTGACGGGCAAGAAAAAGAGGAGTTGTATTTTGACAACCTTTTAATGTTTGAACCAGTTGAAAATGCCCCAGTAGATAATTACGCTGAAGATAATAGAAAATTTTTCTTCGAAATCTTTGAAAAAGGAAAACTTGTTGCAAGAGGTAATAAGATTTTAAATACATTATCTTGGAGTAATGAGTTGATGTATGTGCCTACAACTTCACTCGTTTTGCCAATCACTTATCGTGAATATTTTAAAGGTCGAGAAGAAGTGAAAATATATATTAACAATAAAGTTTTTCATGGGATTACAAGTGATTATGATGTCGATAAGGAATTTGAAACAATAACTATACAACTTGATCATATAATCAGCGAATGGGAATTCCGACAAGTATCCACCAATTTAGCATGTAAGAATAGAACAATTAATGATATTTTTAGTACTCTTGATTTTCGATATTCAAATAAATGGCATTTAGATTATTTACAAAACTCTTCTCAAAAAAGAATAGACTATGTATATAGTAGACAAAACAAACTTGAGGCATTAACAAAAACATGTGAATTAACAGATGATATTTGGTGGAGAGTTGGTTTTAATTTTGGTAGAAAATTAGAATTTGGAACTTTTGGAGAAACTAAACCTGTTCAGATATCATCCGTTAGAAATGCGCCATATCGTTTAATTAGCGAACCTAAAATTGACTATCAGTTTGATCAAGTAATAAATATGGCTACTGTATATGGAGAAAAATCAGATAGTGGTATGTCTAGTATGAGTTTGCGTGAAGTTTATTTAGAACCACATACACAGATAAAAGGATTTCCAGTTCGTGTTCTTCGAAAAGGTATCAATAACGAACGTGGTTATGATTATATCAATCTTGCAAAGATTGCTTCTAATAATAATGTTGAATACACAGTAATTGATGAACAAAGTGTAAGAGATGAAAGTAATATATCTATTGAAGCGAGTTATTCGTTTAATGATTTAGCACCATTTGCAGTAAATGATAAAAAAATTAGTGATGAAGATAGAAATAAAGCAACTAGAACTGCATATGAAACAGCGGTTAAAAGATTAAAACAAGCAAGAAGAAAATACTACATTGATATCACAACAACTGAATTACCGTCTGACATTAATGTCGGAGATCAAATTCGTTTGCTATATGATAACAATAAATTAATAACAGAAGGATGTTCTGAATATCAAAAAGAAATCATGAAGATGAGTGATTGGTACTATATTTTGAAAATTGATTACAATTTTGATGAAACAGGATTAGAAACAAATAGACTGACTTTGAGTAAAAATTTATCAATTGAGCGGAAGGCAGATGAACGATGATGAATTATGATGATGCATTGATTAAAGTAGCAGAAAGAACTCAAAACAATCGTAAACAAAATCGACAAGATACGATGCAACGTAGACATCAGGTCACTGAAATCTATGGTCAAGAATATACTGCTCAAGGGGATTCAAATACACCAGCCATTGTTTATTTGCCTGTAAGTAAGGACCTTGTATATCACGAAGTTATGGAGCTTCAAATTCGTATTTCTGGATTTGAGATGCCTGTTAAAGGTGGAGAAACTACAAATGCATCATTAAAATTAACCAATACCAGATTAGAAATAGGTAGCACGAACATTCCACCAAATAACCATAGCCATTCATTAAGCCCAAATCCACATACTCATGAATTAAATCCAAATCCTCATAGTCACAGTCTGAGTGCTGGCATTCAAACTTTTCCTTCAACAGCCACCGAATTCCGATTGGAAATCAGTGGGGTGGATATCACAGATGCAATAAAACTAGAGTATCCATCAAATTGGATAGATGGTAATGGTGTCTTTCCTAAAAGTGACGATGGATTATTGCATTATAATCTTTTAGGTATATTGCCACATTTACAGCCATGGCAACAAAACGTTATTTTGTCGAGTGGGTTAAAAGAAATAAAAATATATGGCAATGGAGTGTTCAAAGCAACTGTTGCAGAATTTTTCAAGTTTTCGCATAGAAATTAGGGGGTAGCTACAATGGCAGAAAATAAACAAGCGAGTGAAGGGTTAGCAGAAGATTTAATTAGAAGCATGGTTCAAACAGCTTCTATAGAACTACATTTAAAAACATTGGTTGAAAAAAGGCAATCTGAAATGGATAACGGTTTAATAGATACTAATGATTTCAATCGGGTTAATGAGCAGATTGACGTATTAAAAAATTTGAAAGAAGAACTGTTTGAAGTTACTGAACAACGTCGACAAGATATGCGTACGCTGTTTGATTTATTTGAAGGTAAGGGTGATAAGGAACAATGGTGTATAGTTAAACACGCTGCAATGGCAATGTATACAGCTTTTGAAGCTTGGCAAGCAAGCGATAACGATCGTTTACTTTATCAAATATGTATTGAAAAAAATGCTTATTTCATCAAAAAAATCACTCAATTTACAGGAGTACCCATTACCGAATGTGCTTCTTGCTTTAGCGATATGATGAAAGGGGCTATTGATGATGAGGGTTAGAAGCTTTTGTTCTGATTGTGGCAATATAGGATTTGGTCCATGTGAATCAGATGTAAGTATTTGTTCATTTGAACGTGTAGATGAACTACCAGCTATAGAAGCTGCTGAAGAATGTGTTGCGTATATATTGCCAAACAATAGTGCACATGTTTTATCCTTTGATAAAAAAAGCTTTGTAGATTTTAAAGGACCAAAAGGAGACAAAGGGGATCCTGGACCACAAGGCGAAAAAGGCGATACAGGACCACAAGGTCCGAAGGGAGATACGCCTGACGTTAGTGATTTCATTAAGAGAAAAGAGGCTGAAAAAGGATTATTTGTTGTGAGAAATACAGATGTCCTGACCCAAAATTGGAATGATTTCGTTGAACCTGGCATGTATAGCGTATGGAAACCATCTGGGGAGAATATGCCTCCCAATGCAATCTATGGAGATTTGGTTGTGTTTGCCACAAACGGAACAGTTACACAGCTATATAGTTATAATGGAAAGTGGCAAATGAGAACTAAACAAGGAAGCCCAGGATCTTGGACTACATGGAAAGAAATCGGGCAACAAGGACCACAAGGTGAAAAGGGAGATCCTGGACCAACTGGACCTCAGGGACCGAAAGGTGATACACCTGATATAAGCAATTTAGTAACTAAAACACAACATACAAATGATTTGAATAAAAAGATTGATAAAACAGCTTTTAATGCTGTTGGTCAGCATATTGCATACAATGGAATCACAATTCATTTGCAAAAATCTAACAATGTAGTTACATGTAATGTTGAAGGGATTTTTAAAAAAGGAAAGGCTAATGGGTGGCATGGGGCTCCTTATGCAGAAGAGGGATATAGGCCTAATGCTATCATTGTTAAATTTCCTTTAACATTAAACATAGCTAATACTATTCAAATAAATAAACATGCTTCAATACAAATAGAACCGTCTGGAAGAATAATGATTCGCGTATATGGTGTCCAAAATGACGATGTAGAATTTGGAGGTAGTGGAACATGGATAAGATAAAAATATGGATTACAGTGGATGAAAATCATATGCTTACGGATTATTCTCTGACTCCTAAAAAGGACTATATTGAAATATATGTTGATGAAGAGCCCAAAGATTATTTTAATTGGGGGTTACGTGATAACAAATTAGAACATTACCCTACAGATTTAAATGATCTTACTAATCAAAGTGAAACAAGTTTTGAAGGAAACACGTTATTGGCTTTTGCGTATCTATCGCATAAATTTTCTAACATTTCTAATTTAACAGACGTTAATCTTGATTATCCTAAATACCCTGATATTTTAACAATATATAATAACCAGGGAATGACAAATCTAGACTTAAAAAAAATGGTTGAATATCAGAGAATTAGTAAAGAAGAATATGAAGAAATAACAGGCACGCCTTTGGAAGAAGGTGAATGACTTGTCAGTAGGTGAAATTATAGCATCAGTCAGTTTTTTCGCAGGAATAATAACTTTTTTATTTAAAAATTACTATTCCTTCAAAAGTAATACTGATGCGATTAAGAGTTTAAATAAAACCATTGAAAAAATGAACGATTTAATTGAACAGTTAACAGACGATCAACATGTTATAGATACCCGTATAACTAGTTTAGAGCAGCAAACTAAAAGTTTGTGGCGAGGACATGGCGATTTGTCAGATCGTATTAAATCTATAGAGAAGGAGTTGTAAACTATGGGGTTAAATGAAACTATGCTATTTCCGATTGTAGTGTTGGCTTGCCTAATCATTGGCTATGTAATAAAAAACACAACATTTTTAGCTAATAATTTGAATGGTTATATTCCTTTGATTTTAGCAGTTACTGGAGCAATTCTGGGATTTGTATATAATCATGAATTTACATTAGAAAGTGCAGTTTATGGTGCGTTAAGCGGATTAGCAAGTACAGGATTACATCAAACATTAAAAAATTTTATAGGAGATGATAAAAATGACATTGAACGGAATTGATATTTCTAGTTGGCAATCAAATATTAACGTAGGTAAAGAAGGTGTCCCTGCAGATTTTGTTATAGTTAAAGCTACAGGAGGAACAGGATATATAAATCCTGACTGTGATAGAGCATTCCAACAAGCAATTAGCAGTGGGAAAAAAGTAGCTGTATATCATTTTGCGAATGAGGTAGGACTTGAAGGGACAGCAGAACAAGAAGCTGAGTTCTTTTTAAAAAATATTAAAGGTTATATCGGTAAGGCTGTCTTGGTTTTAGACTGGGAAAGTACTAATAAAGGAGACGTTGCTTGGGCTAAACGTTGGTTAGATTATGTTCAAAGTAAAACAGGGGTAAAACCTATGTTTTATACTTATACCAATGTTTTACAATCATATAATTTTAGCTCTATTGCCAAAGCTGATTATGGTTTGTGGTTAGCTGATTACGGAGCAAATAATCCACAAGTATATTCCCAACCTACTCCGCCATCAGTCCCTTATTGGAATTTTATTTCAATGTATCAATATACGTCAAATGGTCAATTGCCTGGCTGGAATGGTCGATTAGATTTAAACGTATTCTTTGGTGATAGAAGCATGTGGGACAAATACGCTAATCCCAAAAGTAATCCAACACCCGCTCCTCCAGTTCCTCCAAAACCTAAGCGCCGTTACGGATATAGAGTAGACGATTTACAATTTGTTAATGGACTCTGGCAAGTTAAAAATAATGTTCTGGCAGGTTTTTCAGATTTTGATTGGACCGACAATGGAATTAATGTAGCTTATATTGATAAAATTGATCCAGGAACTGGTGAAAATACAAAAGATCAAACATTGAAAAATGGAGATTATTTTGCTTTTCAACCTAGCTCTTTAGGCATCATCGTACAAACAGTTAGTCACGAAGGAAAGCCTTTATCAAAAGTGCAATTTCCAGATGGATTTGTATGGCTTGCTACCGCAAGCATTGATAAATTAATTTATGGATAATTCAATAGAAATAACCAGATGCTTATTATGCAAGCATCTGGTTTTATATTGTGATTAAAGATTTACGTATAGATAATTTATCTATTACAAGTTGGCGCTTCTTGCTCTCATGACCATAGACCGCTAGTTCAGTTCCATCTGATATCATGAGTAGTTTGTGAGCTATAATTTTTTTTGAAGCGATACAATTGATAGTTTCATCATATGTTACTAAAGAGAACCTAACTAGCAAATTTGGATACATTTTTAATACTCTGATTTTTTTAACAGTTCCTACATAATTCGACTTCACTATATCATCTCCTTACAAAACATTATACGAACGTTTGTTCTTTTTGTCTATTGGAAAACGTAAAATAATATAAAAAAATAATTTTGGGTACTTTTCGGGTAGGTGAGTAATAAAAAAAGCTAAAACCCTTAATAAATAAAGGTTTTAGCTTACTAATAAAGAGCCACCTGCCGGGCTTGAACCGGCGACCCCCACCTTACCATGGTGGTGCTCTACCAACTGAGCTAAGGCGGCACTTTCAAAGGCTAAACTAACTCGAGGATTGCAACGAAGTGAACCCCATAGAGTTCATTTTCAAAGGCTACACTGCGACGAGTAATCGTCAAAGTTCCTTTTGAAAAATCGTACAAATCTCGTGCACAAGAAATAGAATAACGTATAGACGAAAGTTTGTCAATTGCTCTTTCGTAAAAAAAGAAAAATGATTTTTTTCTAAGAAAAACTGTTGACAATCTCTTTTTTCTCTAGTAAAGTGTAAATCAACATCACAGATAACTATTCATTCGTTGAAGAGAAGAGTAAATTTTGATGACCTTCAAAAGAGAGTCCTGATTGGTGAAAAGGGACAAGGTTCAGAAAAGTTGAAGATGGCCTCTGAGAATAAATTGCTGATAAGTAAGCAATTTCGGCTAAGCACCCGTTACCATGTGCACCAAGTTAATAAAGACTTGGATAAGAGATGAGATATAAAGAATCAGTTATATTTCGAAAAAAGGTGGTACCGCGAATCATTCGCCCTTTACTAGCAAAACGCTAGTGAAGGGCTTTTTGCTGTGAATCACTACGACTGGCACGAAGCGACAAAGTAGATGCTGTCTGCGGTTACTCGACGCAGTATGGCCTTTGTAAGTGATGAACAGTACAAGGTGACCGAAGGGCAAGTTGTGTCATTTACACGAAAGTGTTCTTACGATTCTCGCCACAGTCAAATCCTGTTGAGCACTACGACTGATGCAAAGAGAGAGAGCAGCTATTATCTGCGATTACTCGATGCTGAAGGGGTAGGAACTCTAGTCTGTTTAATTTTGAAAACAGATGAAAATCAGTTTAAAATGAATAGAAATAAAAAAGCAGTGATATAGTAAGTACAAGACTTGATTTGTCTAACAGAGAGCCTAGGTAGCTGAGAATAGGTAACAAAGACGTTTTGGAAAATGGCTATTGAGCAAGCGCTCCGAGTGTTAAACACAAGGCGGCGACGGGGGCTCCCGTTATCGAGCTAGGGTATCGAACATGTTGTTCCGTACTTGAAAAGGGAATTTGTGTGAGCAAATTCTGAACATGAGGTGGTAACACGCAAAAAAGCGTCCTCAACGATACAACTCGAGTTGTGTCGTTGAGGATGCTTTTTTCTTTTTTATGAAAAAATGCAGGTTGGTAAGAATGAAGGGGGATAAAGAATGATTGAACTAAAAAATATCAGTGTGACATTTCAACAAAAAAAACAAGAAATTCAGGCTGTCCAAGATGTGTCTTTGACAATTGATAAAGGGGATATCTACGGAATTGTTGGTTATTCCGGTGCTGGAAAAAGTACGCTAGTACGGGTAATTAATTTATTGCAACGACCAACAGCGGGCACCGTTATTATTAACAAAGAAAATATTTTAACTTTTTCTAAAAAGGAATTACGACAACAACGAAAAAAGATTGGAATGATTTTTCAACATTTTAATTTGATGAAAGAGCGGACTATATTTAGTAATATCGATTTTTCATTAAAATATTCTGGGCTAAGTAAAAGTGAACGGCGTCAAAAAATCAGCCATTTATTAGAGCTAGTTGGACTAAGTGAAAAACGGGACGCTTACCCCAGTCAACTATCAGGAGGGCAAAAACAGCGGGTTGCGATTGCCCGCGCTTTAGCAAATGATCCTGAAATTTTACTTTGTGATGAAGCGACGAGTGCGTTAGATCCAAAAACAACGGGACAGATTTTAGCTTTGTTAAAAAAGTTAAATCAAGAACTGAACTTGACGATTGTCTTAATCACCCATGAAATGCAAGTGGTTAAAGAAATTTGTAATAAAGTCGCGGTGATGGAAAATGGCTGCGTTGTCGAATCAAACGATATTGTTTCGATTTTTAGTCAACCCCAACAACCTTTAACAAAAGATTTTATTCGGACAGCAACTCATATTGACCAAGCATTAACAACAATTCTTGAACATCCTAAATTAGCTGATTTAGATAAAAATCAAGAATTAATTGAATTTTCTTATGTGGGGGATCAAACGAATGAGCCATTAATTGCACAATTGTATAGCCAATATCAGGTGTATACGAATATCCTTTACGGCAATGTCGAAATTGTTCAAAATGTTCCTATTGGCCATTTAATTGTGGTGCTTTCTGGTGATGAGGCCCAGCGTCAACAAGCTCTTACTTATTTAGCGAAACAAGGCGTGCGAACCAATGTTTTGAAAACCTATCAGCAAACGAAGCAAAAGCAGAATTTACAGGTGATTTAAAAAAGGAGTGAACTGAGAATGTATCAATTATTTGAGAAATATTTTCCGAATGTTGTCCAATTAAAACAAGAGTTTCTTCAAAGTACATGGGAAACATTATACATGGTTTTTTGGACAGCATTGATTGCTGGTGTGTTAGGAGTCTTGTTGGGTGTCGTGCTTGTCAGTACTGGCCCCAGTGGTGTTTTGAAAAATCCACCCCTGTATAGTGTCTTAGAAAAAATTATTAATGTTTGCCGCTCTATTCCTTTCATTATTATGCTCGCACTGATTCAACCATTAACACGAATTTTGGCAGGAACGACAATTGGTACAACCGCAGCGTTAGTCCCATTAGTTATTGGCGTAATTCCGTTCTTCGCGCGCCAAATTGAAAATGCGTTATTAGAAGTGGATCCTGGCGTTATTGAAGCGGCAGAAGCAATGGGGACGAGTCCCTTAGGGATTATTTTTCGGGTTTATTTAATTGAAGGGTTACCAAGTATTATTCGTGTTTCAGCAGTGACAATTATTAATTTGATTGGATTAACAGCCATGGCAGGAGCGATTGGAGCCGGTGGTCTGGGCAACTTAGCGATTACTCGAGGATACAATCGGTTTCAAACCGATGTGACATTTATGGCCACGTTAATTATTTTAATTATGGTATTTATCAGTCAAGCCATTAGTAATCAATTAATCAAAAAAACATCACATTAGAAAAAAGGAGAAATGACAAATGAAAAAATTTAGTAAATTAATTGGACTTATTGGGGTATTAGCTTTTACGATTGCAGGTTGTGCATCGGGGTCTGCGAAGGATACTAAGGAAGAAACCGTTAAACTAGGGGTTGTAGGAACAAAAAATGATGAATGGGAATCGGTCAAAGACCGTTTGAAAAAGAAAAATATTGATCTACAATTGGTAGAATTTACAGACTATACGCAACCAAATGCAGCATTAGCAGAAAAAGAAATTGATTTAAATGCCTTTCAGCATCAAATCTTTTTAGACAATTACAATAAAGAACATGGGACGAAATTAGTATCAATTGGCAATACAGTCAATGCACCATTGGGAATTTACGCTAATAAATTGAAAGATATCACGAAAATTAAAGACGGCGGAGAAATTGCTATTCCTAATGACCCAACGAATGGTGGGCGGGCGTTAATTTTATTACAAACTGCAGGACTGATAAAAGTTGATCCTGCGAAACAGCAACTACCGACTGTCAGTGATATTACTGAAAATAAACGCCAATTGAAAATAACTGAATTAGATGCTACGCAAACAGCGCGCGCTTTACAAGATGTCGATGCTTCAGTGATTAATAGCGGCATGGCTGTCGATGCTGGGTATACACCAGATAAAGATGCTATTTTCTTAGAACCTGTAAACGAAAAAGCGAAACCTTATGTGAACATTGTCGTGGCTCGAGAAGAAGATCAAGAGAATAAACTTTATCAAAAAGTTGTAGAAGAATATCAACAAGAAGAAACGAAAAAGGTCATTGCGGAAACATCAAAAGGCGCCAATGTTCCGGCCTGGGAAACATTTGGTAAAAAATAAAGGAGGCATTTATAATGAGTACAACAACGATTCAAACAATCCAAGAAGCTATTGCTACAGAAAAGGAATGGATAATCCATTTAAGACGTCATTTTCATCAATACCCTGAAGCAAGTTTAAAAGAATATGAAACGATTAAGCGAATTAAAGAAGAACTACTAGCCTTAGCTATTCCTTTTGTAGAAGTAGGGGAAACGGGTGTTTTAGCAACCATTGAAGGAGGCCTTGGCGCTGGCAAAACGATTTTGTTACGTGCAGATATTGATGCGTTGGAATTGCCAGATGCAACAGGCGCTGCCTATGCTTCTAAAAATCCAGGACTCAATCATGCTTGTGGACACGATGGTCATGCGGCAGCATTGCTAGGTGCAGCTAAAGTGCTCAAAAAACATCAGGATACCTTTTCAGGAACGGTTAAACTGGCCTTCCAGCCAGCTGAAGAAATTGGTGCAGGCGCTCGACAATTTGTGGAAGGAAATTATTTAGAAGCAATCGACCAAGTGTTTGGGATTCATTTAGATTCCAGTGTGCCGGTCGGAAAATTAGTCGCTACCAAAGGCGCCACCAACGCCTCTTGTGATATTTTTAAAATTGAAGTCAGTGGTCAAAGTAGTCACGTCGCCCAACCACAGAATGGCCGAGATGCTGTTTTAGCAGCGGCCAGTATCGTTGTGGAATTACAAAAAATTGTAGCGCGCGAGATTGATCCTTTAGATTCTGTCGTAGTAGGAATTGGCGTTTTACAAGCAGGAACACGCTATAATATTGTAGCAAACCAGGCAACCATTGAAGGTACTGTTCGAACATTTAGTCAGGAAACGCGCCAATTTGTTTTACAACGAGTCGAAGAAATTGCCCATGAAATTGCCCAGTCTCATCGCACAGAAATTGCTGATTTTTCTGTTTATGCGGCAGCGAATCCATTAATTAATGAAGAACAAGCAACCAACCGTGCACAGCAGGTAGCCAGTGAAATTGTTGGTTTTGAAAATGTTGTGACCGATCATCCTAAAAGTTTAGGGGCGGATGATTTTGCTGATTACTTAGCGGTAATTCCTGGTATCTATGGACGGGTCGGTTCACGAAACCCTGAAAATCCTGCTACTCATTTTGGACACCATCATGAACAATTTGATATTGATGAACGTGCCTTACTTTTAGCAGCAGAGTACCACGTACGCTATGCATTGAATTATTTATCAGAATAATAGGGATAGGGAGCCGACAAAATGATGGTTTGTGGGCTCCTTTCGTTATAAACCAACGTGGCTTGCTTTCTTGTCATTCTATGGTAGAATACAAGCATAAGAAAGGTGATTCACATGTTTTTTGTTTTAACTGATAAATTAACAAGAAAAGTAGCTCCCGATAGTTTAAGAACAGATGAAGCACTGTTGTGGAGCCGAGCAATTAATTTCTTCATCGCTTGATAGGACATTTTTTGACTAGAAAAGCTAGTCTTATTTGAGTGTACGTACAAGCGGTTGTCGGGATTTCTGTCAGGATGGACGACGTGCAGACGTGGTTCTTTTTTTGTTGTCCCAAAATAATCAGTTAACAAGAAAGAAGTGACGAAAATGAGTATTTTAACTATTGAACATTTAACGCATCGATTTGGCGAAAAGGTCTTGTATGAAGAGGCTTCATTGCAAGTGAATAAAGGGGATCATTTAGGCTTAACTGGCCAAAATGGTGTCGGCAAATCCACCTTAATTAAAATTTTAACGGGGGAAGTATTGCCAGACGAAGGAACGATTCAGTGGCAAAAAAATTGCAAGATTGGGTACTTGGATCAGCATGTTTCTGTAGAACAATCAATAACGATGGTTGATTTTTTGAAACAAGCCTTTCAAGAACTTTTTGATAAAGAAGCGAAACTGACAAAACTTTATGAAGAATACAGTCAAACGGCTTCGGAAAAACTTTTAGAACAAGCAGGCAAGTTACAAACAGATTTAGATGAAAGTAATTTTTACCAAATCGACACGATTATTCAGGATTTAGCCAATGGGTTAGGACTACAAGCAATTGGTTTGGATAAAAAGTTAGGGGAGCTAAGCGGTGGTCAACGTTCAAAAGTGATTTTAGCAAAATTATTGTTAGAGGCCCCTGATGTGTTACTTTTAGATGAACCCACCAACTATTTAGATGATACACATATTCAATGGCTTGTTCGCTATCTGAATAATTTTGAAGGAAGCTTTCTATTAGTCTCTCATGATTATCAATTTTTAAATGAAGTGACGAATTGCATCGCAGATATTGAGTTTGGCAAATTAACCAAATATACTGGAAATGTAGAAAAATCTTTTGCACAAAAAGAGCAGAATAAACAAACCTATTTGAAACAGTATCAGGCCCAACAAGAAAAAATTGAAAAAATGGAAGCCTATATTCGTAAATACAAAGCTGGAAATCGAGCAACGATGGCTAAAAGTCGACAAAAACAATTGGACCGGTTGGAACGATTGACTCCGCCTGGTTCCTTGACTAAGCCAGCGATTGAATTTCCTTATCAAGGGTTAGTTGCAACGCAAGCACTAACGACCCAGAAGTTAGTTGTCGGCTATCGGGAACCTTTGTTAGAACCGTTAGATTTAATGGTTCATGTCGGTGAAAAAGTCGCATTGAAAGGCTTTAATGGGATTGGCAAATCAACATTAATTAAAACGTTAACGAAAGTGATTCCTTCATTAGATGGAGAATTTCATTATCCGCTGAATACAAAAATTGCTTATTTTACCCAAGACTTAGCGTGGCCTAATGAGCAGTTAACGCCGCTAGACTATTTATCAGATCGTTTTCCAGATACAACGATTAAAGAGCGAAGAAGTCATTTGGCTAGGGCAGGTTTACCAGATAAGTTAGCAATGCAGTCGTTAGCCCTGTTAAGTGGTGGTGAGCAAACAAAAGTAAAACTAGCGGAACTAATGATGCAAACTAGTAATTTGTTATTTTTAGATGAGCCAACCAATCATATTGATGAAGCGGCCAAAAAAAGTTTACAAGAAGCAATTCACGTTTACCCAGGAACGGTTTTTCTGGTTTCCCATGAAGCAGATTTTTATGAGGAAATTGTGGATCGAGTAATTGATATTGAGGAATTAGTTAAATAAAGAAGAAAGAACCAAGTTGAGGGGGAGTCAACTTGGTTCTTTCTTCTTTATTATTTATTTACTCATTAAGCCATCATGGATTTTTGTTAAATTCCAGTTCATCATGCTGTAGTACGTATCGCCTTCTGTTCCTTCTTTGGCAAGAGAGTCTGTGAAAAGTGTATCGTAAATTGGTCGTTTCACTTCTTTTGAGACCCGTTCCATACTACGTTTATCGACACTGGTTTCAACAAATAACACAGGTGCTTTTGATTTCTTAATGGTATCAATAATCGTGGTCATTTGTTCAGGTGTTCCTTGACTTTCTGTGTTAATTTCCCAAATATAAGCGGCATTTAAATCATAAGCTTTGGAGAAATATTTAAAGGCACCTTCACTTGTAACTAATAATTTTTTATCATCAGGAATATCAGCAAATTTAGCTTTGGCTTCCTCATGTAGTTTGCTAAGTTTTTCGGTATAATTTTTCGCGTTTTCTGTATAGAAATCTTTATTTTTTGGATCTTTTTCTACTAACACGTCACGAATGTTTTCTACATATTTAATGCCATTTTCAATGTCTAACCAAGCATGCGGATCTTCTGTTTGTTCTTGACCGGCACTTGTTAAATATTGTGGCGTAACATTTTTGCTTGTAGAAAAGTAATCTTTATTCTCAACTTTTTTGGCCGTTTTCATTAATTTGTTAAACCAGCCATTTCCGCCTGTTTCTAAGTTCAAGCCGTTAAAGAATAAAATGTCCGCTTCAGAAGCTTTCGCAATGTCTTCTGGTAACGGTTCATATTCGTGAGGGTCTGTCCCAATTGGCACAATACTATGCAGCTCAATTTTGTCTTGCCCAACATTTTTCACTAAATCAGATAGGATCGAGTTCGTTGTCACAATTGCTAATTTTTCTTTCTTTTCAGCGGCTTGATTCCCGCAAGCAGCTAACGTTAACCCTGCTAAAAGTGTTAAAAAAAATAAACTAAATTTTTTCATTCGTTGATTCCTCCATTTCTTTCTCACGGTTTACAAATACTAGGCCTTTCTTTGGTGAGAAAAAGAAAGCCAATAAAAAGAATAAGGCGGCGGTTAAAACAATCGTCGCACCAGAAGCTAAGTTATAAGAATAACTGAAGAATAGGCCAATCACTGAACTTAAAATCCCAAAAGTAGAGGCTAAGCCAATCATTGTCGGTAAGTGATTTGTTAATAGATAAGCTGTTGCCGCTGGTGTAATCAGCATGGCAATGACTAAAATAGTTCCGACGGTTTGCAAAGAAGAAACAGCGACTAATGTTAGTAAAAACATCAATGCATAGTGGAAAAATTGAATATTTAAACCATAGGCCTGGGCCATTGTGGGATCAAAAGAAGTGAGTTGCAACTCTTTATAAAACAATGCCACAAAAATCAAAACAATCACGCCGACGACACAAGTAATTAAAATATCGGTATCTACGACCGCTAATACATTTCCAAACAGAATATGATATAAATCGGTGGAACTTTTTGCAAAAGAGATAAAAATAATCCCTAAAGCAAAAAAAGAACTAAAGACAACACCAATGGCAGTATCATTTTTTAGTGGACTTTTTTGGGTAATAAAGCCGATCGATAATGCAGCTAATAAGCCAAAAATAGAAGCGCCAAAAATATAATTGAAACCAAACATATAAGAAACAGCGACCCCTGGTAAAACAGCATGTGAAATCGCATCACCCATCAAAGACATCCCACGTAAAATAATGAATGAACCAATTACCCCTGAAATGAGTCCGACAATTATAGACGTCAAAAGGGCATTTTGTAAAAATTGATAACGGAATAAACCATCAATAAATGCAGCAATCATTTTGCAACCCCCTGTATTAATAAATCACCTAACAAATCACCGTATGCTTCTTGGAGCGTTTCTGCAGTAAACGTTTGTTCAACAGGACCCGCAGCAATTAGCCGGTTTTTCAAAACGATTAATTCATCAAAATAGTGGGACACTTTGTGCAAATCATGGTGAACAATGATAATCATTTTACCTTGATTTTTTAATGATTTAAGAATATCCATAATCACTTTTTCACTAGACATATCAATGCCGACGAAAGGTTCATCTAAAAAAATCACCTCAGCACCTTGGGCCAAAACACGGGCGATAAACACACGTTGTAATTGGCCACCAGAAAGTTCACCAATCTGGCGTTGCGCATAGTCTTCTAATTGCACCATTTTTAATGCAGCCATGGCTGCTTGCTTTTCTTTCTTTCCTGGGCGTTTTAATAGTCCCAAGTTTGGATAGGTTCCTAGCAAGACCGTTTCAAAAACGCTAATTGGGAAACTAAGATCCAAGGCGCTACGTTGTTCTACATAGGCAATGGTTGTTTTTTGTTGGTCAATCGCTTGATTATTTAACAAAACATCACGTTCCTTTGTTTTAATCAAGCCTAATAACCCTTTAATAAATGTTGACTTTCCAGCACCATTTGGTCCGATAATTCCAGTAATTTTACCGGAAGGAATAGTAACGTGGATATTATTTAAAGCAGTCCGTCCTTGATATTGAACGGTTAACGCTTGAACAGCTAAGTTAAAGCTTTTTCTCATGAAATTCCTCCTTTTTAGGTTTGCCTTAAAATCAGTATAAGGGATAGTTTAAGAAAATGCAAATAATTTTTAGGCACGCCTAAATACAAGCGCTTTTTTCACAAAGAAAACCGTTTCTTTCAATAAATTAAGGAGGATCCCATGATTTTTATGACAAAAAATGGTAGAATATGAATGAAAACGACTATTATTTTATATTGACGGAGGATATCATGACCGAAAACTATCAAGATGACACCTTACGCATCTTCAGTTTAAATGCAAATCGACCACTTGCTGAAAAAATCGCAGCATCAGTAGGAACAGAATTAGGAAAAAGCACCGTGCGCCAATTTAGTGATGGCGAAATTCAAATTAATATTGAAGAAAGTATTCGTGGCGATCATGTCTACATCATCCAAGCAACGAATGCCCCTGTAAATGATCATTTGATGGAATTGCTTATTTTAATTGATGCATTAAAACGTGCTAGCGCAAAAACAATTAATGTTATTTTGCCTTACTATGGTTATGCTCGCCAAGACCGCACAGCGAAACCAAGAGAGCCCATTACTGCGAAATTAGTTGCTAATATGTTGGTAGAGGCAGGCGCAACACGTTTGTTGACATTAGACTTGCATACTGTTCAAGTCCAAGGATTTTTTGATATCCCAGTAGATAATTTATTTACAATGCCTTTGTTCGCTCATTATTATCGTCAACAAGCATTAGTAGGGGAAGAAATTGTGATTGTTTCGCCTAAAAACAGTGGCGTTCAACGCGCACGTAGTTTATCGGAGTACTTAGATGCGACCTTAGCAATTGTCGACCATGAAGAGATTGATGGGGTGCGTCAAGAAGGTTACGTTATTGGGAATGTCGCTGGGAAAAAATGTATTCTTGTTGATGACATTTTGAATACTGGTCAAACGTTAGCCACAGCGGCGGAAGTTTTAATGAAAAATGGTGCGCAAGAAGTGTATGCTTGCGCCTCGCATGGTTTGTTATCAGAAGGCGCAAAAGCAACCTTAGAAAATGCGCCAATTAAGGAAATTAGTATTACTGACTCTGTTTATACGACAGCAGACCGCCAACCAGCAACCTTGAATATTATTTCTTGCGCTGAGTTAATGGGGGAAGCGTTACTTCGTATTCATGAAAATAAACCAATGAGTCCATTATTCCGTTTAGAATCAAAAGGAGAATAAGTGATTCCTTAAACTAGAAATAGGTCTAACAACTTTAATAGTGTTGGGCCTATTTTTCTTATCTCTTTTATAAATAGAAGAGAAAGTATTCTGATTTTGTGTTTTAAGCTTTTTATGCTAGAATAACGCCAGAACATAAGGAAAGGGACGAGTCATTTGGAACCCATTTATTTAGATCATGCGGCAACAACACCGCTTCATCCAACAGTCATTCAAGCGATGACTGAAAATATGCAAACGACTTTTGGCAATCCATCAAGTATTCATCAGTTTGGACGAAAGGCACACGGTCTTCTGGAAGAAGTGCGTCAAACGATTGCCGAGAGCTTACAAGCCAAACCCCACGAAATTATTTTTAATAGTGGTGGCACAGAAGGGGATAACACAGCCATCTTGGCAGTTGCTTTTTCTCGTCAAAAGGAAGGAAAACATATTATTACTACGGCAATTGAACATCCCGCTGTGTTACGAACGATGGAATACTTAGAAACGTTAGGCTTTGAAGTGACTTACTTACCTGTGAATGAAAATGGTCAGATTTCAATGGATCAATTCAAAAAGTCTTTACGCGAAGAAACGATCTTGGTTTCAATGATGTATGGCAATAATGAAATTGGAAATCGATTACCGATTGCTGAAGTTGGTGCAATTCTTAAAAATCATTCGGCGATTTTTCATACAGATGCCGTCCAAGCTTATGGAAGTGAAGTCATTTTACCTCATGAATTAGGGATCGACTTATTAAGTATTTCCGCTCATAAAATCAATGGTCCAAAAGGCGTAGGTTTTTTATTTAAAAGCGATGCAATCCAATTACCACCTCTTTTACATGGTGGGGAACAAGAAGAAAAACGACGTGCGGGCACGGAAAACTTAGCTGGAATTATTGGCATGGGTACTGCCGTTTCATTACTAACTTCTGCAGAAAAGCAAGCAAGAAAAACAGCCTATCAAAGTTTTCAAACGATTATTTTAAAAGCGTTAGAAGAAGCCAATATTGATTTTTCAATTAATGGTGAACCAACGAATCGTTTAGCGCATGTCTTAAATCTTCATTTAAAAGGAATTCCCAGTGATTTGCTCTTAATGCATTTGGACTTAAGAGGTATTGCGATTTCAACAGGCTCGGCTTGTACAGCGGGAACTGTGGATCCTTCGCACGTGTTGACAGCGATGTATGGAGAAAATTCCTCAGCTATTAAAGAATCAATCCGGATTAGTTTTGGCTACGGGAACACACCAGAAGAAATTGCGACTTTTTCTGAAGTACTAGTTGCAGTGATTCAACAATTGAAAAAATAATCTGATTGCGGCAGCTACAGGTTTTCGCTATAATGAAGATAACAATGAAAATAACGAGGTGGAACCCATGGCATTTACAACAACGGCTGCTGTTGAAGGCTCAACAGTTTTTTACAAAGTACATCCTAGTGCAAAACGCTATACATTAAAAGATAACGGCTTTACTGAAACAAAATCAGGGAACTTTCAATTGATTCGTTCCTTAGATCCAACGCCTCAGAGAAATGAAGGCTTCAAATTGAAAATTACGATCACTGCTGATCTAAAAGAGTTGAAAATGTCCATTACAACGGCAAATGGTTTAAAACCAATGAATATTTTCAAGAATGAACAACATGAAATGAGTAAAGAAAAATACTTTTTCTTAATGGATGGCTTAATTAGCCGTGGTGTATTAGAGAAAGTAGAATAATTTAGAGAAACCTGAAGAAACAAGTGAAAGTAGCTTGTTCCTTCAGGTTTTCTGTTTATTTGAAAGCAACAGCTTGTTGGCTGTGTCTTTGTTCCAAGTATTTTCTCATTATACGCCCGGCTTGCTTTACTTATTTCAAAAAAATAGTATAATGAAAAGCACTGAAAAGTTACGACCTTCAAATCGTGGATGATTTCAGAATCTAATTGAAATGATGGTGATAAAATGGCAGATAACAGCAAAAGGCGTGTCGTGGTAGGCATGAGTGGCGGTGTCGATTCATCTGTCACAGCGTTGCTTTTAAAAGAGCAAGGCTATGATGTAATTGGGATCTTTATGAAAAATTGGGACGATACAGACGAAAATGGTGTCTGTACCGCAACTGAGGACTATAAAGATGTCGCAAAAGTAGCGGATCAAATTGGGATTCCGTATTATTCGGTCAATTTTGAAAAAGAATATTGGGACCGTGTGTTTGAATATTTTTTAGCAGAATATCGGTTAGGACGGACACCAAATCCAGATGTCATGTGTAATAAAGAAATTAAATTTAAAGCATTCCTAGATTATGCTATGCAACTAGGCGCTGACTATGTTGCAACTGGCCATTATGCACAAGTAGAAACGGATGAAAATGGCGTAGTGCATATGTTACGTGGAATTGACAATAATAAAGACCAAACCTATTTTTTAAGCCAATTATCACAAGCCCAATTGGCAAAAACAATGTTTCCGTTGGGTGGCATGGAAAAGTCAGAAGTTCGTGCAATTGCTGAACGTGCTGGATTAGCCACAGCCAAGAAAAAAGACTCAACGGGCGTTTGTTTTATTGGTGAAAAGAATTTCAAAGAATTTTTGAGTAATTATTTACCAGCTAAAAAAGGCAACATGGTGACAGAAGATGGCGAAATCAAAGGACAACATGATGGTCTTATGTATTATACTATCGGTCAACGCCAAGGCTTAGGAATTGGTGGCGGCGGTAAAACACAAGAACCATGGTTTGTGATTGGGAAAGATTTAACTACCAATACATTATATGTAGGACAAGGATTTCACCATGAAAAACTATATGCAACACATTTAGAAGCTAGTGAGGTTCATTTTACTGTTGATACACCAATGCCAAAAGAGTTTGACTGTACGGCTAAATTCCGTTATCGTCAAGCAGATATCCCAGTGCATGTTTCCTTATCTGAAGATGGCACAAAAGCAACCGTTACGTTTAAGGAACCAGCCCGCGCAGTCACTCCAGGTCAAGCTGTTGTTTTTTATGATGGAATGGAATGCTTAGGGGGCGGCTTAATTGATCGCGCCTACCAAGATGAAAAAGAACTACAATACGTCTAAAAAGTTTCACGAGTTGTGAAACAAAAAGCGTATAGTTAACCAAAAGAAAAGCGGATATGCTGGTCATAAAACCAGTAAATATCAGCTTTTCTTTTTTGTTTTATATGCCTATTTTTTTTAAAATAAGAAAAAGAGAAAAATTAAAAATTCAAATTGTGGATAACTTTTCTGTGTATAACTTAGTCATCATTTTTCTCTTTTTTTAATTCGGCGGTGCTTCGACGAACCCATAGAAGGTTAAGGAGAACCAGACAAGAAGTGGAAATAAAGACCCCACGATAACCGAAAGCGGCAGATACGCTTGAACCAATCATAGGACCAATCACATTTCCTGTCGCTTGGAAAGATTGATTGTAACTGAAAATACGACCTGCAGCGTCACTTGGGGAATAACGAGTGATCAACGTTTGAACAGCTGGTAGTAAACAGGCATCGGAAATCCCAACTAAGAAACGAAGCATGGCAAGCTGCCAGACATTTTGAACAAAGGCCATTGGTAGGTAAACGAAAATGGCTAAAATTAAGCCAATTGTCAAGATGCGTTCACTGCCAATACGATCGCCTAACCGGCCGAAACGAGGGGCGGCTATTAACGTTGCAATCCCTGGAATAGAAGCAATGACTCCGCTAATTAAGGTGACATTTCCGTGACCACCCAACAATTGTTGAATATATAAACTGATGATGGGACTAATTGAATTATTGGAAGCTTGAATGATTAATGTCGTAATAAACATTCCAAGAATCACGTGGGGATGTTCTAGTTTTTTTAAAATTTGTTTCCCAGATGCGGCTTGATTTTTTTCAATTGGCACAAACTCTTCATGGACAAAGACGAGACTCAAAACAAAAACGAGTAATAAAATCGTACCAGTAATGAAAAAGGTTGGCCGATAACCGAAAATAGACGCAGTGACACCGCCCAAAAGAGGACCAAGCAACGTGCCGGTAACAGAACCAGTGGCTAAAGTACCAAGCACTTGACCGCTTTTTTCCTTAGGTGTGCCTGTAGCAACTAACGCAGTCGCATTACTGATATAACCAGAAAAAACACCTTGTAATAAGCGCAAGCCAATCAATTGATAAACACTTGTGACTGCGCCCATTAAACTAATGACGATAGCCATCCCTAATGAAGCACGTAATAACATTAACTTGCGTCCTTTTCGGTCGGCTAAACGGCCCCACCAAGGAGAAACAATGGTCGTGACTAAAAAAGTGGAGGAGAACGTGATTCCGCTCCAAAAATTCAATTGTTGGTGGGTAAAAGTACCTAATGTGTTGATATAAAGAGGCATGAATGGCATCACTAAGCTAAAGCCAATACCAGCCATAAATGTGCCAAACCATAAAACAAGCAGATTTTTTTCCCAAGGTTGTCTTGGACGGAAAATTTTACTTTTAATTAATTCATACATTCTATTTCCTCACTTTCTAGTAAAGAAATTCAAATTTGGCTTTGGCGAGTCGTTGATCATTCAATGCTTGATGCAATTCATTCGCAAAAAAGCCTTCTTTTAAATTTAGTGGATTTTTTGTAGCGTACACATATAACGTATAGGTGTGCACACCAGAGCGAGGGCTTAACCCCAGATAACGTTCGGTTAACTCAGGTAACGTTTCAGTGGCAAGCGCAGGAATCATCTGTTTCCCCAAAGGAGAAGCAAGACTATTTTTTCCTTGAATGGTAGGCTTGAGTGCTGTTCGACTAAAGTCTTCAGGAATCTCATTGGTTACAGGAACATTGGCAGCTAACCAATGAATAAAAGGGAAACCGATTAGAGGAATCGTGTCATAATCAATTAATTCCCAGGATAAATAACGGGCTTCTTTAGGAATGGCCGCTAAAGAAATAGGAAAAGATAAAATAGGACGTTCGTGTAATAAAAATTCTGCACTGGTTCGTTTGCCATAACGATCGGCCAAATGAGAACGGTTGGTAATATGCATGCCAAACAGCCTTCTTTCAAAAATGATGTTTACAAATTATTATTATAAACTATAATTTATAGTTTAAAAAGAGTCAATAGATATGATAAACTAATAATTGTCCAAAATTTAAGAATTGGAGGCGTCAGAAAGATGGCAAAAAAACGGAATTTAACGAAAGCCAAAATCCTTGAAAGTGCCCGCAACCTAGCGGAAGAATTGGGCGTTCAACAATTAACCTTTCAAAATTTAGCCGTTGATTTAGGCATCAAGTATCCTTCACTCTATAATCACTTTAAAAATATTGCTGAAGTAAAAAATGCTCTAGTGGACTTGTTAATTCAAGAATTAAATGATGCATTGCGAAGAGCCTTAGTGGGTAAGAGTGGCGCAGAAGCAATTCGGATATATGCTGAAACGTACCAACAATTTGCTTTTGAAAATTCTGCAGTCTATGAATTACTTATCAGTGTGCCGAAAACGCAAAACCAACAATTAATTGAAGGCATCCATGAAACCAATCAAATTATCTTACAACTTTTAGCTTTTTATCCATTTAATAATGAAGAACGACTGCATAAAAGTCGAGAATTACGTAGCTTAATCCATGGTTATATTACCTTACGTTTTTTAGGTTATTTTCAACGCGAAGAAGCCACGCCAGAAGAAAGTTATCGTCGCATGATTGAAGATTTTATTGCTTCTTTAGAAGTGGCAAGATAAAATAAATTTCAAAAATTTCTCAGTCCGAAACCAAATCCTTGCAACTTTTTCAGAAAGTGACTATGATACCTACAGTAGCAAAAAAGGAGCGGTTCAATGTATCAAGTAATTACAATGTATGGCGACAATGAACCTTGGTGGTTTTTTGATGATTGGCAAGAGGACATTGTTCAAGAAAAAACCTTCGATAACTTGACCGATGCAGAGACATATTATGTGGAAGTTTGGCAAAAACTTTCTCAGAATTATACATACGTCAACACAAAGCCTAACTATTTAACGGCTTTCTGGAATGATGGGGAAGAACGCTGGTGTGAAGAATGCGATGAAGATTTACAACAATACTTCGGTTTAGCATTACTAGAAAATCATCATGCGGTTACTTTTGAAAATAAAGCTGAGTTTACCACAATATCCAATCATTTTGGCAAAACAAAATTCTGCAAACGGAAAGTTATTTGAAACGCATGAGTTTAAAGAAAAACCTCAGGGAATTTTCTTTAAACTCTTTTTCTATTCTCGGAATTTAGAGAAAATCGAGCTAATATTTGGTATAATACGAAAAGATAGCACTCAAAAAGGAGCGAAACTAGTGGTTGCAAAACAATTAATTATTGCTGAAAAACCTAGCGTAGCAAAAGATTTAAGCCGCGTTTTAGGAGCAAATCAAAAAAATAAGAATTATTATGAAGGACCCAACGTGATTGTCACATGGGCTTTAGGCCATCTCTTAGGACTAAAAATGCCAGAAGATTTAAACAAAGAATGGCAAACGTGGCAAATGGAAACTTTACCGATGATTCCTAAGAATTTAGGGATTAAACCGTTACCGAAAACGGGACATCAATTAAAAGCGATTAAACAATTAGCCAATCGTAAAGATGTTTCTGAAGCCGTGATTGCCACCGATGCTGGTCGTGAAGGTGAATTAGTGGCCCGCTGGATTTTAGAATATGTACGTTTTAACAAACCAGTCAAACGCTTATGGATCTCATCTCAAACAGACAAAGCCATTAAAGACGGGTTTAAGAAAATTCGCCCAGCGAAAGACTACGATAATTTGTATTACTCTGCCTTGGCGCGCGCAAAAGCTGACTGGTTAGTGGGTCTAAACGTCACACGGGCCTTGACAGTGAAATATCAAGATAACTTATCCGCAGGTCGTGTTCAAACACCAACTTTAGCAATGGTGCGCCAACAAGAAAAAACGATTGAACAATTTAAGCCTCAAACTTATTTTACTATCTCGTTAACTGTTGAATCAGAAAAAGCAAAGATGACCCAAAAAAATCCATACGCTTTAAAAGAACGGCAGGAAGCAGAACAATTAGTCAAAGAACTCTCAAAACAAAAGGGCTTAGTTACCGATATCCAAGAAAAAGTTAAAACAGAAAATGCGCCGTTACCATATGATTTAACCGAAATCCAGCGTGAAGCCAACCAGCGATTCCAATTTTCTGCAAAGAAAACGTTGTCTCTTGTACAAAGTTTATACGAAACCCATAAAATTGTTTCCTATCCTCGAACTGACAGCAAATATCTAACAACGGATACGAAAGGAACGATGAAAGAACGACTTCAAGCCATTGCTGATTTTTCACCAGAAGTGAAAGGCTACCTTAAAAATGGGGCCGTTGTTAAACAACAAAAAGTTTTCCAAAATGCAAAAGTCACGGATCACCATGGGTTGATTCCAACTGAACAACGTCCTCGTTATGAAAAGCTAAGTAATGATGAACAAAAAATCTATCAAATGATTGTTCAACGATTCTTAGGTTTGTTTGCTGAGCCAAATCAAACCAAACAAACAAAAGTTACAGTCGCTTTTGGAAAAGAAACATTTGTCTTTCATCAAAATAAAGTAGTTGTTGCTGGCTGGAAAACAACAGCCGAACAGCCGCTATCCACTGTCCAATGGCAAAAAGGCATGACCGTTGCGCCAAACTTTACCATTAACAAAGAATTAACGTCGCCGCCAAAACCATTAACCGAAGGAACGTTGTTAGGAAAAATGGAGAAACACAGTTTAGGCACACCGGCAACGCGAGCTGAAATCATTGAAAAACTGATTAAATCAGAATTGATGGAACGAACCAATAGCGGTTTAAGTGTCTCTGCCAAAGGAAAGCAACTATTAGACTTGGTGAATCCATCACTTGTGACACCTGAACTAACGGCAAAATGGGAAAAGTCGCTCGAAGCAATCGCTTCGGGTCAACAAAAGAGTCAACTTTTCTTAAAGGATATTGAAGAGGATACGAAAAAATTAGTCCGTGAAATTAAACAAAGCGAGAAAAAATATCAAGATTTTTCCATTACGCAAAAAAAATGTCCAGATTGTGGCTCAAACTTACGGGAAAAAAATACGAAAGATGGGAAGATTTACGTTTGTACAAACCAAGAATGTTCTTATCGTCGGCGAAAAGATCCTAAAGTATCCAATCACCGTTGCCCACAATGCCATAAAAAAATGGTCATCATAGAAGGAAAAAATGGTCGTTCTTTCAAATGTAAATTCTGTTCGATTACTGAAAAAATTCCCGATAAAAAAGAACGAAAACAAAAAATGACTAAACATGAAGAACGTCGTTTGATGAAAAAATATTCACAACCAGACGAACCAGAAGAAAGTGCTTTAGCGCAGGCCTTAAAAGCCGCTATGAATCAAGAGTAGCGACTTGACGAATGTTGGTTCTAAATAATCAAGTCATCCTTGTTGGTCTTTAGTAAACTTTCAAATAGAAAGAGAGGGACACGGATGCTCGCAAATTTAAATCAAGCAATGGATTATATTGAAGAACATTTAACGGAAGAAGTATCCTTCGATGAATTGGCAAAAAAGACAGGGATTTCTGTTTACCATTTTAAACGAACTTTTTCGTTTGTTGCGGGGATGAGTCTGGCTGAATATATTAAAAAGAGACGTTTGGCGGAAGCAAATTTAGCATTACTTGCTGGTAAAAAAGTGACAGATGTAGCTTTTAAATATGGTTATCAAAGTATTGAAGGATTCTCAAGAGCTTTTCGCGATTGGACAGGACAAGCCCCTTCTGAAGTAATGAAAACACAAATCCAAAAAACGTTCCCTAAATTCTCTTTCTATATTGATATTAAAGGAGGACAATCAATGGATGTTAAATTGATTGAAAAACCAGCGTTTCAAATAGTCGGAGTTAGTCAGAAGGTTCCCTTGCAGTATCAAGGGGAAAATCAAGCAATCATGGAATTAGCACAGCGCATTACACCACAACAACGAGCGGAAATGCATACATTTGATGATGTATATCCTCATCAAGTAGTAAATGCTTCTTTTGACTTTCAAGAGGGACGAACAACAGAGGGTGGAGAAATGACACACATGATTGGCTTTGCCACTTCGCAAGAAAATACCTATGAAGATTTGGAGCAACTAAGCGTACCTGCTCATACATGGGCGGTTTTTCCAAATGAAGGTCCTTTCCCACAAACTTTACAAGAAACCTGGGCAAGGATATTCTCTGAATGGTTGCCTTCATCTGGTTACCAAGTCGTTGCAGCACCAGAAATTTCGTTTACGCAATATCAAGGACCAGCAGAAGCTAAGTATAGTGAAATCTGGCTCGCTGTTACAGCTACTAAATAAAGAAAACCCACCATTGAAAAATGGTGGGTTTTTCCGCCAAGAAGGAGAAAGTTTGGTATAATAAACGTGAAGAAAAAATTCAGACCTTCTAAACTGAAATCTAGCTATGGATAAGTGATGCGAATACGGAATCATGGAGAAAAAATAATTCTCCGAGGTTTTAGAGTCATGTTGTTTAGAATGGTACCAAAACAAACTTTTTTGATTTGGCTTTTTCTCCCCTGTTTTATAGCCATGTTGTTAAAAAACAAACTATCACCTCAAGCAATCCGTAATTTTCATCACAAGATTAGAATTTTTATCATCAAAGACGAGCTGTTTCAATTTTCGAAAACTAATCAAGTGATAAGTCAAAATGTTGATAGATTGAGATTAGTTCTTCCTTTTTTTAGGAAGGGCTTTTTTTATTGATAGAAGAAAGGGAAGAAATCTTGGTAGCACCTAAAAAAATTGTGAGAAATGCTGCTGTATTGTTTGGTTTCTGCCTCAGAAAGTTGTATACTTAGATTGGAATTATTCTATATTACATGCATTTTCACACTTTTTGGAAAAGTTCACTTGAATTTTCTTTTAGTTTCGTAGATAAAAGGAGTCATCGCTAATGGAAATGAACAATTCAGGTAAGCTTGTTTCTTTGTGTGGAGGCAAATCAGGGAGGAAATAATATGTTTGATATTGTAACATTGGCGAGAATCCAATTTGCGATGACAACAGTTTTCCACTTTTTCTTCGTACCGTTTTCAATAGGATTAGCACTTGTTGTAGCAATTATGGAAACAATGTACGTTGTGAAAAAAGAGGAACGTTATCGTAAAATGGCCAAGTTTTGGGGAAATATATTCCTATTAAGCTTCGCTGTTGGGGTTGTAACCGGGATTATTCAAGAATTTCAGTTTGGGATGAACTGGTCTGATTATTCTCGATTCGTCGGAGATATTTTTGGGGCACCGTTGGCGGTAGAAGCGCTCTTAGCTTTCTTCTTAGAGTCAACATTCTTAGGTTTATGGATCTTCACTTGGGATAAAATGAATCCGAAAGTTCACGTAACCTTTATCTGGTTAGTCGTATTCGGTTCAATGATGTCTGCTTTCTGGATTCTAGTTGCCAATAGTTTTATGCAACATCCAGTAGGTTATGTCATCAATAATGGCCGTGCTGAAATGGTGGACTTTGTAGCTGTCATCAGCAATCCAAAAGTTTGGTATGAATTTTCACACGTTATCATGGGCGCCTTTACATTGGGCGGCATGGCAGTAGCTGGTATGGCTGCTTTCCAATTGTTGAAAAAACGGGATATTTCATTCCACAAAGCATCTATGCGCATTGGCTTATGGGTTACTTTGTTCGGTTCAATCGGCGTTTTATTAGCTGGCGACTTGCAAATGAAAGCTCTAATTGAAGGACAACCAATGAAATTTGCGGCGATGGAGGGGGCCTATGAAGACTCTGATGATCCTGCTGCTTGGACATTGATTGCTTGGGCAGATGAACGAGAACATAAACAAGTTTTTGGTATCGATATTCCGTATATGCTAAGTATTTTATCGTATAATAAATTATCAGGTTCGGTTGATGGGATGGATACAGTCAACAAGCGCTTGGTAGAAAAATATGGGGATGATAAAAATTATTATCCACCAGTTAACACTTTATTCTGGAGCTTCCGTATCATGGCTGGTTTTGGTGCCTTAATGTTATTGGTTGCTGCCTTAGGACTATTCTTTACAAGGAAGAAAAAACCATCGCTGTACGAGAAGAAATGGATGCTGTGGATTGTTGCTTTATGTACATTCGCACCATTCCTTGCCAATACAACAGGTTGGTTAGTCACTGAATTAGGTCGTTATCCGTGGACTGTCTATGGATTATTTACGATTGAACAAAGTGTTTCACCAAATGTATCGGTTGCTTCATTAATTACGTCAAATGTCATTTATTTCTTATTATTTGCTGGTTTAGGTAGTGTCATGGTTTACTTGGTTATTTTAGAATTACGTAAAGGACCAGACTATGAAGCGAAAAAATTAGCGAAAGAAAATGAACCAGCGTTGGATCCATTTGATAAGGGGGTATTTGGCGAATGAGTACACTACAATTATTATGGTTTGTCCTTATCGGCGTCTTGTTCTCAGGTTTCTTCTTCTTAGAAGGATTTGACTTTGGTGTTGGAATGGCCGTTCAAACGTTGGCACACAATGACGACGAAAAAGATCAAGTCGTTGCAACAATTGGACCTGTTTGGGACGGAAACGAAGTTTGGCTATTAACAGCGGGCGGCGCAATGTTTGCCTCTTTCCCATATTGGTATGCTTCATTATTTAGTGGCTACTATTTAATTCTATTTACGATTTTATTTGGCTTAATTATTCGCGGAGTTTCCTTTGAATTCCGCCATAACATGCCGGAAGGTAAACGTCGTCGGATGTGGAACTGGACGCTATCAATTGGTAGTTTCCTTGTACCGTTCTTCTTTGGTATTTTGTTTATCAGCTTAGTCCAAGGAATGCCTTTAGATGCAAACGGCAATATGCATGCGCAATTTACGGATTATTTTAATCTGTTTTCAATTGTTGGTGGAGTAGCCTTAACATTACTTTGCTACTTACACGGCATGAACTATATTGCTTTAAAAACAGAAGGCCCAATTCGTGAACGTGCTCGAAATTATGCAGAAATCTTATATGGCGTTTTATATGTCGGTTTAGTTGTTTTTGCAGTGTTGATGTACTTCAAAACGGACTTTTATGAAAAGAACTTTGCGGTCACTTTAATTTTAACGTTAGCAATTGTGGTCTTAACGGTCATTGCTAATGTTGGGGTGTTTAAACGCAAAGAGATGTTAGCTTTTCTAGCGAGTGGTTTAACATTAGTTGTACTAGTTGCTCTCTTGTTCAGTGGCTTGTTCCCACGTGTTATGATTGGTAGTGAAGGTTTTGATTTGTTGATTAAAGATGCAACAAGCACACCATATACACTAAAAATTATGACGTGGATTTCTTTAAGCATTTTACCATTCGTGTTAGCTTATACTGCTTGGTCCTATTATATTTTCAGAAAACGTATTTCACAGACAGCCGTACCAGAGGGGTATTAAATCTATGATTGATAAAGACATCTTACAGATGCCTAAAATCAAAAAAATTCTTGTCTTGCTTGCAGGTTTTTCTTTCCTGCAAGCAGTCTTTATAATTGGGCAAGCTTTTTTTCTTTCAAAAGCCATTGTCGGCCTTTGGAGTGGCGGGCATCTTAACCAACAACTACAGAGTATTTTACTCTTTTTTATTTTTTATCTTGGTCGACATGTTATTACGTATTTTCGTGAGAGAATGCTCGATACATTTAGTTATGAACGCTCGAAAGAATTACGCGAACAATTATTAACCAAAATTTTCCGTTTGGGGCCAAATGTTGTTCAAAAAAATGGGACTGGAAATATGGTTACCATGGCTTTAGAAGGCATCAGTCAAACCGAAAATTATTTACAATTGATTTTGACAAAAATGATGAATATGATGATTATTCCTTGGATTATTTTGGCCTTTGTTTTTACACAAGATATTCGTTCAGGCGTAACATTGCTGATTGTTTTTCCGATTATTATTATTTTTATGATTGTGTTAGGTTATGCAGCACAAAGTAAAGCGGACAAGCAATATGCGGCGTTTCAAATGCTTTCCAATCATTTTATTGATTCCTTGCGAGGAATTGACACACTGAAACTGTTTGGGTTGAGTAAAAAATATGCTGGGAGTATTTATCATACAAGTGAACGATTCAGAAAAGCGACCATGAGTACATTGAAAATTGCTATTTTATCAACCTTTGCGTTAGACTTTTTTACGACATTATCGGTAGCTGTTGTGGCAGTTTTCCTTGGATTAAGTTTATTAAACGGCACGATTTTATTATTTCCTGCCTTGGTTACTTTAATTTTAGCACCCGAGTTCTTTTTACCGATTCGTGATTTTTCAAGTGATTATCACGCAACCTTAGATGGAAAAAACTCTTTTCAAGCGATCCAAGCGGTATTAGCATTGCCAGAAGCAGAACAGACCGATGTGCTCACGTTAGATGATTGGCATCAAGAAAGTCAGTTGTCAGTCACCGCGTTAAATTTTTCCTATGAAGATGCAACGCAAGAAGCGATTCAATCGTTGCAATTCTCTGTTGATGGTCGCAAAAAGATTGGAATTATTGGGGCGAGTGGTTCTGGTAAGTCAACGTTAATTAATTTATTAAGTGGCTTTTTATTGCCAACAGAAGAAACGAGTCAATTGGCGATAAATGGCCAAACGATTCCACATTTTTTACAAAAAGACTGGCAAAAACAAATCCTTTATATTCCGCAAGCACCATATATTTTCCAAGATACTTTGGCAAACAATATTCGCTTTTATACACCTGAAGCAACAGATGAGGCGATTCAGCAAGCGATTCAGTTAGTTGGCTTAGACGAGCTGGTTAAAGATCTTCCCGAAGGAATTCAAACCTTGATTGGGGAAAGTGGTCGAATGTTAAGTGGGGGACAAGCGCAACGAGTAGCGTTGGCCCGCGCCTTTGTCGATCAAAAACGCCACGTCTTGCTGTTTGATGAGCCGACAGCGCATTTGGATATTGAAACAGAAGTTGAAATGAAAGAGCGCATGTTGCCATTAATGAACAATCATCTTGTCTTCTTTGCGACACATCGTCTGCATTGGATGGAAGAAATGGATTACATTTTAGTGATGGAAAAAGGTCAATTAGTGGAACAAGGAACGCTAGCAGAGTTGATTGAAAAAGATGGCTACTATGTTCAATTAATGAAGCAAATGAGGGGAGGACGCCAATGATGGAAAAACAGCCGACAACGAAAGACGTTTGGAAAAACGATCAATGGGTTCGTCCTTTCTTAAAACGCTATAAAAAAACCTTGTATTTTGCCTTACTTTTAGGCTTCTTGACGTTCTTTAGCGCAGGGGCATTAATGTTTACGTCTGGTTACTTAATCAGTCGTGCGGCTTCCTTACCAGAGAATATTTTATTAATTTATATTCCCATTGTTTTAACAAGAGCATTCGGGATTGGCCGTCCTGTTTTTCGTTATGTGGAGCGTCTAACGAGTCATAACTGGGTGTTAAAAATGACCTCTGATCTGCGCTTGAAACTTTATAATGTGCTAGAAAAAGATGCGATTTTCTTTAAGACAAAATATCGCACTGGTGATATCTTAGGTTTGCTTTCGGAGGATATTAATCATATCCAAAACTTATATTTACGAACGATTTTCCCAACCGTTATTGCTTGGATTTTGTATATCTTTTTAGTGATTGCGTTAGGTTTCTTTTCTTGGTGGTTTGCTTTATGTATGTTACTGATGTTAGGAGTGGTTGTTTTTCTATTACCACTTGTTTCAGTTCTAGTGAATGGTGCGCGTCAAGAAAAACATAAATATGCCAAAAATGAGTTATATCAAACACTAACCGACAATATTCTAGGTGTGTCTGATTGGGTATTTAGTCAACGAGGCTCTGAATTCGTTGCTCGTTATGAAACAGATGAAGCAAACGTTCGTGCATTAGATGAAAAAATGAAGCAATTTAACCGTGGACGAGACTTTGTTTTACAACTTCTGTTTGGTGTGATTGCGATTGCTGTCTTAGCTTGGACTAGTGTGCGGTTTCCAGGTAATCATGGGGGCGCAGCCAATTGGATTGGTGCCTTTGTTTTAACCGTTTTTCCGTTAATTGATGCCTTTGCTCCGCTACCTGCTGCAGCACAGGAAACAACGATTTATAAGGATTCCATTCGTCGTTTTAATGAGCTTCCTGAAGGGGAAGATGACTCAACAGAAGCGCCTGTTCAGCCAAATGGCACCAGTTTATCGATAGAACATTTGTCTTTTGCATATGAAAATCAAGAGAAAAAGGTATTAAATGACTTATCGTTAACAATTCCTGAAAAACAAAAATTAGCGATTTTAGGGCGCAGTGGTTCCGGAAAGAGTACGTTGGCTTCGCTCATTCGTGGTGATTTACGGCCTACTTCGGGAGAAATCCTTTTAGGAAATATCCCAACTGAGGCATTTGGTGAGACGATGACTGAATATATTGGGGTTATGCATCAAGCACCGTACCTATTTCGAACAACCATTTTAAATAATATTCGGATTGGTAGAGAAGAAGCAAGCGAAGCAGAAGTTTGGGCGGTTTTAGAAAAAGTTGGCTTAAAAGAAATGGTTGCCCAATTACCAGAAGGTTTACAAACAATGGTGGATGAAGCAGGTTTACGTTTTTCTGGTGGCGAACGACATCGCTTGGCGCTAGCGCGGATTCTTTTGCAAGATACACCGATTGTGTTATTAGACGAACCAACTACTGGTTTAGATCCAATTACAGAACAGCAATTGCTGGAAACCTTTTTTGAGGCATTAAAAGATAAAACCGTCATCTGGATTACCCACCATTTGCAAGGCGTAACTTTGATGGATCAAGTGATCTTTATTGAAGATGGCCAATTAGAGATGAGTGGTACGCCAGAGGAATTACTTGCAACCAATGCGCATTATCAAAAACTTTACCGAATTGATCGTGGCATTAGTTCTTTCGAGGAATAAAAAAACGACTGGTTGTTGATTAAAGCAAACAATCAGTCGTTTTTCTATTTCAATTAATGGCAATTCTTCCATAAAACGTTTAAAATGAACGATGTAATAAGAGCTCAGTTAAGGAAAGCAAGGTTTCTTTTGCTGTGCCATCAGGCAATTGTTGAATATCAGTGATTGCTTTGTTGGTTACTTTTTTAGCAAAAGCTTGTGCTTCTGTAACGCCATGATAGTCATTGACTAGCGCCGCAACTTCAGCTGCCTCTTCTAAGGTAATGGCGCGTCCTTTATCCAAATAAGGGCTGAATACGTCAGGTGCTGCTTGATAAGCGAAGAGAAGGGGTAACGTATAAACACCTTGTGACAAGTCTTCTAAAGCGGGCTTTTTCAAGGTTTCCGTGTCGGCAGTATAATCTAAAATATCGTCATAGACTTGAAAAGCAATGCCAATATGACGGCCAATTCGTTTAGCTAAACGTTGAACTTCTTTTGAACTATGACCGAAATAGGCCCCTTCAAGACAGCTTAGTGAAAAAAGTTCGGCTGTTTTGCCGTTGACACTTCTTAAATAAGCAGGAATCGACATGCGGCGGTCAAATCGATGACTCATTTGATCGAGTTCACCAAGTAATAACCGTTTCATTCCTTGTGCATTGATTTTCATAAATTCAGAGCCATTCATGGCATCTGCAATCAAAGTAAAGAATTCAGTGAATAGTAAATCACCTGTGTAAACAGCCACGTCTTTACCATATTGTGATTGAATAGTCACAGCGCCTCGGCGCAATGGAGAATCGTCAATAATGTCATCGTGAATCAACGTAGCCATATGTAGGATTTCCAAAGATGCAGCTATTTTTAATAATTGTTGTTTCTCTTGTTTTTCTTCATCACCCAGTTGAGCAAAAAGAAAGAAAAAAGCGGGGCGTAATAATTTGCCGCCAGAACGAGCCAAAGTTACTAAGGCTTCTTCAATGTCTTCGTTGCGTGTATGCAACGTTTGTTCAATTAATTCACATGTTTCCGTTAAAGAACGTTCAACGTCAGGAAACGACTTCCAAAATGTGTTCATAAATATACTACGATCCTTTCAGTGGTTCAATACTATTTGATTGTATACGAATTGGCGACAGAAATACAGTAATTAAGTTTTAAAAGTAACAAAGTTTGTAAAAAAGTAGCGGAGGGATAGTTTGAATCGAGAAATATTTTTTGAATTAGTAGAATTAAAAGCAAAAACAGCGAGTGTTTTGCCATTTTTGTTAGGAATTTGTTTTAGTTGGTACCAATATGGGCGGCTCCATGTTGGTTATGTTTTAATTTTTTTCATTGCGATGTTTATTTTTAATATGGCGGTCGATATTTTAGATAATTATAATGATTACCATCATGCCACAGAAGTTCATGATTATAAGGAAAAAACGAATATTATCGGTCGAGAAAATTTATCTTTGCCATTAATACGCAAAATGATTTTTTGGATGATTCTCGTTTCTGCTTTAATGGGGATTGGGTTGTCATTTATTGTCGGCTGGCCGTTATTAATTATGGGTCTTTATTGTTACTTAATTGGTATTTTTTATTCATCAGGACCGAAACCTTTATCCAGTCTACCATTAGGGGAAGTTTTCTCAGGATTTACAATGGGGTTCATGATTACCCTTATTTGTGTCTACATTAATACGTTTGAAGTTTTCAATTGGTCAGCAGCTAATTTATGGGGGATTTTCTTAGTCGCCTTACCTAACACTTGTTACATTGCTAACTTAATGTTAGCAAATAATATCTGTGACTTAGAGGAAGATGAAAATAACAAGAGATATACATTAGTTCATTACCTTGGCAAAGCAAGTTCTTTGAAATTATTCGTCGGATTAAATACAATAGCAATGTTAGCCATTTTGTTAGCTGTCGGTTTAGGATTGACGCCGCCAACAATGTTACTCATGCTTTTAACTTTACCTTTTGTACGGAAACAAACCCAAGCCTTACTGAAGGAACAAGTGAAGAGTAAAACATTTGTTTGTGCTGTGAAGATCTTAGCTGTGGGAGCAACTGCACAAGTGCTATTTTTTGCCATAGGTTTGTGGTGGCTGTAAATTTTTTATAGAGTGGAAGGGAATCAAAATGAATAAGAAACATGTTGTTATTTTAGGTGCTGGTTACGCAGGCTTAAAAACATTACGCGAATTACAAAAAGGCGCCAAAGACGTCGAAATTACTTTAGTGGATCGTAACAACTATCACTACGAAGCAACGGATTTGCATGAAGTTGCTGCTGGAACACAACCAGCTGAAAAAATCACATACAATATTATGGATGTTGTCGATGAAAAAATGACCACCTTTATCCAAGGAACAGTTAAAACAATTGATGCTGCAACACAAACAGTTGCTTTAGAAGATGGCCAAACAATCAATTATGATTACTTAGTTGTTTCTCTTGGGTTTGAATCAGAATCATTTGGTATCCCTGGTGTGCAAGAACATGCTCTACAAATGGTAGATGTGAAAACGGCTTTAAACGTGTATGAACATATCCAAGAACAAATGCGTCAATACAAAGCAACTCAAAACGAAGAATTCTTAAAAATTGTTGTCTGCGGAGCAGGCTTTACAGGGATTGAATTATTAGGTTCTCTTGTTGAAAACAAACCAAAATTTGCTGAAATCGCAGGTGTCTCAGCAGATCAAATCCAAATTTATTGTGTCGAAGCAGTTACTCGCCTATTGCCGATGTTTAACGAAAAACTTGCGAACTATGGTGTGCAATTATTAAAAGATTCAGCTATTCATTTATTATTAGGTAAACCGATTAAAGAAATCAAACCAGGCACAGTTGTTTATCAAGATAACGAAGCAGGCGACTTGGCAGAACTTTCTGCTAAAACAATTATTTGGACAACGGGTGTTAGTGGAAGCCACGTTGTAGGCGATTCTGGATTTGAAGCTCGTCGTGGTCGTGTCATGGTTCAACCAGATTTAACAGATGCGAACCATAGCAACGTCTATATTATTGGTGACTGCTCAGCAGTTATGGATACAGAAACTAATCGACCTTACCCAACGACAGCACAAATCGCCTTGAAAATGGGGGCGCATGCTGCTAAAAATATTCAAGCACAATTGAAAGGGGAAGCAACTAAACCTTTCAGCTTTAAATCACAAGGTTCTGTTTGTTCTGTCGGAAATACACGTGCTTTAGGAATTGTTGGTAAAACAGACATTAAAGGGTACCCAGCTTCATTCATGAAAAAAATTATCATGAACAAAGCGCTCTTTGAAACAGGTGGTACCAAAGAAATGATGGCTAAAGGTCGTTTCGACTTATACCATTAAGAATCAGCAAAATAAGAAATAATGAGGTCGGGACAGAACCGTTTAGCTCCGAGAAATAAGAAGAAATTTCCGAAAATT